>Ga0306920_100010425_pt1 | contig 12468 bp, 11 predicted proteins | sample flu12Cox44000170_FD_204666 | JGI IMG/M metagenome (GOLD analysis project Ga0306920, IMG submission 204666) | Lab enrichment of tropical soil microbial communities from Luquillo Experimental Forest, Puerto Rico - flux4day.12C.oxic.44.000.170 (v2)... | ecosystem: Environmental > Terrestrial >...
GCGGATGAGTTCCGCGCCGTCGAAGCGCACCGAGCCCGTGCGCTGGCCGACGATCCCCATTATTGATTTGAGCGTCGTGGTCTTGCCGGCGCCGTTGCGGCCGAGCAGCGTCACGACCTCGCCCGGGAACACCTGGAAGGTGACGCCGTGCAGGATGTGGGATTCCCCGTACCACGCCTGCAGGCCGTCGACGGCGAGGAGGGGCGCCACGTCATTCATGGCCGGTCCCCATGTAGGCTTCGCGCACCTCCGGGTTGGAGGAGACCGTCGCGTAGTCGCCCTCGGCGAGCACCCGCCCGCGCGTGAGCACGGTGATAGTGTGCGAGAGGTTGGCGACCACGGAGAGATTGTGCTCGACCATGAGGACGGTGCGGGCGGCGGCGGCGGTTTTGATCAGCGCGGCGATACGGTCGATGTCCTCGTGACCCATGCCGGCAGTCGGCTCGTCGAGCAGCATCATTTCCGGCTCGAGCGCGAGCGTGGTGGCAAGCTCGAGCGCGCGCTTGCGCCCGTACGGCAGTTCGACCGCCGGCGTATGCGCGAAACTTGAAAGCCCCACGTCTGCGATCAGTGCCACGGCGCGGTCGTTGAACTGATCGAGCACCCGGGTCGAGCGCCAGAAGTCGAACGAGCCGCCGCGCCGGCGTTGCAGCGCGATGCGCACGTTTTCGAGCACCGTGAGGTGCGGGAAGACCGCGGAGATTTGGAACGAGCGCACGAGGCCGAGGCGCGCGACCTCGGCGGGCGGTAATGCGGTGATGTCGCGGCCCTTGAATACGATGCGACCGCGCGAGGGGCTCAGGAATTTGGTGAGCAGATTGAAGCACGTGGTTTTGCCGGCGCCGTTCGGGCCGATAAGTGCGTGAATGGTCCCGCGCGCGACCCGCAGGCCGACGCCGTTGACGGCGACGAAGCCGGAAAATTCCTTGGTCAGATCCTCGGTTTCGAGGATGGTTTCGTTGCTCAAGCGGCTGAACCCCTTAAGTGCCGCTTTTCGCAGGTTTAACCCACCCGGTCCAGGGCGCGGGCTTGTCTCTTAAGCCGCTCGGATGAGCCGCTCGGAGAGCGCAGCGGCCAACTCTGCAAAGACGGGCCGCCAGTCGGCGGCTCGCTTCTGGCGGAAAATGCGCATGGTCGGATACCACGGACTATCCGTCCGATCGATCATCCAGCGCAGTCTCCCCACCGCGGCACGACCATCCAGACCGGGCGCGCGAGACCCCCGGCAAGATGCGCGATCGATGTGTCGATCGTTACGACCAGGTCGAGCGCCTGGATGATCGCGGCGGTATCCTTGAACGCGCCGGTGTCAATCGCTCGATCGTCGGCCTGCGTGTAGGGAGCGAAATGCCGGCCGTGGGACGGTCAGCGCTTATCCACCTGCATGAAAATGAAACCGGTGAGCGCGGCGCTCAACGCGAAGGCCAAGGTCATGTTCAGGGCGAAGCGGAGTTCCGCCACGTCGGGGTCCGGCTTGTTGGCGAAGAAGTCGCGCAGATGCATGAGGTCGGTGAACAGCACCACGGTCGCGCATAGGAGTCCCAGGCAGGCGCCCATCAACAAGTGGGTGAGCAGATTGCTGAACAATTCGCTTTTCGCTTTTGGTTGCTTCATCGCCCAGGCTCAGCAGCAACGGGACTCACGGAATTAACCGCACTGGGCCGCCTCCGGTTCCCGCGCAGCCGCGGTTTCCCTCCGGCCCTCGGCCATGCCAGACTTGCCGGTCGCCGATCGCGCTCGCTCAAGCACGGAGAAAACCCATGCGTCTCAAGGACAAGGTTGCCATCGTCACCGGGGCGGCCTCCGGCATGGGCGCCTCGACCGCCAAGATTTTCGCCGCCGAGGGGGCCAAGGTGATGTGCGCCGACGTGAACGACACCGACGGCAAAGCCGTGGTGGGCATCATCGCCCAGGCCGGCGGCACCGCGCGTTATCAGCACCTCGACGTGTCCGACGTCGAACAATGGCAGGCCGCGGTCGACGCGGCGGTCGCTGCCTGGGGTACGGTCGACGTGCTCATCAACAACGCCGGCGTCGCTGGCTCCGACCCCGACCGGCTGAGCCTCGCCGTGTGGGAACAGCAGATGTCGATCAACGCGCGCGGCGTGTTCCTCGGCATGCGCGCGGTCATCCCGGTGATGCAGAAGGCGAAGCGCGGCTCGATCGTCAACACCTCGTCGATTTCCGGCATCGTCGGCCAGGTGTTCGTCCACCCCGGCTACAACGCCGCCAAGGGCGCGGTGCGCGCCATGACCAAGGCGGCGGCGGTGCAATACGCGCGCGACAACATCCGGGTCAATTCCGTGCATCCCGGCATGCTGCCGCCGATGCGCACCTCGAAAATGTCGGCCGACCCGAAGGTGCGCGCCGCCGCGATCGGCGCGGTGCCGATGAAACGCGAGGGCCGGGTGGAGGAGGTCGCCTATGCCAACCTGTTCCTCGCCTGCGATGAATCTTCCTACATCACCGGCATCGAACTGCCGGTCGACGGCGGGTATCTGGCGCAATGAAGAAAGGTGGTGAGTAGTGAATGGCGAGTGGTGAGTAGAAAGCTCACCCCATTCACCACTCACCACTCACCACTCACTATTCGCTGCTCGCTCTTGGAGGACGCTCCCATGCAATTAGGCATCCATCTCCCCCACATTGGCCGCAAGGCGGGGCCGGACGCGATCCGGCGCGCGGCGCTGCAGGCCGAAGACCTCGGCTTTGCCGACGTGTGGGTGAGCGAGCACGTGATCCTGCCCAAGGATGCGCCCTATCCGCCGTCGCCCTCCTTCTATGAGCCGATCCTCACGTTGACCTGGGCGGCGGCCGCGACCAAGCGCGTGCGGCTTGGCGCCAGCGTGATCGTGCTGCCCATGCATCATCCGGTGCCGATGGCGAAGCAGGTCGGAACGTTGCAGCTGCTCAGCGGCGGCCGCGTCATCTTCGGCATCGGCGTCGGCTGGCTCGAGGCGGAGTTCGGTGCCATGGGCGTGCCGTTCCGCGAGCGCGGGCGGCGCACCGACGAGAGCATCGCGCTCATGCGCGCGCTCTGGCGCGAGGATCCGGTGAGCTTCCCGACCAAATACATCCCCGCGCAGATCGCCGACATGCGCATGGAGCCGAAGCCTCAGCCGATCCCGATCTGGGTCGGCGGCTCGTCCGAGGCGGCGCTCGCGCGCGCGGTCAAACTCTGCGACGGCTGGCACGGCTCGCGCCTGCCGCCCGACAAGGCCGGGCCGGTGATCAAACGGCTGCGCGCGCAACGTCCGGCGTCGTTCGCCATTTCGCTGCGCAGCGGCTGGGACGGCAAGGACGCGGGCGAACTTTCCGCGCGGCTTACCGCCTATCGCGACGCCGGCGCCGATCACGTGTTGGTCGAGCCTTCCGATCGCGACATCGACGACTGGCTGCGCAGCGTGGGGAAAATCGCGAAGGCGGGGGAGGGGGTGTAGCCGTCGAAGCTCGCGAAGCGAGGCACAATCTGGGAGCAGTCGGCCAATCGCTGCGGAAATTCAGTCGGCCAATCGCTGCGGAAATTGCGCGCCTAACGACAGATGGCAATAATTGCGCATGCAGGAACCGACCAAAGGAAGATGTGCGCTGGTCCCGCTCGAGTCCCGTTACCAGTGGATGCTCCCCGCCTGCGCGCTCCTGCTGCGCTCCAACTCGGGTGCCCGATAGGCCTGGACTTGGGGCGACAATCAATTTGATGCGGAGATTGTGGATTGGTGCGAACGACTAGGCGTCGCGATCGAAGTTCTTCCGGCGACCGGACAGTAGGGCTGGGAAGCGCGCCACCATTTACGTGACAAGCTAGCGTCACGTGTTCATGCTTGATGTCGATACCTACGTCACCATCGTTCACCAGCCCGAAAAAGCGCTGACCAGGGAGGCAGGACGAGCACTGATCGAACGATTGCGATGCAACGGTCACACTCCGCGCCGGGCTACACTCCTCGCCCGGTTCGCAACACGTCATCGAGGCGTGATTCGCGCGCGGTTAAATTCAATACCCCCTTCTCACATCCACCTCCTGCAGCAGCTTGCCGCCGGCGCGTACGCTGCGGATGTTGGCGACGATCTCGCTTACGAGCTGTTTGACCGTGGGGCGCCGCGCAACGTGCGGCATCACCGTGACCTTCGGGTGCGTCCACAGCGGATTGTCCTTCGGTAGCGGCTCCGGGTGCAGCGCGTCGAGCGCCGCGTAGGAGAGCTGCCCGGAGTCGAGCGCGGCGATCAAATCTTCCTCCACCACGTGGTTCCCGCGGCCGACGTTGATCACCATCGCGCCCTTCGGCATCAGCGCGAAATTCTTCGCGCACAGGATCCCTTCCGTTTCGGCGGTGAGCGGCAAGAGGCACACGGCGATGTCGGTCTGCGCGAGGAACGGCGCAAGCTGATCGGCCCCGTGGAAAATCTCCACCTCGGCGTCGCGCTTGGGCGAGCGCACCCAGGCCGAGACCGGAAAGCCCAGCGACTTGAGCACCAGCGCCGGCGGCCTTGCCATCATGCCAAGCCCGAGAAAGCCGATGCGCCGTTGCTCCGGGCGCACGATCGGCACGCGAAACCATTCGCGCCGCGCCTGCGCCGCCTGATACTTTGGCATCTCGCGATGAAAGCGCAGCACGTGCATGACCACGTATTCGGTCATCATCGGATCGCCGCCGGGCGGCTCGATCTTGCCGAGCGGCACCTTCGGGATTTTCGGATGGTGGATGAAAGCCTCGACGCCGGCGGAGCGGCTGAACATTGCCTTCAAGTTCGGGAACTCCGGCAGTTGGCTGAAATCCGGATGCATGAAGGCGAGGTACTCGACCTCCTTCACGTCGCCGTTGTCCGGCCAGATGCGGATCGGGAGATCCGGCAGCTGTTCCGCGAACGTGTCGCGCCACTGCTGCGCGTTGCCGATCCGCTTGTCCAATTCGATGAGCAGCAGCGCCATGAATCCTCCCGTGACATTCCGAGGCAAGTGACCTGATCGCCGCGATTGTGCAATAACCCCCGGCGAAGCGACAGTAGAGGAATCATATGATGCGGATTGCGGTGATCGGCGCCGGCGGGGTCGGCGGAGCGTTCGGGGCGGCGCTGACGAAGGGCGGAGCCGACGTGACTTTCCTGGCGCGCGGCGCGCACTTGAAGGCGATGCGCGAGAATGGGCTCAAAGTGCTCGGTCCCCGCCGCGACATCCACCTGCAGCCGACGCAGGCGACCGACGATCCCGCTGCGATCGGGCCGGTCGACGTGGTGCTCTTCTGCGTCAAGCTGTGGGACGTCGAGAGTGCCGGCGCCGCGATCAAGCCGCTGGTGGGGGCGGCCACCGCCGTCATCCCGCTGCAGAACGGCATCGATGCGAGCGAGCGGCTGATCCCGATCCTTGGCAAGGACGCGGTGATGGGCGGCGTCGCCCAGATCAGCGCCACCATCGCGGAGCCGGGCGTGATCCGCCAGACCGGCACCTTCATGCGCCTCGTGTTCGGCGAGCTCGACGGGCGGCCGAGCGCGCGCGGCGCGGCCTTCCACGCCGCCTGCCAGGCTGGCGGATTCGATTCCACCAACAGCAACGAGATTGTCGTCGCGCTGTGGGAGAAATTCGTGCTGCTCGCGACCAACAGCTCTGTCGTCTCGCTCACGCGCTTGCCGTTCGGCAAGCTGCGCGACGACCCCGAGGTGTTCGCGCTCTTCGAGAAAGCGATCCCCGAGGTCGCCGCCGTCGGCCGCGCCCGCGGGGTCAAGCTCGCGCCCGATCTCGAGGAGCGCCTGCTCAAGGCGACGCGCAATTTCCCGCCCGAGATGATGCCGTCGATGACGGTCGATCTGTTGCGCGGCAATAAGCTCGAGCTGCCGTGGCTCGGCGGCAAAGTCGTTTCGCTCGGCCGCGAGCTTAAAGTCCCGACGCCCACCTATGACGTGATATACGCCGCCCTCAAGCCCTACGCCAACGGCAAGCCAAACTGACGGTCTCGTCATGCCCCGCTTTCGCGGGCGATGACGAGGTCAAGGATTATTTATTCCTCCTGAACGCCAATAGCGCGGCCATCGCGAGCGGCACGAGGCCGGCGATTGCGAAGCTTTGCCGAAATGCAGGCAGGAAGCCGCTGCCCGCCTCCAAGTGTGCGAACAGGAGCATGACGAGGGCGGCCGCGCTCACCGTGCCGACCGTGCGCGTCACCATCGCGAGGCTGCCGGCGACGCCGCGGTGCTGCGGCGGGATCGTCGCGGTGACGATGTCGGTGTAGGCGAGCTGGAACACGCCGAGGCCGGTGCCCTGCAGCAGCAGCGTCGCCACAAGCCACGCGGCCGGCGTGCCGCGCTGCCACGTCGCGACCAGCAGGAGTGCGAGCCCGATCAGGATGGCGCCGGCGAGCACGAGCCGTACGGCCGCGATGCGCCCGGCGAGCCGCCCGGCGATCGGCGAGGCCACCGCCATGCCGAGCGAGCCGGTCGCGAGGATCGCGCCGCTCGCCGCGAGCGGCAGGTCGGTCGCGCGCGTGAGATAGAACGGCACCAGCAGCAACACCGAAAAGGCGGCGAAGTTGATCAGCACGTTTGCGAGGTTGAGGACCGCAAAGCCGGGCAAGCGGAACACCGACGGATCGATGATCGGATTTTTAGAACGCGCTTCGTGGCGGAAGAACGCGGCGAAGACCGCGAGTGCGACGAGCGCAAGCGGCATGGCGGCAGGCTCGCCGATGCGGTTGAACGTCAGCAGCATGGCGGTGAGCGCCGCGGCGAGCAGGACGGCACCGAGAAAATCGAACGGCTCGCGCGCGCCGGGCTGCGGGGCTGGCAGGCCCCACGAGAGGAGCAGCGCGAGCGCCGCGATCGGCACCCGGAAGGCGAACACCGCGGGCCAATCCCATTGTTGAACCAGCGCACCGCCCACCCACGGGCCGAGCGTCGAGGCGGCGGCGAACATCATAAAGTAGACGCCGAGCGCGCGGCTGCGCCTGGTTTCGCCGTAGGCGGCCGTCGCGAGCGCCGGTCCGCAGCTCAGGATCAGCGCGGCGCCGATCCCCTGCAGGAAGCGAGCTACGAGCAGCGTCGCGAATGTCGGCGCGAGCGCGCATAGGGCGAGCGCGACCGTGCTCCACAGGAGCCCGGCGCGGAACACGCGCACGTGGCCGTAGATGTCGCCGATGCGGCCGAGCGCCAGCGTGAGCGCCGAATAGGTGAGCACGTAGCAGATCACCACCCATTGGATGTCGGTAGTGGCGAGTGCAAAACCGCGCGTGATCGCCGGGAACGCGATATTGACGGCGGTGTCGAGCGGCACCACGGCGGTGCCGAGCCCCACCAGGAACGCCTGCGCCGCCGACCGATTCATGATGCGAGGATGGCGGGGAGGCGAGGGGAAGACTAGTGTCTTATGCGTCATGGCCGCCCGCGGGCACTTCGTCCCGCGGGTGTCCCGGCCATCCACGTCTTGTTTGCTAAAGAAAGGCGTGGATGCCCGGCACAAGGTCGGGCATGACGAATAAGGAGCCTTCATGCCCACCCATATGCCTGCCGTCAGTCTGGTGGCGGTGCCGGGGCGGCGGCGCCTCACCCTCGACCTCGCGCGCGAGATCGAGCGGCGCGGCTTTGCCGGGATTTACTCGCCGAGCCGCTTCGCCAATTTCGCGCTGTGCGATTCGCTGGCGTTCGCGACCGAGCGCATTCCGTTCGGCACCGCCATCGCGCCGATCTACGCGCGCTCGCTCGATGATTTCGCCCAAAGCGCCGCGTTCCTGCACGAAGTCTCCGGCGGACGCTTTCGCTTCGGCATCGGCGTGGCGCATGCGCCGAGCCAGGCGCGCATGGAGGCCAAGCCCGGCAAGCCGCTCGCCGATACCCGCGCCTTCGTCGCCAAGCTGCGGGCCTATCCGGGCAACGGCGCGCAACCGCCGCTCGTGCTTGCCGCGTTGCGCACGAAAATGGTGGCGCTCGCGGGCGAGATCGCCGAGGGCGTGGTGTTCGCCAACGCCAGCCGCTCGCATATGAAAGTTTCGCTCGCAGCGCTGCCGGCGGCGAAGCGCGACGACGAGAATTTCTTCATCGGCAACATGCTGCCAACCTGCATCACCGACGATCTTGCCGCCGCGCGCGCGGTGCATCGGCGCACGCTCACCCACTACGTCGGCCTGCCGAACTACCGCAACTATTGGAAGGAGGCGGGCTACGCCGAAGAGATGACCGCGATCGAGAGAGCGCTCGCCGAGAACCGCCCCGACGCCGTGCCCAAATATCTAACCGACGCCTGGATCGACGACGTGACGCTTTCCGGCCCCGCCGCGCGCGTGCGCGAGGGGCTCGAAGCCTGGATCGATGCGGGCGCGCGCACGCCGATCATCGTGCCGTCGTCCGCCGCCGGCAACCAGCTCAAGGCCTTCGAGGAAATATTCGCTACATTTTCCTCGTAGGGTGGGCTAAGCGCGCCGATGGGCGCGCGTGCCCACGCGGTTCAAACAAATGGTGGGCACGCGCCCTCGGCGCGCTTAGCCCACCCTACGAAACGGAGCCACCCATGATCACCTACGACCTTGCCGGCAAGACTGCGCTCGTGACCGGTGGAGCGTCGGGGATCGGGCTTGCCACCGCGGCGATGCTCGCGCGCAACGGCGCCACGGTCGCGGTCAATTTTCTCCCCGACGATCCGCGCGGCGCCGAAGCCGTCGCCAAGGCCGCGGCCGACGGGTGCAAGGCGATCGCGGCGCCGGGCAACGTCGGCGACGCACGGGATTGCGAACGCATGGTGACGAAGGCGATCGAGGATCTCGGCCGCCTCGACCTGCTCGTCGCCAACGCGGGCACGCCCGGGACGCGGCGCAAGATCGAGCCGCGCGAACTCGACCTAATCACCGAAGAGCTTTGGAACACGCTGTTGCAGGTCAATCTGCTGGGGGTCTTCCGCTGCGCCAAGGCGGCCGCGCCCGCGCTCAAGGTCGCCCGCGGCGCGATCGTGAACACCGCTTCCATCGCCGGTCTCGGGCGCGCCGGCAGCAGCCTGACCTATTCGGCCACCAAGGCCGGCGTCGTCAGCGTGACGCAGAACTTGGCGCGCGCGCTCGGGCCGCAGGTGCGCGTCAACGCCGTGGCGCCGGGCTCGGTCGACTCGACCTGGATGGTGGAATGGACCGCGGAGCAGCAGCGCGCGTCGGCCGAAGGTGCCGCGCTCAAACGGCGGTGTACGCCCGACGATATCGCCGAGGTCATCGTCTTTCTCGGCTTCGGCGCCGCCATGGTGACCGGCCAGACCGTCGTCGTCGACGGCGGCCTGACGCTGTAATTTGCGCAAAGGGCAGGGGCTCACATGACCGTCAGCGTCGGCATGGGCATCGCCGCTTTTCCGTTCGCTGATGCGCGCGGGTTCTGGCGTTGGATCGATCTGTGCGAGGCCGGCGGGGTCGATTCCATCTGGCAGTCGGACCGGGTCATCAGCACCGCGCCGGCGCTCGAATGCATGAGCGTCATGGCGGCGCTCGCCGGCCGCACCCGCCGGCTCAAGTTCGGCATGAACGTGCTTTCGCTGGCGCAGCGCGATCCGGTGCTGGTCGCCAAGCAGTGCGCGACGATCGACGTGCTCTCCGAAGGGCGGTTGCTGCCGGCGTTCGGCATCGGCTCGCCGCTCGGACCCGAATGGCAGGCGCTCGGACTCGACACGCGCTCGCGCGGCAAGCGCATGGACGAGTGTTTGGAGATCGTCAGCCGGCTGTGGCGCGAGGACTCGGTCGACTTCGCGGGCGTACACTTCCGTCTCAAGGGCGCGAGCATCGCGCCGAAGCCCGTGCAGGTCGAGTTGCCGATGTGGATCGGCGGTTCATCGGATGCCGCAATTCGCCGGACCGGGCGCTACGGCACCGGCTGGCAGGCCGGCCTCGACGGGGTCGACGCCATCGCGCAGGTGATCCCGGCGATCAAGGCCGCGGCAGCAGCAGCCGGACGCAGCATCGACGAAGACCATTATGGCGCCGGCATCGCATTCCATTTCGGCAGTCCTGACGAGGATGCCGTGGCACAAGCGAAGGCGCAGGTCGTCCGCCGCGCCGGACGCGAAATTCCATCTTATTTTGCAATAGGTGACGCTGAGGCGATCCTCGCGCGCATCGCCGAATTGGTGGCAGCCGGCGTCTCGAAATTCGTGCTGCGGCCGCTCATCGGCGGCGAGGAGATGATGCTCGTCCAGACCCGCCGGCTGATCGACGAGGTGCTGCCCGCCGTCGCCGCGACGTGGCCGCGAAAATAAACTCTACCTCGTCATCCCCGCGGAAGCGGGGCATCCAGTAAACACCGACCGTTGTTTTGTTTGAACCGCCTGCGTTTACTGAATCGCCCACTTCCGCGGGCGATGACGAGATCGGAGTTAAACCCGATAAACGCCCGCCGCCGTGTCGTGGAACATCGCGGCGCGCTCGCGCGCGGAATAGCCTTTGGTCAACAGTTTGAACGAGTTCCACAGCACCGTGTAGCTGCATGAGAGCTTGTCGACCGGGAAGTTCGACTCGAACATGCAGCGCCTGGGACCGAAGCGTTCGATCGTGTAGTCGAAATAGTGGCGCGTCGCCTGCGCCAGCTCGGTGCTGGTCGGGGGCTTCGGCTTATGTTCCCAGCCGTAACCGTTGACCGCCATGTTGAGCCCGCCGAGCTTAGCGTAGACGTTCTGGCATTTGGCGAGTTCGTCGATTTGCGCTTTCCAATAGGCGAACACCTCGGCCTGCTTGCCGGCGTAGGGTCCCATGCCGATCGGCCCGCCGAAATGATCGAGCACGATCGCCGTGTCGGGAAACTTGCGTGCAAGCCCGATGGCGTCGGGAAGCTGCGTGTGCGCGCACCACATTTCGAAGGAAAGCTTGCGCGGCGCGAGATGCTTGAAGCCGGCCTGGAAATCGTCGTGCAGCACCATGTGCTCGGGCGGCTCGGTGCGGTGGTTCGCGATCTGTGGGCTCGCGTGCCAGAACGCGCCGCGCCGGATGCCGCAGAAGCGGCCGCCGCCGGCGGCAATCTGTGCGTCGAGGACGTCGGCGACCTTGTCGCCCAGCCGAAGGTCCGCGGTGCCGACGATGCCAGCGGCGATGCGCGCCTTGCCGTACATCCCTGATGCGCTCATGGCGGCGATGCCGTTGACGAACTCGGTCTCGCCGACGCAGCGATAGGCCTCCGGCCCGTCGGTCTTGAACATGGCGCCGCATTCGATGAACACGGTAGAGACCACGTTATGCCCGCCCGCGATGTCGTCGAGGATTTCGTCGAGCAGATAGCGCTCCGCCTCGCGCTCGTGCCGCTGGTCCCACAGATGATGATGCGGATCGCAGATCGGCAGCTCCGGCTCGAGCGCCGCTTCCTTCACCTGATCGAGCCACTGCTGGTTTTTCGACGGCGCTCCCACGGACGACCTCCTCTTTAACTTATCCCTGCCCGAAGGGGGAGGGTGGCCCGCCGGCGCGGAGCGACGGCGGGTCGGGTGGGGTACTCTCCACGAGCGCAGTGCCCTCGGCAACACACCCCACCCGGCTCGCTCCGCTCGCCACCCTCCCCGCTGCGCGGCGAGGGTGACCACTTGCCCCACCGCGCCAACTCGCCCACCATCGCGCCATGACCGAAGTGCTGCAGGCGGACTACGTCATCATCGGCGCGGGCTCGGCCGGCTGCGTGCTCGCCGATCGCCTGAGCGCCGACGGCGCGCGCGTGCTCCTGCTCGAAGCGGGGCCGCGCGACTGGCACCCGATGATCCACGTGCCGGCGGGCGTGCTGCATCTGCTCTACAATCCGCGCGTCAACTGGAACTACGCCACCGACCCGCAGGCGAACGTCAACGGCCGGCAGATTCACTGGCCGCGCGGCCGCGTGCTCGGCGGCTCGAGCTCGATCAACGGCATGCTGTGGATCCGCGGCCAGCCCGCCGACTACGACGGCTGGGCGCAAATGGGCTGCCGCGGCTGGTCGTTCGACGAGTGCATGCCCTATTTCAAATCGATCGAGCGCTACGCGTCGGGCGAGCCCGAGCGGCGTGGCAATGACGGCCCGATCCTGGTCGAGGACTACCGCACGGTACTCCCGCTGACGCGCCGCTTCGTCGAGGCGGCGCAGCAGATCGGCATTGCGGCGAGCCCTGACCTCAACGGCCGCGTGCACGAAGGCGTGGGCTTTTCGCAGATGTCGCGCAACGGCCGCTTCCGCGGCTCGACCGCGCGTACGTTTCTCGCGCGCGCCAAGGGCCGGGAGAATCTGCGCGTCGAGACCCGCGCCTTCGCGACCAAGCTTTTGTTCGAGGGCCGGCGCTGCACCGGCGTCTCCTTCCGCCAGCGCGGCCGCGAGCGCACCGCGCTCGCGGCGCGCGAGGCGGTCCTTTCCGGCGGCACCATCAACTCGCCGCACCTGCTGCAGGTGTCCGGCGTCGGGCCGGCGGCGCATCTCAAATCGATCGGCGTCGACATTGTCCACGATCTGCCGGGCGTCGGCTCGAATCTTTCCGATCACTACGCGATCCGCATTTCGCACCGGGTG
>Ga0306920_100010428_pt1 | contig 12465 bp, 11 predicted proteins | sample flu12Cox44000170_FD_204666 | JGI IMG/M metagenome (GOLD analysis project Ga0306920, IMG submission 204666) | Lab enrichment of tropical soil microbial communities from Luquillo Experimental Forest, Puerto Rico - flux4day.12C.oxic.44.000.170 (v2)... | ecosystem: Environmental > Terrestrial >...
TTCTTGCAGACATCTACCTCGGGAAGATCAAGAACTGGCATGATCCGGCGATCCAAGGGATCAATCCAGGGCTGAAACTCCCCGACTTGCCGATCACCGTTGTTCATCGCATCGACGGCTCAGGAACGACTTTCAATTGGTCGAACTTTCTTGCGAAAACGAGCCCCGATTGGAAGACCAAGGTAGGCGAAGGAACCATGGTCGAGTGGCCCGTTGGCGTGGGCCGCAAGGGCAATGACGGCGTTGCTTCGCTTGTCGATGTGACGCCAGGATCGATCGGATATATTGAGTATGCTTTTGCCTTGGGGAAGAAGGGCTTGGCCTTCGGTCTTGTGCAGAACGAGGCCGGTAACTTCGTCGGTCCAAGTGTGGGGACCTTCAAGGCCGCAGCGTCGAGTGCGGACTGGATCAATCAAGAAAACTTCTTTCTGATCATGACGAACGCTCCGGGGGAGCAGTCCTACCCTATTACAGCGGCGGTATTCATTTTGATGTATAAGCAACCCAGGTCGCCAGAGCGTTCAGCCGCTGCTTTGGATTTCTTCAAGTGGGCGCTGGAGAGTGGTCAGACGCAGGCCGAGGCGCTCAGCTACGTGTCGCTGCCGTCAACACTCGTGCAACAGATCAAGACTTATTGGAAGGCTCAAATTGCCGGCTGGAAGGGCTAGGGAAGAGATTGGGAGAAATGAAGCTGCTATCCCGCTCTGTAGCTATAGCGGTGTCCCTTCGGCAGGTATTCTAAACCGAACAGCAACGGTGGTGCAGGGGCGAGCAAGCCTCGTTATGGCCCGAAGCTAATCTGCATCATGTTCCTCGTAAAGGGAGGGACGACAGCGACCGCTGCGCCGTCTATGCCGGCACCAGCGGTCCCGGATTTTTCAGATAGCGCTTGATCGCATCCGCTGTCCAATGGGCGAGTGCACCGATGGGTCCGGTCGGATTCTTGCCGGCGTTCTGGGGAAAGGCGCATGCGCCGGTGACGAACACATTCGAGACGTCCCAAGTCTGACAGTAGCGATTGAGCGCGCTGGTCGTGGGATCGGTCCCCATCGCCGCCCCTCCCGTGTTGTGCGTGCTTTGATAGGGGACGATGCTGTAGCGCTGAGGCGATCCACGCCGGTCCACACGCTCGGCGCCCATTTCCTGCCCGATCTTGACGCAGATGTCGGCGAGGTAATTCGCCTGCTTCTGCTCGTTGGCATGATAATCGAATGTCATCCGCAGCAGCGGTCGCCCGTAGCGATCGCGGTAGGTCGGGTCGAGATCCAGATAGTTCTGGCGATAGGACATGACGCTGCCCTGGTTGATGACGGTGAGCGTATGGTTGTAGTGGCGCACCACGGCCCGTTTCCACTCCGCGCCCCAGGCTGCCGTGCCGGATGGCACCGGGTGGAAGCCGATCGGCCGGCCGCCGCTGCTTGGCGTCGAGATGCCGCCGCCACCGATGAAACCTTCCCTCGCGTGATCGAAGCTGGCGGTATTGAAGTCGTCGATATTGACGGCCAGCGCACCGGCGCCCATGAACGGGTTGATCCAGGTCTTCTCGTCGAAGAACACCGTGGCGCCGCTGCCGATCTGGTAGGCATAGTTGCGGCCGACGACGCCATCACCGGTGGCCGGGTTGTACGGCTTGCCGATGCCTGAGAGCAGCATCAGATGCACGTTGCCGAGCGCGTAGGCGCTCAGCACCACCAGGGAGGCCGGCTGCTCGAATTCGCGCCCCGCGGCGTCGACATAGGTCACGCTTTCGGCGCGTGCTTTCGCAGCGTCGAGGTTGATTTTCATGACGCGCGCGTTGGTGCGGATCTCGACGTTGCTCTTGCTCGCAGCCAGCGGGATGACCGTGAAATGCGCGCTCGCCTTCGCGTTCGCCTCGCAGCCGAAGCGCTCGCAATAGCCGCAATAGTGGCAGGCGCCGAAAGCAACCCCGTCGGGATTGACGTAAGGCTGCGACATGTTGGCGGACGGTCCGGGAAACGGGTGATAGCCGAGACTTTTCGCCGCCTTCTCGAACAACGATCCCGCATGGGTCTGGAGCATCGGCGGGTTGGGGTAATCGCGCTGGCGCGGTCCCTCGAACACGTTGCCGCCGTCGATCTTCTGCCCGCGCAGGTTTCCTGCCTTGCCCGATACGCCGCAGAGATATTCGAACTTGTCGTAGTAGGGCTCGAGCTCGTCGTAGGAGACGCCCCAGTCCTGCAACTGCATGTCCGGCGGAATGACAGTGAGGCCATAACGGTCGAGCGTGTGCTTGCGCGGCTCGTGATCCCACGGCAGCCAGCGCCAGGTCACGCCGTTCCAGTGCACGCCGGCGCCGCCCACCCCTTCGCCGGGCAGGAACGAGCCGAGCTGGCGCATCGGCAACGCCGTCTCGCTCGTGGTGTTGCGGAACGTCAGCGTCTCGCGTGAAACGTTCTGCATCAATTCATGCCGCTGCGCGTAGCGCAGCTCGTCGTGGACAGTCGGATACATGAAATCGGGATTGGTGTCGCGCGGGCCGCCGCGCTCCAGCACGACGATGGAGAGGCCGGTTTCGGCAAGCTGCCTGGCAAGAATGCCGCCGGTCCAGCCGAGCCCGACGACGACGATGTCGGCGGATTTGAGTTTCGTCGCCATGGTCTTGCTCTTTCAGCTCAGGTCCTGGATCGACTTCGGTTCGACGTCATAGCGTTTGTTGCGATATTCCTCGATCACCTCGCCATAGATTCCGATCGCGCCCGGAAAGCCGATCATCTTCCACACCGCGCCGTTGCGATTGCCCCCGTACATCGGATCGGCAAAATACCCTTCCATGGTGTTCTGAAGCAGGAGGCTGAAGAAGGTGCGCGCGGGTACCTGGGCAAATTCCGCTCGTCCGGCTTCGATATCCTTCAGCGCCGTAATGCGATCGGCTGATGACAACTGGTCGAAGGTCTTGCCGCTGCGCGTCCTGGCGCACCAGGCATTGAGGTCGGCAATGCCGACGCGGTAGAGTTCGGCGAGCGTCAGCGGCAGCTGGTAACCTTGCTGCGGTGTGCCTTGGGCGAATGGTCCGTCAAGATACATGCGCGCGCCCCGGCCATAGGCGCCGGCCAACTCGCGATCAATGAAGATCGGCACGCCAGCTTCGATGCCGCCGGGACCGACGTCGTCCTTTGGAATCAAGGTATCTACCAGCGCGACGACGACCGTGGCCTCCTGGGGAGTAAAGAACCGAAAGCCGTCAGCCGATTGGCCGGCCCGCGCTACCGGATGGGCATGCGGCTGCGCTGCGGTTTGTGCCTCGGCTTCCTGAACTGGTGGGATTGTGGTCGCAGCGATGCCGGCCACTGCTCCGCTGATGCCAAGGCCTTTCAGGACATCGCGCCTGCGCACGCCTTCATCGTCAGCCATGACATCCTCCCTGGTTGAGACTGATCGTAGCTGTATTTGAAACCCCGTACCAGATTAGACCCTGCCGCAACGAGTTCGCCGCTCGATTAATTCAGTCATTTCTTGCCTGGGGCGTAGAAGGTGCCTTCCACCTCGCAGATATCGTCGCCATTGAGGCGATGAACTTCGACGATGGTGCGCGGCGGATAGGGACCGCCGCCCCAAAACTCCTCCTGCACCTTGTTCACCAACGGGCGGAAGCGATACATGTCCGTGACATAGACGACGAGGCGAACCGCATCACGCAACGTTGCCCCTTCGGATTCGGCGATCAGCTTCATATTAAGGAAAGCCTGACGAATGCGTTGGTCATCGCCCAGGACCTGCAGGTTGGTCTTGGGATCGATGCCCCGCATTCCCGCGATGAAAAACGAAGTCCCCCGCGCGCGCGCCCAGGCTCCATGTTCCCGTCGGCTTGATGGCGCCATCCGGCGCAAGCGTCTTTACCCCGGCAGGAGAGAGAGGAAGCTGCTGCGCTGCTGCCGGGTGAACCGACAAAGACGCGACCATCAAAAGCACCATTTTCTTCAAGGCAAACTCCCCAGCAAGCAATAGTCGCACCTCTTCACCCTTGGGACGTTGAGGCATCCAGGCAAAGCGAACCGAGATACGCCCTAACTCGTCTTCGGCGACCAGCCATAGGCTTTGGCACAGGCGTCTCCCATCAGCATCGCCCGCTCGCTGTCACTCAAGCGGCTCGTCTCAAGGAAGGGTGCAACGGCCTGCTCGTAACTGACGACAGCGAAGGCGCGCGTCCAGTCCGTGCCCCACAGGCAGCGATCGAAACCCCAGGCATCGAACACGCGGGAAAGCGGATCCCAGATGTCCGGGAAAGGATATGGCTTTCGCGACAGCGTGCAGGCACCGCTGACCTTGATGACTACGTTGGGGCGTTTGGCGAGCTCCAGCACCTTCGGAAGGTCGGTCCACGGCTCCGCCGGCGCCGGCGGCACACGCGGTTGAAGGATGCCGAGATGGTCGAGGATGAATCGCGTGTCGGGATGGCGATCGATGATCGCCGTGCCTGCGTCCAAATTGTCCCAGCACAGGATATTGACGGGAAAGTCGTAGTGAACGGCTGCGCGTGCAATCCGGTCGAATCCGGGATCGTTCGGCGCGCGCTTGGAATCCGCCGTATACATGATGCGGATTCCGACCGTGCCCGGCGTCTTCTTCCAGTCGGCGACGACATCGGCCACCGCCGGATCGTCGGGATCGACCGGCTTGACGATGCCGAACCGGCCAGGATGGGCCCGTTGCACCTCGACGGCATAGCTGGCGTCGTAGCGGTACATGGAAAAGGCAGAGATGAAGATCGCGCCGTCGACGCCGACCTTGTCCATCGCCGCCACCATCTCGTCACCGGTGACGTGATCTGGCCAGTTCGGCACGCTGGCCCAGGGGCGCTTCGGAGTGTTCGCCTCATAGGCATGGACCTGAGAATCGATAATCGTCATCGGAGCGGCTCCTCTTTTTGGGAACCGAGTTTGGACATTGCAGCAGGGTTATGTCCAGAGGCCGCCACGCGTTGCCCTAGTGGTCCGATTCTAACGTTCGCCCCTCTTCTCGGCAGGCACTTTTGCGAATGTTAGAATCAAAGGACCACTAGAAAGGTTAGGTTTCCAGTGTCCCGAACTTCGGAATCGAAAGGACACTGGCAAACCTATGATTCTAGTGTGGCTTTTGGTTCAGAAGTCCGCATGACAACTCGCGGGAATAATGATGCGGACTTCTGAACCGCCACACTGGTGGAGTTATGGATTTGACGTTCACTAACGAACTCGCGGCTAGTGCCGCCGATTTGAAGTTCCTGCGGTGCAAGCGACATAGTCACGTGAGAGCGTCAGAACTTCGGAACTCTTCGATCAGGGTCCACGTCGATTGGCGGAGGAAAGATCCTGCAATCGATGCCCCGGCTGAGGCCCGGGCAGATCGGCCCCGCCTGGTTATACGGCAGGACAGGCGGCGGCGCCTGTCCGACGAACCAGGGTTCGCTGACGTGGGCGTGCCAGTGCTTTTTGTGTTTCTTGACATGCCCGTCGCTGCTGGTGGCGGCCTTGGCCGGCGTGACCGTCGGAACCAGCGCCAGCGCCGTCGTACACAGGGCGAGCATCAAAAGCCGGATCGCAAGCTTGCTCATGGGCTTCTCCTGGCAGCCAGGCAGCAAGCCTACTCCGGCTCAACCTATTCGTGGTTCAAATCTAGGAGATGAATCCCGTTCCAAGTCACATACGCTACGCGTCTATCCCTTGGTAATGGTGTCGATCTCCGCCATCTCCTCGGCACTCAGATTCCAGCCGATAGCCCTGACGTTCTGCTCGACCTGTTCGACGCGCGTCGCGCCGGCGATCACGCTCGCCACTTGCGGCCGCGCCGCCAGCCAGGAGAAGGCGAGCTCGAGCATTGTGCGCCCACGCGCCTGCGCGAAAGCTTGCAACCTCTCCACCATGTCCTCGTTGCGCGGCGTCACGTAGCGGTCCCGCAGCACAGGCGATTTGCCAAAACGCGTATCTTCCGGGGCCGCGGCGCCGCGCTTGTATTTGCCGGTGAGAAGGCCGCTGGCGAGGGGGAAGAACGGCAACAGTCCGAGATTGTACTGTCGCGCCGTCGGCAGAAGCTCCTTCTCGATGTCGCGCACCACGAGGCTGTACTCGTCCTGGCAGCAGATGAAATGATTGACGTTGATCGCGTGCGCCACGTGCTCGGCTTGCGCGATCCGCCAGGGTGGGAAGTTCGAATTGCCGATGTAGCGCACCTTGCCCTGCCGGATCAGGTCGTCCAGCGCCCGCAGCGTTTCCTCGATCGGCGTCAGCGGGTCGTAGTCGTGCTGCTGGTAGAGGTCGATGTAGTCGGTCTTCAACCGCCTCAAGCTGGCCTCGACCGCGGACATGATGTAGCGGCGCGAGGCGCCCTGTTTGGTTCCGTCGCTCGCCATCGGCTTGGAAAATTTCGTCGCCAGCACGATGTCCTTGCGGCGGTCGCCGAGCACTTCGCCAAGCACGGTCTCGGAGCCGCCGAGCCCCGCGTAGATATCCGCGGTGTCGAACAGGGTGATGCCGAGGTCGATCGCCCTGTGGATCACCTTGCGCGAGGTTGCGAGATCGGTGCGCTGGCCGAAATTGTTGCAGCCGAGGCCGACGGCGGAAACACGTAGGCCCGAGCCGCCGAGGTTACGAATTTGCATGATGGATTAATCCCGTAAAGCGGTTTCGTGAGCCGTCATTGTTTGGCTTCCGCAGCGGCCTACCCTGTCTTCCCAGGGACGACGAATACTTATCGCAATTTCGGGTGCCTACCCATGGGGCGTCCCGGCCGAGCGAGCAAAGCGAGCGTGCGCCGGAACCCATAACCACCAGCGTTCGGGCTCATAGCAGATATTGGCTTCGGTTCCACTGACGAGCCGCGGCGTATCGGTCCCTGCGTTCGCAGGGACGACCACTCGAACCCGGCAGCGACGCGCTTTTGGTGACGCGAAAAAAGGCGCGGCCCCGGTCAGGCGACTGACGGGGCCGCTTTGGGGGCGCGTGATCATCGACGGGGGCCAGAGATCAACGCGGGGCAAACCTAGCTTTGCCATGTAACGCAGTCGTGACACCTATACTTATCCACAGGCTGCGCGATCAGGCCGTGCGCGGTATCGAAAAACTCGCGGGCGCGGCGACGCGTCAGAAATCGGCAATGCTCAGAACAGCTTGCGATAGACCACAAAGCCCGAATGTTCCGCCACCTTGTCGTAAAGAAGCTGCGCCCTGCGGTTTGTGTGGTGCGTTTGCCAGTAAACGCGCGGCGATCCGGCACCTCTCGCCTGTCGATAAACTTCGTCGATGAGCGCGCGGCCGATGCCTTTGCCACGCGTGCTCTCGTCGGTGAAGATGTCCTGCAGATAGCAGACCGGCGCGATCGCGGTCGTGCTGCGATGGAACAGATAGTGCGCGAGCCCGACCAATCCTCCGTCGTTCTCCGCGACGAGACCATGGACCGGTTCATCTGCGTCGAAGAAACGCGCCCAGGTCGTGGCCGTGATCTCGCTCGAAAGCGCGGTCGCACCGGAGCGGCCGTAGAAGGCGTTGTAGCCGTCCCACAACGCAAGCCACTGTTCGTAATCCTCAGGGGTCACGAAGCGAATGGTGAGATCGTTGGACATCGGTCTGTTCGGATCAAGAACTGATGGGGCGCCGAAGACAAATCACGCTCTTTTAGAGCAAGATGAATCAGGTGGCTATTGCCCCGAAGAAGGTGCGCTGCCTCGCGGATGTCGCGCTCGCTTTATTCGGCCGCGCGCAGATAATCGCCGAGCCCGATGCCGCGGCGGCGGCGCAAGGAACGGTAGTAATCGGCGCGAGCAGGATCGTCGGTGTGACGGACCAGATCGGTCACCGGCGTGTAGCTCAGCATGCGACCGCCGTCGGGTAGCGCCGTGCAACTGAAACGCAGCACCTGCCCGTCCCTCAGATTGATGTTGATCGGCGTTGAATCGCCGACGCGCATCATCTCGGTCCGCTCGGCGATGAAGGCGCTCAGTTCTTCCTCCGGCAACTCGTAGGCGCCGTTATCGCGGCCGTGATACATCAGGGCGATGAACGGCGGCTTGCTGTCGGCCTTCTCGTCGGAAAGCGCGAAATAATCGCGAAAGGCGCGATTGATGAATTCGGCGCGGGTATCGGAATCCAGAAGCACGATGCCGATGTCGACATGATCGAGCGCCGCCGAGAGCCGCTCGGCCGTGCCGTGATGCCGACGCTCGCAGGCCAGCGTATCCGTCAACCGCTTCCGCAACACGCCGGTGATGGCCGCGGTGCCGGTCGCAGTAACCGCTAGCGTCGAGAGACGGACCACATCGGAGACATCGAAGCCCGGCGTGATGCGATGGTTGAGGAAAAACAGCGCCGACCAGCCAACCGCGATGCCAGCGCTGATCATGCCCGATGCAAGGCCGGAGAGGGAGCCTGCAAACGCCACGATGCAGACGAAGAGCGGCGCGGGATTTGGAACGGCAATGAGGGTGCGGTCGACGATGAGCGCGATCAGTGCCGTCGCCGACGACAGAGCAGGGCCGCTGATGGTGCGCCAGTCAAACTGCATGTCTGTTCCCGTTTGCAGCGAGAATAAGGCAGGCAGCTTTACGGATAGTTGCCTTCGTGGTGGGCTTTGGTTTCGCTAACCCTAATAAAGGGTTTATCGGGTGGGCGTCGCTTTCCGCGCGTCATGGTCGCGGTTGAATGCTCGTGGCGCGCATGCGCGTGACGGCAAGCATCTTGCGCCAGCGCCAGATATACCCGTTATCCCCTCAATTTATACCCGCTATCCCACTTCTTCATGCGCCGGCAGCGATGCCGGCCGACTGGTCGGTCACGACATCGGGACGCCAGTCCATTGGTACAAAGCCCGGGATCTGCTCGACGCGCCGGAGCCAGGCGCGGATCGCGGGGAAGGTCAACAGGTCGTAGTCGCATTGATCGGCGACGTGGGTGTAGCCGTAGAGCGCGATGTCGGCGACCGTGAACTGGCCGGCTGCGAAATACTCGCTGGTCTTGAGGTGATTTTCCATCACCTGCAGCGCCGCATAGCCGCGCTCCATCCAGTCCTCCAGCGCGTGGGTCTGCAGGTCGCGACCTCCTCTGACCAGCGCGAGCCAGAAATAGGCGGCACCAATATTCGGTTCCAGGGCGTGCTGTTCGAAGAACATCCATTGCAGCGCTTCGGCGCGCTCGATGCGCGATTCCGGCGCCAGCGGAGTGCCGCCGGCCACATACCAAAGAATCGCATTGGATTCGGCGAGGTAACGTCCCTCGGCGACTTCAAGCAACGGAACCTGTCCGCTCGGATTCTTCGCGAGAAAATCCGGCGTGCGGCTTTCGCCGCGCAGAATGTCGACGTCGATCGCACGATAGGGCGCGTTGAGCAGAGCCAGCGCAAGGCGGACCTTGTAGCTGTTTCCGGAACGCTGCATCGAGTAGAGCTTGTACATTGCGAGATCGTTCGACCGGGTGGACGCGTGGCGCACGCCGAGGACGACATCTTCTCCTCTGGCAACGCGGCTAAACAATGATGCCTGGAGAGAGGCGTTTGCAAGAGCGGGTCGTGGAAAAGTGAAAACCTCTACCGCACTGCAACGACGTGGAAGATCTTTTCACGTCCAGGGTCGACATGTCACGCGTGCGCGATTTTTCCGGCGGAAATTGTAACTTCTTCGCGATCCAGCGCCGCGCGCCGCAGAATCAAACCGTAAAGCGTCAGAAGTGTCAGCAGCGCCAGCGGAATCGCCGTCACCTGCGCAACGCTGCGCGTCAGTAAGGGTGCAAGCCATGTCACGGCCAAAAGGCTGATCTCGTAATCGCGGAATCCGCAGGCGAGCCCGAGCCGCGCAAGATAGGCGATCGCAATTCCGGCGACGACCAGGTCGTAATCGAGCACGTAAGGCGTCGCGAGCAGGCTTGCCACGGAAAGTGCTGCGGCCTTGAGTTCGAATGCGGCATCGCTGCGCCAAAGCCGGGCGAGGCTCGCAGCGAGCGCCAGCGCAAGTGCGAGCTGGATCGTGTAGGCGAGCTGAACGCTGCCGCCCCACATCCGCACGGCTGAGAAGATGGATTGTATTTTCTCCCAACCGGTGTTGCCCTGTTCGAGCACGATGGTTCGCGTGAAGGTCGTGGATTGCGCAAAGGCGTGCCACACGCCTTCGCCCAGGGTGGCGAAGCTGAATGCGAGCAGGCAAGCCGTGGTGATCGCGGCCGCGCCGATCGTGCGCCACCGGGTGCCGGCGACGAGCGCGATCGGAATCAGCACGCCGAACTGCGGCTTGTAGGTGAGAAGACCGATCAGAATGCCGGCAAGGTAGGGTCTTCGATCGAGAACATGCAGGGCGCCGCCGAGCAGCGCCGCGGTGAGAAAGCCGTTCTGGCCGTGGCCGATATTGGTGAAGACGGCCGGAAAGGCGGCCGCGGTCAGGATTGTCTCGGGGCGCGGCAGGATCGCGCGCATCGCTGCGAGGTAGCCGGCAAAACTCGCCGCAAGCCAGATCGACAGGCCCCACGCATAGGGAACACTGGCGACGAGAAAGGCGACGAGAAGGAAAAATGGCGGGTAATGCCAGCCATAGAACGGCACGTCTCGGCCGCCGAAAGCGGCCTTTTCGGCGGCGTGCTGCAGTGGAGGATCGTAGGCTTCCGCGGGGCGGCCCTGCCAGGTCAGAAGGCCCGCGGCATAGACGTTGGAAAAGTCGGTCCCGATCGGTTTGCCGTTGCGATCGACCAGGCCGTCGGCCAACGCGACCCAGCCGGCGATTGCAAGCACGGTGAGGCCGAGCAGAATCAAGCTGTAACTGCGCGCACGCGCACACGTCAGCCAATCGCCGGATCGCAGACCTTGCCAGAAATGAGCCATTTCACCGCTTAAATTTAGGAATGTTGCGCAAATCTAGCGGTCACCCTTTTAACGATCTCTAAAGTTTCGCGCCCAGTGCCCTCTTTCCGAAGTTCGTGAAGCCTTGCGGCAGCCCCTTGCGCGAACTTCGGAAAGCAAAGGGCACTGGCAAATCCATGATTCTAGTGCCGCTTTCCTATTTGAAGTTCTTGGTCGGACTCGCTGCGAGTGGTGCAGGAACTTCAAATAGGCGGCACTAGCCGCCAAGCTTCTTGCGGTGCGGCAAAGCTCGCCTTAGGGTGCCTCATTCCATCAGCAAAGAGTCGTGAAGTCCCCTCGCGAATTCACGACGCCTGCCCCGAAGTGATAGGAGAAAATGATGCCGTTCCTGTCTGCTGCGCTCGACCGTGTGAAGCCGTCCGCGACCATCGCGGTGACGGATAAGGCGCGCGAGCTCAAAGCGGCCGGACGTAACGTCATCGGCCTTGGCGCGGGCGAACCCGATTTCGACACGCCCGCCAACATCAAGCTGGCGGCGATGCACGCCATCGAGGCCGGCAAGACCAAGTACACCGCAGTCGATGGCATTCCGGAGCTGAAGGAGGCGATCATCGCCAAGTTTCAGCGCGAGAACGGCCTGACCTACAAGCCCAACCAGGTGATCGTCGGCACCGGCGGCAAGCAGGTGCTCTACAACGCGCTGATGGCGACGATGAACCCGGGCGACGAGGTCATCATCCCGGCGCCGTACTGGGTCAGCTATCCGGAAATGGTCGCGCTCGCCGGCGGAGAATCGGTGCCCGTCGTGTGTCCGGCGGAGCACGGGTTCAAGCTGCAGCCTGAGGCTTTGGAAAAGGCGATCACGCCAAAGACCAAGTGGATCATTCTCAACTCGCCGTCGAATCCGACCGGCGCGGCCTATACGCGTGCCGAGTTGAAGGCGATCACCGAGGTGCTGGTAAAGCATCCGCAGGTCTGGGTGATGACGGACGACATGTACGAGCACCTCGTCTATGACGACTTCGTGTTCGCAACGCCTGCGCAGGTCGAACCGAAACTGTACGAGCGCACGCTGACCGTGAACGGCGTCTCCAAAGCCTATTGCATGACTGGCTGGCGCATCGGTTACGCCGGCGGCCCGACGTCGCTGGTCAAGGCGATGGCGACGATCCAGTCGCAGTCGACCTCCAACCCGTGCTCGATCGCGCAGTGGGCAGCCGTCGAGGCGCTCAACGGTCCGCAGGATTTCATTCCGGCGAACAACAAGGTTTTCAAGGAACGCCGAGACCTGGTGGTGTCGATGCTCAACCAGGCCAAGGGCATCGATTGTCCGCGGCCGGAGGGCGCCTTCTATGTCTATCCCTCCTGTGCCGGTACCATCGGCAAAGCCTCGCCTTCCGGCAAAATGATCGGCAACGACCAGGATTTTGTCACCGAACTCCTGGAAAGCGAAGGCGTCGCGGTGGTGCAGGGTTCGGCGTTCGGGCTCGGGCCGGCGTTCCGGATTTCCTACGCCACCAAAACATCCGATCTCGAGGATGCCTGCAAACGCATCCAGCGTTTTTGCGGCAATTTGCGCTAGAACAAGCTGCGCGAAAGCGCCGTTTCGTCCTGCTCGCCGCTGTCGCCATCACCATGCCGGGTGCATTTGCCGGCGTCCATGCGCAGCAGCCAAGGCTCGTGCAGGTCGGCATT
>Ga0306920_100010429_pt1 | contig 12465 bp, 14 predicted proteins | sample flu12Cox44000170_FD_204666 | JGI IMG/M metagenome (GOLD analysis project Ga0306920, IMG submission 204666) | Lab enrichment of tropical soil microbial communities from Luquillo Experimental Forest, Puerto Rico - flux4day.12C.oxic.44.000.170 (v2)... | ecosystem: Environmental > Terrestrial >...
TGATCCTCTGCGTCACCGTGAACAGAGTCTGCGCAACCAGCAGGTGCGGCTGCACAATAGCATCGAGCGGCTGCTGACTGCCTATCAGGAGGAACTGCTGAGTCTCTAGACCAGCTCCGTCAGCGCATGCCGGCTTTGCGCAAACAGCAACTGGCAGTCGACGCCGAGTTGCAGTCGCTGGTGCTCGCGGCGGCCGATCAATCGCGCTACCTACGTCTGACGGAGACATTGGCGGAGTTTTGCACCAAGCTACACGCCCGGGCGGATGCACTCGACGTAACCGAAAAGCAGAAGATCGCGCGGTTGCTTGTATAGGAGATCCTCGTCAGCCGGGACAGTATCGTCATTCGCCACTCGATTCCTCTTTTTTGTCGAACCCGGACCGAACGGCAACGGTTCATCGACACCGCCTACCACAACACCACACCGCGGCGCCTCCACGAACCCCGCAGGTTATCTTTTGCGTTCAGGGAGTAAGCACCCCGCCTTGGGGAAGACCCTTCTCCCCGGTCGCCTTGACCAGCAGTTTCAGCGGATGCATGACCTCGGGGTCGTTGACTCGCCGCGCGACTTTCTCGAATAGGATGTGATGCCGGACATTATCGAACGAATACTCGACACACTACCGACCATCACCTCGACGGCTATCCAGATCATGTACGGGTTATCCGGCCACGCCACCCACTGGAGGGCAAGTCGCTGGCAGTCTTGGGCTGGAGCCATCGGCAAGGCCAATTCTATCTGCTGCTGGTATTGCCGGACGGCACTCGCTCACTGATACCGGCCTCCTGGACTGATTTAGAATCATCTTCCGACAAGGTGCCGACCGTAACCAGCAGCCCACCACCACCGCTCGCCTCCCGCAGCCAGTTGCTCCGTACCCGCACCATTGTTGACGCTCTTCTCCGTCAGCGCGAAGCCTCGGACGGAGGGGTTTCGCACTCTGGCGGGGAGGAATGGAAGGGTGGAGCAACTGAGCCTGCTCGAACCGCTGCGGCCCAACGGCAACGCGGCGGTCTGGAACACACTCGACGACAAACAAAAAACCGCAGCGATAGCAACCTTGGTGCGCCTAATCGTTCAGCTCGTGAGCGGCGCGCACGCTGAACAGGAGCACAAACATGAGTGATCATTCCAAGATCACCGCCGCCCATCTCCGGCGGCGCGCGCTCGTTTACGTGCGCCAGTCCACCACGCGCAGGTTGAATACAATCGGGAATCGACCGAGCGCCAGTACCGGCTTGCGGATCGAGCCGCGCACCTAGGGTGGCAGCACGAGCAAATCAAAATTCTCGACCAGGATCTCGGAATCTCGGGCTCGGGGCTGGCCGAGCGCGCTGGTTTCACTCACCTGACTGCCGAAGTCGCGCTTGGCCATGTAGGCATCGTGCTCGGACTGGAAGTCTCACGGCTCGCACGCAATAATGCCGACTGGTACCGGCTGCTTGATCTCTGCGGTACGACCGATACCCTCATCGGCGATGCTGACGGCATCTATCATGCCGGACTGTTCAACGACCGCCTGGTGCTTGGACTCAAGGGCACGATGTCCGAGGCCGAACTGCATGTGTTGCGTGCTCGTCTCAACGGCGGCATACGCAACAAGGCGGCACGCGGTGAGCTGCGACGCGGATTGCCAGTTGGATTGATCTGGGGTGAGGCCGATGGCGACGTGTTGCTGCACTCGGACGAAGCTGTCAGCGGCGCGATTCGGGCGGTGTTCGAGCGTTTCGCCGAGATGGGCTCCGCACGCCAGGTGTGGCTATGGTTTCGTCAACAGGGACTGCACTTTCCCTTGCAGTCGAGCACCCTGCCCGAAATGCGCTGGGTTACTCCGAGTTATACGAAGATCCATGAAGTACTAACCAATCCGGTCTATGCGGGCGCTTACGTCTATGGCAAAACTCGTTGTGAGCGTTATGTCGATGAGACCGGACGAGTACGCAAACGCATGCGCCACCTGCCTCGCTCCGAGTGGTCGGTCGTCATTCGTGACCATCATCGCGGCTTCATCGACTGGGCGACTTTCGAGGCCCATCAACTGCGGCTGGCGCAAAACACACATCCGCGTCCACACCAGGCTGGAGGAGCGGTGAGAGAGGGCGCGGCGCTGCTGCAAGGAATCGCCAAGTGTGGACGCTGCGGGCGCGGCCTACGCGTCTATTACCGCGGTCGCTATTCGGCGCCCGGTGATTATTGCTCGGGCAACACGATCAGCAACGGGCGCGGTGAGTGGTGCTTGCGGGTCGGCGGCCGTCAGATCGACGATGCCGTGGCTGAGGCTTTTCTCGCCGAGCTGACGCCAGCTGGTCACGAGGCTGCACTCAAGGCAGCCGAGCAACTGGAATCCGACCATGACAGTGTGCTCGCGCAGTTCCGACGCGAAGTGGAGCGCGCAGAGTATGAAGCACAGCGGGCCGAGCGCCGCTATCGCGCGGTCGATCCTGAAAACCGGCTGGTCGCTCGCGGTCTCGAAGCCGAGTGGGAGCAGAGCCTGCGCCAACTGGAAGCCGCCCACGTAGAATTGACTCGCCGCGAGCAACAACGGCCTCGCGCGCTATGCGCGGAGGAGCAAGCTGCAATTCGGGCGCTCGGTGGCGATCTCAAGAGCGTCTGGTCAGCCCCGACCACAAGCGATCGAGATCGCAAAGAATTGCTACGCGCCTTGCTTGAAGAAGCTATTATCGCGCTTCAGCGCCACGAATCTCGTGCGCAACTGACGATGCGCTGGCGCGGTGGTGCTATTACCCAGTTGGATGTGGTTATTCCATATTTTCGACCGATGGGGCCGCGCACCGGCGAAGATACCATTTCGCTGCTGCGCCGCTTGGCCGCGCTTTATCCCGATGAAGTCATTGCCGGCATCCTCAATCGCCAGGGACGTAAAACCGCGACCGGGGCGCGCTTCACGGCCAACCAGGTCGGTAATTTGCGCCGCTACCACAAGATTTCCCCCTTCCAACGGCCGACTGAGCCTCCGCACGGAGAATTGGCGACGATTCGCAAGGCGGCCCAGATCCTCGGTCTCAACACTTCGACCATTCACCGTTGGCTGGCGGATGGCTTCATCGCAGGCGAGCAAATCACTCCAGGCGCCCCATGGCAGATTCGCATGACCGATGAATTGCAGTCACGGATCGTGGAACAAGCCCCACCCGGTTATCTGCCGATGCTCGAAGCCACCATCAAACTCGGCGTTTCACGGCAGACGGTGTTGCAACGTGTAAAGCGCGGTGAACTTGAAGCCGTGTTTGCTAAGGCAGGGGGGCCGAAAAGGCCTGCGTATTAAGGTGATCGACGATCAACACAGCCTTTTCTAAACCACTTCAACAACCTGGGGGCATTATGACGGAGGATCCAAAAAGCTACGGACGTCCGCGTCGAGCAAGCAGTTTACGTACTGTGTCATGAACGTCGTGTGCAGGGCTTGGAGTGCCTGGTGCGGGCTTCGCCGCGGCCGAAAGCCATAGGAGAAGCCCAGGAAGTCAACCTCGTAAATGGCGCTCAACACTTCGGCCACCGCAGCTTGAACGATTTTGTCCTCCAGCGCAGGTAGGCCCAGCGGTCTCTGTCCGCCGTCAGTCTTCGGAATGTAGACCCGCCTGACCGGCAACGGGCGGTAACGGCCCGAGTGAACCTGCGTGTGAAGTCGCTCCAGGTTGTCTGCCAAATTCTCCTCATAGCTCGCCGCCGTCTCGCCATCTACTCCGGGCGCCGTGTATCGCTTGAGTCGGCGAAACGCTCTTTCCAAAGCCGCAACATCAACGTGATGCAGCAGTGCGTTAAATCGTGTGCTCTTGTTCCTCCTTGCTGCTTCGCTGACACGCGCGAGTTTCGCTGGCAGAGTTTCCTGGCTCTGCGTCCGGACTCTGGCGACCTCGCACAGTTCTCCTTCAGGCCGACTCCTTCCCTCCGCACACCTCGTTTCCTTCGGCGGCATCATCGGTACTATGAGCCGGTCCGACTCCCAGCCTCAGCTCGGCGCGGCGCTCTGTTTTCCCCTCGCGCTGCGCCCCCGTCGCTGACCAGTGCGACGGACCCGGCTGGGCCTCTTGGATTCCGGCGACAACCTTTTGAACGGGATGCGGTCCACGACCCCGGTGGAGCGTCACCGTCTCGCATAACGACGGCGCACACGCGGCCTTCGACCATAGGAACGGTATCGGCCTCCACCACATTCACGATTTCGGGGCTCACCACCCGCACCTCATTCAACCCCTGTCTACGCTTCGAACCCCGCGTTACCGCGACGCCTGCAAGACTCGGTTCCCGCCCTGCCCGCTACGGCCCTGGCCGGATGGGACTTCCACCCATCTGTCATCGTCAGCTTGTCCCAACGCACTCCGATTGGCTGTTGAAATTGAGTAGCGGCCCATTAGTCACTTACGCAGCTTTCTCCGCGTCGTCAACGGTCGTAGCTCGATTAATCTTGGCATCGTGAGCGCGAAGGGCGGCTACGAGCATCGGCATGGCGCGGTAACCAACAATTTTGCGGAAGCTGCGCTCAGCTTCGAGTACGCCAGCCGCGCTCCAGCGTAGCACCATAGTTCCGCTCTGCCAGCGTCTCACCCGTCGTCCGATCTCGCGGACTCGACTGAAGAGATTCTCAATCAGGTTGGTGGATGACAGTACCCGTTCGAGGTTTTCGGGCAATCCCCAACGCATGACCGTTAGGGTTTCGTCCAGTCCCTCGCGCAACGAGGCGGCTGCACCTGGATGTTGGTGCTCAAGCCGTCGAGCGAGGTTGTCCAGCAACCGGTGAGCACGCTTGGCGTCCCGCGTCGCGTAGGCCTGATTCATCATGGTTCGCACCGAGGCGCGCAGCCGCTCCGGCAAGGCCTCGCTCACGTTGCGCTTCTTGTGTTCGCGGCAGCGCTGAATCAATGCTCTCGCGCCAAATACTTCCACAACTGCTTTGTGCAATGCTTTCGCACCATCGATCACAATTAACAATGAGTGCTCGGTATCCAGCCCGCGCTCGATCAGATCTGCCAGCAGCGCTTTGCACGCCGCCGAGTTTTCGGTAGCACCCTCACGCAGCCCGAGCACGTGCTTTTCACCGTAGTCGTCGACCCCTACCGCCGCCAGCACCACGTGTTCGCCGAAGTGCACGCCATCAATGAACAGTGCGGTAAAGGAAAGTTTGCCGAGTTCGCGGCTCATTAGCTCGGCCAACTTGCGCTCGGTCCCGTATACAAACCGTTCACTCACCGCACTCTTGCTGATGCCGCGCACGCTGGCTGTTGGCGGCAGCGGCTCCAGGGAGCGTGCATAGCGCCGCGTCGATACACCCAACAGCATCTGCTCCACTGCGCGCTCGGTAAACGGATCTCGCGTGCTCCACTCGCGCCAACTCGGCAAGCTCAGTTCGCGGCCGTCAACACTGCGTGCGCGCGGCCGGCTTACTGCCACCCGCCGTCCACCCAGCACCAGCGAGCTGGCAACATGGCCGGCGCGCAACGCCTCGCGCCCAGCCAGATGCTGATAGCGTGGTCCACATAACCGGCGTCGTTCTGCTTCCAGCACTTCATCGACACATGCCAGGCCCGCGGCAATTACCGTCTCATACAACGCTTCGCGCACCAGCCCCGGCAATTGCAGCCACAGTTGTCCCTGCTTCCCTTAGCGGCTCACTCTTGTCATTCGTCCTCACGGCGGCCTCCCCCTTCAGCAGCCGATCATCTGATCGGGCGAGGAACGCCGCCACTCTAATTTTCAACAGGCTTCAGGACATCGCCTGCCCAAGGCTGCTGCGACGTTAACGCGGTTAAGTACACCCGTGCTCGTGAACCCTATCTTTTGGTGACACGACGAAGATGGCGTTTCCAGCTGCGAACACCAGCAGCCCGCAAGCCATCAACCTTAAGATGTCGAACCAAGGAGGCCGTGCGTTATCCGACTTCGAAATCTGGTTCGCATAGAAAAATATGCGGAGGCCGAGAATCCTGCAAAAAGGTAACCCTCTCAATCGGGGCTCAAGCGGGCCGCCCGGTAAACGATCAACGGCAGCCGAATTCCATAGTCGATAAAATGCACCTTGACGGCACCTCTTACGACGTACTTGACCCACGAGAGAGTAACACTGTCGCCGTGAAACCGGACGACCTTTTTCGCTTTGAAGATCAACAGCGATATGAAGGCGACACAGTTGCTAATGACCGCTACTGCCCAACCCAGGTTCGATCGGATACCTAGCCTCAGTGACTCGTTACGGCTCGCCCGCCATACAACTACCAGCAAATTCAGCACAAACAACGGGATCGTTACCTCATAATCCAAGCCAGAAATGAGCAAAGCCATGACACTAAGAGCGGCCCAGGCCAAGGCGGCCCTATGGCGATCTCCTGCTGCTCCTAAGCAGTGCGTATAGATTGAGCAAGTAAAAGAACATACTCACAATTCCGTTGCTGTCAGACAGCCACATTCTATTTGTCGAATAGCTAGGAAGCAGTATGTAGACTAGCTATACTGCCATAGCGACAACTCGCGGCTGACCTAACAGACAAAGATCAGGATAAAGTTAGGCATACAATTACAACTAAATTGACCGCAGTTGTAATATGATACCCGCGAGGATTGATGCCAGAGAGTTCGTAAACGGTCGTAATATACACTACTTGTACCGGACGCGATAGAAAATCACCTGAATAGAGCAGTTTGAACAAAGATAGGGGAGCCTGTCGTTTTGAATTGAGGAGCGCCGCAACAATACCCAAGTCATCACTATAAAAACCTAATCGCCCTATATAGAAGATCACGCTACCCAAGACGACGTCGGCTAGAAACGCACAATCGTGCAGCTAACTACGATCGCGCTCTGAACCCCTTTCCAACGATTTGGGAATCGACATTAGAAGACCGCATTCCCCGGAGGGGGAGCGCGCGGTTAATTTGTGGAGCGGCGGCACGAGGATAATTCGCAAGCTCCTCGACTTGCCGCGCGATAATTTCACATCACCTGCCTGAACAAGGGACTTCGTACCATCCAATATAGTACCATCCGACGCTGGGAACGAAACGCCGCAGGAAGTGCTTCCCCAATTGAAGTCCTTTTTCAGATCGGATTCTGAATCCTCATCCAGGTGCAGGCTAATATCGTAAATGAGTATCCTTTTCGAGGCTGGGATACATGATTAGCTATAACTGCGACCGACTGACCATACGCCACTGAAGCCCAGCACCAACGAGAAGGCAGTCTCCTTTTCGTAGACCATAATTTGCGCACCGCCGCCTTTGCCCATGCGACCGATTGCGTATGTTCGAGATACCTAACCGAGAGCGCGAGACAGGCGACAACAAAGAGAACGTTGCGCTCTTAAAAGATGAACCCGCTGACGCTCAGGAAAATGCTTGGTGTTAGCAGAGTGAGGATCCTCAAAACCACGCGGGCTGTGACGCTCAGTTCGGCATCTACGAGCGGCAGAAGACAGAAAAAAATTAAAAGCTCAACAACCGGGAGCGCATGATAACCGATCGGCGTATGCGTAGTGTATCGTACCAGGTTGAACTCTATTAAGACAAACTGCTCGAGCCGCTCACTAGCTATATCCATCGTCGTCCCCACTTTGAAGCCTTTGAAAGCGGATTTCCTGTCTACACAGATCTGAAATAATAGTGGGAATTGCTGGAGTAAGTAGGAACGGATTCTTGGAACAAGGTTAGTCCGATGGAGATCAAGCATTGTCTGCCAGTCGGCTTAGACAGCGAGTGAGCTGGCCGTGTGATTGAACCTCGAAAGTATCTTATTGGAGCCGGCACCGTCGAAAGCGCGGAAGGTAACATCGAGGGAAGCGCAGAAGTCCCGCCGGAGTCGAAGAACAGCGCAGGTTCATACTGAGTGCGGAAAACCTGCATGTCCGGCTCCGTGGGAGCTTCGGAGGAGCAATCCTCCGGGGCGACCCGATCACGAATCTGCCTGGCACCCTATGTAACACTGCGACAAACAACAGTAGAATTCATTCCGTCAATCTCGATCACCTATGAATGAAAACCACGAACGCCGAACCCTTGTGCTTTATCCTGAAATCCTGGCGTATGACGGTGCCGATGTCGGGCCGTTCATTTAACAAAGTTGCCTGCCAACGATGCATCACAACCACGTCGGACGATTTCAACTGAGCTAGCTCGCGGACGATTTCCGCGGGCCCCGCCTCGCCCCGATCCAGATAGAGCGTCACAGGCGAACTGAATTCCGGAAACATCACGGCTGCGCAGCCAACATATTCTAACATCGCTGCGCGTCGGCCACGGATCGTGGCCAGCACGGTTTGCCATTCCGCGCGTTCATCCGGCGGAGCCCAGAGGTTGGCCGTCTCGGGGCTCGGGCGCGTGGAATACCAGTGTTGAAACGAAAATCCGGACTCGTTAGGCAACGCGGCTATTCGACCGGACTGTCCGCCGACTGAGATCGCTGAAGCTCGCGATTCTGCGGCAGCGGCGCGCAGGACAATGGCCTTCCCCACTTTTGACAGCGGCAGAGCAAGCGCGAGCGCGGCCACCACGAGTTGCCATCGCCGAGCCGCGGCACAGAGGCCTAGCACGAGAACGTAGAAGTAGTAGCGCCATGAGAATTGATTGCCAAAGAACAAAAGTATGAAAGAAAGATGCAGGAAGGCGCAGCTGACGATGATCTCAGATGTGTGTTCGATTCTGGATCGTGTGGCGCCCTGTGCGAGTGCGCGACTGACAACAACCAGTCCTGCGACAATCAACGCTATCGTGTAAACTATCCAAACACCAGCGGGGTTGGCCAAATAGTAGACCCATGGCGCGCCGGGCGGGGCCCAGAACGATCTGCCGGCTCCTTCGAAGAACCCGAAGCCTTGCGCGTGGTAAACGCCGATACCTCTGACCGGAAATATCGAACCCAAGAGCGAGGAATAACCATAAGCTAATGCTATAGCTGCAGCGCTGGCGGACCCGATTACCGCCGCCGCACGGGTATCAGTGATAAATGCCGATAGCGGTCTGTCATGCAACTGCAGCGCCTCAGCAACCATAAAAACAATAAGGATGAACCCCAGAAAGAACGCCATGCTCGGCTTGACAAAGACGCAGACGGTGGCAAGAGCGAGCGCGCGGCGGCGGTTCCCGGCAGCCTGGTCGGCCAGAGCGTGAATAATAAAGATCGGCTCCATTCCGTCCGAAAGATTGGTGAAAGACGACGGGATAATCAGGAACGCGCCGAGGGCGAGCAGCAGCACGCCGGCAAAATTCAGTCTGAGGTTGACCGCGAAGCGGACCAGTCCCCAGATGATCAATAGATCGATCACAGGGATCAGCGCTACGCAGGCACGGGGAGTAATTCCGAACAGTGCAAACCAGGTTCGGCCGAAAATCAATGGAAGCAGGCCATATGGATAAGAGAAATCGATGGTCGGCCGATAGCCATTGCTGATGAGATACTGGGCGGTCAGATTCGAGCCGGTGTCATAGAAAGCGAAGGTGTCAAACCCAAGCGTGCCGGGAAGGTGAAGGACGAATTGCACAGCCGCCTCGAAAAGAAGGATTGCGAACAGCCATCGAGCATAGCAAGACGGGCGGAGACGTCCTGTTCGAGAGTTGGCCTCAAAATAAATTTGCGGCTCAAGTGCGCAAAAACTATTTGGCATAGGTCTTTCTGTCCCTCTCCTTATCTTAGCTCGACTTTATCCATTGGAGAGGACTTAAATTTAATCGGAGATCGACGAATCACACGCCCCGGACGAAACATGCGAACAGTGCTTCGCAGCATTGCGTGAACAGGGATTCGTGATCACAGCCCCTCACTTAGCTGGTAGCAAGGCGCGAGGAATTCAAACCCAGATATTCTTTCTTCACGGCTCTCCTGAACGTGTGGGCGCGGCGGCGATGGCCGAAGGCACGGCCACCGTAGCAGTTCGTCACGTCGCGGATCATGTGAGCAGGCCTCGTATCCGCTAAAGGTTTTCACTAATAATGCCTCGGCAGCTCACTCAACTTCCAGAAACCGAGGCATTTATTCCTTGCGAACAACTCCGTTTCGGGCACATCGTCGTGCAGAAGACAGATCGGCTTTGGGAAATTGAAGGGCGGCAACTCCAGATCGAGCGGCGCCACATTCCCGTCATGATATTCCAATGCCGCCGAACTTGCCACGGAAAGGTGGTCGTTAAGAGATACGTCGAACCCGATCTCTGGAAATTACCCAAGCATGCAAATATCTGATTGTACGAAAGATGGACAAAACAGTCTCGACATAGAATCAGGTCGACTTGCGGCAAGTCGCTTGTGATGATGTCACCGCATATAAAAGTACACTTATCCGAGGCGTACTTCTGAGTGTGATCAATTAACTCGGAGACGATGTCCATACCTAAATAGCGCTCGACGTCCAGCGATACACGCGCCATCCAATTAAAATCGCCGCATAGTGCATCCAATATCGAGCGGACTCCGAATTTCTCAAGGAGTGCTGGAAGCGCACCTCTTATCGAAACCGTGAGCTCTTAGGTCAGAACCACCGCCGGAAGCGGAGCGATTCCCCCATGTACGTCTTTCATAGATCGATTGAAAGACTGAGCAACGAGGCGACAGCACTTTGTAGTACGCAATGGATGCATAGTACTGGGCGTATATGCAGAACTCTTTTATAGTTCACTAGATCTCAGAGGTTCTAATAGCAGTCGGATCGCGCGTTTGCTGGACTTTATGGTGCTGGCTAAAATACCTACGTGACTTGGTTGAGTTTTCATAATGAATGCGCACATCCATCGTCGGTGCCACTTTGAAGCCTTTGAGTGTAAATTGCATAAAATAGTGATTGTCGTAGTAAGCGAAATTGTCCGACAGCAAAATTAACGCGACGTATGCCGCTAGTGTTGTGTCTCGTAAATAAGTGGCGCATTTCGAATGCTGCGTTTGATATCGGCGGCGGACTTGGTCCACCGAAAGGGTTTGGCATTGTCGTTCCAATTGCTGAGCCAGTTCATAATTGCAGCCTCGAGACGACGGACGCTGTCAAAGCTGCCGCGGCGAATAGCTTGGCCGGTAATTACTGCGAACCAGCGTTCAACCAGGTTCAGCCAAGACGCGCTGCTCGGTGTGAAGTGCAGATGGATCCGGGTATGGGCGCCCAGCCATTTGTTTACCGCAGGGTGCTTGTGGGTTCCGTAGTTGTCGCAGATGAGATGCAGCTCCCGCTTCGGGTAACGGCGCGCCAGCGATTTCAGAAAAGCAAGGAACTCAACATGGGTATGGCGCGGGAAGCAGCGTCCATGCACCTTGCCGCTGGCGACCTCCAGCGCTGCGAACAGGCTGGTGGTCCCGTGGCGGGTGTAGTCGTGAGTCATGCGCGCCGGCAGTCCCGGCCACATCGGCAGCGCCGGCTGGGTGCGATTAAGCGCTTGAATCTGCGATTTCTCATCCACGCACAGCACCAACGCTCGCTCGGGCGGGTCGAGATAGAGACCCACGATATTGGCCAATTTGCTGTCGAACTCCGGATCTTGGCTGAATTTGAAGGTGTCTACCCGGTGCGGCTGCAGGCCGTACTTCTGCCATATGCGATGCACGGTGGCCGCGGACAAGCCAACTTCTTTGGCCAAGCGCCGTGCGCTCCAGTGGGTAGCCGTCTTCGGCTTGCGCAGGGTGGCGCTCACCACTGCTTGTTCCTGTGTGGAGGTGATCCGCCGTCGACGCCCAGCGCGCGGCCGGTTGCGCAGACCGTCCAAGCCACGACTTGCATACCGTCGCCGCCACAGACACACAGTTCGTTGGGTAACCTTGAGCCGTTCCGCCAGCGCACGAATGCTCTCGCCCGCCGCGCTGCCCAACACTATCCGCGCCCGGGTCGCCAGCGCGTGTGCGATGCTCTGGCTTCACAACCACGCCTCCAACTGGGCTCGATCCGCTTCGCTGACTTCCACCACCCATCTCTTAACACCCATGCAGCATAGACAAAAAGTGCCCTATACTTTATTCAGCGACACGACACTAGGAAGAGCACCACAAGTCAACCCAAGCAGAATCTTCGGCTATACGAGTAACCGCCAGGCCAGAGTGAGACGGTTCGGAGGTTTCGTTTCCTTGTTGCTTGTAGGAGTTCTGTACCTGCCCGATCGCGAACCTTACGAAGAGCAACCCTAAAAAGGGTGGTAGTGATCCAGATCAGCCAGACCGCCGAGGGCTCATAACTACAGATGTCTTAGGATTGCCACAAAAACATCATCGTTTTAGGTAGGGCGAACTGCTGTGGAGGTCGATCAAGGTGTCAGCCACGACAACCTGCATTGATGCCAGTTTGCCTCTCGGCCAAAGCTGAATTGATGCCGATTTGAACATCAAAATTCTTGGAAATTGACTAAATGGAATATGAGAAGCTAGTCTCCTGTCACAGAAGATGATTGCATAAATTGAGCCACTATGCTAACCCGTAAGCATGCGAAGGGGACGGCCCAAGGTGGAGTTGATGTTGAGCGGGGAGGAACGAGCGGCGCTGGAGCGTTA
>Ga0306920_100010430_pt1 | contig 12465 bp, 10 predicted proteins | sample flu12Cox44000170_FD_204666 | JGI IMG/M metagenome (GOLD analysis project Ga0306920, IMG submission 204666) | Lab enrichment of tropical soil microbial communities from Luquillo Experimental Forest, Puerto Rico - flux4day.12C.oxic.44.000.170 (v2)... | ecosystem: Environmental > Terrestrial >...
CTGGAGCGGCTCGCATGGGGGCGCTGGTGCTCGTGCTCCCCGACCGCCGCCTGAGGAGGTACGTCGAGTACAAGCTCTGGGACGCGACGCTCAGCCGACAGCCGGGTGACGGCGCGCTCGAGTTCCGGGCGCCCGTGATCGTGTGCATGACCGGCCACGGGAAAGGATCCGGCGAATGAGACTCTTCATGCCTTTCGTCGTGACGGTGGTGCTCATCGGCGGGCTCGCGGCGCCGCCGGCGGCATGCGCTTCGATCACGGCACCCGATTGGAACGAACCGATCGTGCTGAAGCTCAAGGACGGCCGCCAGCTCTCGGGGCGCTATCATGGCGACGTCGGCTTTCCCGAGAATGTCGACTATGCGGAACGCTATGAGGCCTGGCTGGACACGTTCGGACCACAGGCCGCCCCGGCGCTCGGCGAGTCGCTGGTCGTCGCCCGCCCAGGCGCTCCACCGATCCGCGGCCCGTTCCGCGGCTTCGCCGAAGGCGGCCTGTTGCTGGGTACGGCGGACAGCTGTCTCGACCTGGTCGTGCCGCTCGGCAATCACGTTGAAGTTCGTCGCGCGGCCGAAGAGGCGCCGGATTCCGACTGGCTCGCGGCGCGCAAGCTTTGGAACTCCGCGCCATCGGCGTACGCGATCGTCCTGCAGACGACCGATGGAATCCGGGTGGCGATACCCCGGACAGTGATCGCCAAGCTGTCGACGGTGCACGAGGGCGGCGGGGATGTGGCCGCCGGCCTCGTCATGGGCGTGTTCATCGGGGCGCTCATCGGGGGCGCCCTGGCGGCCGCCGCCTGGGCGAGCGCGTTCTCGCACGCGATGATCTGACCTGAGCCCGCTGCGCCCGGACGCCGACCGGATCAGTGGATCCCACGCGCGTCACACCACGTGGCGAGCACGAGAAGCGTCCAGAGGAGCGAGGACGCTCCGCCCGTGCAGTCGTCGGGAACGTGCTTCAACCATGCCTCCAGTCCCGGCATCGCCCTGCGCAATGGCATCGAATCGAGAACGCGGGCGCGGGCCGAGCCCGGGATCGCCTGCAGCAGCCCTTCCAACGAGCCCGCCTGGAAGCCCTTCTTGCTCCGCTGCAACACGCACGCGGGGACGCGATCCCGTGCCCAATCCCGCAGGACCCGCTTCGTGTTCGACCGTCCGGGCCACGCAGGCACGCGGTGCCCGGCCGGCAGGTGCGCCACGAACTCGACGAGGTCACGGTCGAGGTAGGGCATGCGGAGCTCCGCCGATGAGCCCATGGCCACGGAATCGGCCCACGACAGGATATTCGCTGACAGGAACGTCTGGACGAGCACGTTCTGGATGTGGTCGAGCGCCGTCGCATCCTGGGGACCATGACCGTAGAGACGATCGATGGTCGCGAGGTAGGTGTCTCCCTTGTCCAGTTCGCCGCCGAACAGGCTCGACACCGTCTCCGCTGGCTGCGGCCGATCGATCAGGAAACGCGCGGCGCCGGGAGCCTGAGCGGGTGCGGCAGCGCGCAACCTGGATCGGCGGTCCGCGACACACTCCGCACCGTTCACGTACCGTTCGATGGTGCCGCGGATCCACGACGACGGGAGCGACGAGAGTCGGCGCAGGATCTCCAGACGGATGAGGTCCTGGCTCAATCGATAACCGCCCAGGACCTCGTCGCCTCCATGTCCGCACAGAAACACGGTGGCGCGCGATCGCGCCGAGCGGATGATCTCCCAGGTCGCGAGCGCCGCCATGTCCCCGACCGGCTCCGTCAGGTTCGAGCAGAACTCATCGAATTCCCTGCCCAATTCGTCCTGGCTCGCTTCGATGTCCACGAGTTCCCGGCCCGACGCGACGATGGGTGCGGGGACGTTCGCGGCGTCGCCCCCACGGAGCCGAAACGTGAAGCACGTCACGTCCGTATCGCGATCCGGCATTGCCGCGAGCAGCGCGTTGCTGTCGATGCCGTCGCTCAGCAGCAGCCCGACGGGACGGTCACTCGTCAGGCATCGCGCGACCGAGCGCTCGAGCAACCCACCAAACCGTTCGGCGTCGGCCCGCCGGCTCCTCGCAGGCTCTTCGTAGCGATGGAACGGCTGGACATACCAGATCCGTTCAGAGCACGAGCCATCGGCGCCGAACTCGAGCAGGTGGCCGCCCGCCAGCTTGCGAACGCCGTCGATGACCGTACGCGGACTCACGACGTACCGAAGCGTGGCGTACTCGCCGAGCGCGCACCGATCCAGCCTGCGCGCGATCGAGCGGTCCTCCAGCAGCGCCTCGAGGCTGGACGCGAACGTCACGCGGCCCTTGTCGGCCCGGTAGAACAGCGGCTTCTCTCCGAATCGATCGCGGGACAGCCACAGGCGATCGGTCGCGCGGTCGTAGACGGCGAACGCCCACTGCCCCACCAGTCGCTCCAGCGCGTCCGGGCCCCAGCGCTGCCAGGCGTGCAGCAACACTTCGGTGTCGCTCCGTGACCTGAGCTTCTGCTCACAGCCCAGCTCGCCGATCAGCTCACGGAAGTTGTAGATCTCCCCGTTGAAGGTGACGACGTGGCGGCCATCGGCGCTCACCATGGGTTGATGCCCGGCGGAGCTCAGGTCCAGGATCGCGAGCCGTCGGTGCCCGAGCACCGCCCGGCGCTCCACGGTGACGCCCATGTCGTCGGGGCCGCGTCGCTCGAGGCGCTGCAGCATGCGCCGCACGGTGGCCTCGTCATCCGCTGCATCGAGCGGCCCGTAGACTCCAGCGATCCCGCACATGCCGGAAGGGGAGCTCGAAGCGCCGCTCGAGCTACCGCTCTCCCTTCACCATGCCGCGCGGCGTCCAGGACTCGGACGTGGATCGCCAGCGCTCGGTGGTTTCGACGTCGTGCGGCATGGGCTCGGCGTCGTGGTGGCAGTGGTATTGGATCGCCTCCTGCGAGACAGAACGAATCGCGCATCCTGCATTGAGCAGGCGTGTGCGCAGGTTCACGTCCTCCATGCCCCGGCCGACGATGGCCTCGTCATAACCGTTCACGCGAGCGAAGTCTTCGCGATCGAGCGAGAAATTGCTGCCGAGGATGGCGTATGCACGGGTCCTTCCGCCGCGCCAGCCATACAATGCGGATGCGAATATGCCATTGCGGAGATCGTGCGCCTTCGCGTGACGCCACCAGAACGACGGACGCTCGATGCGCCTCGAGCGCACGTCCTCGAGGGTCAGGCGCTCGGTGAGCCCGGCATCGAGCATCACGCGTCGCCCTGAGAGCACCTGCCCCGGACTCGATCGCAGGATGTGCCTCTCGAGGAAGCGGTGGTGGAGGATGCAATCGCCGTCGATGAAGACAAGGTGTTTGCCAACGCACTCGAGCACGGCACGGTTGACGATCGCGGTCTTCCGGAATCCGCGGTGCTCCTGCCAGACGTGGCGGATCGGTTGGCGGAGGCGTCCGCTCCAGAGCCGCGCCATGTGCCCGATCGCCTCGTCGGAGCCGTCGTCCGCGAGCACGACCTCGAAGTCCGTCCGCGTCTGGTTGGCCAGACTCTGGAGGACGAGGTCGAGGATTCTGGGCCGCTGGTAGACGGCGATGACCACGGAGACTACCGGGGATCCGCTCATCCAGACGCATGCTAGGTCACCGCGAGCTCGCACTTGTTCAGGTTCGGCTCGGAATATGAACGTGGCCCAAACCCGAAATCACAAACCCGCCGGTCAACAGGCTCGCCCGACCCTTGGCTCCACTCGCAACGCTCGAGCCGAGCACCGCCGAGACGTGAGTCGCGAATCTCGATTTCACGGCGGAGACCGAGTCCCGGGCGATCACGGTCGGCGCTACGCCCCCGCCTTCTCCCCCACCATCGCCGCGCGCTCGGCGGACGTCATCGGGTGCGCGCCGCGGACCAGGCCCCTCGCCCACTCGATCCGCTCCGGCACGTTGATCAGCAGCACGCCGCGGATGACGTCATCGCGCAGGTAGTACACCACGCCCTCGCGTCCGGGCTCGATCCACACGATCTCGGTCGCGAGCCGGGCCCACAGCTCGCCCACGCCCTCGAACTGGAGGTCGCCGACCCGGAACCACTTGAGCGGCAGGTGCGAGTACGGCTCGTTCGCGCCCGCCATGTTGGCGCCCACGGTGCGGCCGTGCACCTCGGCATGGTCGCTGCCCTCGACGCGCATGATCACGCCCAGCGCCAGGCAGGGATACTCGGCCACGTCGCCCGCCGACCACACGTGCGGGCTCGACGAGCGGCCGTACTCGTCGACGACGATGCCGTCGTCGATCGCGATGCCCGCGGCCTCGGCGAGATCCACGAGCGGCTCGCCACCCATGTCCACGAGCACGAGCTGCGTGTCGAGCTCGTTCCCGAGCATCGTGCGCGCGTGCACGAGGTCGTTCGCCTCCTCGATCTTCACCAGCGTGTCGCCGCTCACCGTCTCCACACCCATCTCGCGCAGGTAGTCGAGCAGCGGCGCGCCCAGGTCGCGAGGCAGCAGCCGGTGGAGCGGGTACTCGTCGGCCATCACCAGCGTGATCTCCTTGCCGCGCGAGCGCAGCGCCGCCGCCATCTCCACCGACGTGAAACCGCCGCCCACCATGGTCAGGTGCTGGACGCGGTCCAGGCGCGACTCGAGATCGAGGTAGTCCTCGAGGTCGCGGAAGTAGCGCACGCTCGAGATCTCGGCGCCCTCGGCGTGCAACCGGCGCGGCCGGCAGCCGGTCGCGAGCAGCAGGTCGCCGAACTCGATCACCTCGCCACGCTCGTCCCACAGGCGGCGGTTCTCGGCGTCCACCTCGATCACCTCGTGGCGCAGGCGCACGTCCACCTTGTGCTCGGCGTACCACTCGTCGGGGTGGAGCGGCAGCCGGTCGAGTGTGGCTGTGCCGATGAGCAGGTCCTTGGTGAGGAGCGGGCGGCGGTACGGCCGGTGGTTCTCGCGCGAGAGCATGAGGATCTTGCTCTCCTGGTCGCGCGAGCGGATGCCTTCGATGGCGGCGGCGGCGGCGGCGCCCCCGCCGACGATGCAATAGCGGACGAACATGCGGCTCCCCGAGGTGTCGGTCGCACTGCGGGCCCGTCGTCGAGGCGGCCGCACCGCCGTGCACCCGACATGATATTCCAGTCCCGGTGCGCCCGATACCGGTTCGGCGGGGGAGTCACACGACGTAGACTCCGGCGACGGCCGTGGAGAGCGCCCGTGCCCGGCGACGATCGTCGCTCCGGGCTGGCCGCGGGCGCCCCACCTCCGAGGAGGGCCCATGAGGCCCTGCCGCGCGCTGGTCGCGCTCGCGGCATCCGCCGTGTGTCCTGGTGTGCTGGCACGGGTCGCGTCCGGCGCCGCGCCCGAACGCTCGGCGCGGGCCGGATGCAGAAGCACTTCTAACCACGGAGGCCGCCCGATCGGATCCGCCTTCCGCCATTGGGCGGTCGTCTACCGGCGGCCGTAGAGTGCGCAGCGAACACCACCCCTGCACCCCGAGGTCCCCGACATGAGACACGCCCGACGTGCCTGGCTGACATGCTCGAGCCTGCTGATCCTCTTCGCGCTCGCCCTGTGCATTGGTAGCGCCCACGCCGACAGCGCCAGCTTCCGCGTCGCCCGCCGTATCCTGATCGGCGGCGAGGGCGGATGGGACTACATCACGTACGACGGACCGTCGAAGCGGCTGTTTGTCTCGCACGGTGCCCACGTCGCGGTGGTCGACACGCGCACGGACAGCATCGTGGGCGACATCCCCGACACGCCGGGCGTGCACGGCGTGGCGATGGCGAGCGACGTCGGCCGCGGCTTCACGAGCAACGGCCGCGACTCGAGCGTCACCGTGTTCGACGCCAAGACGCTGGCCGTGCTGAAACGCATCAAGCTCGAACAGCGCAATCCCGACGCGATCATGTACGACCAGGCGTCGGGCCGCGTATTCACGTTCAATGGCGGCAGCGCCAACGCCACCGCGATCGACGCCACGACGCAGCAGGTCGTGGGCACAGTGGCGATCGGCGGCAAGCCCGAGGCGGCGGCGCCCGACGGCAGGGGCGTGGTCTTCGTGAACAACGAGGACAGCGCCACCGTGGTGGCATTCGACGCGAAGCAGCTGAAGCCGCTTCACGTCTGGTCGCTGGCCCCGGGCGAGGGGCCGTCGGGCCTGGCGATCGACCGCGCCCACCACCGGCTGTTCTCCGGATGCGACAACAACAAGCTGATCGTGCTCGACTCGGTGACCGGCAAGAAGGTCGCCGACGTGCCGATCGGCGCGGGCGTGGACGGCGTCGCGTTCGACCCCTCGCGCCAGCTCGTGCTCGCCTCGTGCGGCGAGGGCGTGCTGACCGTGATCCACGAGGACACGCCGGACAAGTACACGGTGGTCGAGAACGCGACCACGCAGCGCGGCGGGCGCACGATCGCGCTGGACGAGGAGAGCGGCACGGTCTTCATCCCCACCGCCGAGTTCGGGCCGGCGCCCGCGCCGACGCCTGACCGGCCGCGACCGCGCCCGAGCATCGTGCCCGGCACGTTCACGGTAATGGTGGTCCAGCGCTAGCCGGGTCGCGGTCCCCTCGCGGACACGCGCCAAATAATTGAGGCAACCACGCTCGCGGCGAACCTGCCCCAGGTCCTTGCCGCGCTCGGGCCCGCCGGGTTGCTCGTGCTCACCTGGGACGAGGACGACAGCTCGGCGAACAACCACGTCCTCACCGCGCTCGTGGGCCCGCTGGTGATCCCGGGCGTGCAGTCGAACCAGGCCGGTCAACCACTACACGATCGTGCGCATCCCGACGTTCGAGCGCGCCACGGCCGAGGCCTCGATCACCGGCGCGCTCGCCGCGGTCGCTACCGCGTGGCTCCCGCGTCGTCCGCGCGGCCGAACATGGCGATGAAGTCCGGATGGGCGTGCAGGCTCGCGAGGTCGGGATCGCGCTTGGGCCAGTCGGAGATGTAGCTCGGGACCTGCCGCACGCCCTCCTTGAGCTCCTTGAGCGCCCGCTCCGGCAGTCCCGCCCGCGCGAACGTGCACGCGGCGTTGTAGCGCAGCCGGCCGTCGTGCGGCGAGATCTCCAGCGTGCGCTCGGCCTGCGCGACACCGGCGTCGCGCTCGCCGGCGAGGACCAGCTGGGACGCGAGCAGCGACCGCGCGTAGACGTCGTCGGGGCGCCGGCGCACCGCCTCCATGAGGCAGTCGAGCGTGACCCGGCTCTGGCGCTTCGCTTCCTCGACGCGGCCCATCATGTCGTAGCACTGCCACAGCCACGACTGGCTCCGGTAGTTCTCGGGGTGCCGTTCGACCTGGCGCTGGAGCATGCCGAGCGCCCGCTCCGGCTGGCCGGACGACATGTACGACCACGCCGCCCATTCGCCGAGGTCGGGGTGATCCGGGGCGTATGACTCGATGCGCCCGAGCACGTCGAGCAGCTCCGGCACCTCGCCGCGCAGCCGGTGCACCATCGCGAGCACGAGCTGAGCCTCGAGCAGGCCGGGCTCGCGGGCGAGCGCTCTCTCCGCGAGCGGCTTTGCGCGGTCGGCGTTCTCGAGCCCGCCCCACCAGCGCATCGCCCGCCGGGTATAGGTCTCGCCGAGCGCCGCGACCCCGAGCGCGAACTCCGGGTCGAGCACGAGCGCCTGCTTCAGGAGCTCCTCCGCCTGAAGGTTCTCGACGCGGCCCACGTCCATGATCTCGCGCGCGCGCAGGTAGAGCCGATACGCTTCGGCGCTGTGCGTGGGCGCGCGGTCGAGCATCGCTCGCTCGTCGGGGCGGAGCTCGATCTGCAGCGCGCCGACGATGCGCTTGGAGACCTCGGCCTGCACCTCGAACAGGTCCTCGAGCGTGCGATCGAAGCGCTCGGCCCAGAGCGCGTGGCCATCGGATGCGCGCACGAGCTGCGTGCTGATGCGCGCGCGGTTGCCAGCGCGGCGCACGCTGCCGATGAGCACGTAGTCCACGCCCAGCTCGCGCGCGACCGTGCGCGGCGGCACGGGACGATCCCGATACGTCGCCGTCTCGGCGCGCGAGGCCACGTGCAGCTCGCCGAGCCGCGTCAGGTCCACGACCAGGTCCTCCGCCAGGCCCGCCGCGAGGTAGGCGTCGTCCGCCTCGGCGCTCATCACCTCGAACGGCAGCACGGCGAGGCTCGGCACCTTCGCCGCGCCCCCAGCCGTCGCCGGGGCGCTGCCGGTGAGCCCGGCGGCGCAGCTCCTGAGGTCCGCGAGCAGCTCCTCGGCGCGCGCGTAGCGGTGCGCCGACTCCTTCCGCAGCAGCTTCATGACGATGAAGTCCAGCTCCGGCGGCAGCCCGCTCCGCAGCGCGCTCGGTGTCCTCGGCTGCGCGTTCAGCACGGCGTGCATCACCTGCTCGACCGTGTCGCCGGCGAATGGCGGGACACCCGTGACCGCGCGGTAGAGCATCACACCCAGCGCCCAGAGGTCGGTGCGGTTGTCGGGCGGCTGGCCGCGCATCTGCTCGGGCGCCATCGCCGTCGGCGTGCCCACCGCGACGCCTGTGGTCGTGAGCCGCGGCGAACCTTTGACGCTCGCGACGCCGAAGTCGAGCACGCGCGCGCCGCGCGGGGAGAGCACCACGTTCGCGGGCTTGAGGTCGCGGTGCACGATCCCGAGGGCGTGCACCTCCGCGAGCGCGTCGGCCACCTCGATCGCCATCCTGACGGCGTCGGCCACCGGGAGCGGACCGCGCTCGAGCCGCGCCTCCAGTGTGTCACCCTCCACGCGCTGCATGACGAGGTAGGGCCGGCCGTCGTGCACGCCGGCCTCGTACACCGTGACCACACCCGGGTGGTCCACGCTCGCGGCCGCCTGCGCCTCGCGCAACAGCCTCGCCACGGCGTCGGCGTCCTCCGCCATGTGCCGTGGCAGCAGCTTCACCGCCACCTTGCGCGGGAGCTGGGTGTCCTCGGCGAGCCACACCTCGCCCATCGCGCCGCGGCCGAGAGGCTCGAGCAGGCGATAGTGGGAGACCATCTCGGACGTGGGTGTGCTCATGAGGCCGCTCACGCTACCGCCCACCCGCGCACGACGCCACCCTCGCGCGCGGCGTTCAACCCGTCGCGCCGGCGTCGGGCGCGGGCAGCTCGCCGTGGAGCTCGCGCGCGAGCCCGCGCTTCCAGCTCCCGCGCGCGGCCCAGCCCACCAGCACCATGGCGCGCGCGATGCAGGAAAAGGTAATCAGCCAGGCAATCCCGAGCACGCCGGCGTTCCACCAGCGCGTCACCGCGAACGCCAGGGGGATGCGCAGCAGCGACACCACGGTGTAGATCGCGCTCATCTCGCGCGTGTGGCCCGAGCCGATGACGGTCTCGGCGGTGGTGATCTCGACGCCGGTGGCGATGATGGTGACGGCGAGGATGCGCAGGTAGGGCACGCCGATCGCGAACATCGCCGGGTCGCGCGTGAACAGGCCGAGGAACAGCCTCGGGAACGTGAACAGCAGCACCGTCACGACCGCCGCAAGCAGCATCGCCCAGCGCTGCGCGGTGCGCAGCACCTGCTCCGCCCGGCCGATGCGGCCGGCGCCGAGCGCCTGACCGAGCAGCGTGGCGCCCGCGTAGCCGAGCGCCAGCGACAGGATGAACTGCAGCGCCTCGATGCGGTTCTCCACGCCGATGATCGCTACCGCCGCGGCGCCGAAAGGCGACGCGGCGCGCACGAACGCGAGGTAGACGACCGAGAACAGCGACCCGATGAGCGCGGCGGGCACGCCTACCCGCGCGAGCCCGCGGATGCGCACCGGCACCCCGGGCGCGTGGCGCGCGAGCGGGAACGCGGGATGGCGCCGGAACGCCAGCACCACGTAGCTCGAGGCCAGCATCGCCTGCGCCGCCACCGTGGCCCACGCCGCGCCCGCGACCCCGAGGCGCGGCGCCGGTCCCAGGCCGTAGATGAGCGCCGGCGCGAGCACGATGTTGAGCGCGATCGACGCGCCCTCGAGCAGGAGCGGTGTGCGCGTGTCGCCGGCCGCCCGCAGCGCGATCTCGGCGGTGAGCGCGGGGAGCACCAGCGGGGCTCCGAGCAGCACGATGTGCAGGTACGTGGCGCCCGCCTCCACCACGTCGCCCGCGGGGTCCATGAGCGCGAACAGCGGCCGCGCGAAGAACTGGCCCGCGAGGGCGCAGCCCACGCCCATGAGGAACGACGCCGAGAGCGCCTTTCGCACGGCCACGCCGGCGCGCGCGCGCTCGCCGGCGCCGAGTAGCTGGCTCACGTACGCCTGGAGCCCGGCGCCGAAAATGTCATTGAGCGCGTACACGCACCAGAGCGCGAACACCGACGTGGTGACGGCCGCCGTGGCCTGCACGCCCAGCCCCTTCACCCACATCGCGTCCACCCACTGGTAGGCGAGGCGCAGCGCCTGCGAGGCGAGCACCGGCAGCGCGAGCCGGAGCAGCGCGCGCGGCACCGGCTCGGTGAGCAGGCGCGTGTCGGGCCCTGGCCCACCGCTCATGTGGCTTCCGGCGTCGCCGGGGCCTCCGAGGCCTCCAGGTCGGGCGGGAACACGCGGCGCGCGAGGTCGCCCGCGTACAGGTCCATGAGCGCGTGGATCAGGACCGCGGGCCAGAGCGAGCCCGACACCAGCACCACCTCGGTCAGGAACGCGCCCGCGAACGTGGTGAGCACGATGCCGCGAGGGCCCTGGTAGGCGTGGCAGATGCCGAACACCACCGCCTGCACCGCCGGCGCCACCGGGAACGGCAGCAGCAGGCCCGCCACCCACGCGAGGTAGCCGCGGAACAGGAACTCCTCGCAGAGCCCGGCCGTGCAGGCGAGCGCCGCGAAGCGCAGGAAGCCCGGGCCCGCGCGCGGCATGAGGCGCTCGACGGGCGCGAGCCGGGCCCGGACGCGCTGGCGGATCTCCGGATCGGTGTCCACGGCGCCGCGCTGGCGGAGCGCGATCGCGACGATCGTGACGACCCCCACCATCACGCCCGCCAGGCCGCCCGTGGGCTTGAGGACCAGGCCGAGCGTCGCGAGGCTCCGATGGCTCGCGAGCCAGACCGCGAGCACGATCGCCACGAGCGTCCACTGCGACAGGATCGCGCGCGCCCAGAGCCGGCGTCGCAGCCCCGCCACGCCACCCGCCGGCGCCGCGATCAGCGCGCGCATTCCGAACCAGGCGCGGAGCGGCAACCCGATCACGATCAGCAGCGTGAGCAGCGTGTCGGCGAGAGTCAGCATGGGGCGGGCAGTGTAGCGGCTCGCGCCGGCACTCGCGGAATCGCGTAGACTCGCTACCCTCGATCGACCTCATCGGAGGGTTTTCCATGCGCCGTCGCGCCCCGTCGTGGCTCACGCTCCTGGCTTTCGCGCTCCTCCCCCTCGCCGGCGCGCCGGCTCGCCTGCCCGCGGCCGCGCCGCCGGCCCCGCCGGTGCTGCTCGGCGAGAGCCGTCCGCTCGAGACCGCGCTCGGCGACCCGTCGCTCCCGACCGCGGCCGAGGTGTGGGTGGACATGATCCGCGGCGCGAAGACACGCCTCGACCTCGAGCACTTCTATCTCTCGCGCAAGCCTGGGGAAGCCCTTGATCCCGTGCTGGACGAGCTCGGGCGCGCAAGCGCCCGAGGTGTGAAAGTGCGGCTGCTGCTGGACGCCGGCATGCACCGCACCTACCCGCAGCCGGCCGACTCGCTCGGCAGGCTCGCGAACTTCAGCGTGCGCGTGATCGACTACCACCGCATCGCCGGCGGCGTGCAGCATGCCAAGTTCATGGTCGTTGACGACCGCGAGGCATGGCTCGGGAGCCAGAACCTCGACTGGCGAGCGCTGTCCCACATCCACGAGCTGGGCGCCCGCGTGCGGCTCGAGCCCGTGGCGAAGACGTTCGCGGACGTGTTCGAGACGGACTGGGCGGCCTCCGACAGCACGAGCAAGGCCGAGCCCGTCGACCGCAAGCCCGGCAAGTGGCCGATCGCGTTCGAGCAGGACGGCGAGAAGGGCGAGCTGTGGCCGAGCGCCAGCCCGAAGCCGCAGTCGCCGCCCTCGCTGCCGTGGGACCGCGACGTGCTCGCCGGCCGGCTGAACGCGGCGAAGCACGAGATCGTGGCGCAGTTCCTCACCTACGGCGTGGGGGGGGCACCCGGCAGGGCCGGGTCCGGCAACGCCGACTCGACGCTGCACAAGGCCCTCGTCGCCGCCGCCGGACGTGGCGTGAAGGTGAAGCTCATCGTCTCCGACTGGGAGATCGGCGGCCGCGGCGAGCCCGACCTGCGCGCGCTGGCGGCGACGCCGGGCATCGAGGTCAAGGTCTCCCAGGTCCCCGACTGGAGCGGCGGCTACATCCCGTTCGCGCGCGTCGAGCATTGCAAGTACATGGTGGCCGACTCGTCATGGCTCTGGCTCGGCACCAGCAACTGGGAGCCGAGCTACTTCAGCGCCACGCGCAACGTCGCGATCACCGTTCACCACCGGCCGCTCGCGCGCCGGGCGCGCGGCATCTTCGAGGCGGACTGGAACGCACCGACCGCGACGACGCTTGCGAACGGCGTCACGCTCGCGAAG
>Ga0306920_100010431_pt1 | contig 12465 bp, 27 predicted proteins | sample flu12Cox44000170_FD_204666 | JGI IMG/M metagenome (GOLD analysis project Ga0306920, IMG submission 204666) | Lab enrichment of tropical soil microbial communities from Luquillo Experimental Forest, Puerto Rico - flux4day.12C.oxic.44.000.170 (v2)... | ecosystem: Environmental > Terrestrial >...
TTTTGGAGACCGCGAATGAGGATGTCATCCTGTGCCGGAGTTAGCCGGAGGTTGCGGTTGATGACGTCTTCAGCGTGACCGTTGGTCTTAGCATGGCCGTTGGCGTGGCCGTTTGGTTTTGCCTGTTCCTGTAGAGTCTGCGCTAGATCCCTCGTGGCATGTTCTATCGCGTCTCCTTCGGTGCCGCCTTCATGTTCCCTGATTTGCGTAGTTGCTTCCTTGATGGCTTTAACTTGATCTACATCGCTTTTAGTCTTATATGTTTTTTTGCGGCCGATAATTAGATGGTATTTCTTATTCATATAGTCGACAAAGTCGTCATTGGACTTGAGTTGCGCGGCCTCGATGACGTCGGCCTTGTGGCGGTGTTCCGAGGATGTGACGGTAAGGCGCAGGGTAGTGAGGTTGTCGCGGGAGATCTTGAGCATGTCTTCCCAAGAGAGGTCTTTTTCCAATTCCTTGTAGGTTTCCTTGGAAGCGTAGGCATCACGGGTAGAGTACGGCCAGACTTCTTCCAGCCACTCTTTGAAGCTTCCGAAGGCGGTTCCGTAGCGGTTGTTGGGAAGCTTCTTGTTCTGATACAGTCTGCGGCTATCGAATTCATGGAGCAGGCGGCCGCGTTCAATGAACCCGGTTTTTTCGATGCCGCTCAGAGTTTCTGCCCACTTATGCAGAAAAGCCGCAGCTTCTCCGGATTCAGGATCAACTTTGACCATGGCATCGAATTTGACCCAGTCGATGACCGGAGACTTGATGGTTACAAACAGTCCCATAACTCTTCTCCTTCTCCTAATTCTCTTAGGAAGAAATTTTAAGTAGTTGAAAACATTGAACAAAACAGGTGAAATATTTTCACCTGCGGTGAAATCACAGGCCGATTCGGGCGGCGATCTCAGGCCCGACGTCTTCTCTGGTCAACTTGCGATCTAGGGGAGGAAAGCCGGAACCGGGAGAGCCGTAGAGGATGGCCAGCTGTTCCGATCTGCGCATCTGGCCGAGGGCCCAGTGGAACAAGGCGGCAATTCTAGCACTCCCGGGGTAGGAAGCCAGCAGTTTTCCGAGCCTATTTGAAGCCTCTTCCCAGACCGCCGCTTTCTCTAGTGCCATGAGGCGGATACGGCGTTTTTCCTCTTTGCGGCGCTGTTCTCTGGAGGCGATTTCCACAGCGATGAGCTGCTGGGCGCGGTTGGGAGGGGCACCGTCGAAGAGTGCCGACATGGGCAGGCCGAGGGCCGCGGTGATGGCCGCCGGAGAACAGTCCATTGACCAGTCCCGAAGAAGTATGCCCTTTTTGCCCTGTTTGATTTGGAGCGTTCTGTGATGGCGGCTTCCATGAGCTGGACAGTATGCCCTGTATGTATCTTTTCCAACTTTGCGCGCATTTAACAGTTTTGCGAGTTCCCAGGCCCTCAATTGAACCTCGCAAAATCACCGAATAACCTCTGAGCAGCAGCGCAATATGCCGCATGGGCTTCTTCAGGCGTGTGGAATGTACCGAGGTATATCCCTTTGCCGTTTATCTTGATCTGTGCTTTCCATCGATTTTTATTTTTGTGGAAGAAAGCTCCTTTGTAGCCGCACTTATTGACACAAGGCATTTTTCGATTTCTGGTGTTGCCTGTTTGATCGGTAATGCGTAAATTGGTGCGGCGGTCATCGAGACGTTCACCATTCTTATGATCCACCTGACGAGGGTCTCCGCGTTTAAGGCCCATAATCTCTCGATGCATCGAGATAAGAAATGGGCCGGAACGTCTTTGGGCGTATCCGCTACCGTTGATATGCCATTTCCACTGGTTCAACCAGTCGTAGTCCTCGGTATCGACGAGGGCCACCTGACCCTGCGTGAGGGGGATCTCGCGGTAGAATAGCGATGGGGTTGTCACGGGTTCGCTCCTTATCAGCGGATTGAGTGCGCGGGCGCTAACACGCTCCACGACCCCACCATTCTACGCTCATGCTTTCTCCTTTGGCTCGGTACTGGCGAGGGCGGCATACACCTTTTCAAGAGCGTCTCTCTGCGCGAAGTAGGTTGATTTGTTCCAGTTCCTGCGAACCGTCTCCAGCGCCTCCCGCAGTTGCCGCACCTGCTCCTCAAGCAATTCGGCGTGGGTTAGCAGACGAGCTATTGCGCTCTCTGGCGTGGCGAATTTTCCGCCGTCTGCAATTACGCTGCGCCAAATATCCAGCGTTTCCTTTGTGATCTTCTTTTCGTTGCTCATGCTTTCTCCTTTGGCACGGTACTGGCGAGGATACCTTTGCGCCGTCGCAAATAGGGAGCCACGCCCCATTGAGCGCATGCCGCAAGAAATTGTGCAATTTCCGCCTCGGTGTACAGATAGCGCGTACCGACCCGCGTGCAACTCATTCCCGGCAGCGGCGGCTTGGCCCAAGATGCGCCGGTTGCAATATGCTTGCCCTTCATTTTTCTTTCTCCTTTGGCTCTGTACTATCGAGAGCGTCTTCAGCAATTTTTAACTCCTCTTCTGTAAGACGTTCATCGGCATGTCGATACAGGTATCTCAATGCATATTGCAATTTCTGTATCTGCTTCTCGGCATCGGAGAGTTCGTCCAGCAGGTCGCCTACTCCATTCTTGGCGCGGTCGATAACATTGAGGGCAGCATCATCATCGAACTGTCCGCTGCGTATCCATCTTGCCAGCATGTTCAGCCAGCCTAAAGACTGTTCCCGCTCCGCGATCTTTACTCCGTTGCTCATGCTTTCTCCTTTGGCTCGGTGTCGTTCTTTTTCACCAGTTCATACTCGCGCCCATCGGGCAGGACGAAGGTTCTTTCCCGGCGCTGGGTGCATTCATCGCACCAGAAGGGCTGGTCAGACTCGACTTCAAACTTCTCGCGGCAACCAGGGCATCTCAGGGTCTTCATGGCACTTCTAATGCTTTCATCCGCATACACGTCGTAACTTCATATCGATTGCCACGCTGACTGCGCCCTTGCTCGCATTGGCGGGGATGTGGATGCCTAGCTTGCGGCAGAGGTCGATCTGCCCGGGCGAGGGCCGGTCTTTGCGCCAGCGGGCGTCTCTGACCAGCACCCGGGTATCGATTCCGGAGGCTTTAACGGCGGTGTCGGCGTAGTTGAAGGCTCCGGCAAGGTTCTGGGCGGCGTGCTCGAGCTTGGTGCCGCGGACCTGGCCCCGGACTTGGTAAGCATCCCTTAAGTCGCGGGTGATGGTGATCAGGTCGCGAGAGGCGGAAAGCATGTAGCCATCAGCCGACTTACGCCAGGAGAAGTCTGTAAGCTTTGCAATTTCAGAGGGGAAGGAGAAGTTGAACAAGGACGCCGATTCGGTGACCGACTTCAGGTCATCCAGGTTCTTAATGTCCTGCGTATTGGCGGTTGGATATGCCCTCTCTATCCTTTCGATCTGCTCTTTGGCTTCGAGCGCGGACCGGCCGCGCAGGTTCAGATTCTTCGGCAGGCCCAGCAGGCTGGAAAGCGTCACCAGGGAATGGCGCTTGGTTGCGTCGACAAAATCCATGATCAGGCAATCGGTTTTCTCGAGCGGCCCGAAATGGGTCTTGATATTGTCGACGCCTTCGGGAATGCGCGTGCCACGGCCGCAGCACTGGGTGAACAGGAGTTGGCTCTTGGTGGGTTTAGCCATGACGATGCAGGACGTCAGAGGGGAGTCGAATCCTTCCGTAAGCAGCATGGCATTGCAGATGACCGGGATTTTCCCTTCGCGGTAGCGGAGCACCTTGTCGTGGCGGTCGGGATCGGCTCCCCACACCGCCTCCGCGGCTATGCCGTGCTCCTGAAAAGCCTGAGCTACGTCCACCGCGTGTTGAATATCGACGGTAAACACGATGGTTCTTCTTCCCTGCGCGTTTTTCAGCCATTCCTTCACGATCAGGGCGTTGCGTATGGGCGTGTTCACGGCGTTGGCGAGCTCGTTCTGGATGAAATCTCCGGCTAGCGTATGCACCTGATCGAGGTTGGTTTTGGTGGAGATGCGTATCCCGCGCAGGTCGCAGAGGTAGCCGCTTTGAATGCCTTCGATGATTCCGATGTCCACGATGATGCGGTCGAAACAGGCGTCGAGGCCGGTACCGTCCGAACGGTTGGGGGTAGCGGTGACGCCCAGGCTTAGAATGCCGGTGGGATCCGGTTTCATCAGTCCGAAATGGTCAAGGACGTACTTCCAAGTGGCGCTGGGACAATGCTGCGCTTCGTCGCTGATCACGGCGTCGAAGGCACGAGGGTCGAATTGAGAGAGGCGCTTGTTGCCTTTACGCCCCAAGGTCATGACCGAGCCCACGACTACGTCGTCTAACTCGGTGGAGCGTTCGGGCCCTCCTTCCGTTCCGATCATCAGGCCGGGATTCCAGTGGGCAATCTTATGGGCGGCCTGTTGGATCAGTTCATCGCGATGGCACAAGACCAGGATGCGTTTGCGGAAACCCAAGTGTCGCTTGAGGTTGGCGAATACGACGGTCTTTCCCATAGCGGTCGGAAGGACAACTAACTGACGGTTGCAGCCCTCTTCTTCAAGAGCTCTCTTGCAGCGGTCGAGGGTATCAACCTGGTAAGGACGAAGAGCAAGAGTCATTCAGTCCTCGCGAACTCGCCATGCAGTTCCTTGGCGGCAGCGCAATAGGCGGCGTAGGCTTCTTCTTTGGTTAAAAACGATCCGAGATGAAGTGATCTTTTGTCTTTTTGGATACTGACCGTTGCTTTCATTCCTCGGCCGCTTTCGAGACCCTCACGGTGACGGGCACGACTACCACCGACCCATGCTTGTACAGGGGGCGTTTGGAGACCACGGTGGCGGCATATTCGGCCAGGTGGCGGCTGTGGTAGACGCTGAGGTTGACGGCAGGGATGGGGTTGCCGTTGCCGTCCTTGAACGTGCCCGTTTCCGGGTCGTAGAACAGCCCGGAGCGGGGCACATAGAGCAGCGTATAGCGGGTCTGGTCTTGGAAAATTACAGGCGTAATCTGGGCGACTTTCATAGGCTTTTAGCTCCACTTCTCAGCCGAGAATTTTCCCTTAACGGCTGACTGGAACTGGCGATCGGGGAATGGGCTCCTGAGCAAAGTCAGGTAGACGGCTTCAGGGACTTGGTTGTACGAGTACACCGAGACGCCGTGCTCGCGGCCTTTCTCCTTGCGCGCGAACCCGCACCACAGGGTGCCCTCGACCCAGGCGATTTCGACGAGATTGCGGCCTTTTATTCTTTGCATGGCGATTTTGGGGAGTTTTGGTTGCGAATCATCCATAGCTAACGATTGCTGCAACTGTTCCTTAAGAGGTGGAGCAGGAACTTCTCCCTTGCCGTTCTTCTCTGCCTGTCCCGTGAAAAGTACGTTCACGGGTTCGATCTGAACTCCCGGAACCCCCATCTTTCCATCAGTTTGTTTGACCCACGTAAGGACCTTTTCCTCATCGATTTGCCGTACCCAATATTCAGCCGGGACCAATTCCGGATCAATTACGACGATCCTGAATGACCGTTTTATGTAGAACCCATTCAGGGCGTGGCCACCGGCGATCCAGTTCGCGACCGAAACCCTGATTCTGTCTTTGGCGGAGACCAGTTTCTCAAGGAAGCCCTTTTTCTCGGCCACCAATTTCTTGTGCTTCTGATGAGCCTGCTTGATCTCTAAATCGAAGTACTCGTCGCTGGCGGTTTCCACATCGCGAACGAGCGACAGCCACGCGCCCGCGTCTTTGGCTTCCTGATCGGTTCCGATGGACCGTGGTTCTACGTCGCAGAGATCTTTCATCAAAATTTCAGCATCTTCAATGTTCATAGTGTTTTCCTTTCCCCCCGTATTGGCGAAGTCTCCGTGGAGACGTTTGGCGGCTTCACAGTAAGCCTTATAGGCTTCTTCAGCGGTATTGAAGAGGCCCAGATAAATCTTTTTCCTTTTCAGAGTGATGTTGGCCGTGAAGCCTTTCGGCTTTCGGGTGACTCCCTTAAATCCGGAAGGATTACCCTTGCGCATCAAGGTGTTCCATTGATTTTCGGAATACGTGGCGATACGCAGGTTGAAACGCCGGTTGTCGAGCGTGTCATGGTTAATGTGATCGGCGACCTGTTTGCTGCCTCGGGCAATACCAAGGATTTCCCGATGCATGGATAAAATGGTCTGTTTTTTCTTGCCGACGGAAATGTTTCTTCGGGCGTAAAAGCTTTTGGTGCAGGGATTCCAATACGCAAACCACTTGTGCTGCGATAAACGGTCGAAGTCTTCCACGTCCACGGTCGCGAATTGGCCTTGGGTCAAAGGAATGAGGCGATATTCTTCGGAGAGAAGGGTCATGCTCGCTGCCTCTTTCAGCGGGTAGGATTCGTCCGGGGCAGCAACCCCTGACCCTTTCATCTTAGGCCACCTCCAACGCCAATGCGTATTCAAAGATCAGCCGCTCCGCTTCGATCCAGACATCAAGAGTTCTACCGTCGCGGGTGACCTTAGAACTGCAAGGGATTAGCTTCCTGAATCCTCGTTTATCGAAGTAAGCCACGAACCGCGGAGTCTTGCGGTCGTAGCCCATGCCCAGGACCTGCATGGCGGTCTGGACGTTGTGCGACTCGTGAGGCGAGTACGTAGCCTTCAACTCCACCACCGCTTCGGGGTGGGCGCGGTCGGGAGTCATGCCGAAACAGAGGCCCTCGACGTGGGCGACCATAGGCATTTCGGCATTCTTCCAGATGGCGTGTCCCTGGCGGATCCAGTTCATGCGCCGGCAGATCTTGAGCCACTCGAAGGCGTGAGGCTGGAATGCCGCGTCGTAGTCGTAGCCGTACTCTGCCCACAGCAGGGCCTGGTGGAGGGCGGTGCCGAAGTCGCGTTTTGCATTGAGCACCTCTACGGGCACGTCGCGGATGTAAGCTGACCAGCCGTCCGCGGCGAGCATCTGGGTGAGGCTGGGAAGCGCCTGACCGTCAAGCGAATAGAGGTGCTTCTGTTCGTCGAAGGAGAAGCTCACGCCGCGTCTCCCTGCTCGAGGGCTTCGTCGGGGGTGTTCTGGGCCATGACGGCGAGGGCGTCGCTCAACTGTTCCTCGCTGAGCTTCGAGGTCTGGTATTCCCCGTAGGCTTTCATAAGGAACGACTTGATCTCGCCGAGAGCCCAGCCCAGTTCGCGGGCGGAGCGGAAGAAATCGCTGCGCACGCTCTTTTCGGCGCTGCCGTGATGGGCTGGGGGGCGTCGGCGAGCTTGGGTGCGGGCGCTTCCTGAACCGGCGCCGGTTCGGGCTTCGGCTCGGGCTTGGGTTCTTCCTTCATCGCGGCGGGCGCCGGTTTGGGAGCCGGTGCAGGCTTCTTTGCCGGAGGCGGAACGGGCCGGGACTGGTCCTGGACAACGGTGTTGGCGTCGTCGTCCTCTTCGCCGGCGAGCCCGGTGATGGCGGAGATCCCGGTGCGGCGCAGGTAAGTCCACACCGCGGACAGGGTCTGAATGTCGAAGCGGTCTTTGCCGTCCCTGGTTTTGCCCACCGCGGGGGCCTCGGTCGAGAAGCCGAGGTACTGCTCCCCCTTCGCGAGCAGGACGGTCATGGAGGCGGTCTGGCGCTCGAGGTCCTGGTCAGGGATGGCGGTGAGGGCGATGCCCTGCTTGTTGAGGGCGGGCCTGACCGCGTTGATGACCGAAGCCAGGTCGGCATAGCGGCTGTTGTAATACGGGTTTGTGGAGTCTTTGGTTGCGACTCCGAATTCCAGCTGGGCGGCGGCCAAAGCGGCGACCAGGTCTCCAATTTGCTCTGAGCGGATCAAGGCGTTTCCTTTCTTGTTGCTGTGAGATGAGCCTACTCCCTCTTTCTGCCTTTGTAAACAATTTTTGTGTTCACCAAACAGTACCAAGGTCACTTGCCTGCGAATGTAATCGCTGGTAAAGTACAAGCCATGGTGAACAGTATCGACAAAGGCGGGCTGCTGACGATAGACGAGGCGGTTGAGGATCTGCGCGAGCGGGTGGAAGCTACCGGGTCGCAGTCGGAGTTCGCGGCCTGGCTGGGAGTGTCCCGGCAGTATCTCTCCGATGTGCTGCGGCGGCAGAAGCCGCCCTTGCGGATTATGGGATACGAGCGGGTGGTGCTCTACCGCCGGACGACGGACTAAGAACAGGGAACAGGGAACAGGGAACAGGGAACAGGCTGCCCGGGGGAGGCAGCCGTTTTAGTTTCTAAGCTAATCCGAGGGCGTGAAGAATGCGTTCCGGGACAAAGAGTTGAGTGTAGTTGAGGTGGATCCAGCGGCGCAGGGTAGGCTCCTGGCCTTTGAGCAGGCGGGTGAGAATCTCGTCATCGGCGGCGCCGGCGGTGAGCTGATCCCACTGGCAGGGTCCGGAGGGCAGGGTGATCTCGAATTTCACTGGACCCCCCTCTCGCGGATGTGCTCGAGGGCGCAGTAAAGGGTGTCGGGATGGGTGCCGCAGGCCAGGGCCTGGCGGGCATAGTCAACGGCACGATCGAGAACCTGGTGAGTGGGACTCAAAAAATACTGGCGGTAGGCAGCCAGGGCGAGGCGGACGTACTGCTGAGCGCCGGCGGCGTCGTGGCGTTCTGGCTTGCGCACTTGGGCGGCGAGCACTTGTAGGCGTTTCAGGCTGATCAATTGTCTATCCTTTCTATTTCTTGGAGAACCATGACGCAGGGTGGACTGGCCACCGGCAGGATCCACCAGCCTCCGGCGGCGGCGGCGGCGATGAGGTCGAGGGAGTCGGAGTCCGGAGTTTCAAAGCCGAAGGCGTGCGCCAAAGCGCAGACGGCGTCTTCGTGGGGCAGGTGGGGCGGGTCGTCGACGGCCACACCGAGGTGGCGGTAGAGGATGCCGTTTTTGCGGGTCAGGGTGAACTGGCAGGTATAGCCGTCCTCGATCTCGACCCGGTTGCGGTCGGAGATCTGCCTCCGGTCGCGGTCGTAGTCATAGATGTGGTCCCGGGCCCAGGCGATCGAGGCGAGGATGCGATCGATGGCGGCGTCATCGATATTCAGTAAACGGTCTTCCATGAGTTACTCCTGGCGCCACGGTGCGGTTTGCCGAAGCACAGGGCACCGTGGCGCGCGTTCTAGTGGTTGAGGTAGGCGATGATGCCGATCACTGCGGCGACGGCTGCTACGGGCCAGAGGAAGCCTGCAATAAGGCCGATGAGGGCGGCGGGGATCCAGCCCAGCAGCACGCCCCACATGCCGTAGCTCGAGCCGATGATGATCCAGGCCACGAGGCCGGAGAGGATGCCGCAGATGACGGCTCCGAACTGGTAGGGGCCGTCGAGGAAGCCGTCGAGGAGATTGGCCATATTGATTCCTTTCGGTTGGGGCTCAGGGGGCAGACCCTGAGCGATGCGTTTGTTGTGTTTAGCTTCCTTGAGAGCCTGGCCGATGGCCATGAAGACGAGAACCAGGACGAAGGGCATCAGCGGGTTCCTTTCCGGAGCAGGGGCCAGGCGGCGATGAAGAAGATGAGGAACTCGAGCATGGGTTAAACCTTTTTTAAAAATTCAGGCAAAGAATGAATACGACCCCGGCGCTGATGAGGGTCAGGACGAGGGCCAGCAGGACGGCGGGAAGATGATTCGGACCGGGGCCTTTGCTCTCGCCTGGAAGCGGGGAATCGGGCGCGGGGCCTTCGAGGCGGCGGGCCAGTTCTCCGGGAAGCATCCAGACGGCAACAATCAGAACCCAGACAGAAATGATCAGGAAGAGCATGGGCTAGAACCTCCCCAGGCTGGCGCATCCGGAGCACAGGTGTTCGGTGTACTCCCGAACCTGGTCGCCGCGGTCCGTGTCAGTAACGTCGAAGGTGGCGCGTTCCACAGTGGCGGGGGCGCCGCAGGAGTCGCAGGGGGTCGAGTCGCGGGTAATCTCCCACTCGCCCGCGGCTTTGGGTCCGGCAAAGATGCTGCGCTGCTGGGGCACCAGGGAATGCAGGTTGGCCACCGATCCGGCCACCAGGGCCACCAGGCCAGAGAGCCGTTCGGGGGTCATGGCGGGGCCAAGTTCGATTCTGAGCGTGAATTCTTTCATGGGAGCACCTCGCAGTCGGGGGCGTGGAAAGCGACGCCGTCGCAATGGGGGCAGGGCGGTCCGGAGTGGTCGACGCCGCAGGTACGGCAGCATTCGGTCCCGGGGTCGATGGAGCAATCCGAATCCTGGCTGTGGGCGCGGCAGGCGGAGCACAGATACACTCCGCCGCCGACCGGTTCCACATCGATGTCCCCGCCGCAGATGCAGAGCAGAGGTTCTCCGGCCCGGGCGCGATGGTAATTGATCCATTCAAGGCTAGCCATGTTTCACCTCGAGGCTGGGGAACCAGGTTTGAACGGTGTAGCCGATTACGCACAGGGTGCAGGCCAGGAAGGTGGGCAAGGAAAGCAGGATCAGGAGGTTCATGCCTGCACCTCCAGGGAGTTCCAGATGAGCGAAGTCTGTTCGTAGGCATGGACGCGGAGGTCATAGCCGGAGGCGCGATCGGCGAGGACCTGTTCGCGGGTGCGGATCTTGTCCATGCTCCGCCCCGAGAGTGGAAAGTGGTAAGTCACCTGATACTTGCCATCACGGCGAAGTCTGGTCACGGTGACGGAGCGCGCAGGGGGCTCCTGAACAGGTGTGAATCGAGGGTCAAACATAGGGTTCCTCCAAAAGTTTGGTTGTGAAGTGTTTCCGTCGAGGTCCGAATGCTCCAGACCTGATCAGGGTCTCGGCTTTTTAACCGGCCATGCGTTCCACCGCGCTCGGACTTATGTGGATGCTGTAAGCATGGTAAGAGGCGTCCCGGGCCTCGACGGAAAGACTTCATGGTGTTGATGTTTGGACTGTACACGAAAAAAGTTGACAAGCAAACGGTACTTAAGTTTGGCTCTGGCGAGACCTGAATTTTGCGGGGCGGTCTACGTGCCGCCCCAAAGCGGTTACCAACCGCACGATCAGGCGACCCATGGAGGCGGGCCGGCCCTGATGTTTGAAAATGGTTAGGAGTTGTCCTCGGGCTCTGATATATCCAAGGCGATTCCCAACTCTGCGAGAAGTTCGGGCGTCAGACTATCGAGGTAATCGCTATTGAGATCCTTGGCATAAATGCCGTGCTTGTGCGTATCGCGTTCGTTGGGACCGCTGTTGCGAAACCCGTAAGCTTCGCAAAAGAGTTCGTTTTCGGACCATGCGTCAGAATCGGGCGTTTCCACTGTTGCCCAACGAACGAAAGAAAGAGACAGTTTGCCGTCGGGATAATCCTCGGGATAGCGTTCGAAGCGCTCGCCGACGCCACAGTGTTCAGATGCTACTATGACGGATGGATCGCGGACCACCTTGAGGTGTTCGCGCTTGAAACCATACTCTTTCACGAGTTCTTCGACGGTCTTGTCAGCTTCAGGAAAGAACTCGTCTTCACAGATGGAATAGGCGTCTTCCCAAGTTCGCGCGCGAACGATCCCGCTGATACCTCTAGAATGACGGTGAATCCACAGCGGTCCGTAACCGTCGTCATAGGTGGGGATGGAAAAATTAAAACGCGAGTTGGCACCATTGAGAGATTGATTGTCAGTGATCATTGATTGTCTCCATTTCCCGCGCGGTGACGCGGATTGTCAGAGATACGGTTGAAGGATAGGCGCTACGTAGCAGTACAACGCATACAGAGCGCAGCCGATATAGGCAAGCTTGGCCAGGATAAGCATGGGATTATCCGAAGTAAACAACTTCGCAAGCGGACAGCGCCGCAGCACGGACGTGGGCGCGAATGGCCTCGAGAGGTTCGCAGTCGTCCATGAAGAATCGGGCACGGTCGATAATCGAACGGCACTTTTCCCCACACACAGATTCCATTGGGCACTCGTCGAGGTGAGCAGGAAACCCGCCCGTCGGGACTCCGAGACGCAATTCAAAATAGGCGGTTACCTGATTTGCCTCCGCGAGCAGGTTCAAACGCCGCTCAGCATAGTTCTCATGCCAAACTTCGGTATCCTGTTCATAAGTCGTCTGGCCAATTTCATCAGAGTCATAGTCCGTTTGATGAGGTTCCGAACCGAGGTTTTCGTAGAGCATGGCTTCTATTTCAGCATTCGTCATTTCCGGGTCTCCATTCCCGCGCGGTTACGCGGAGGTTCAAAGATACGGTTGAAGGATAGGCGCCACATATAGATACAGCGCATAGACGGCGCAACCAATGTAGGCGAGTTTGGCGAGGGTGAGCATTTACTTGGCCGTTCCGCCGTGTTCCCGCGCAATACTGTGAACCATACAGCGCAGATATTCACTACGCGAAGCTCCACCCAAGTTGCCTGCCCAAAACACCGCATGGTGAATCTCCTGCCCCTTGAAGTACACGACCTCTTCACACTGACCGTCCTGCTCGCGCATCTTGGCGATATAGTCCTGCTCAAAACGCAGTTCGTAATGCTTGCTCGTCATTTTTCCCCTTCTCCATTCCCCACTTGGCAGCGGGTTCCTTCTGGCCCGGGATTCCGCCCAAACTCGGTCCTACAGACTGATCTGCACT
>Ga0306920_100010432_pt1 | contig 12464 bp, 13 predicted proteins | sample flu12Cox44000170_FD_204666 | JGI IMG/M metagenome (GOLD analysis project Ga0306920, IMG submission 204666) | Lab enrichment of tropical soil microbial communities from Luquillo Experimental Forest, Puerto Rico - flux4day.12C.oxic.44.000.170 (v2)... | ecosystem: Environmental > Terrestrial >...
CGCTCCTCGAGCAGCAGCCGGACCTCGTCCTCCCAGTCGAGGTCGTCGGGCGTGAGCGTCACCAGGCCGAGGGCGGCGGCGGCAGGGGCGGCCAGCGCCCGGCCCAGTGCCGCCCGGGCCGCGGCCAGCTCGTCCTCGCGGCCCCAGAAGCGGGTGGCCAGCCGGCTGAGGCCGTTGCCCATCGGGTAGCGCCCGTCGTTGGCCGCGCTGAGCACCACCGCGGTGGCGCCGTCGTCGAGCAGCAGGCTGCGGTCGGCGGCCAGGACCAGCTCGGCCAGGGTGCCGGCGAAGCAGCTCCCGGGCTCGACCAGCGTGACGAGGCTGCGGGCCGAGACGTCGAGGCGCTTGAGCGTCCTCGTCCAGAACAGGCGGATCTCCCGCGGGAGCCAGCCGTCGGCGGCGATCTCCTCGTCGGCGGCGAGCACGGCGTCCCGGTCACCGGCGGTGTGCAGGACCCACGTGCCGACCGCCGGCCGGTTGAAGCGCAGGCCGAGGACGGCGTCGTCGAGCTCGCGGCACGCCTCGAGCGACTCGCGCCACGAGCCGAAGGCGCGCACGGTCACGTGGGCGGCGGACAGCTGCTCGTCGATCTCCACGTCCACGAAGCGGTGCTCGAGCGGGCCGAGCGCCACGCCGTCGCCGCGGTCGGGCCGGTCCGACGAGGCCGCTCGGGCCGTCGCGCGAGCGCGCACGAGGGCGTCGAACGACGACGGCGGGGCGATGGCGTCGACGAGCCCCCACTCGAGGGCCTGGCGGCCCTTGGCGCCCTCGCTCCGGGTGGCGAACACGTCGGCGATGTCGCGGCGCACGTGCCGCTTGTCGACGAGGCGGGTGAGCCCACCGGTGCCCGGCAGCACGGCCAGCAGCGGGACCTCGGGCAGCGACACGGCCGAGGCGCGGTCGTCGACCAGCAGGATCTCGTCGCAGGCCAGGGCCAGCTCGTAGCCGCCCCCGGCGGCGGTGCCGTTGAGGGCGGCGAGCACGACCTGCCCGCCCTCGGCCGACATCTGCTCGATGCCGTTGCGCGTCTCGTTGGTGAACTTGCAGAACCCGACCTTGTGCTGGTGCGACGCGGTCGCCAGCATCTGGATGTTGGCACCGGCGCTGAAGACCTTGTCCAGCGCGCTGGTGATCACCACCACCTTGACCGCCGGCTGCTCGAAGCGCAGGCGCTGCAGCGCGTCGTGCAGCTCGATGTCGACGCCGAGGTCGTAGGAGTTGAGCTTCAGGTCGTAGCCGTCGCCGAGGCCGCCGGCCGGATCCACCGCCAGCGTCAGGGTGGCGATGGCGCCATCGATGTCGAGGCGCCAGTGCCGGTAGCGACCGGGATCGGTCTCGAAGTGGACGGCCCCCTCCACGGGGCCAGACTAGGACGCGTCGCGGGAACCCAACCGCGGCAGACTGACCGCGATGGTGCTTCCTGGCCGAAGTGACGGCGTAACGAGGCGGCTGACCGTCACATCCCCGGGACGGGGAGGAACTCGAGGATCTCGATCGAGTTGTCGCCCGGCGACATGAAGTGGGGGTGGCCGTCGAGCATCTTCTCGATCGCTCCTTTCGAGTCGGCCTCCAGGATCGAGAAACCGCATACCTGCTGTCCGCTCGAACCGCCCTTGCCGACGCTCCCCACCGACTGGACGGGCGCGCCGAGGTCGACGATGGCGCTGCCGGCCTTGCCGGCCCACGTCATCCACGCCTCCATGCCCTCCTTGGCTTGCTCGGGGCTCATGTTGCCCATCTGCTCGCTCGGCGGGGTCGACGAGCGGTAGAGGACCATGTACTTGGTCATTGGGGGGTTCCTTTCTACGTCCGAGTCGGGAGGGTCTACTTCCGGGTGCGGAGGGTCGCCACGCCGTCGCCGCTCAGGTCGTCCAGCGCCGCCTTGCGGCCGGTCATGGCCATGAGCAACGACAGCATCGGCCCCGAGACGGTTGGACCGGTCCCGTGGCGCCAGTCGGTGTCGGTGGCCTCGAGGGAGAGCCCGGCGATGCGCGTCTTGGTGCCGAGGATGAGGTTCGAGTTCTTGTAGAAGTCGGCGACGCGCACCACCTCGTCCGTGGGATACGGGTGCTTGACCCCGAGCGGGCGGCGGATGTCCTCGGCGTGCACGACCGTCTCGCCGAGCGGCGTTTCGGCCGGGCCCGGGGGCCGCCCGGTGGCGTCGATCACCCCCTTGAAACGGGCCAGCGTGTCCGCCGGCGACGCACCCCGCTCCTCGGCGATGTCCTTGGCCTGCAGCCGGCCCAGGCTGAACCCCGACCCGATCAGCTTGGGGAAGAAGCTCCCCGTCGTGATCTTCGCCGTCCCGGTCATGTGGGCCAGGACGTCGCGGACGGTCCACTCCCCGCACAACGACGGGGTCGACCACGCCTCCTCGTTCAGACCGTCGAGATCGGCGGCCAGCGCCTTGCGCTCGGCATGGATCGACGGCCACACGTCGGGCTTCGCCACGGTCCCTCCCTCATCCGTCGGTCGGCCGGACATCGGTCGGCCCGGCGTCATGGTCCGGCCGGAGTTCGTCGGACACTAAATTAGGTGAGGGCCGAACTTTACCGGGCGGCCGGGTCCGGAGGCAAGGTGCGCGACATCCACAAGGTCATGACGGCGTTGAGCTCGCCGGTGCGGCGGGAGATCCTGGCCCTGATCTGGGACCGGGAGCGGCCGGCTGGCGAGATCGCCGCCGCCTTCGCCGTCACCAAGCCCACCATCTCCCAGCACCTGGCCGTGCTGCGCGAGGCGGGCCTGGTCGACATGACGGCGGCGGGCACCTCGCGGCGCTACCGCGCCCGCCAGACCGCCCTGGCCGGCCTGCACGGGGCGTTGGAGGGCGAGGTGAAGTGGACGCCGGCCGACGGGCTGCCGGAACAGGCGCTGGCCGACGTCCGGACGACCTCGGCGGTGGTGGCCACGGTCGACGTGGTGACCGATCAGGCGACGACGTTCGCGGCGTTCACCGACCCGGCCGTGTACTCGCGGTGGCTGGGAGTACCGGTCACCATCAACGACGGGCGCTTCGCCGCCACCATGGAGTTCGGCACCGAGGTACGGGGCTGGTACGACACCGTGTGCCCCCCCGAGCTGATCGCCATGCGATGGGACTTCGAGGACGAGAACGTCCCCGTGCCCGGCAGCGAGCTCATCGCCTACCTCAAGGTGCGGCCGGGACGGGCCGGCGGGGCGCATGTAGAGGTGCACCAGCTGCTCGAGTCCCCCGGCCAGGCCGAGCTGCTGCGAGTGGCGTGGGCGATGGTGCTCGGACGCCTGAAGGCCGGCGTGGTCGCCGCCTCGGAGGGCAGCGCCGCCATGCCCGCGCGTCCACGCCGCCCGAAACGGGAGCGACGCAGCAGCGCGTGACGCGCGGCCGCTACGTCTGCAGGAGACGGAGCCCGGTGCGCAGGAACGCCACCACGGCCGCCGCGGGGTCGGATCGGTCGACCACGTCGCCCCAACGCAGCACGGCGCCGAACGGCGCGTTCCAGAATGCGGGATCGCCGGGACGCTCCTCCCCCCACGGACCGACGTAGAGGTAGGGCTCGGGGGAGGACGCGTCCCCCGGCGAGGCGCCCAGGTTGACGCGCGCGCCCGTCGCCAACCCCACATTGGTCCCCGCGTCGAAGTGCTCGGGCCACAGTTGGACGGTGGCGGGGGCGGCGCCGGGCGCCAGCCCGCCGAGCACCTCGTCGAGGGCCCGCCACCCGAGCGCGAGCCAGTTCCCCACCACCCGCATCGACGCCGGGCCGACGGCGAGCGGCGCGTCGGGGTCCCCCGGCGGCGGCATGCCCTCACCGGCTGAGAACTGGCGCTCGATGTCGGTGCCGGCGAACGCCGCCAGCTCGCGCAGGGTCGAACCGCTGATCGCCCGGTAGGCCGCGTCCCCTGCGGTCTCGCGCACGAGGAGCCCGTGCGCCACCCGCACGGTCTCGGGGCCCTCGCCGAAGGCGGGGGTGGCGAAGCCGCCCGGGCCGGCCCGCAGCCCGAACCGCCCCGCCACCTCGAACCGGCGGCGCCCGAGCACGTGGGCGGCGACGACGTGCAGCGTGGCGCGCGTCGCTTCGTAGTCGCCCGGCAGCGCCGCCATCGTCACCGCGCCGCCGTCACGATTCGCGCACGAGGAACTGGCGGTTCCAGTCCTCGTCGAGGCGGCCGTCGATGGACAGTTCCCAGACGTAGCGGGTGCCGGGCCGGAGGGGGAGCGGCCCGAAGTTGACGGCCAGGGGCACGTCGATCGGTGTCCCGGGGCGGACCCCCGGCGGGCGCCCGACCTCGAAGGTCCCCTCGACCCGCAGCTCGCCTCCGTCGGCGTCGACGAGGACGGGCATGCCGTCCTCGTCGATCAGGCGGAGCACCCAGCTGTGGGCGCGGCTGGCCTCGTCCCACGGCACGTCGATCTTGATGGCGACGGCGCTGGGCGGCACGACGGGTCCCGTCACCGACCATCCCCCACCCAGGATGTACAACTTGCCGCCCACCTCCTGCGCCGAGTCGGCCAGCATCAGGGTCACGCGCACACCGTCCAGGATCGCGCGCCCGGATAGAGTCGGCCCATGGCCACCGAGGAGCACGACCACGAGATCAAGATCAAGGGCGGATCCTTCGAGCTGAGCGACCTCGGCCTGCTGATGCCGGGGATGGCGGAGATCATGCCCCTCGTCGGCGGGCGGATCTGGAAGTGCTACTACGCCGGCAAGGCCAAGAACGCCACGCTCGCCGCCTTCCAGCTCAAGGAAGCCGTCAACCTGATGGAGAAGGGGGCGGTGCTGCGGCCCAAGTACGCCGAGGACATGGAGAAGTTCACCTCCGGCATCGTCCGCACCCTCGCCCAGGCCATCGACGACAAGGACTGGGACACCTTCGAGAGCGCGTTCGACCAGATGATCGAGCAGGCCAACGCCTACCACGAGCAGTACGACAAGGGGTTCCTGCGGTGGAAGATCCCCAGTGAGCCGCCGCCCGACCTGGACATGACGCCTGTCGACTGAAAACGCGTCAGGTCTCGACGTACTCGGGACCCGATCCGCCCTCGGCCGGCGTCAGGCGGCCGCCCTTGGCCGCGATGGCGCCGCACTGCACGCAGTTGGAGGGCTCGGTCTCGACGGCGACGAGGCCGTCGGGCCCCGCCTCCCCGGCCGTGTAGACCTTGGCCGGGCACATGTTGACCCACAGATCGGCGACGTCGCGCGGCACCGGCGACGCCACGCGGAGGTGGCTCGGCTGGTCGTCGCGCGTCTTGTTGCCGGCGGCGAACACCGACGACAGCTTGTCGAACGTGAGCCGGCCGTCGGCGGCCGGATAGCTGGCGGCCCGGTCCGTGCGCAGCAACGGCTGCGAGGCGTCGGGCGTCGTGCGGAGCCGGCCGAGGCCGATGCGGCCCTTGGACAGCGTCATCGCCCCCGCGCACATCGCACCCACGAAGAACCCGCGTCCGAAGGCGTGGCGCACGTCGCGCACCTCGTACAGGTCGCGCCAGACGAAGCTGGCCCGGAGGGCGTCGTCGTAGGAGCCGAGCGGGTCGTGGTTGCCCGCCTTCACCGCCCTGAACGCGGCCTCCGCGGCGAGGCGGCCCGACTCGATGGCGTAGTGGATGCCCTTCAGGGTCGGGACGTTGACCAGGCCGGGTCCGTCGCCGCACAGCAGCAGGCCGGGGGCCTGGAAGCGCGTCGGCAGGGCGTGGAAGCCGCCCCCCGGGATCGTCTTGGCCCCCCATTCGAGGCGCTCACCGCCTTCCAGCAGCGGGCGGATGCGGGGGTGGAGCTTCAGCTCCTGGAGCAGGTCGTGCGCCGACAGCTCGACGTCGCGGTAGTCGAGGCCGACCACCATCCCGATCGTGAGCAGCTCCGTCCCCATGGGGTAGATGAACGAACCGCCGAACTCGCGATAGCGCGCCTGCGGGCGCAACGGCCACCCCATGGTATGGATGACGCGGTCGAGCGGACGGGCGACCTTCCACACCTCCTTCACCCCGAGCTCCCACACCTGCGGATCGGGACCGTGGAGGCCGAAGTGGTCGAGGGCGGCGCCGGTCAGGTGCCCCTGCGTCCCCTCGGCGAGCACGGTCACGGCGGCGACGATGTCGCTGCCCCGCTCGAAGTTGCCGAGCTCCCTTCCGTCGGGACCGCGGCCCTTGTCGCCGGTGCGCACGCCGACCACGGCCCCGTCGTCGACCAGGAGCCGGGTGGCGGCGGTCTCCGGCAGCACCATCGCCCCGCCCTCCTCGGCCCGCTCGGCCAACCACCGGCCGAGCTGCGACAGCGAGAAGATGAAGTTGCCGTGGTTGCGCATGGGCGGAGGCGTCGGGACCGTGACCGCCTGGCGGGCGGTCAGCACGTAGACGGACTCGCGCGGCACGGGCCCGTACCCCGGGATGTCCTCGACGCGCACCTTGTCGCCGAAGAGCACCCGCAGCGAGCGCGGGTTGACGATGGCGCCCGACAGCAGGTGCGAACCGGGCTGCCTGCCCTTCTCGACGACGGCGAGCGGCACCTCTCCGAGGCGCTCGGCCGTCTCGGGATCCTCGGAGAGCAGCTGCCCGAAGCGGATCGCGCAGGCGAGGCCGGCCGGGCCGGCGCCCACGATGAGCACGCCGACGTCGATGCGGTCGTCGGGGGCGTCGGTCGGCGCGGTCACGAACTCGCCGGCGCTGACGGGCGGTGGGTAGTCGGCGGGACGGACCACTAGTCGCGCCCCTTGCGCTCCTGCAGCAGGTCCACCAGCTTGGGCACGATCGAGTGCACGTCGCCGACCACGCCGAGATCGCTGAACCCGAAGATCGGCGCCTGCGCGTCGGTGTTGACGGCGACGATGACCTTGGAGTTCTGCATCCCGACCTTGTGCTGCACGGCGCCGGAGATGCCCAGCGCCACGTAGAGCCGGGGCGACACCGTCCTGCCCGTCTGGCCGATCTGGGCGGCGGCGGGGTACCAGCCCTTGTACACGGCGGCGCGGGTCGCCCCGACGGCGCCGCCGAGGACGGCCGCCAGCTCCTCGGCGAGGGCGAAGTGCTCGGCGCCGCCGAGCCCGATCCCGCCGGCAACGATCACCTCGGCGTCGCCGATGGAGGGACCGTCGGCCGCGCTGGGCGTGTGCTCGACGACCGTCACGCGCCGCGACGGTTCCGTCGCCGGCACCGTGACCGCCTCCGTCACCGGCTCACGCGCCACCGGGGTGGCCGCGTCGAACACGCCGCGGCGGAACAGCGCCAGCCGGGGCGTCGAGCGCCACCCGACGTCGACCATGACGCTGTCCTGCAACGCCAACCGGCGGCCCACCGGCTCGCCGTCGCGCAGCTCGAGGTCGACGAGATCCCAGTTGAGCCCGGCGCCGAGGCGACCGGCCAGCCCGGCGGCCACGTCGGCGGCCAGGACCGACGTCGAGAACAGCACGGTGTCGTAACCGCCGTCGGCCATGACGCGCTCGATGAGGTCGATGCGGGGTTGGGCCACGGGCGGGTCGAGGGCGTCGTCCTCGGCGACGAACATGCGCGCGGCGCCGTGCGCCGCCGCCCGCGCGGCCAGTCCGTCCAACGGTCCGCGGCCGGCCAGCACCGCCGCCACGTCTCCGTCGGTGAACGTGGCCGCCTTGCCCAGCACGCCGACCGCGCCCGACTCGAGCTCGGCCCCGTCGTGCTCCAGGAAGACGAGGGGCTTCATGCCAGCTCGCGCTCGACGAGGTAGTCGAGGATGACGCGGGCGGCGTCGCCTTCGTCGGTCACCGTGCGCGCACCGGCGCGGGCCGGCGGTGCGCCCACCGCCAGCACGACCGTGCGTGAGCCCGGCTCCCCCGCGTCCGACGGGGACAGCCCGACGTCGGCCAGGGTCAGGACCTCCAGCGGCTTCTTCTTGGCCGCCATCTGACCCTTGAGCGACGCGTAGCGCGGCTCGTTGATGGCGTCGCTCACCGAGACGACGGCGGGGAGCGGCGACTCGACGACGTCGTCCCCGGACTCGGTCTGACGGCCGGCGCGCAGACGCTCACCGTCGACCTCGAGCCGGGTGACCTGAGAGACGAACGGCAGCCCGAGCCGCTCGGCCACCGCCGGCCACACCACCCCGCCCACGCCGTCGCTCGTCTGCTGGCCGAACAGCACCAGATCGGCCTGCTCACGTCGCAGGACGTGGCCGAGCACGGCGCTGGTCGCCACCAGGTCGGAGCCGGCCGCCGCCGGGTCGCTGACGTGCACGGCCCGGTCGGCGCCCATGGCCAGGGCGGTGCGCAGCGACTCCCCCGCCGCCGGCGGTCCCACGGTCACGACCACCACCTCGCCGCCGTGGGCCTCCCTGACCCGCAACGCCTCCTCCACCGCGTGCTTGTCGGCGTCGTTGATCTCCCCCGGCACGTCGCGCACCAGGCGGTTGTCCTCCAGCCGCAGCCGCCCCGAGGGCACGTGCTTCACGCAGACGGCGACCTTCACGGGGCGCGGCGGCCGGCGGCGAGGAACCGGCTCACGGCCGCCTCGACGCGCGTGCCGGCGAAGAAGTCCGGGTTGGTGCCGGCGTGGAGCTCGACCGGGTTGGCGAACGTGAACTCCCGGAAGTCCTCCTCGGTGATCAGGCCGTCCTCGACCAGCTCCCACGCCTCGACGACCACATCGCCGACGTCGGTGACGTCCCAGTGCCCGACGTCGGAGCCGAACATGGCCCGGACCCTGGACCCGCCGGGATTGACCTTGGTGTTGAACGCCCACGCCACCGACGGATCGTCGGCCTCGCAGCCGATGTAGAAGCGGGGCACGAACAGCGACACCACCTCGGCGGCGTCGCGGGGGTGGACGAGCCAGAAGTCGTCGTGCTCGGGCAAGGGCTCGAACGGCCGGTCGTAAAAGGCGCGAGCCCGGTCGAGGTGCTCGACGGTGAACGCGTCGCCGTACTCCTCGATCAGCGCCATCAGCGCCGGCAGGTCGAGCTTGGCCGGGTCGACGTAGGCCATCCCCGCCAGGCTGCGCTTGTGGAAGTGGCCGACCAGGTCCGAGAGCAGCGAGCACGCCCACGCCGCGCCGCACTCGAGGAAGCCGAAGTTGAGGCCCGGGAAGCGCCGCGTCACGCCGCCCAGGAACAGGGCCTTGGCCAGGCCCTCCTGGGCCTGGGCGATCGAACCGACGTGGTTGTAGGTGTAGTTGGACACCGACCGGCCCGCCCGCAGCCCCGACCCCGAGTGGAAGGTCGGGGACAGCCGCAGCTCGGCGCAGGCCGCCCACACCGGGTCGTAGTCGTACTCGCTGTCGAGGCCGAAGTAGTCGAGGCGGCTCGCCAGGTCGGCCACCGCCGGGGCCCGCTCGGCCACGTCGCCGATGGGGCGCGACACGTAGCCCTGCAGGCACACGACCTTGTGGCCCAGAGCGGCGGCGTCGCGCAGGTGCCGGACGGCCTCCTCCGGCGTGTGCATGGGGATGCTGGCGACGGCGGCGAGGCGGTCGGGGAACGGGCCGCTCATCTCGAGCACCCAGCGGTTGTAGGCCCGCACGACCTCCTCGCGGAGATCGGCGTCGGCCAGGTTGACGATGAACAACCCGGCGCTCGGGTACAGGATGCTGAAGTCGATGCCGAGGTCGTCCATGCGCGACGCGTACAGGCGGGGCAGCGTGGCCGTCGCCCGGTCCAGCGTGTTGAGGGTCGGCCAGCCCCACAGGTTGGCCTGACCGGTCCACGTCCGCCGGCGCGTCTCGACGTCGGGGCGCCACGGCTCGCTCCAGCGCGCGTAGGGGGCCGACGCCTCGAAGCGATCGGCCACGGCCGGCCCCGCCGTCTCGCGCAGGTACTCGAGGAACACGGTGGTCAGCTCGAGGATGTGGCCGTCGCCGTCGACGATCGGGTGGTCGAGCCGCTCGCGGATCCTGGCCGCCCGCGACGCATTCGTGGCGGTGGTCACGGCTACTCGACGGCGGTCAGGTGCTCGCGGCCGATGAACAGCTCGGGGTCGTCGCGACGCAGCCGGCGCACGGCCGCGGCCCACATCTGGGGCCGGTAGTACCGCTGATAGGCCTGCTTCGAGTGCTCGGCGTAGGCGCGCACGTGCTCGGTGCCCCCGATCGACTCCGCCTCGATCTGGAGGCGGGCGCACTTCTCGAAGGTGAAGGCCTCCACCGTGGTCGTCTCGATCGAGTCGCCCAGGAAGATCGCCCCGTGGTTCTTGATGATGATGGTGTGCCGGTCCCCGACCACCTCGCACATGCGGGGTCCGTCGACGGGCGGGCGCACGCCGTCCTCGACGTACACGACCTGCTCGTCGAGGAACAGGGCGGACATGTCGTTGTACATGCCGAGCACCCGGCCCGTGGTCGCGAACACCATGGCGTAGTGGGAGTGGGTGTGGATGACGCAGTTGACGTCGGGACGGCAGCGGTAGAAGGCGGCGTGGAACTCGATGGCGGGAGACGCCTCCCACTCCCCCTCGAGCAGCTGCAGGTCGAAGGTCCACTTGGTCACCCGTTCGGGCACGGTCTCGTCGAAGTACTCGAAGGGGCTGACCCAGAACGCGTCCTCACCCGGCGCGCGGACGCTGACGTGGCCGGCGACCGTGCTCTCACAGCCTTCGCGGGCCAGGATGCGCCGGGCCATGGCGATCTCGAACCGGATCTGTTCAGCGCCCATCTCGGTCCTCCCGGTCCGGTGTGCACCGGGCATCCTACGGTACGGGGTGATGGCCAAGTTCACCGCGATCGACGAGGCGTCGGTGCCGCCGGCGGCGGCGCATCCCGCCGGCCACCGCGCCGCCGGCCTGCGCCGCGCCCGCCTGCTCAGCCCGGCCGACTTCCGGCTCTGGCTCGCCGTGCTCGAGCTCGACGACGGCGGCGACCTGCGTTCGGGCACGGGGGGCGAGGCGCTCTACGTGCTCGAGGGGGAGATGGCGGTGGACGGGAGGGCCTGCCCGGCGGGCGGGGCCGTCGTGATCGAGCCCGGTGTCGACGCGCGGCTCGAGGCGCGGGGTGCGGTGCGGGCCGTGCACTTCGGCTCGCGCGACGGCGGCTCGGCCCAGCCCGGGCACGGCGTGCACGTCGTCGGGCCCCGGGGCAGCTGGACGTCGGGGCGGCTCGAGGGGGTCGAGGCGGTGTGGTTCACCGACTCCACCTGCCCCACGTGCCGGATCGCCTTCTTCCTGGTGTCCGCCGCCGGCGCCCACCGCGGTCCGGCCCACTCGCACACCCAGGACGAGATCATCTACCTCATCGACGGCTCGCTGCGGACGGGGGCACGCGCCTACGGCCCGGGCACGGCGCTGTCCATCCGCGGCGGGACCCGCTACGCGCTCGACGGGCCCCCCGGCGGCCACCGGTTCCTCAACTTCCGCACCGACCTCTCCTACCAGACCAACGCCGGGCAACCACCTTTGCTCGAGACCGCGGCGGCGCGCGACGGGACCTACGTGGGCGACGTGCGGTGACTCAGAGCAACCTCAGCCGTTCGGCGAGCTCGAGCTGGTCGCGCACGCGGGCGACGCCGGCGGTGTCGTAGAGCTTGCCGTCGATGGTCACCACCACCGTGCCCTCGGCGCGCGCGTCGTCGAGCACGGGAAGGACCGCCGTCCACTCCTCGATCTCCTCCCGGGTGGGGGTGAACACGTCGTTGACGATGGCCACGACGTCCCGCCGCGGGGACGTGAAGCTCCCGGTGTAGCCCAGCCGCTTGTTCTCCGCGGCGAAGCGCCGGATCACCTCCGCGTCGCGCGACGGGACCGAGCCCCCGCCGATCGGGAAGCGCACGCCGGCGGCGCGCACGTCCACGATGACCTTGCTGCGGAGGAACAGCGACTCGCTGCCCCCGTCGCTGGTGATCAGGCCGACGGTGGCGCCGAGGTCGCCCCAGAAGCCTCCAGTCACGCCGCCCATGTAGGTCACACGGGGCGAGGCCGCCGCGATCTCGTAGGCGGCGCGCACGCCGCGGGCGGTCTCGATCACCGGGCGCACGAGCACGCGGCCGGGCTCGAGCCCGTGGCTGCGCTCCGCCCGCTCGAGCAGCTCGCAGAACCGGACCACGTCGTCGGCCGTCTCGGCCTTGGGGATGTTGGCGCAGTGCAGCTCGGCGCCCACGATGGCGTCGAGGTCGGCTTCGCACGCACCCTCACGAAAGCCGTTGGTGCGGGCCATCACCACCACGCCCCGGGCCGCCAGCTCGGCCGCCACGGCCGGGAAGAGGTCGCGGGCCCGCTGCTTCTCGGGGCCCGGCGTGAGGTCCTCGAGATCGAGGCCGACGGCGTCGAGGCCCGTGTCGGCCGCGCCGAGGATGGCGTCCTCGTCGTGCGCGGGCACGAACGCGAGCGTGCGGATGATGCGCGCGCGCCCCTCCATGGCGGCGATGCTACGGCGGTACCATCGCCGCCGTGGCTCCGGCGGCTCCCGCGGCTCCCGCGTGCGACGGTCTGCGGGTCCTCGAGCTCGGCCGGGGCATGGCGGGCACGCTGCCGGGGATGATCCTGGCCGACAACGGCGCCGACGTGGTCAAGATCGAGCCGCCCGGTGGAGGAGCCGGCCGCGC
>Ga0306920_100010434_pt1 | contig 12462 bp, 10 predicted proteins | sample flu12Cox44000170_FD_204666 | JGI IMG/M metagenome (GOLD analysis project Ga0306920, IMG submission 204666) | Lab enrichment of tropical soil microbial communities from Luquillo Experimental Forest, Puerto Rico - flux4day.12C.oxic.44.000.170 (v2)... | ecosystem: Environmental > Terrestrial >...
TCAAAGAGAGACTTGCGACAGGGGGCCAGATTTTCTTCGATGTCGGAGACGTCCAGATACACGATTTCGATGGATTAGCGAAGCAGCCAAGAATCACCTTCCGTACCGAGGGAGCCACCGCGGAATTGACCTGCGATTTCATCGGCGGTTGCGACGGGTTCCACGGCATCTGCAGGCCGTCCATCCCGGCCGGGGTTCTCAGCGTGTTCGAGCGCGCCTACCCCTTTGCCTGGCTCGGCATTCTGGCCGAGGCGCCCCCGGCTTCCGACGAACTCGTCTACGCTCACCACGCGCGTGGCTTTGCGCTCCTGAGCATGCGTTCGCCTACGATTTCCCGGCTCTATCTGCAGTGCCAGCCTGACGAGAACATCGACAATTGGTCCGACGACAGAATCTGGCGGGAGCTTCACATCCGGCTCGAGACCACTGATGGCTGGAAGCTCATCGAAGGACCCGTGCTTCAAAAAGGCATCACCGGAATGAGAAGTTTCGTCGTCGAGCCCATGCAGTATGGAAAGCTCTTCCTCGCCGGGGACTCGGCGCATATCGTTCCACCCACCGGAGCGAAAGGGCTCAACCTTGCCGCGGCCGATATTCGCGTGCTCGCGCGAGCCTTGGCGGAATTTTACCGCTCCGGACACACCGGGCTGCTCAAGACCTATTCGGAATCGTGTCTGCGGCGGGTCTGGAAGGTTCAGCGCTTCTCCTGGTGGATGACTTCTATGCTTCATCGCTTTATGGATGACAATCCCTTCGACCAACGAAGGCAGCTCGCGGAATTGGATTACCTGACCAGCTCTCGCGCTGCTTCGCAGACTCTCGCGGAAAATTATGTCGGCCTTCCGTTTGACTAAAGGTCAAACCGCCTTCGCGACAGACACTACGAGCGGCCAGATTGAAAAGATCTGGCACAGGCACTCGAAAAAACGAGGGTGATCGAAGGCAAGCGCTTGCGTTGCCCGCCACCCCGCCAGAAGGATCGTAGGCAGCAGCTCGAGCGCCACCCTCGCAACGGCGCAGCCGAGATGATTCAGGTGGTAAGCGGCTTCACTGAGGCCTAACCCTGCCAGGCTGACTCCCCCGATTGCGATAAGATGTTGTGAATGTGTGAGCTGCCGCGCCATGACCGCCTCCCGACTGACTTCTTGCTCCTACCTATTAGTCGAACGAGGTTCCGCGGAATCGACAGGTTCAAGAACCCTGGCAAACGGGGTACCACGGCCAAATTGGAGGCATCGATCGCCGCAGGAATGCGCCGCCGTTGGGCAATGTTCGGGAGCGGTTGTGAGAGAATCGCAGCATCAACTTCAGAGGGAGTGACGATGAGGACGCAAATGGCGCCAACCCTGCCGACGATTGACGAGGTAAAACAGGCCGCCGATTCCGTGTACCGCATGATGCGACCCACGCCGCAGTACTGCTGGCCGCTCTTGTGCGAGCGGCTTGCCATGGAGGTTTGGGTGAAACATGAAAACCAGACTCCGACGGGCTCGTTCAAAGCCCGCACCGCCGTCGTATACGTGGAAGAACTGATGAAGCGCACTCCGCAAACGCGCGGCTTGATTACGGCAACGCGAGGCAATCACGGGCAGTCGGTGGCATTGGCTGCGAAGCGATTTGCGCTGCCGGCGATCATCGTCGTGCCGCGCGGCAATAGTGTCGAGAAAAATATCGCGATGCGGGCTCAAGGGGCGACCCTCATCGAGCATGGCGAAGATTATCAGGCGGCGCGAGAACATGCTGCCGGACGCGAGTCGGAACTCGGATATCATTTCGTGCCTCCCTATCACCGCGACATTGCCAAAGGAGTGGCGACGTACTGGCTGGAACTGCTGACAGCGGTAGCCGATATCGACGTGGCCTACGTTCCAATTGGGATGGGCTCGGGGATATGCTCGGGCGCCGCCGTGCGCAACGGCCTGGGGCTCAAAACGAAAATTGTTGGCGTGGTGTCTGAGCTTGCGCCGTGCTATGCACTCTCGTTTGAACAGGGCCAGTGTGTCGAAGCTCCGGTCTCGACGAAACTAGCGGACGGCATGGCCTGCCGGCGCCCCGACGAAGAGGCGCTGAGCTTTATGCTTGAGAATGTCGATCACGTCGTGCGAGTTTCCGAGGCTGAGATCGCCAAGGCGATGCGGATCATGTTCACCGACACGCACAACGTGACCGAGGGGGCGGGCGCCGCTCCACTGGCGGCGGTCTTGAAGGAGGCGGACCAGTTGGGCGGCAAGCGCGTGGCGCTGATCGCCAGCGGCGCGAATGTGGACCACGATGTGTTTGCGCGGGTGCTCCAGGGCGATTGCGAGTAGGCTAGCCATACGCCGTACATCGCGTATTATGAACTGCGGAAAAATCCGAGTACGGGGAAGTGCGTATTTACACGAGGCGCGAACTCTTGAAGAGCGCGATGCTCAGCGCGATGAGCTTCGCGCTGCCCCGCGCTGGGAGCACAGCGCAAACCTTTGTTTCGAAGAGGCCGGCTCCAGCGGAAAGGAAATTCACTTCCCCCGCGGTGGAAGCCACAATTGCACAAGTGAAAGCCGGCATCGGTGATCCCGAACTGGCCTGGATGTTCGAAAACTGCTATCCGAACACGCTGGACACCACAGTCCAAATCCGCGAGATCGCCAACCGGCCAGACACCTTCGTTATCACCGGAGACATTGATGCGATGTGGTTGCGCGATTCGGCTTGCCAGGTGTGGCCGTACATTCCCCTGGTTCAGGGCGATACTGATTTGCAAAGAATGTTTCGCGGACTGATTGGAAGGCAGGCGCGCTGCATCCTAATCGACCCATACGCGAATGCGTTTTTGCCGGATCCCAAGAGCACGAAAGCTCTTTCATGGGCGGTGAACGACCTGACCGAAATGAAGCCGGGGGTGGCGGAACGAAAATGGGAAGTGGACTCCCTCTGTCACTGCATCAGGCTGGCCTATGGTTACTGGAAAACGACAGGGGACATTGCCCCGTTCGACAAGGAATGGACGCGGGCGATGAGGCTGGTGGTGGCGACTTTCAAAGAACAGCAAAGAAAAACCGGGCAGGGGCCATACCAATTTCAGCGGTGCACCGAAGTACCGACGGACACGCAGGCGCTCGGAGGTTACGGCAACCCGGCGCGGCCCGTAGGTATGATTTTTTCGATGTTCCGTCCTTCAGATGACGCATGCACGTACTCGCTGTACATTCCTGCAAACCTGTTCGCGGTGGCCTCGTTGCGACAACTCGGGGAGATGGCGGCAGTGGTCATTCAGGATGCAGATTTTGCTAACCAGTCCCGAACACTTGCGGAAGAAGTTGCGTCGGCAGCCGCGAAATACGGAAAAATGCAGGGAAAAGACAAAGAAGAGTTTTGGGCCTTCGAAGTGGATGGCTATGGCAACCAGCTCTTCATGGACGACGCCAATATTCCGGGTTTGCTGAGCCTGCCTTACCTTGGATGCTGCCGGCTGGACGACCCGGTGTACCAGGCGACTCGGCGGCTAGCGCTGAGCGAGAGCAATCCCTACTTTTTCCAGGGCACGGTGGCAAAAGGCATCGGGGGGCCTCATGAAGGGCTCAACATGATTTGGCCGATGGCGATCATCACCCGGGCGCTGACGAGTACCGACGATGGCGAGATCCGGCAATGCCTGCTTTGGCTAAAGACTACGCACGCGGGGACAGGGTTCATGCATGAGTCTTTTGATAAGGATAATCCGACAAAATTCACGCGAGCGTGGTTTGCCTGGGCGAATTCGCTGTTTGGAGAATTAATTATTAAGCTGAGCCAGGAGCGCCCGCAGCTGCTAAAGAGCTTTTGAGATTTTTCAGGAGCTGATTGGCATGGAGAGAAAAGTTACGAGAAGAGCCTTTGTGCAGGCTGCCGCGTTGTCCGGTCTTGCGGCTGCGGCAAAGCCGGATTGGCGCGCACGCGACTTCTCCGCTGCTGGTGAAAAGACTGCGGGCAACCAAGGTCTGACTCAATTCGTCGAAATATTCATCGGCACGGGCGGCCATGGACACACCTATCCTGGCGCGACCGTACCATTCGGGATGGTGCAGCTTAGTCCGGACACGTGGACCGGTGGTTGGGACCACTGCTCCGGATATCACCACGACGATACCTCGATCCTGGGGTTCAGCCACACACACCTGAGCGGTACGGGCGCGGCCGACTTGCTGGATGTTTTGCTGATGCCGGGGACCGGGCCTGCACATATCGACCCAGGCACTCCTGAAAATCCGGCCGGGAGTTACCGCTCGAGTTTCTCGCATTCGCAAGAGCGCGCCGAGCCCGGCTACTACTCAGTCTTCCTCAAAGACTATGGAATTCATGCGGAACTGACGGCTACAGCTCGTGTGGGCATGCATCGCTACACTTTTCCCGCGGACCCCGCCAGCCATTTTGTGATCGATCTCGCTCACGGCATCATCGATCCGCCACAGCGCATGCACACAAATGTGATTTCCTCGGAAATTCGCATCGTCGGGAGCGACACCGTGACCGGCGGACGCCGCGTGAAAGAATGGGCACCGGGACGCTACATTTTTTTCGCGATGCGGTTTTCGAAGTCGTTCACTGCCACGGAGATTTTTGCCGAATCCAAACCCCTAGGGCCTTCGGTCCGCGAAGCCCAAGGCACCTCACTAAAGTGCGTGGTGAACTGCCCGACGGCGAAGGACGAAGTGATTCACGTCAAGGTCGGGATCTCCTCGGTGAGCGTCGAGGGCGCCATGAAAAATCTCGAAGCCGAGGTTCCAGGCTGGGATTTCGAAGCCGTGCACCGCGCGGCAAACGAGGCTTGGGAACTGGAACTGGCCAAGATTACCATCGAGACCTCGCGTCTGGATCACAAGAAGATCTTCTACACGGCCTTCTACCACGCGCTCGTCGCGCCTACGCTTTTCAGCGATGTGGACGGGCAGTACCGCGGCATGGATCTGGAAATTCACCGTCTTCCCGCGGGAGCAAAGAATTACACCACCTATTCGCTGTGGGATACCTATCGTGCGTTGCATCCGATGTACACACTCGTGCAAACCGAACGGCTGCCAGACATGCTGAACGCCATGATTCTTATGGCCGAGCAAAGTCCTGCAGGTGTTCCGGTGTGGCCGCTGCAAGCTGTCGAAACCGGTTGCATGATCGGATACCACTCTGCCCCAGTGCTGGCCGAAGCATGCGTGAAGAAAATTCCAGCCGTTGATTACGCGAAGGTTTACCCTTTGTGGCGCAAGCGCGCGATGGTCGATGACTACCGTGGCCTCGGGTACTACCGCCGGCTCGGCTTCATTCCATGCGATCTGGAAGACGAAGCCGTCAGCAAGACTTTGGAGTACGCCTACGACGATTGGGCCGTAGCGCATTTGGCTCGCGCGGCCGGCGCCCACGAAGAATACCAACAATTGCTGGACCGTTCACGGAATTACAAGAACGTTTTTGATCCTTCGATTACATTTATGCGCGGGCGTTTTGCCGATCGCAGTTGGGCCAGTCCGTTCGATCCGAGAGGCATGGGTCATTCGAAGAAGTGGCGCGATTTCACGGAAAGCAATTCCTGGCAGGCAACTTTCTTGAATCAGCACGATCTTTATGAATACATGAAATTGTTTGGTGGCGAAAAGGGATTCGTCGAAAAGCTCGACACGTTGTTCAACCAGAGTTCCGAACTTCCGCCCGACGCGCCGCCGGACATTGCGGGAATGGTCGGCCAGTACGCTCACGGGAATGAACCGAGCCATCACATTGCCTACTTGTATGCTTATGCAGGAGTGCCCCACAAAACACAAGCGCGCGTGCGAATGCTGCTGGAAGCGATGTACCACAACGATCCCGACGGACTTGCCGGCAACGAAGACTGCGGGCAAATGTCGGCCTGGTACATCATGAGCGCACTTGGCTTCTACGCGGTTGATCCGGTCAGCGGCAACTATGTGTTCGGAAGCCCCTTGTTTGATCGTGCGACGATTGCGCTCGCCAATGGCAAAACTCTGGTGATTCAGGCTCAGGAAAATGCGCCAGACCAGCCTTACGTGCAGTCGGTTACATGGGACGGGAAGCCCTACACCAAGAGCTGGTTCAGCCACGCGCAGATTGCTCAAGGCGGGACGATTTTGATGCGCATGGGCGCTCAGCCGAACGAGAGCTTTGGCGCGGCAGCAGAGGACAGACCGCCTTCGTTTGGATGAGTGGCGGCATTTGGAGGCACCAGCGAGATGGCCATTGAAGATACAGCAAAGGCGAGTCGCGGCAGAAAACTCGTCATTCGCAATATTGGATTGTTGTTGAGTGGCGACCTGAAACAGCCGATCCTCGATGCGGATAGCGTCATCGCAATAGATGGCGTCATTCATGCGATCGGAAAGGAAAGGGAACTGGATGCGGAAGGCGCAACCAGCGTGATCGACGCGAACGGGACCGCGCTTGTGCCGGGGCTGATCGACAGTCACGTGCATCCCGTCGCCGGCGACTGGACGCCGCGGCAAAACCAATTGGGATGGATCGACAGCTGCCTTCACGGCGGCGTCACGACGATGATTTCGGCGGGCGAAGTGCACCTGCCGGGCCGGCCCAAAGATGTCGTCGGAGTAAAGGCGCTTGCGATTACTGCGCAGCGGTCGTTCGCAGCGCTGCGGCCGAGCGGCGTGAAAGTGTTGGCCGGCGCGCCAGTAATTGAGCAGGGAATGGTCGAGGAGGACTTCCAGTCGCTTGCCGAGGCTGGCGTGAAGTTACTCGGCGAAGTGGGCCTCGGCAGCGTCAAAGACGGGCCCACGGCACGTCAGATGGTCGCGTGGGCGCGTAAACATGGAATCCAAAGCACGATTCACACGGGAGGGCCGTCGATTCCGGGGTCGAGCCTGATCGATAAGGATGTCGTGCTCGCCACCGATGCCGATGTGATCGGACACATCAACGGCGGACATACCGCATTGCCGGATGTTCAGATCCGCGCACTTTGCGAGCATTCGCAACGTGCGATCGAGATTGTGCACAACGGGAACGAGCGAGCCGCTCTCTTTGCTCTGCGCACCGCAAAAGAACTGAATCAGTTACATCGCGTCATTCTGGGCACGGATGCGCCGGCGGGCTCGGGCGTGCAGCCGCTCGGGATCATTCGGGTGATCGCTGCGCTCTCTTCGCTCGGCGAACTGCCGGCCGAGGCCGTGTTTTGCTTCGCCACCGGCAATACCGCAAGGCTGCGCAACCTGGAAGCCGGCTTGCTAGCGGTCGGGCGTCCGGCGGACTTTGTGTTTATGGATGCGCCGCAGCACTCGGCAGGAAAAACATTGCTCGAGAGTGTGCGTCTCGGCGACCTGCCCGGCATCGGAATGACTTTAATCGATGGCCTAGTCCGGAGCGAGCGCAGCCGCAACACGCCGCCAGCGACAAGAGTGCCGAAGATTGTGCAGTGACGTCAGCGCAATGGTCCACTAGCGCAGCCCGTCTTCGCCCTTGATCTGCTCTTTCGTCAGGCCGCCGACACGGGGCAACGGTCGGCCACTATCCGTAACCGCAATGGCAACTAGAATCTCGTTGGCTCGTGGCGCATCGTTCACGCGAATTTCCATTCCATCGAAATGGCTTCGAACGAAAGCTGCATCCTTGTGTCCCAGCGGAATGTCCAAAGACACACCCGGCCCGCCACGTTTCTTCGAGGAGGGAATCAGCGCCGCGCCCTTCCCAAGGACCTTGCGCACGGGTGCGCCCAACTTCGGGTGCAGGATGGCTGCGGCGTGCTCCAATTCACCATTTTCGCCAACGGCCGCAGCTTTTCCATAGCTCTCAGCGGCCGGGCCGGGTATCCCGAGGGCCCCGACGGCGCGTTCGGTAAGAAGCGAACCAAGTTCTTCGCCAATTTCCGTCAGCTCGGTGAGGTCCTCGACGTATTTTCCGGCAAACGGATTTTCAATGACCGCCGCGGCTGCAGCGCGCCGCGTTGCGGGCTTCACGAGCCTGCCCATTTCCGTATAGGTTTCCTCTACGAAGGTGATGATTTTGCGGATTCTCGCCCTCATCGCAACCCATCCTCGCCTTTGATTTCCGAAGCCTTCAGCCCGCCAACCCGAGCATGCACTCGAGCGCCCGTGGTCATCACGAGCGCAAGCAGCACTTCGTCAGCGCGCGGAGCGTCCGGGATGCCAACCTCCATCGCGTCGAAATGACTGCGAACGTACGAGGCGTTGACATGCGTTATAGGAACATCGAGGCGCGTCCCGGGTCCGCCGACTTTCTTGGTGGACGCGACGATCGCTTTGGCTCCCCCGAGAACCTCGCGCATGGCGTAGCCGCCTGGCACGTGCCAAAGCGCGCCGTGCTCGAGTTCACCGGCTTGGCCGACGATGGCCCCCTTGCCGTAGCCTTCGATCGCCTTCGGATCGCCGCCGAGCACCGCCACCAGTGTTTTCGCCATCTCCAGTCCGAGCGGGTTCAGGTCCTCCATGAATCCGGCGATTGCATCAACGTATTTGCCTGCAAATGGATTGCGAATCACCACCAATGCCGCGGCCCTTCGAAGCGGCTTCGTTGCGATGGGGCCGCCTTCATGGAAAATTTCTTCGACGACAATCACGCGTTTCCGCAATTCGACTTCAAACATGAATGAGGCTCCTTGGCGCGCCCTTGGAAGCAAGGCGGGCCGTGACCGGAGGGACAACGCGTACTTTTCCCTGAAGAGACAGCGCCGCACCGTAGATCAATCCCTCCTGCTGCAGCCGATTGGCGACCGCTTCGCCAGCATCGAGTGCTCGCTCAATTTCGTGGCCAGACAGCGCGCCAACGCCGCGCGTTACGAGCCGATCTCCCAAATCCGAATCAGGCGCAATCTCGCACGCAGGCAGGCGCACGATCGCCGGGTGCCCAGGCAAATCGACTGCGTTCGCAACGATGGTGGCGGCGGCGTCTGCTTTCGGCGCGGTATCCGCGAGAACTGTGGCGGCGTCAGCAATTCCGAGAGAAAAACTGCGCCCGCGCCAGCCACTGGTGGCTATGCCGCGAATCGGCACTTGCGCGGAAACTTCGAAGGTGCCGAAGAGCGATCGGCGGTCAGGGCGTTCCACCATGCCAATCGTGTAGCGCTGGCCCTCGCCCAAGTGCAACGCGATATCGCCCCCGTTGTTCACATACGCGCGCTCCAGCGCGCTGGCGCCGGTCATTGCTGCGAGAACGGCTTCGGCAACCGCGCCAGCGACCGCTGCCATGGGCGTGATGAAATGTTCTTCGCGAAAGGGTGCAACGGCAGCGGCCATGATGCGAGCAATTGAGCCGCTGAGTCGCGGCGCGTTTAGACTGGCGCGTGTGCGCAGCAAAGGCAATTCAACGCAAAGTTCATCAAGGATCGTGACAAAGCGTCGAACGGCCGCCTCATAGGCGCATTGAACTGGCCGCCGGGCGCCATCGGCTTCGACGATTAGATCGATTGGCCCGTCATTCAAATGAAGGCGACGCTGGTCGGGGAGCATCCGGATCACTGGGGGCTCTCTCATTCCTCGGATCTCCCTGATTTTCGGGGTCTGAGCGGCCACGGATTTGCCGGCAACAATGCGACCTCCCTTTGCCGCTCTTTTTCGTGAAGCACTTCTTCCAACGGTCGGACGTAGTCCATGTGGCCACCGAGCGACGCATAATCCGTCTTGCTCAGCGTGAATTCAATCGGTGCGACCAGAGCTGGCGTGGGGACATACCCGAAAGCGTTTTCCGGCATGCGCGCGACATCAACCATGAACGTGATGCCGCCTCCCGGCCAGATGTAAGCCGGCGCTCCTCCGCACGTGACGCGCGTAACGCTGTGCTTCACAGAATCCGTCAGCTTCACGGGATTTTCGGTTACACCGGCACGCAACGAACCCCCTGCGCCGGCCATGAAAAGGACGGTGGTTAGCGCGGGCTCACAGTTTTCGCGAATGCGCACCACTGAGTCTCTCAAGTCATCCGGCAGATCCTTTTCGATTGGCCGCAGCGCTTCATCCAGTTCGTAGTATGCGAATTGTTCACCCGTCGTGCTCACCATGAGCAACCGAAGTTTCGGCCAGGCGAATTTTGGCTTGAACGGATTCAGGATCGTGAGGGGATCAGAAATATCCGTGCCGCCCCAGCCCGTGCCGGGATTCGCGACCTGAAAATAACGGCCCGGAGTAGAGCGACGTCCCTTAATCGAGATGCCGCTCTCGCGGACGCCGAGCATTTTTCCAGCCTGGTGCTCCGAAAGCACCCCGGTAATGTGATCGTCTACGACCACAACGTCGTCCACCCTCCCGAACCACTGCTTCGCAAACATGCCGATCGTAGCGGAACCGCAGCCCACGCGCATGCGTTCCTCTCGCCGTCCATTCACAACCGGCGGTTGGCCCGATGCTACTCGCAGGGCTGCGCCTTCATCGATCGTGAGCTCAACTTCCTTTCCATTACACAAATCGAGCAGAGTCTCGCAGGTAACCCGGCCCTCGCTTTTTGTACCACCCGTGAGGTGACGAACACCCCCAATCGAGAGCATTTGCGAGCCATACTCGGCAGTCGTAACGTGGCCGACCGTTTCTCCCTGCGTTCGAACAAAATTTCGCTCCGGGCCCAGGTGGCGGTCCGTGTCAATCTTCAATTTCACACCGCAGTAGCTGAATATCCCTTCGGTCACGACTGTAACCAGATCCACCCCTTCGACCACCGAAGAAACAATGAACGGTGCGGGCTTGTAGTCCGGATAGGTTGTGCCAGCGCCGATCGCAGTAAGAAAAGTCTCCTTCGGTTTCGCCAGCTTGCCGTCCCATTCACCCTCGCGCTCGAGGAAGGGAACCAGCGGTGCCCCCTGGGATTTGGCGCGGTCCAACAGAATGTGGGGATCGACGCGGACGAGTTGGCCTTCATGGTTCGCGTAACGGTCGCATGCTCCGGTGTATCCGCGCTTGATGTAGCAGAGGACAGGGCAAGCGTCACAGCGAATCGTGTCGGCTGTGGTCGCCTCAGACATGCGATTCTCCATTTGCCCGTGCGAGGATTGCTGCCCGAACCTTGTCTGGTGTTGCCGGCAGTCTGCGAATGCGGACCCTGGCGCCATCATAAACAGCATTCAGAATCGCGGGTGCCGTGGGAATCAGCGCCTGCTCGCCGATGCCCTTGGCGCCGAACGGGCCGACCGGCGAGGGATCCTCGATGAGAATGGAATCGACCGGAGGCATGTCTCCGACGGTGGGAATCAGATAATCGTGCAGGTTTTCGCCTCTCCCCGGCACAAATTCTTCCATGAGTGCCATGCCTAGGCCCTGCGCCGCGCCGCCCTCGATCTGGCCTTCAATCAGTGTGGGATTGATGGCGCGGCCCACATCGTGCGCGGCGGTCAGCTTCAAGACCTTCACGGTGCCCAAGTCCAGATCGATTTCCACCTCGGCCAGTTGCGCGCCAAAACCGTAAACAGCGTATGGGATGCCCTGGCCGTCTTTGTCCAGCGGTTTCGTCGGAGGATCGAAAGTCGCTTCAGCGCTCAAGACGTACCCGCGTTCATCGAGCGGACGTTTGCACAAATCAAACTTCTCCCGGAGTTCGCCGCTTTCAATCCATAGGATGCAGTCATGCAGGCGAATTGACGCCTCTGCTGGAGCGTTGCCCATTTGCAGGATCGAAGCTCGCAACTGCTTACCCGCCATCATGGCTGCGTTGCCGCTCACGAAGGTTTGGCGCGAAGCGGAAGTTTTGCCGCAGTCGGGCGTAACGTCTGTATCGGCTGGAACGAGATCAAACTTGTCGAGCGGCACGCCCAGAGCCTGCGCACAGATTTGCGTCACAACCGTGGCCGATCCTTGACCGATGTCCACGGCACCCATATGGATGGCGATCCGTCCGTTGCGGCGCAACCCAACGCGCATCGTGGATGGATTCGCGAGCGACGTGTTGCCGCAGCCGTACCACATGCCCGCGACCCCGACACCGCGTCGGAGCGACGAACCGCTGTCGGCATTGAAACGAGCCGCTTCTTCGCGCGCACGGTTCCACCGTGGCCGCAACGCCTCGAGGCACCCGCGAATGCCCACGCCAGCGCCGAGGATCTGACCCGTAATCGTGGGGCTGTCGTCGTCGAGTGCGTTCAGAATGCGAAACTCGAGTTTGTCCATCCCGAGCTTTTCGGCAAGTTCATCGTAAAGCTGCTCTTGAGCGATTGTCCCCTGGGGCACGCCGAATCCGCGGAAGGCCCCTGCCGGGACGAGATTCGTGTGAACTGCCCGTGTCAGCGCGCGGTAATTTGGCACTTTGTAAGGCCCCGAGCCGTGGATGGGAACCCGCGCCGCTACGGTTGGTCCCCAGGATGCGTAGGCGCCGGTATTGAACTCGCCACCCAACTCCATCGCGACCAATCTCCCATCGGCGGTTGCTCCGGCACGACAGCGAATCTTCGACGGATGGCGTTTGGTCGTGACACGAATCGACTCGGTCCGCGAATACAGCATTTTCACGGGCCTTTGCAGATGCCACGCAGCGATGGCAAGGAACGGC
>Ga0306920_100010436_pt1 | contig 12462 bp, 11 predicted proteins | sample flu12Cox44000170_FD_204666 | JGI IMG/M metagenome (GOLD analysis project Ga0306920, IMG submission 204666) | Lab enrichment of tropical soil microbial communities from Luquillo Experimental Forest, Puerto Rico - flux4day.12C.oxic.44.000.170 (v2)... | ecosystem: Environmental > Terrestrial >...
TAAATGGAGTGTTGCGAGCCCAGACAGGAAGCGTCAGAAGTGGCTCCACAGAAGAACCTGTCGGGCAAAGGTCTCAATCGGGGCGTACACATACCGAAACGCGAATAACGCTACCACCAACCCCAGGACGCCGTAGGAATTGCCGCGCAGCCAGTCCAGGTAGCGCTGCGCCCGCGTCTCGCCCATGAACAAAATGATTGCGGTGCTGCCGTCCAGAGGGGTTACTGGAAGCAAGTTGAACGTGCCCAGCAGAAGATTCAGCGAGAACAACGCGCCAATCAGATTCTCCGCAAAGGAACCTTGGTGCAGCCATCCCTGCTGCCAGCCAACACGCAAAAGGATCGCGGCGATAACCATCAGCGTGTAGTTAGTGGCCGGACCGGCCAGCGCCATCCACGCCGCCCGATGGGGGTGGCGCCGCTCCCAATGCGGATCGTAAGGCGCGCTGGCCCAGCCGATGACCGAGTGGGTAAAGATGAGCATCAGGATGGGAATGATCACCATGCCCCAGGGTTCGCGCTGGATGTGCGGCACAGGATTGAGCGTCACCTGCCCGCCGAGGAAGGCGGTCTCGTCGCCGCCAATCTTGGCAACAAGCGCGTGCGCGGCTTCATGGCACGTGGTGGAAAAGAGAAAGACTACGTACCAGATGAATCCCAGGGCGAGGAGGTCAGGCGAAATGTTGGGCATGTTTTCCTCGTCCGCGCCCGGTACTGGGGCGCTTGTCCCGGCTCTTGTCGAAGAAGCGAGCCGCCTCTTAGCCTTTATTTTTTCCTGCGATTAGCGTAGATGGACCGCGGGAGGTTTGCAAGGGGACATTCGAGCATTCGAGGATGCGAGTCCTGCCTGGTCTGTTCCTGACGGGCGGCCAGCCAAACGACCTCTGCGTTTCTTTCCCGCCCCGAAGGGCGGGACCGTGGCGCAGCAACGGTGGGAGGGGCACGCGGTGTCGTGTCCCTACAGAAGAACAAAACGAACCATGCAGCAAGACGGCGCTCTACGGCGAGGATTGCGTGGGGAAAGCCTCGATTCCGGACGCGGAGAACTCGAAGCGGACCAGCCATTCGCTGGGGACGCTGCGGCCGCCGACCTGGGGCGAGCTGAATTCCCAACGGCGAACGGCTTTCAGCGCCGCGTCCGCGAAATACTTGCTCGGACCAGGATTCTCAAAGTCGGCGGCGGAGACATTGCCGGTGGCGTCAACATGAGCCAGCACGGTGACGCGCACTTTGCCAGTGATCGTCGCCAGTGCTTTGTCGGGAATGTCGGGCAAAATTTGCTCCAGCACTTCGCCGTGGTTGGGGCGGTTGCCGGAGTCGGCTGCAGATCGGCTCGGTGTGTCCGCCGCGGTTTTTGTCTCGGTGCGGAGAGAGGCCGGAGAAGAAGAACCAGCGACCGGCTGGGAAGCGTCTTTTGCGGGTGGTTTCGCGGCCGCGGTCTTTAGCGAATCCCTGGTGGCGGCGGATGAACCGGGTTTTGCGCCGCGAGAAGCTTCCGCGCTTGTCCGTGGCGCTTCCGGCCCCGGCGCCGTGGCTCGCGACGCGGCGCTTGTCGAGGCCGAAGAAGTCTCCACGTGCCGGCCAAGAATTTTGGGCAGCGCGATGATGGAGAGCACGACTAAGACGGCAACCCCCAGCGGAACGACGTAGCTGGGCAGGACAATGTCTCGCTTCGCGCCGCCCACTGGCAAAGATTCGAACGACAGGCCCTTTGCAAACGGCGGCACGATCGGCGGCATGACCGGCACCGGCGACGCCGGTTTCGGAGCTCTTGCCGCAGGCGGCAGACGCGGGGGCGGAGGCGCGATGACGGGCGCCGATTTTGGCACCTGCAGCTTTGCAGCCGCAACCGCTGGAATGGACGACAACGGCACGGACGCGCCCGACGCGCCTTGTGCGGCCGCGGCAGCCCGAGGATTGAGGCTGGCGGCGATGCGGGCGATGCTCCAGCGGAGCCGGGGATCGCGTTCGAGCGCGTGCTGCGCGATCTCCCGAAACGGCTGCGGAAGCGATTCCGGCACGGAGGGAGCGCCGCCCGATGGCCCGCCGGGAACGCGTTGCGTCAGCACCTCGATCAAGATGACGCCGAGCGACCACACGTCGCCTGCGGCGGTAAGCGCCTGACCCGCGGATTCCGGCGCGTCGTACGGTGTGGGCTTCGACGCGGACTTGCGAATTTCGCCGGCGGGGAAGAGCCGGTCGGTGGAGAGTTTGACGTCATCACTGGTAGCCAAAATGTTTGAAGGTTTCAAATGCGAATGAACCAGTCCCTGAGCGTGCAGGTTGCTCAGAGCGTCCAGCACTGGGCTGAGCATGTCGCGCGCTTCGGAAGGAGTGAGCGCGCGCTGCGGGATGATCTCAGCAAGATTTTCCTCGGCGTACTCCATGACAACGTAAAGCAGGTCCATGTCCGCCAGGCGGCAGCGGGCGCCCTGGTACAACTGGAGAAAATTGGGATGCGTGAGTTTCGAAGCGCGGCGCCAAAGTGAAAGTTGCAAATCGACCGAGGCGCCTTCCGGGATCAGTTTGAGCACCGCTTTGGAAGATTGCGGGCCGGCGAGTTGCGTGAGAAAAACGGCGGATTCGCTGGAGCCGCCAAGATACCGCTGCAAGGGAAAGGTATTGTTGATGACCTGGCCTTCGTATTGTTTCCAGGAAAAACTCATCATTGCACCTCAAGCCGGAGCGTTTTCGCCTCCCGTGAATGCGGGCACGTGCATTCGGCCGTTCGGATAGTTAGAGAGCGCGGTGGCGTCTTGGACGGGCTGGATCGTCGAGAATTAAAATCTGCAGGCGCCAGGGCCGAGGCGCTCGCCAGAATTATTTTGGCACGAAACGGGTTGCCATTGCGAGTGATTCCTGTCGGTAATGTCGGTAAAGAAATGCCCGAAGAATCGAACTTCATTCTGGATTAGCCGGGAATCAAGCGGCGGGCCGGCGCTTGCGCTGCTTTGGCGCCGGCTGAAGGAGCCGCTTGGGGCCGCTCACGAAGGGATTGCCGCGTTCAAAGAAGCGAAGCAGTTTGTCGGCTGCGCGGGTGATGCCGATGCGCACGCTCTTGCCAATGCGGGCCACGGGATAGTCGATCGTACCAAGCCAGAGTTTTTCGTTCGCGCAGAGATCGACCCCGTCGTGCCGGCGGTCGATCTGCAGGGCTTGCGCGAGGCGCCCCGGCCCGCGCGTGAGGTCCAGGAGTTCAGTGGTTTTGCGATGCCGCTGCATGATTTCGATGCCTTCCAGCGGCTCGAGCGCGCGTATCAAAATGGCGGCGGCGGTTTCCGGGCGCTCGCTCACGACGTTGAGCATGAAGTGGGCGCCGTAGTTGAAAAAAACGTAGACGTGGCCGGGAGCCAGATACATCGAACGGATTCGCGGCGTGGGTCCCCGAAAATGATGTCCGGCGGGATCGCCCGGAGGATAAGCTTCGGTCTCGACGATGCGCCCGCTGACGCGTCCGGCGGGAAGTTCGTGCACCACGACTTTGCCGATCAGGAAACGCGATAGCTCCACGGTATCTTCGGGGAGTTCCGAGCGGTGGATTCGGCGAATGGAGATTTTCTGCGGTGACCCATTGCGGGCCGTCCTTGGTGAAGGAATGGGCGAGGCCATACGAATTCACTTTCTGCGGGACAAAATCTGCCGAAGGTCATTCGCAGAAAGCAAGTCCTGGTATTGGGGATACCGGCGGAGGAAGCTGGAAACATAGGGACACAGAGGAACCACTCGCAGATGATTCGCGCGGGCGAAATCGAGCGCCGTACGAGTGAGCTTGGCCGCCAATCCCTTGCCTTCGAGCGGTGAGGGCACCTCGGTGTGGTGCAACACCAGGCGATCCGGGAACCGGCGATAGGTAATAAGCGAGCGAAGCCCATCCACAGTGGCTTCGAAACGGTGGGCCTCTTGATTGTGGGTGACAACCACGTCGTCCAGGTTCAGCTCCACACCGCCCTCGCGTCCGATGGGTTTCTCGCTTCGCTCACACAAGCCTCCAGAGCGCAGAATTCTATCAGCAATTCGCCAACTGCTAAGCGCCTGAGGAGTCCGGTGGCTCGTTGTTGAAGAGGCGCGCCAACTCTGCGTGCTCGATGACCACGGCCGGGTCGCTTTGAATGGCGTCGAAATATTTCTTCTGAAACCCGTCGCCGGATTCCGTCGGAACGAACATCTTGCGCGCGAGGGAAAACGCTACTTTGGTGTATTCCGGAGTGATGGGCTCTTGTGCGGCGAGAGATTCGTCGATGCGCACCACAAATTCCGAAATGTTGTGCAGCCAGGCGAATTGGGAATGGTCCACGACCAGACGGAATAATTCGCCGGCGTTGACGTGGCCGTGCTCGCGCTCGTAGTTTCGGCGTTCCATCTCCAATAGCTTCTTGTGCACGCGAAGAAGCGCCAGCCGCAGGGCGATGAGCTTCTCGCGAGCCGGAGAGTCGTGGTTGGAGCCTTCCAATTTGGAGTTCGCCGAGTCCATGTTTGCCTACATCACTATTTTCCGATAGCCACTATCAATTTTCAAAACAGGTGCGCGTAGTCAAACAACAGTCATTCAGGGAAGCAGGCCAGAAATCAGCGGGAAGTGGGCCGGGCGTGACCGCGAGCTTGTCGACACTCGAGGTCATGGTTCTCCCGGAGGATTCGCGGCATTTGTTTGTATGTTTCTGTTAAAAGCCGATGTACCATGCGCCTCACTTGAGGGGAAAAAGCCATGAAACGAATTTGTCTTGCCGTTTTCATTTTGTGTGCCGGGCCCGCTCTTTGGGGGCAGCAGCCTAACTCCCTGCCGGCTCTAAAAGAGCAAGCGGTCAAAGAAGTCGACAAGCTCGAGACCCTCACTCAGCAAATGGTCGATGAAATCTTCAGTTTCAGCGAACTCGGCTTCCAGGAATTCGAAACATCTCGCTACGTTACAGGCATCCTCGAGGAAAATGGCTTCCACATCGAGCGCGAAGTTGCAGGCATTCCCACCGCCTGGGTGGCGTCTTATGGGAGCGGTAAACCGGTGGTGGCTTTTATCACCGACCTCGACTGCATTCCGCGCGCTTCTCAGAAGCCCGGAGTGGCCTATCACGATCCGCTGGTGGAGGGCGCCCCTGGACACGGAGAAGGTCATAACAGCGGCATGGCCGTTAATGTGACCGCCGCGCTCGTTTTGAAAAAGCTGATTGACGAACACCGCATTTCCGGGACCATCAAGATTCTTCCCGGTGTTGCCGAGGAACTGCTTGGGACCAAGGCTTTCTATGTGCGTGCCGGATTGCTCCGCGATGTGGACCTGGTGCTTGGAGCCCACGTGGGATCGGAATTCTCAACTTCCTACGCCACCGGCAACGGCAGGGCAAGCGGTCTGGTTTCCGTCGAGTACTTCTTCCATGGAAAAGCGTCCCACGCGGCTATGGCTCCTTGGGAGGGACGGAGCGCGCTCGACGCAGTCGAACTGATGGACACCGGCTGGGATTTTCGCCGCGAGCACCTACGGCCCGCACAGCGCTCTCATCGCGTGATCATCAATGGCGGCGATCAGCCGAACGTCGTTCCTTCCGAAGCCGCCGTGTGGTACTACTTCCGCGAACTGGATTATCAGCACATCAAAGAACTCTACGACCTAGGGAATTCCATCGCCGATGCAGCAGCGAAGATGACTGCCACCACCGTTGACCACAAGCTCGTGGGGTCCGCTTGGCCGGCTTTTTTCAACAAGGTCATTGCCGAGGCGCAGCAGAAAAACATCGAAGCCGTAGGTATGCCCAGGTGGAGCGACGCGGATCAGACGCTCGCGAAAGCTCTGCAGAAAGAAATCGGCGCGAAAGAAGAGGGTCTGAAGGAGAGCGTTGACCGGCTCTCGGAACCCGAGAAAAACCTGACGGGCGGCGTGTCCGACGACGTGGGAGACATCTCCTGGAATGTGCCCATGACCTATCTTTTGTATCCTGCCAACATACCCAACCTGCCGGGCCATAGCTGGCCGAACGCCGTTGCGATGGCCACGCCGATCGCGCACAAGGGTTCCACTGCGGGCGCGAAGGTCCAGGCGCTCACCGCGCTGGATTTCTTGCTTCAGCCGCCGCTGGTTCACGAGGCCTGGGAATATTTCCGAAAAGTCCAGACCAAGGACATTCATTACGCATCGTTCCTAAGTCCCGAGGACAAGCCGGCCACGGAGATGAACAAAGAGCGGATGGAAAAGTTTCTGCCGCTGCTGAAGAAGTTCTACTACGACCCTGCACGTTACAAAAGTTATCTCGAACAACTGGGAATCCACTATCCAACCGTCAAAGCTCAACCGTGAATGACACCCTCGGGGGGTCTGCTCCAGGCTCCTTAAAGCGTGCGACCGAGATTTCAAACTGCGAAGTGAAAACGCTTCAATCGTGATAGCGCTGCTCGCCGACGGGCAGGGCAATCGGGAGGCGGTTGCCCGCAGGCGGCAACGGGCAGGTGGAGTAGGGCGTGTAGGCACAGGGGGGATTTTCCAGGCGGTTGAAATCGAGCACCAATTCACCTGGCTTGTCGAGGCCGTTCGCCGGGAAACCGGTGTAGAGGAAACGACATGCGGGATAGGTCGTCGTCGTGCTCGTCCTGTCGCGAAGAATAAAGAAAAGTTTGGCCACCGTCGGATCTTCAAGCACCGGTTCGAGACGCCAAGTTTTCCCGCCAAAGACAAATTCCGCAGCTCCGGGGACGGGTTGGTCGTAGTTGGTGCCGACCAGTGTCGCGAGCGTAATGGTCTTGAACGGAACGTAGGGCATCCACTTGGCGGTGACGCGATAAGTTTCGTCGGGCGGATACCACTTGAGTCCGTGAAATCCGGTAATCGAGGGAGACTGGGCGTCCTTGATGCGCAGAGCGAAGCGGGATTCGCGGCGGATGACGTACAGGTTGAGTTCACCGATGGTCATGCGGGGCGCGACTTTGTCTTTGTTGGGCTCCGCGCGAAGAGATTGCAGCTCTGCGGGTGCGCCCGCCACTAGAAAACCTTGCGGGAATCCGCCCGAAGGCGGATTCAGCGTGACGGTTTCCCCCGCGAGATGCAGGATGGCGAGATGCGCGGGTCCTTTTGCGAGGCGAATTTTATTGTCGGAGCCGGCGCCAACGGTATTGTCGCCGGGTTCAAGCCATTCCAGTCCAACCAGCGACAGCCAGCCATCGGGCTTCAAGAGCTCCGCCTTGTGTTGAGTGCGCCAGGCGGCCAAATCCTTCTGAAAACCGCCGTTCTGGGCGAGCAGCGAAGCTGCGAGCAAAACACCGGCAAGAATCCCGGTGAGGCCATGCGAGAGTCGAGACGGCCAGCGCATACGCAAGTATAACCCCCGCGAGCGAAGCTGCGGGAAGCCGCGTAGCTTCACGGAAAACAGGGACGCGCATCACAGAAGAAAGAGTGGCGAGCGCTTAGCGCAGGCCAGCAGAGGTGGGTGTCTTGCGCCGCGCGCAATGGTAAATGCTTCCCTTGGCGACGATGAATCGCACAGAGCTGCGCTTTAGCGGCCCTTAGCGAAACCATCGCGAAGAGTGTATGCTTTCGGAGGGCGTTGAGTCGGGCAGCGCAGACCTCTTTAGAGAACACGCTTGGGTGCGTCTCGTCGATAGTGTGCAACTCCCATAAGTTGTCGAAGGTGTTGGTCCTGGAGGAAACTTCATGATTGTGGGCGTTCCGCGAGAAAGCTTCCCGGGAGAGCGCCGCGTGGCGTTAGTGCCGGTGGTCGTGCCGAATCTGACAAAAGCAGGGTTTGAAGTTTTGGTTGAAGCGGGCGCCGGAGCTGGTGCGGGCTATCCGGACGCGGAATATGTTTCTAAAGGCGCAAAGATTGTGGTGAGCCGCGCGGAAGTTTTTCGCTCCGCCGACATTGTCGTGCAAGTGCTGTGTTACGGCTCGAATGACAAAACCGGGAAAGCGGATGTTCCTTTGTACCGCACGGGTCTGGTGCTGATTGGATTTCTGAGGCCGCTGGGCTCGATTGAGACGATTCAGGAGATTGCTTCCAAGGGCGTGACGGCGTTTTCCGTTGAGCTGATGCCGCGGACGACGCGCGCGCAAAGCATGGACGCGCTTTCGTCCATGGCCACGGTTTGCGGGTACAAGGCGGTGGTCCTGGCCGCCGACAAATTGCCGCGCATTTTTCCCATGCTTACGACGGCGGCAGGAACCATTACGCCGGCGCGTGTGTTCATCATTGGCGCAGGAGTTGCCGGTTTGCAGGCGATCTCTACGGCGCGGCGACTCGGCGCGGTTGCAACGGCATACGATTTGCGGCCTGCCGCCAAAGAACAGGTGCAAAGCCTAGGCGGGCGGTTTTTGGAACTCCCGATTGAAGCCAAGGATGCCCAGGATTCGCGCGGCTACGCGCGCCCGCAGGACGAAACGTTTTATCAGCGGCAACGCCAGCTTCTCGGCAAGGCCGTTGCGGATAGCGATGTGGTCATCACCGCCGCGGTCATCCCGGGGAAAAAGCCCCCGGTTCTGGTAACCAAGGAAATGGTCGCGGGGATGGCGCCGGGTTCAGTGATTGTGGACCTTGCCAGCGAGCGCGGCGGGAATTGTGAACTCACCAAGCCTGGCGAGGTGCTCATCGAGCATGGCGTCACCATCATTGGCTATTTCAATCTGGCGACCGGCATGCCGTATCACGCCAGCCAGATGTATGCGCGAAATCTCAGTGCATTCCTGCTGCACCTGGTCAAAGACGGGAAGTTGCAATTGAACCTCGATGACGAAATTGTCCGCGAGACGCTGCTCACCAAGGATGGTGAAGTCTTTAATGCCCGCGTGCGCGAGTTTTTCTCGCTACCTGCCCTGGTAGCCAGAGCGTAAGGAGGAGGGATGCCTGCTGATTTCGTCTCAAATCTTTTCGTGTTTATCCTCGCGGCGTTTTTGGGATTCGAATTGATCAAGCGGGTGTCTCCGCTATTGCACACTCCGCTGATGTCCTTGACCAACGCTCTCGACGCCATCGTACTAGTCGCAGCGATCATCATCGCGGGCCGGCATGAAACGAAGCTTTCCACTGTGCTCGGCTTGATCGCCGTGGCCGCTTCTTTCAGCAACATGGTCGGCGGCTTCCTGATCACCGACCGCATGTTGCACATGTTCCGCGCCGCCAAGGCGAAAAAGTAATGACCGCGCTCGCGACGCAACAGCTCATTGATTTGTCGTATATCGCCGCGGTTATCGGCTTTATCCTCGCGCTTAAATGGCTCAGTTCGCCGGTGACCGCCTTGCGGGGCGTTCTCATCGGCGAAATCGCTTGCGGCGTGGCCGTCCTCGCCACGCTTTTTGATCCGCAGGTCACGCACTACAAATGGATCATCATCGGTTTGATTATCGGCGCGGCCATTGGCATTCCCCTAGGGCTGGTGAAGATGACCGCCGTTCCTCAACGAACGGCGCTGAGCCACGCATTTGGCGCCCTATCCGCTGCGCTGATCGGCATCGGGGAGTACTACGTCGGTACTGCGCATCTCACCAAGTTCGAGATGCTGGAGATCGGTCTCGAAGTCATCATCGGATCTCTCACCTTCACGGGCAGCTTGATCGCCGCCGGTAAACTCCAGGAAATCCTTCCGCAGCATCCCATCACCTATAAAGGTCAGAACGTGGTCAGCCTTTCCACCCTCGGCGCTGCGGTTGTTATCATGCTCATCCTCATGGCTCATCCGGAATACACACATCTTTTCCAGGCCATGATCGTCGTCGCGCTGCTTTTCGGGGTCATGCTTGTCACTCCCATCGGCGGAGCGGACATGCCCACAGTTATTTCGCTTTTGAACTCCTACGCTGGTTTCTCCGCTGCGCTCTTGGGCTTTGTGCTCAATAGCAAAGTCCTCGTCGTTGCCGGCGCTCTCGATGGCGCATCCGGTTTCATTCTCTCGGTGATCATGTGCAAAGCCATGAACCGGTCCTTCACGAATGTCCTGTTCGGCGCTTTCGGCCAAGTGCAGGTCTCCGCCGGCAAAGTTGCCGAGGGGCGCACAGTTCGCAGCGCCTCTCCCGAAGAAGCCGCCGGGATCCTTGCTGCCGCTAACAAAGTGGTGATCGTTCCAGGCTATGGGATGGCTGTGGCGCAGGCGCAGCACAAGGTGCGCGAGCTTTTTGACGGCCTCACCAAGCGCGGCGTTGACGTGAAATTTGGCATTCATCCTGTGGCCGGTCGCATGCCCGGCCACATGAACGTTCTGCTCGCCGAAGCCGATATTCCTTATGACAAAATGCTCGACATGGATGAAATCAACGGCGACTTCCCGCAGACCGACGTCGCGCTGGTTATTGGCGCGAATGATGTGACCAATCCCGCCGCGCGCACGGATCACTCCAGCCCGATTTTTGGCATGCCCATCCTCGAGGTGGACAAAGCGCGCACGGTGATGGTGATCAAGCGCAGCATGGGCGCGGGCTTCGCGGGAATTGAAAATCCGCTCTACTATCTGGACAAAACGCTGATGCTCTTTGGCGATGCCAAGAATTTCGTTGGCGCCATCGTTCGCGAGTTGGCAGGCGGCCACGAGTAGAATCCGATCTATCCTGGCATGACCCGAATGGTCGTCCCGGTGGCGGAGCGGGCCACTTATGAGCTTCAGAATTTGCGACCAGTCAAGCGGTCCCAGCCCTTATTTCGCGTCGTGAAAAATGATTCCCAGCGTATAACGCGTGCCGCGATGCACGCGGCTCACTCCGTGCTTCATGTTCACGCGGTAATAGCCGCGCGTGCCGCGCACCGGGCGGTAGCGCGTCGTGAAGATAATCGATTGGCCTTGATCGGCATGCACGACTTCGGCTTTGGATTGCGCTCGCGGTTGCTGTTCCACCAGCAGAAACTCCCCGCCTTGCCAGTCGCGGCCTCGCTGCCCGAGCAGGAAGACCATCTGCAACGGGAAAGCGACTTCACCGTAAACATCCTGATGTAGGCAGTTGTACCCGCCTGCTTCGTAGTGCAGCAGCAACGGCGTGGGTTTGGTTTGTCCGGCTTTGTGACAGATTCTCAAGAATGCTCGATGCTCGGCAGGAAAACGTAGGCCCTGGTCTCCGAGATTTTCCGCCCACCGATTGGCAGTGCTCGCGAGATGCGGATAAGCGCTGGTTCGCAGCGACGAGACGATTTCCGGCAGCGGATAGCTAAAGTATTTGTAATCTCCGACGCCGAAACGGTAACGCTCCATGACGATCTGGCTGCGGAACCGGCTTACGTCGGCGTACATCGCCGCGAGCGAGGCGCATTCCTCAGGCGAAAGAATCGGCGCGGTTACCGCATAACCGCGCTCGGAAAGGGAATCGCTCGCCGCTTCCCAGCCCAGCCCGGCGATGCGTTCCTCGACAGAGTGAGCGACTAGTGTTCCTTGAGCCCCTTCGGCCATTTATTCCTCGATCGCGGCAACCGCAAGACGCCAGACCGAGAGTTTAGACCGGAGAGGGCTGGCATGCTATCCGCTAAGCGCCGCCAAATCGTTTCTCTCCTACTGGCTCGGGCTGCCAGATTTATTGCCTGCCGAGAAAGCCTTTTCTTTACCTTGCTCCCAACCTCCCGATTCGGTGCTATAGTGGTGGGCACCAAATTCAATTTCTGCCGCGTTCAAGGAGGTTCGCATGAGTCAAAGACCGACCCTTCATAACGGTTCGCGCAGGGCATTCCTCCAATGGTCCGCCGCAGCCGCGGCCGTCTCCGCTGTCCGTATCGTGAATGAGCCTCTGCTCGCCGCCGCGGCCGTCGACCGTGACCTTCAGCATTTTCCTCCCGGCTCGGTGGTCATCAACGCGAACGAGAATCCCCTGGGGCCGTGCGACCTGGCGAGAAAAGCCCTCAGCGAAATCATCCCGGACGGCGGGCGTTATTGCTGGTGGCTGAAAGAGGAACTCGCGAAATCGTTTGCAGTCTCGGTCGGTGTAAAACCGGAAAATGTCGCGATTTTTCCGGGCTCGAGCGAGCCACTGCACTTTTCGGTAATGGCGTTTACTTCGCCGACCCGCAGCTACGTCACCGCAGACCCAGGGTATGAGTCCGGAATGCACTCATCCAAATTCTCGGGCGCGCGCGTGGTCAAGACCGCGCTGACGAAATCCTACGCGCACGACATTCCGGCCATGCTCGCTGCCGCGCCCGACGCCGGCCTGTTCTACATTTGCACGCCGAATAATCCCACCGGCACGCCTACGCCGCACTCCGCCATCGAAGAATTGCTTGCCCAAAAACCAAAGGGCTCCGTGGTGCTTGTCGACGAAGCGTACATCCATTTTGCGGACCTGAGCGCCACGGCCATCGACCTGGTGGAAGCCGGGCAGGACATCATTGTGCTGCGCACCTTCTCGAAGATTTACGGCATGGCGGGCCTACGCTGCGGCGCGGCCATCGCTCGGCCCGAATTGCTCGAGAAACTGATCCCCCAGAGCGGCGGAAGCGCCATGCCCATCACCGCGGTGGTCGCCGCGTCCGCCAGCCTCAGGCACGAGCATCTGGTTCCCGAGCGCAAACTCGTCAAC
>Ga0306920_100010437_pt1 | contig 12462 bp, 7 predicted proteins | sample flu12Cox44000170_FD_204666 | JGI IMG/M metagenome (GOLD analysis project Ga0306920, IMG submission 204666) | Lab enrichment of tropical soil microbial communities from Luquillo Experimental Forest, Puerto Rico - flux4day.12C.oxic.44.000.170 (v2)... | ecosystem: Environmental > Terrestrial >...
TGAACACCGTTCAGGCCTGGACCTCGCAGCCGGAAAATCGCCCCGCCTGGTATCCCGGCGCTTCCTTCCGCGCCGCCGTCACCTCCGAATATCTCGGTGTCGGCTACATCATCGGTCCGCGCGTTTCCGGGATTCTCTTCGCCGGCGGCATCGTTTCCTGGCTCGTGATCATGCCCGCCATCAAGTTCTACGGCCAACTCGCCGGGAACAACGCCCTCTATCCCTCCACCATTCCCATCCCGCAGATGACTCCCGACGATATGTGGCGCAGTTACATTCGTCCCATGGGTGCCGGCGCCGTTGCCGCTGCCGGCCTCATCACTCTTCTTCGTACCTTGCCCACCATCGTCTCCGCACTTCGTGCCGGCTTGAAAGACGTCCGCACCGAAAACACTTCCGCATCCGATTCCGCCGCTTCCGACCGCACCGAACAAGACACTCCCATGCGTTGGGTCATCCTCGGCTCTCTCCTCATCATCGTCATGATGTGGATCCTCCTCACTTTCCACCCCATGAAGGGCGCGTCAACTTTCTGGTATCAGAATCTTTTCGCCGCCGTTTTCGTTGTCGTCTTCGGCTTCTTGTTCGTCACCGTGGCGAGCCGCATCAGCGGCCTCCTCGGCAACTCCTCCAACCCCATCAGCGGCATGAGTATCGCCACTCTCATGGCCACCTGCGCCATCTTCCTCCTCGCCGGTTGGACCGCTCCCAACTACGCCGTCCTCGCGCTCATGATCGGTGGAGTCGTTTGCATTGCCGCCGCCATCGCCGGCGCCACCTCGCAAGATCTCAAGACCGGCTTCCTCGTCGGCTCCACTCCCTTTTGGCAACAGATGGGTTTGCTCATCGGCGTCACGATTTCCACTCTGGCTATCGGCGCCACCCTCAACCTCATGAATAAGGGTCTCGAAAAATACATCCCCACGCCAATTCCCGTGAACATCTCCGCGCTCCCCTCCGGGGTCAAGGTCGAACGCACCAATTTCGGCTACAAGGACAAAACTTATGTCCTTATCAATTCGCTCGGCTCTCACGAAATTCCCGATGGCGAATACCTCTACGACAACGATTCCCAGCGCATCGAGTATCAGTGGGCCCAAGGCATCGGTAGCGACAAAGCTCCCGCCCCGCAGGCTCGCCTCATGGCCACCGTCATCAGCGGTATCCTCAATCAACGACTGCCTTGGCGTCTCGTTCTAATGGGCGTGGCTATGGTGATCGCCGTGGAAATTCTCGGCATTCGCTCGCTCGCCTTCGCCACCGGACTGTACATCTCCGTCGCGACCACCGCCGCCATGTTCGCCGGTGGTCTCGTGCGCTGGCTCGTCGAAGCCACGATGAAGGAAAAACAGGAGGGCGACAGCGAAGCCAGTCCCGGCGCGCTTTATTCCAGTGGTCTCATCGCCGCCGGCGGCATCTTCGGCCTCCTTGGCATCATCATCAATCTCCTTCAGGACCCCGAAATCGCGAACCGCGTCCCGCACTGGTTCGCGTCCACGCTCCGCCTCCCGTGGCATCCCGACCTCTTCTCCTTCGGTCCCAAACTCCTCGGCTCCCTCGCCACGAACAATCTCTTCGGCCTCATCATGTTTCTTCTTCTCGCCGCCTCGCTCTTCCACTTCGCGCGCAAAAAACTCGACTAGTTTTCTCATCTGTGGAGTGGCGGGTCCCCGTGTTCTCTATGGTCGCGGGCGCAGCGCCGCTTCGCCCATGCCCGCACGGTCATCAGGCTCTTGACCACCACATGCCTCGAACGCGTCCAGGAAACCGTTGCTTGCAACAAACGCACGCTCGTCATCGAAGCGAGGGACCCCTCTCCTCTTGCCCGCGCCAACATCCAGATTGGGCCCAACGTCGGTCATTCGTGCCCCGCCTCCCTCCTGTTTTTCCCTTGCACGATGTATGTAGAATGTAAGTCGTTGTCCTCATCGAAATGCATTCCCACCGCGGCACCACGGAGCGCAAAATGCCCCCAGTTCTCGCCGATCTCCAACCCATAGAACTCTGGAAACACTTCGTCCAACTCTCCGCCATCCCTCGCGCCTCCACCCAGGAGGCCGCCGCCCGCGAATACGTGCGCTCCGTCGCCAACAAACTGGGCCTCGAATCCATCGAGGACCATTCCGGCAACCTCATCGTCCGCAAACCCGCACACCCGGGCCGCGAATCGGCCCCCACCACGCTCCTCCAGGCTCATCTCGACATGGTCTGCGAAAAGAACGAAGGCACCGCCCACAATTTCGATACCGACCCCATCCGACTCGTACGCGATGGCGATTGGGTCAAAGCCGACGGCACCACCCTCGGCGCCGATAACGGCATCGGGGTCGCCGCCGCTCTCACCGTTATGGAGACCAAAAACCTCAGCCACGGCCCTCTCGAGTTTGCCTTTACCATCGACGAAGAGCGCGGCCTGACTGGCGCGTCCGAATTCGAACCCGGCCTTCTCGAATCCAGGTACTACCTCAATCTAGACAACGAAGAGACCGACACCCTCTGCATCGGTTGTGCCGGTGGACTCAACACCACTCTGCGCCGCAAGCTCACTCTCCACCCGGCTTCCGGCGACTCCGCCTATCGCCTTAAAGTGTCCGGCCTCCACGGTGGCCACTCCGGCGTCGACATCCATCAGGGCCGCGGCAACGCCATCTGCATCCTCGGCAGCGTTCTCCTCGATCTTCTCGACCGTCTGCCGCTCCAGCTCGCCTCAATCAACGGTGGCAGCGCCCACAACGCCATCCCCCGCGAAGCCGTCGCCATCATCGCCCTCCCCGCCTCGCGCGCGGACGAATTGCGATCCCTCGTCCTTTCCGCTGCAGGCGCACACCAAGCCGACCTCGGTGCCTTTGATCCTGAACTCCAAATCACCGTCACCAAAACCGAACTTCCTGCCAGGATCTTCGCCGCCGCGGACGCGAAAAACACCGCCGCGGTGCTCGTCAGTTTGCCCCACGGTGTACTTTCCATGAGTCCCGACGTTCCCGACCTGGTGCAAACCTCCACGAACATCGCCACCGTCACCACGCAAGGTGATCTCCTCACCATCGGCACCAGCCAACGCAGCGCCATCGCTTCCAGCAAAGATGCCGCCGCTCACCGCGTCGCTACCGTCGGCCGCCTCGCCGGATTCGAAATCGAACACGACAGCCGCTACCCCGGATGGAAGCCCGAACCGGACAGCGAACTCACCCACAAAATGCAGGCCGCGCACCAGAAACTCTTTGGCCATCCCGCCAAGCTCATCGCCATGCACGCCGGTCTTGAATGCGGCGTGATCGGCGAAAAATATCCCGGTATGCAGATGATTTCCTTCGGCCCCACCATCGTCAGCCCTCACAGCCCCAAAGAGCGGGTCCAGATCTCCTCTGTCCAGTCCTTCTGGAGCTACCTTACCGTGGTCCTCGAATCCCTCTAACTCGCCGCCCGCCCCGCTTCCAGGTCTCAAAACGCCGTCTTTTCCCCTCCCCTTCTTTTCTTTGCTTGCCTCCGCCCGTGCTTCCTTACTCCTTCGCTCCTTTCTCTTTTGACGTCACCCCTGTCCTCGCCTTACACTTGCCTCATGAGTTCGTCGTTCGGCGCGCCGCGGATCCGCTTCGATTGGCGCAGCTTTATTACTCCCGCGATTAAACTGCTCGTCTTAACCTGCGCCGGCGTCTTCCTGATTCAAACTCTCATCGCCATCTTCTTCCCTCCGAGTGCCACCGCGCGCCTCAATCACTGGTTCGGTCTCGTCCCGAGCGGCGTTATTCCCGGTCTCCGCCTTTGGCAACCCTTCACCTATATTTTCCTTCACGGCGGCGTCTGGCATCTCCTCATCAACATGCTCATGCTCTGGATGTTCGGCCGTGAACTCGAACTCGTATGGGGCAAGAAACGATTGCTCAACTACTTCTTCCTCTGCGGCGTCGGCGCCGGCGTCATCGTCGTTATCGTCAAATGCCTGCCCATGTTCTGGGGTGTTCCACCCTCCGACATCCCCACCATCGGCGCCTCCGGGGCTATCTTTGGCATCCTGATCGCCAATGCCATCCTCTTCCCCGATCGCCAGATCTGGCTCTTCCCCCTCCCCATCATGATTCCCATGCGCCCATTCGTCGCCGTGATGGCCGCCGTCGAGTTTTTCGCCACCCTCGGCGCTTCAGGGGACGGCGTCAGCCACTTCTGCCACCTCGGCGGCATGCTCATCGGCTGGTTCTATATTCGCCGAGGCTCGTTCCTTTTCCGCGTCCGCAACGAAATGGCCGACTGGCGCTACCAGCGCAACCGCAAGAAATTCGAAGTCTATATGCGCAAAAACAAGGAGAATCCCCCTTCCAACCCCGACCACTGGGTTAACTAACCCCCGCATTCTTCAACATTTCCTCTTGTAGTGGCGGGTCTTCAGGCTCGTGCCGTTGTGGATTCCACGCCCCTCTTTCGATCGCGTGGCGTCGGAGCTGGGAAATCCTCTCGGCTTTGTCATTGCGACGGAGGCAGGAGTAGCAGGCCGAAAATACTTATGCAGAACTAATTCTTTCTGTTCCGCTCTTGCAAAGGGAATCCACACTTACGCAAAGCTGGGCGGCGGGGCTCAACTCGGGCTTCCAATCACGTGAAACTTCATGAAATTTGTCGTGCCTCGTATCCCCATCGGCGTTCCCGCCACAATTCCGATCACATCCCCCTTCTTCACCAGCCGCTCTTCCACCAGGCGCTTCTCGGCGATCGCCGCCAGCCCGTCAATCTTCTTGATGTCCACAATACTTCGCGACGTCACGCCCCATAACAGCGCCATCCTTCGGCGGGTTTCCTGCTCCGGCGAAAACGCCACGATCGGCACCAGCGGCCGGTACCGCGACACCAGTCGCGCCGTGAATCCGCTGTGCGTAAACACCGCGATCAGCTTCATGTGCAATTCCCGCGATGCGTGGCAGACCAACTCCGCCACCGTCTCCGCCACGAGCAACCGCTCCTGCGCCGACGGCCGCGGAAACTCCTGAATGCTGGCTTCCGCCTCCTCGATAATTCGCGCCATCATCCCGACCGCTTCCACCGGATACTTACCCGTCGCGGTCTCGGCGCTTAACATCACAGCATCGGTACCGTCAAAAATCGCGTTGGCCACGTCCGAAGCTTCCGCGCGCGTCGGCCGCGGGTTCTCCGTCATCGATTCCAGCATCTGCGTCGCGGTAATCACCGGCCGCCGGAATTCCCTTGCTCGCGCAATAATATTCTTCTGCACCACCGGCACTTTCTCCGGGCTCATCTCCACGCCCAGGTCTCCGCGCGCCACCATCACCCCTTCCGACACCTTCAAGATCGCATCCAGATTCTCGATCGCTTCCGGTTTCTCCAGCTTCGCGATCACCGGCACCGTCGCTCCCGCGCGCTTTACCAGTTCCTTCGCCATCAACACATCTTCCGGCTGTCTCACAAAGCTCGCGGCGATGTAATCCACCTTGTGCTTCAACGCAAACCGCAAATCCACGCGATCCTTGTCTGTCACCGCCGGCACGTGCAACTGCACTCCTGGCAAATTGATCCCCTTGTGCTCTCCCAGCGCTCCGCCGTTTTCCACCTGGCAGATCACCTCGTGGGGAGTCGTCCTCTCCACACGCAATTGGATCAATCCATCGCTCAGCAAAACGCAATCGCCGCGCTTCACCTCGCGCGGCAACGGATGAAACGTCGTGTTCACTCGTGTGGAATCGCCGAGAATCTTCGACGTGGTAATCACAAATTTCTGACCGCTGCGCAGCATCACCGTACCGCCGCCCGCCAATGCCCCCGTCCGGATCTTCGGCCCCTGCAAATCCGCCAGTATTGCGATCGGCCGCTTCAGCGTTCCCGAAGCTTCCCGCAACATGGCGATCGTTTCCGCGTGTTGCTGATGTGTCCCGTGCGAAAAGTTCAGCCGCGCTACGTCCAGTCCCGCTTCAAACAATTTCCGGATCATCCGTGGCGTCCGCGTGGCGGGACCTATGGTGCAGACAATTTTCGAGTGCCGCCCAATCATCTCTCCCTCTTTCTTCGCGATCTGTCTTTGCCTTTGCGGCGCAAATGCACTTGGGGGGGGCGGTTTTACGCCGCAAGGACAACGCTCACGCTTTTCATTTTACGCTCACCGGCTGACCGCAAACTCCGCCACAATTCGCGTCATCAAATCCACGCCCTTCGCAAACGAGTCCAGCGGCAATCGCTCGTTATCTCCATGCACCCGTGCATCATCCTCTTGGCTCATGGGCATCGGTCGCAATCCGTAGGCCTGCACATTATGCAAGCGCAACTGCGCCGAGTCCGTCGCACCGGTCGACAAAAACGGCAACACCGGCGCGCCTCCAAACTCCTTCGCGCACAATTTCGTCATCAGCGCGTACAGCGGCGTCTCCATCGACGAATCCGGCGCCGCCAATCCCCCGTCCGGCATCACCTCGATCTTCACCGACGGATCGTTCACCTGCTTCTTCAACTCGTTCACCAACACGTCGATGGTATCTCCCGGAATCAACCGCACATTCACGATTGCTTTCGCGTCCGACGGAATCACGTTCGCCCGCACGCCCGCCTGCAACACCGTGGGCGCCAGCGTGTCCCGCATCATCGAATTCCACATTGGGTTCATATCCGCAATCACCCGTTGCGCGTGTTCGCCGCGGTCCGGCGTATCGATCACGCGCAGCCACTTCGCCGTCTCAGCATCCTCGATTCCCGCCAAACCCTCAAAATACCGCCGCACCACCGAGGTCAACCGCACCGGCGTCGTGTAATTCCCGATCTTCTCGACTGCCGCCGCCAGGTGCACCACCGGATTGTCCTTCGTCGGCACCGACGAATGTCCGCCTTTCCCCGTGGCCGTCACCGACAGGTTCACCGACACTTTCTCGGCCACTTGCAAGCCCACATACTGCACCTTGCCGTTCTTCATCACCACTTTGCCACCTTCATTGATCGCGAACCCGGCGGCAAACTTGTCCCAATACTTTGCAATCAGGATCTTCAGGCTGGCTTCGCCAAACTGTTCCTCATCCGTCGTCGCCAGGAAAATCACATCGCGATTCAAAAACACGTTCCCGCGCTTCAGCGCGATGAACGCCGCCAGGTTCGCCGCCACCATGCTCTTGTCGTCGATCGATCCGCGGCCCCACACATACCCATCCTTGACCACGCCCCCAAACGGGTCGACCGTCCACTTGCTTTTGTCCACCCCCACCACGTCCAGGTGCGCCACGAGCAACAAGGCCTTCGACGGATCGGGCACCGCGCTCGCTCTCAACCGCGCCACTAGCGCGCTCCGCCCCGGCGCGACGTCCAGCAACTCCGCGTTGATTCCCTCTTTCGCCAGGACTCCCGCGATGTATTTCGTTGCGGCCTGTTCATTTCCGGGCGGATTGGTCGTATTGATCTTCACCAGCTCGACCAGCCACTCCTGGGCTTCCCTGGCCAGCGCCGAGGTATCCCCCACCAGCGACTGGCTCGGCGGTATGCCCATGGCCACCGACGACTGCCCCACCTGTGCCACCACCGGCAAGCTCCAACCCGCGCACACCCATAGCCCCCCTGCGACCCAGAAGCTCACGCGCTTCGTGCTCAGCAAGGTATCCTCCTCCGATTCGGTTTTGCACGTTCTGATTTTCCATACTAACATGCGGTTTTGCGCGTCCCGGTGGGGCGACTGGCGTTTCGTGCGTATTCTGCACTTCCGCGGTTGCGGGGCAAACGACGGCGGGCTTTCTGCCCGCATCATACCTAAAATGGGATTTGGGGGTTACGAATGAAACCGCTGTCTAACTCGGCCTCACGCAAGCTTGCGCTGCTGCCCGCCTTGGGATTGCTGCTTGCCACGATCGTACAAGCTCAGGCGCCAGCCGGTCCGCAGGGGAGTCCGCCACCGCCGCCGCCGTCCCAACAACCCCAAGCTCCTGCCAGCCAGACGCCGCCCCAGCCGAAGGCCCCCGAATCCGGCGTTACCATTTCCGTCGAGGTTCCCGTCGTCACCCTCGATGTCATCGCCACCACGCAACACGGGGACCTTATCCCCGGCCTGAAAAAAGAAAATTTCCGCGTTTTCGAGGACGGTCAGCCGCAAGCCATCACTAATTTCAGTCCCGGTGACGCACCGATCACCATGGTCGTCCTCATGGAATTCAGCGCGCGTGCCTCCAACTGGTACGCCTACCAGGCAAAATATTGGGCCGGTGCGCTTTTCCCCAATCTCAAACCGAAAGACTGGGTCGCTCTGGTGACCTTCGATATGAACGAGCACATGGAAGTCGATTTCACGCAGGACAAGGGCGAAGTTGAGCAGGCCCTGTACAGCTTGCACTTCCCCGGTTTCAGCGAATCCAATGTATTTGACGCCGTGTTGTGGACCGTCGATCGCCTCAAAGACGTCAAAGGCAAGAAATCCATTCTCCTCATGGCCAGCGGCATCGACACCTTTTCGAAACACACTCTCGATCAAACGATGAAACAGCTGCGCGGCACCGATGTCACCATTTTCGTCGTGGGTGTCGATAAGCCCGTGTCTAACTATCTCGAATTGCACGGCGGCCTCAGCGGCATGCGCGAGTTGAACTTCCTGCAGGCCGAAAATCAGATGAAAACCTTTGCCGCCATGACCGGCGGCTTCGCCTGGTTCCCGCAATTCGATGGCGAGATTCCCGGCGTGATGCACGAAATCACCGAATTTCTCCGCCACCAGTACAGCATCACCTACACGCCGAGCAACCGCGCCACTGACGGCAAGTACCGCAAGATCAAAGTGGAACTGGTCGCTCCCGACGGTGCTCCGCTCACGGTCACCGACCAGAAGGGCAAGAAACAAAAGTGGGTGGTGTACGCGCGCGAAGGCTACACCGCCCCAAAGGGCGGTGTCGGTGACTGATCTAATGGAGAACAGTCAGACGGTGAAAAAGCAAAGAATGACCTTACCGCTAACCCCGGGCTGCTGCATGTGAACCTTATATCCTGGACTTTTACGTCTTCCACTTTTCACGGCTCCGCCCTTCCCATTCTTATTTTCAATACCCCTTTTCGAAATCGACGACGTTGAACATCGCACGCCCGTCGAACCAGCACTGCAGCAAGTCCAGCAACAGTTCCTTCTGTCGCGTCCACAACCGGTCGCTCATCGAGCTGGTATGCGGCGTGATAAATAATCGCGGCGCCTTCCACAGCGGACTCTCCGCCGGCAAAGGCTCCGTTGCCGTCACGTCCAGCGCCGCGCCATGGAGCGTTCCTTCTTCGAGCGCGCGAACGAGCGCCCCTTCGTCGAGCAAACTCCCGCGCGCCACATTGATTACCCGCGCACCACGCTTCATGCGCGCGATTTCTTTCGCCCCGATCAGCTTCGCCGTTTCTTTCGTTTGGGGCGCGGCAACCACTACGTAATCCGCTTCAGGCAACACGCTATACAATTCGCGCACTGGCAAAATTCGTTCTGCCAGTTGACGGTCGCCGTTTCCCGAACGCGACACGCCCCACACTCGCATGCCAAAGGCCTTCGCTCGCCGTGCCAGTTCGTGGCCGATCGATCCGAATCCGACAATCAGCAGCACTTGCCCGTTCAGTTCCGTCAAATGCTGCGGCTGGTCCGAAATGTCCTGTTGTCCCCAACTGGCGCATTCCTGGTGCCGCAGCGAATCCGGGAAATTGCGCGCCAACGCGATCATCAGACCCATGGTGTGCTCCGCCATCGGCACGGAGAATACGCCCCGCGGATTGGTCAGCAATACACCGGATTCCCGCAGTTCGCGATACATCAACTGTGCAACGCCCGCGGCGGTCGAATGTACCCATTTCAGCTTTTTCGCGACGTTCAACTGCTCGGGCGCAACGAATACCCAACGAAAATATCGGTGTCCGGCAGCTCCTCGACCAGTCGCGAGTAGTCGGGCAAATGCCGCACCTTCAATTCCGGCCAGCGCTCCCGAAGCGCATCCGCCACATGCCCCTTGGGCCGCCATTCGGTAAACGCGTGCCACACACAAATCACCAATTTCGTTTCGCTCGGCTCGGTTCGCTTCATAGGGAAGGCACCATTTTGCATTTCGAGGAAAAAGTCAAACCGTCATTCCGCGCCTGCCGGCGCTGGGCTGGTGGAGTCCTCGAGAGCGGTATCACGCTTCGAGGTTCGGCGGGCCGTGGAACCTTACTTTCCGATCACGCGCAGATCGCGCCCGGTCATGTCGCCGGGCACCGGCTCGCCCAGAATCCCCAAAAGCGTCGGCGCAATGTCGCGCAGCGCGCCGCCCGGTGCAAGCCGTAAGCCGTCGTGCTCGCTCACGCAAACCAGCGGCACCGGATTGGTCGTGTGGTACGTGTGCGGTCCGCGGGTGATGGGATCGATCATCGTCTCAGCGTTTCCGTGATCCGCGGTGATGATCCACGCGCCGCCGTGCGGCTTCAGCGCCTGATAAATCCGGCCCAGGCCCGCATCCACGGCCTCCACCGCCTTGATGGCGGCTTCGAGTTTTCCGGAATGACCCACCATGTCAGCATTCGCAAAATTCATGATGATCGCGTCGAATTCCCCTTTTTCGATTGCATTCACCACGGTGTCGGTAATTCCTCCAGCCGACATTTCGGGCTTCAAATCGTAGGTCGCGACTTTGGGCGACGGTACCAGGATTCGTTCTTCGCCGGTGAACGGCTTTTCCACGCCGCCATTGAAGAAATAGGTCACGTGCGCGTACTTTTCCGTCTCCGCGCAACGCAAATTCTTGTACTGCAGTTCCTGAAATACCTGTGCCAGAATGTGTTCGAGCTTCTCCGGCAAAATCACGCATTTCAGCCACGGCCAATTCTTGTCGTACTTGGTCATGGCCACGTAAAACAAATTGTTCGGCCGCTTCGCATCGACAAACTTGTCGAAGTCCGGTGATTCCAGTGCCAGCGTCATCTGCCGCGCACGATCGGCTCGGAAATTGTAGAAAATCACGGCGTCGTCATCGCGAATCGGCCCAACCGGGACGGCCGAAGGTCCGGACCCATGCGTAATTACCACCGGCTTCACAAATTCGTCCGTAACGCCCTGCTCGTAGCTCGCCTGCAGCGCGGCCACCGGATCGTTGCTTTTGTAGCCTGCTTCGCCATGCACCAGCGCGTTATAGGCGAGTTGCACGCGCTCCCAGCGGTTGTCGCGGTCCATCGCGTAATACCGGCCGACAACCGTAGCAATCTCGCCAACTCTCAGTTCGCGCATCTTCCGCTGTAACTGGCGAACATAATCGCGGCCGCTGTTCGGTGGAGTGTCGCGACCATCCATAAAGCAGTGTACAAAGACTTTCTCGACCTGCTGCTTCTTGGCCATTTCCAGCAGGGCAAATAAATGCTTGATGTGCGAGTGCACGCCACCATCGCTCAGCAAGCCCAGAAAATGCAATTGCCGTTCCCGCCCACGCTCCATGGCTTGTTGGAACAATGGCACTTGCTCCAGCTGGTGATTCGCGATCATCAAGTCGATGCGCGTGATGTCCATGTGCACGATGCGGCCCGCGCCGATATTCAAATGGCCGACTTCACTGTTGCCCATCTGGCCTTCGGGCAAGCCGACGGCCGGTCCGGACGTCTGAATCAGGGTATTCGGAAATTTCCGCAGCAATTCGTCGTAGGTTGGCTTGCGCGCGAGGGCGATGGCATTTCCCTGGGTATCGGCACGATAGCCCCACCCATCGAGTACCGTCAGCACCATTGGCTTCGCTCGTTTTCCCATGGCCGTTTCTCTTCTTTAGAGTCCTTTCCAGTTTTCGATCGTGGTTTGCGACGGAGCGGCCGCTTCTATTCCGTAAGCGTTATTTCCCAACAAATTCGCGGAGCGCAGCCAGCAGGCGGTCCACTTCCTCGGCGAGGTTGTAGTGCACCAGTCCGATGCGCAGCAAGCCGCCTTTCGATTCCACACCGAGGCGTTCGGTCAGGTTCAAGGCGTAGTAATTGCCATCCCAGGTGAAAATGCCGCGGTTACCCAGGAACTTCGCGATTTCGGTGGGATGGCGATCGCCGATGCGCAAAGAAAGCGTCGAGCAGCGCGCATCAAATCGCTCGGGTTCCGTAATCCCGTAAATGCGTACCTCCGGTAGGGCCCGCAAACCTTCGATCAAGCGCGTAATGAGCTGGCGTTCGTACGCCATGGTCGCGCGATACGCCGCAGCCAACGCGTCCCGCCGGGACGTAACCGAACGGTCGCTGCGGCGTCCTACTTCCGCGAGGTAGTCGACCGCCGCACCGACCCCGGCGATCAGTTCGTGCACCTGGGTGCCGCTTTCCCAGCGGTCAGGAATCTGATCGGTGCATGGACGAACCTTGTACGGTCGAAATCTTTCCAAATGTTCCCGTTTGCCGTACAGCGTGCCGAGGTGCGGTCCAAAAAATTTGTACGGCGAACACACCAGAAAATCGCAATCGAGCGCTTTCACGTCGATCAAGCCGTGCGGCGCGTAATGCACCGCGTCGATATACACCATGGCTCCCGCGGCGTGCGCCATC
>Ga0306920_100010438_pt1 | contig 12462 bp, 8 predicted proteins | sample flu12Cox44000170_FD_204666 | JGI IMG/M metagenome (GOLD analysis project Ga0306920, IMG submission 204666) | Lab enrichment of tropical soil microbial communities from Luquillo Experimental Forest, Puerto Rico - flux4day.12C.oxic.44.000.170 (v2)... | ecosystem: Environmental > Terrestrial >...
ATCTCCTTGGCCGGAACGTTCAGCTGGATGAGATGCTTCTTGGCATCGATGGTGACTGAGTCCCCTTCCTTCACGAGCGCGATGAGGCCGCCCTCGTAGGCTTCCGGAGCAACATGGCCGACAACCATCCCCCAAGTACCGCCTGAAAACCGCCCATCGGTGAGGAGGCCCACCGACTCGCCAAGCCCTTGTCCGATGAGGGCAGAGGTTGGCGCCAGCATTTCCTGCATGCCTGGCCCGCCCTTGGGACCTTCATATCGGATGACCAGCACATCGCCGGGCTTGATCTTCCTGGCGAGAATGGCCTTGAGGCATTCGGGCTCGGAATCAAAAACCCGCGCTGGGCCGGTGATGGAAGTTTGCTTCAAGCCGGTAATCTTCGCGACGCATCCTTCGGGGGAAAGATTGCCTTTCAGAATCGCGAGATGTCCCTGCTTGTAGAGCGGCTTCGACCAGGGACGGATCACGTCCTGATCGCTCCTCGGCTCCTGCGGGACATCCTTGAGCATCTCGGCCATGGTCTTGCCATGGATCGTCATGCAGTCGCCATGCAGGACGCCGTTGACGAGCAGGATTTTGAGGACCTGAGGCACGCCGCCGGCAGCATGGAAGTCGGTCGCAACATAGGGACCCGATGGCTTCAGGTTACAAAGCACCGGCACCTTGCGGCGGATGCGCTCAAAATCGTCGATGCTCCATTTCACCCCCGCCGCATTCGCGATCGCAAGATAATGCAGCACCGCATTGGTGGACCCGCCAGTCGCCATGACAAGCGCGACTGCGTTTTCGATCGACTTACGGGTAATGATGTCACGCGGGCGGAGGTCATCGCGGACGGCCTCGACGAGGACGCGCGCCGATTCGGCAGCCGAATCTGCCTTCTCATGATCGGGCGAAGCCATCTGCGACGAGCCGAGCAGGCTGATGCCCAGCGCCTCGAACGAGGATGACATGGTATTGGCGGTGTATTGGCCGCCGCAGGCGCCAACCGACGGACAGGCGTTTTTCTCGATACCGGTGAAGTCTTCCTCCGATATTTTTCCGGCAGCGATCGCACCCACAGCCTCGAACGGGCTTACGATCGTCAGCTTTTGCCCTTTCCAGAAGCCGGGCTTGATCGTTCCCGCATAGACAAAAATCGCCGGCACGTTGATGCGCGCCATCGCGATTGCGCATCCCGGCATGTTCTTGTCGCAGCCGCCCACCGCCACGAGACCGTCCATGCACTGTCCGTTGACGGCAACTTCGATGGCATCGGCGATGACTTCCCGCGACACCAGCGAGTATTTCATCCCCTCGGTGCCCATGGCGATCCCATCGGTCACCGTCGGAAAGCCGAACACCTGGGGCATGACCCCGGCCTCTTTGAGCGCCGCGATGACCCGATCCACCAAAGGTTGAATCCCTGCGTTGCAGGGATTCATGGTGGAATGGCCGCTCGCGACCCCAATGATGGGTTTCTCGAAATCTCCATCCTTGAAACCCACGGCACGCAACATTGCCCGGTTGGGCGAGCGGGCCACGCCTTGCGTGATGATGTGCGAGCGTCTGTTGAGATTTCGTGGCACGCTAGAATTCCTTTCAGTCCTTTGCGCCGGGATCAGGCGATGTCGTAACGATCGAGATTCATCACCTTATTCCACGCCGCCACGAAGTCTCTCACGAACTTCTCCTGCGAGTCTGCGCAGGCATAGACCTCGGCGAAAGCGCGCAGCTGCGAGTGCGAACCAAAGATCAGATCGACACGCGTGCCTGTCCACTTGGGCGGCTTCGCCTTGCGGTCGCGCCCCTCGTACAGGTTGTCCGAGCCGGAGACCGGCTGCCATTGCGTAGCCATGTCGAGCAAGTTGACGAAGAAGTCGTTCGTCAGCGTCTCGGTCCGCTTCGTGAAGACACCGTGCTTGGATTGCCCGGCGTTTGCGCCGAGAACCCGCAGCCCGCCGACGAGCACCGTCATCTCGGGCGCAGTCAGGGTCAGCAATTGCGCCTTGTCGACCAAGGCCTCTTCCGGCGACATGATGTGCCCGTTGCGGTAATAGTTGCGAAAACCGTCAGCGACCGGTTCGAGCGGAGCAAAGGAGTCGACGTCGGTCTGGTCCTGCGCTGCATCCATGCGCCCTGGCGTGAACGGAACCTTCACATCGTGCCCGGCTTTTTTCGCAGCTTGCTCGACGGCTGCGCAGCCGCCGAGAACGATCAAGTCGGCGAGCGAGACCTTCTTGCCGCCGGTGGCCGAGGCGTTGAACTCTTTCTGGATGGCTGTGAGCTTCGCCAGCGCCGTCGCGAGCTGCTTTGGCTGGTTGGCCTCCCAGTCCTTCTGCGGCGCGAGGCGAATGCGCGCACCATTCGCTCCGCCGCGTTTGTCAGAGCCGCGGAAAGTCGATGCGGACGCCCAAGCGGTCGAAACGAGCTGCGACACGGAAAGACCCGACGCCAGGATCTTCGCCTTGAGAGCGGTCACGTCCTTCTCATCAACCAGCGGATGATTGACCGCAGGAATCGGGTCTTGCCAGATCAGGATCTCCTTGGGGACGAGCGGGCCGAGATAACGATGGATCGGCCCCATGTCGCGGTGCGTGAGCTTGAACCATGCCCGCGCAAACGCGTCCGCGAACTGATCCGGGTGCTCGTAGAAGCGCCGCGAGATCTTTTCGTAGGCCGGGTCCAATCGCAGCGACAGGTCCGTGGTCAGCATGGTCGGCACATGCTTCTTCGACTTGTCGTAGGCATCCGGGACCGTGGCAGGGGCGCCTTTCGCCTTCCACTGCCAGGCGCCGGCCGGGCTCTTGGTCAGTTCCCATTCGTTGTTGAACAGGTTCTCGAAATAGCGGTTGCTCCACTTCGTCGGCGTCTGCGACCAGGTGACCTCCGGGCCGCCAGTGATAGCGTCGGCGCCGTAGCCCGTACCATATTTGCTCTTCCAGCCCAGGCCCTGATCTTCGATAGCCCCGCCTTCCGGCGCCGGACCCATCAATGACGGATCGCCGGCGCCATGAGTCTTGCCAAACGTATGGCCGCCCGCGCTCAGCGCGACGGTCTCCTCGTCGTTCATCGCCATGCGGAAGAAGGTCTCGCGGATGTCCTTCGCCGCCGCGACCGGGTCGGGCTTGCCGTTCGGTCCTTCCGGGTTGACGTAGATCAAGCCCATTTGGACGGCGGCCAACGGATTCGCGAGCTGCCGTTCCCCGCTGTAGCGCTCGTCCCCCAGCCAAGTTCCCTCCGGGCCCCAATAAAGCTCTTCCGGCTCCCAGACGTCGGCGCGCCCGCCGCCGAACCCGAACGTCTTGAAGTCCATCGACTCGAGGGCAACGTTGCCGGCGAGGACCATCAGGTCGGCCCAGGAGAGTTTGCGGCCGTATTTCTGCTTGATGGGCCACAGCAGCCGGCGCGCCTTGTCGAGGTTGGCATTGTCCGGCCAGCTGTTGAGCGGCGCGAAGCGCTGCTGGCCCGCGCCGGCGCCACCGCGGCCGTCGGCAATGCGGTAGGTGCCCGCGGCGTGCCATGCCATGCGGATCATGAGCCCGCCGTAGTGGCCAAAGTCGGCCGGCCACCAATCCTGCGATTCCGTCATCAAGGCATGCAGGTCCTTGATCACGGCATTGAGATCGAGACTCTTGAATTCCTTTGCGTAGTCGAACGCCTTCCCCATCGGATCGGAGAGTGGAGAGTTCCGATGGAGCATGCCGAGGTCCAGCTGATCCGGCCACCAGTCACGGTTCCTCCAGCGTGCAAAAGTGCTGTGCATGACCGGGCACTTGCCCGTGCTCTCGTCAGTTTTTGCGTCCATTTTCTTCTCCGTAGTGTGCTTTGTTCCCGGTCCGTATACTGCGATCACGGGTCGTTGGAAAGCGACGGGCAAGGGGCAGGAACTTCGGCGCGGGAAATTGCCTTATCAGGCTGCGTGGCGACACCGGCATGAAGGGCTCAATACAATCCTGCATGCCAATGATGCGTTTTGCGCCGCTCGCCGTGCTGGTTACGAGCTGATCTTTCCGCAGCAAGGTACCGATGCCCGCTTGCACCATTCTGAACGGCCAAACCGCTCTGGTGACAGGCGCGACCTCGGGGATCGGCGCAGCAAGCGCGACTGCATTGGCTGACGCAGGTGCACGCGTAGGCATCAACTACCCTCCGGGCAAGAAGGCCGCAGCGGAAGACGTGGTTGCACAAATCAAGAACGTCGGCGGGAGGGCGGTCGCATTTGAATCTGACGTGTCGAAAGAAGATCAAGTGCGGCATATGTTTGCAGCTCTCGTCGCTGCATTCGGCCGTCTGGATATTCTGGTCGCGAATGCCGGTCTGCAACGCGATGCAGCCGCAACAAAGATGACGCTGGTGAGTGGCGCACTGTTATCGACGTCAACCTCACCGGGCAGTTTCTTTGCGCTCGCGAGGCGATCAAACAATTCGTCAGTCAGAAGACCTCTACTGTATCAAAGGCAGCTGGCAAGATCATCTGCATGAGCTCGGTGCACGAGGCCATTCCCTGGGCCGGGCACGTCAACTACGCCGCGTCCAAGGGCGGCGTCATACTTATGATGAAGAGCTTGGCGCAGGAAGTGGCACAATCGAAAATCAGGGTGAACGGCATCGCTCCCGGCGCGATCAAGACCAACATCAACAGGGCCACCTGGTCCACGCCCGAGAAGGCGACCGAGCTGCTCAAGCTCATTCCCTATGGGCGCATCGGCGAGCCCGAGGACGTTGCGAAAGCAGTGGTGTGGCTCGCCTCCGATGACTCCGATTACGTGACGGGTACGACCTTGTTCGTGGATGGCGGGATGATGCTTTACCCCGAGTTTCGCGACGGCGGCTGAGCATACAAAAAATCGTGAGCGGCTTACGCCTGGCTGCGGAAACCCGCGCCAAGCGTGCTAAAGCGGCAGCGAACGGCCCAATAACCGAATATGGTCAGCTCGGAACAAGTCATTCGGCCCGATGGGCCGCTTCTCCTCTTCGGCGGTCCCTACAGCAACCTGGAGGCAACCCGAGCGCTGCTCGATCGCGCGGCAGCGTTGGGCATTCCTCCCCGGCGTATTGTCTGTACGGGTGACATCGTGGCCTACGGCGCCGACCCGGCGGCAACCGTCGAGCTCGTACGCGACTTTGGATGCCACGTTGTGATGGGAAATTGTGAGGAGAGCCTCTCTGCGGATAGCGAGGATTGCGGCTGCGGCTTTCCCGCAGGAAGTCAATGCGAGCGACTGTCGGCCGCCTGGTTTGCCCATGCCGCCGCAGAGCTTGATGCCGGGGCGCGGGCATGGATGGCGGGGCTGCCGCGGCGGATCGATATCGAGCTGGGCGTCACGCGCTTTGCCGCGATCCACGGAGGCGCCGATCGCATCAACCGCTTTGTCTTTGCTTCCACCGCAGCCGCCGTCAAAGCCGGCGAGCTCGACAAGACCGGAGCAGATGCCATCATCGCAGGACACTGCGGATTGCCGTTTACCCAAAAAGTCGCACATCGCTTGTGGCACAACGCGGGCGCAATCGGATTACCGGCGAACGACGGCACGCCGCGCACCTGGTACAGCGTCCTCAACATCGAGCGTGGCAATTTCATCATCGAGCACTGCGCGCTCGAATACGATTACCAGACGGCAGCTGCCAAAATCCGCCGGGCGGGCCTGCCAGAGCAATATGCCGCCGCCCTCGAAACCGGATTATGGCCCAGCTGCGATGTATTGCCGCTGCGGGAAATTCAACGTCGCAGAATGGCGCTCGAGCAGGGCAGGGTCGGATGGCGGCCCCAACGAGAAGAGAAGGGACGCGGCAAGCGGCATGCGCTGCAGGACCTGTGGCCTGTCGTTGATGGCTCCCGGACGCCCGTGCTCGACGCGCGCAAATTCAAAGACCCGTTTGTCACGGCAAATGGCGAAACGCGCGCGAGCGTCGCGCTCAAGCGGCTCAAAACCCTTTGGTTCAACACCGGAACGCTGTGCAATATCACGTGCCGAAACTGCTATATCGAATCGAGCCCGAAGAACGACCGGCTCGTTTATCTCAAGCAGAGCGAAGTCGCAGCCTATCTCGACGAGATCCAGCAAGACGGTTGGGACACGGAAGAAATCGGATTTACCGGTGGCGAGCCGTTCCTCAATCCGGAGTTCATTTCAATTCTTGAGGATTGTCTCGCCCGCGGCTTCCGGGTGCTCGTCCTGACCAATGCGATGCGGCCTATGCAGCGCAGCAAAGCAAAGTTGCTCGACCTCAATGCTCGGCTTGGCGAGAAACTGACCGTCCGGGTCTCGCTCGATCATTTCACGCCGGAACGTCACGAGGACGAGCGCGGCCCAGGCACGTTCCGCCCCACCCTGGAAGGCCTGATCTGGTTGGCGCGATCGGGCTTCAAGGTTGCGGTCGCGGGTCGCACCATGTGGCATGACGAGGAAGATGCGGAGCGCGCCGGCTACCGCCGGCTGTTCGACGAGCACGACATTCCGGTGGATGCGAACGATCCGGCGGCACTGGTGCTGTTTCCCGAGATGGATGCGCGCGCCGACGTTCCCGAGATCACTGAGAGCTGTTGGCAAAGCCTGGGCAAGTCACCCGATGCCGTCATGTGCGCAAGCTCCCGCATGGTAGTCAAACGAAAGGGCAGTCAACGCCCGGCGGTGCTTGCCTGTACCCTGGTGCCCTACGACGACCAATTCGAGCTTGGGCCCTCGCTCAAGGACGCGGCAAGACCGGTGCGGCTCAACCACCCGAACTGTGCCAGGTTCTGCGTCCTCGGAGGCGCATCATGCAGCGCGAGCTGACACCCAATCGGGCCGCAGAGGACAGACGGCAGAGGACAGAAGAAGGCAAGGCTGATATCGTCATCTGTCCTGCGTCGTCCATCGTCTGTCGTCCGTCATGACCGACCCTCCGCTCACCGGGATTAAAGCGTGTGTCTTCGACGCCTATGGCACGCTGTTCGATTTTGCCTCGGCAGCACGCAGCTGCGGCGACGTGCTCGGTGACAATGTCGATAAGCTCACGGCTTTGTGGCGCGACAAGCAGCTGCAATATACCTGGCTGCGGGGGCTGCAAGGCCGGCACGCCGATTTCTGGCAGGTCACCGGCGATGCCCTCGACTTCGCGCTGGAAACGTCGGGCATCAGCAGGCCGGGATTGCGCGACCGCCTGATGGAGCTCTATCTCGCTCTCGATACTTTCCCGGAAGTGCGCCGGACGCTCCAGCACATCAAGGACGGCGGAGTGCCCTGTGCGATACTCTCGAACGGTTCGCCTAAAATGCTCGATGCAGTGGTCAAGGCGACTGGACTTGATGCCCTTCTCGACGCGGTTCTCTCGGTCGAGGAGGTCGGCATATACAAGCCGCACCCCAGGGTCTATCAGCTTGCTGTCGATCGGCTTGGAGTTCCTGCCGCTGCTATCGCATTCCAGTCATCGAACGCGTGGGATGCCTATGCGGCCTCGGCATTCGGCATGCAAGTCGTCTGGTGCAATCGTTATGGCGGCCGACCTGAACGCCTGCCCGGGGCACCCGACCGCGTGGTCACCACGCTCGCTGATCTTCCGAGGCTGCTCGGACTCGAACCAGTTTGACAGCGGACATGACTGATCAATGCATCATCACTTGTCCGCATTGTGGAACAGCAAAAACCGAAACGATGCCGGTCAACGCCTGCCGCTTCTTCTACGACTGCACCGGGTGCGGCGTTCGACTGCGCCCTAAGCCAGGCGATTGCTGCGTGTTCTGCTCCTATGGCGATACGCCCTGTCCGCCGGTTCAGGCGGCGCGCGGCTGCAAAGACAACTAAAGTCCTGCCGCCGCCGGCAGCGGCCGTACCTTGGCGTTTCGCTCGGCCTTGAGCAGATCCGCGAGCAAAAAAGCAAGATCAATCGATTGCTCGGCGTTGAGCCTCGGGTCACAGACCGTGTGATAACGGTCCTTGAAATCGGCATCGGTGATCATGCGGGCTCCGCCCGTGCATTCGGCAACATTCTGGCCTGTCATTTCCAGGTGCACTCCACCCGCGTGGGTGCCTTCGGCGCGATGAGCCGCAAAGAATGTTTTTACCTCGGAAAGAATGCGATCGAAGGGTCGGGTCTTGTAGCCGGTCTCCGAGGTGATCGTGTTGCCGTGCATGGGATCGCATGACCACACGACGCTCTTGCCCTCGCGCTGTACGGCACGGATCATGCCGGGAAGCTGATCGGCCACCTTGTCAGCGCCGAGCCGCACAATCAGTGTTAGACGCCCCGCCTCGTTCTGCGGATTGAGAATATCGATCAGGCGGAGCATCTCGTCGACCTTGCTCGATGGGCCGCATTTGAGCCCAAGCGGATTCATGATCCCGCGGCAGAACTCCACGTGCGCGTGATCGGGCTGTCGCGTGCGGTCGCCGATCCACAGCATGTGCGCCGAAGTGCAGCAGAATGTGCCGGGACGGGTGGAATCCTCGCGCGTCATCGCCTGCTCGTAGCCGAGGAGGAGCGCTTCGTGGCTGGTATAGAAGTCGGTGCTCTTGAGCTCGGGATGGCTCTCGAGGTCGAGGCCGCAGGCCTGCATGAAGCCGAGCGCCTCGGAGATGCGGTCAGCAAGCTCCTCGTAATGGTGGGACTGCGGAGAGTCCTTCACGAAGCCGAGCGTCCATTGCCGGACATTGGCAAGGTTGGCATAGCCTCCGTGCACGAAAGCGCGCAGAAGATTGAGCGTCGCGGCCGAATGGCGATAGGCCTCGATCTGCCGTGCCGGATCCGGGCGGCGCGCCTCCTGCGTGAACTCAACACCGTTGATGATGTCGCCGCGGTAGCTCGGCAACTCCTTGCCGTCCCTCTTCTCCGTGGGAGAGCTGCGAGGTTTGGCGAATTCTCCCGCAATGCGCCCGACCTTCACCACCGGCAAAGCGGCAGCATAGGTGAGCACGACGGCCATTTGCAGGAATACGCGCAGGAAGTCGCGGATGTTGTTGGCAGTGACATTATTGGCGCTCGGCTCCGAGAAGCTTTCGGCGCAATCGCCGCCTTGCAGCAGGAAGCCCTCGCCCATGGCGACGCGGCCAAGCGCCTGCTTGAGGTTGCGCGCTTCGCCGGCAAATACCAGCGGCGGGAAGTTCGCGATGTCGCGCTCGACCTTCTGCAGCGCAGCCTTGTCCGGGTACTCCGGCACCTGCACGATTTTCTTCTGCCGCCAGCTGTCGCGAGTCCAACGCTCGGGCATGACCGCCCTCCACTACGCTTGCGCCGCCCTGTAGCTCACCCGTAGCCCGGATGAGCGCAGCGATATCCGGGAAGGCCGCTCCCGCATGTCGCGGAGCCTCCATCAGGCGTCGCGTCGCGCCGACCCGGTGGCTCATGCGGGCTATGCGGGCTAGGTTGTGCCGCCCTGCGGGCTTATACACGAGCGGACTGCGCAGTTACCAGCCTCAATTCAAGTTGCCTATTCCGCTGCCTCGCGCTGATAGCTCACGGCCTTTTCGCGCAAGGTTACGAGCTCCTCCGCCGCCGTGGGATGCACGGCAATAACGTTGTCGAAATCCGCCTTTGTCGCGTTCATTTTCACCGCAATCCCCGCAAGCTGAATCATCTCGCCGGCATCGGGCCCGACGATGTGGCAGCCGACGACCCGGCCGGTTTCCCCGTCGACCACGAGCTTGAAGAATGCGCGCGTGTCGCGTCCGGCAAGCGACATCTTCATGGGTCGGAAGGAGGTCTTGTAGATGTCCACTTTCGCGAGTCGCTCCCGGGCCACAGCCTCAGTCAGCCCGATGACGCCGACTTCGGGTTCCGAGAATACGGCCGTCGGCACATCGGTGTGATCGACCGCGGTGGGCCGGCCGCCGAACACGGTATCGGCGAAAGCGTGCCCCTCGCGGATCGCTACCGGCGTGAGGTTCACCCGGTTTGTGACATCGCCGACGGCGTAGATGTTCGCGACCGATGTGCATGAAAACGCGTCAACCGCAATGCCGCCTGTTTTCGCAACCGCTACGCCCGCCACGTCCAGACCCAGATCCGAAATATTCGGCCGCCGGCCGGTCGCGAACATCACCTGATCCGCCATGAACGACTTTCGATCGGACAGCTCGACGCAGAGGCCATGCTCGACCTTCTCGACGGCATCCACCGTTTGCTTTGTGATGATCGTGATCCCGCGCCTCTGCATTTCCGCGCGCAGATGCTCGCGCACATCATCGTCGAAACCACGCAGAATGTTTTCGCCCCGGTAGACCAGCGTCACTTGCGAGCCGAGACCGTGAAAAATGCCGGCAAACTCGACCGCGATATAGCCGCCGCCCTGGATGAGGATGCGCGGAGGCAATTCCTCGAGATGAAAAGCCTCGTTGGAAGAGATCACGTGTTGCAGGCCGGCAATCTCGGCGCCAAGGCTTGGCGCGGCACCGGTCGCGATCAGAATGGTGTCAGCGCGCACCCGCTCGCCATTTGCAAGAAGACGCACCGTGTTTGCATCTTCGATCTTCGCGCGGCTCCTGACGAGGGTAACTTTCGCGCGCTCGAGCGTCGCAACATAGGCCGCTTCGAGGCGCGCGATCTCGCGATCCTTGTTGGCGATGAGCTTTCCCCAGTCGAAGACGGGCTCATCCAGGGTCCAGCCATAGCCGGCAGCATCCTCGAACTCGTCCGCGAACCGGGCAGCGTAGACCAGGAGCTTCTTGGGAACGCAGCCGCGAATGACGCAGGTGCCGCCGACGCGGTATTCTTCGGCCACCATCACGCGTGCGCCGTAGCTGGCTGCGATGCGGGCCGCCCGCACCCCGCCTGAGCCGGCTCCGATGACGAAAAGATCGACGTGATGGTTCATCAGAAAGGCGAATAGCGAGTGGCGAATGGCGAATGGTAAAGGGAAGGGCTGATGCCCTATTCGCTACTCACTATTCGCTATTCGCGTACCTCGCCATTCGCTACTCGCTAAATTTCGTGTCCGCGCTTTTTCATTTCCGCGCGCATCCTGTTCATGACTTCTTCGGAAAGCTTTTCCGCCCAGTGCGCCGCCGCTTTCACGCTCTCTTCCGCGATTACGGGTTCCGATGACAGCAGCTTGCGGCCCAGCGCCGACTTGTAGAACGTGACCGCGTCCTTGAGCTCCTGCTCGGTGAACCGGTCGGTATAAAGCCTCGCGGTCGTATTAATGACTTCGGCAGTGCGCGAGGCGAATTCGCTCCGCAGCCTGGCGGCAACCTCGTTGAGATCCTTGCCCAACGTCGGATTGGTCTGCAGGAACATGCCTTTCGCCTTCTCGACCACACCGACGACAAGAGGATCATAGAGCGCCTTGGCCCCTTTGATAGCGACCAGCTCGTTGGCAGCCGCAAGCGCTGCTGGCGAGGGTCGTTGTTGTGCTGGCGCTGTGCCGGCGGATATGGCCAAACCGATGATCGCGGCGCAAGCCATACCGGCCATTGAATAACGCAACATGGGAACCCCTCCGTGTATTTGGCGGTCTAATGCCGTTCGATGACTCGCACGCCGTCCGAGCCGGCCAGCACGGCAATCTGGGCGAGCCCGATAAACAAACCATGCTCGACCACGCCTGGAATGCCGTCGAGCGCCTCTGCCAGCGATGCCGGATCGGCGATCCGCCCAAACGACGCGTCCACAATCCAGTGCCCGCCATCCGTGACAAAAGCGTGGCCGTTGTTACCGCGTCGAAGCATCATCGGCCCGATGCAACCGGCGGCGGACGCCGCAGCTTCAAGCTTGCGCCGCGTCGCGGCGAGCCCGAACGGCACGACTTCGATGGGGAGCGGGAAGCGGCCGAGTGCCGCGACCCATTTGGATTCATCAGCAATAACGATCATGCGGGCCGAGGAAGAAGCCACGATTTTTTCCCGCAACAGCGCGCCGCCACCTCCCTTGATCAGGCACAAGTCTGGGCCAATCTCGTCAGCGCCGTCGATGGTAAGATCGAGGCGGGGCGTCTCATCAAGGGTCGTAAGTTTTATGCCAACCTGTTCGGCATCCCTTTGCGTCGCCTCCGATGTCGGCGCCGCGATCACATCAAGCCCCGCGCGCACACGCTCGCCCAAAAGCTCGATAAAGTGGCGCGCCGTCGAGCCGGTGCCCAGTCCGAGCCGCATTCCGGGCCGGACGAATTCAAGCGCGCGGGCGGCGGCCACGCGTTTTTGCTCCTCAACGCCCACGATTGGCGGTAGCGCCGTCAAAGGACAACCATTTGATGCATCTTCCTCGGTTTGCGCGCCGGAGCATAAGCGCACGCCAACCGCCTTGCCATTGCTGTTATCCACCGGTAGCGGTCGAGCATGACGCGAGCGGACCTCAACATCCCTCCCCTTGTCGTTTTCGATCTCGACGGCACGCTGGTCGACACGGCGCCCGATCTCATCGGCACGCTCGATGTCATCTTCAAGCGTCATGGGATCCCGAGATTGGCCTATGAGGATGCCCGCAACATGGTCGGCGGCGGGGCACGCAAGTTGATCGAACGTGGGCTCGCAGCCGAAGGGTGCCCCGTTCCCACAGCCGACCTGGATC
>Ga0306920_100010439_pt1 | contig 12462 bp, 12 predicted proteins | sample flu12Cox44000170_FD_204666 | JGI IMG/M metagenome (GOLD analysis project Ga0306920, IMG submission 204666) | Lab enrichment of tropical soil microbial communities from Luquillo Experimental Forest, Puerto Rico - flux4day.12C.oxic.44.000.170 (v2)... | ecosystem: Environmental > Terrestrial >...
CTCGCCTTCCACCGGCTCAACAAATCACAAAACTTCTCCATCCTGCGGTCCTGTAGCCATGTTGTCCGGTTCATTGATTCGCCTCCTGACGGAGGCAGAAAACCGGACAATTCGTGTGCTACCTAACTCGGACAACTCATGTGCTACCGACATTTCCCGGCCGGTAGGTTGCTTGACGACAGTATAGAGCTTAACGAAGATGCTTGCCTTCTAGTGTGACTTTAGTTCAGAAGCCCGCATCATTCTTGCGGCGAGTGGGATTGCGGACTTCTGAACTAAAGCCACACTAGAATCAAAGGTTTGCTAGTGTTCTTCGATTCCGAAATTCGTAAACGAGCTTGCCACACGATAAGACGAATTTCGGAATCGGGACACTAGCAACCTCATGGTTCTAGTGCCGTCTTTACCAGAGGACGGGGCAGATGAGCCGCCTTCCGGATCCACAGATTGCTCCGAAGGTTGCTGGCCCGATTGCTGGGAGCGGCGCACGCACGCTGTCGGCGCCCTTTGATCTCGTTGGCAAGATTGCGCTCGTGACCGGTGCCTCGGGCAGGCTGGGACGCCATTTCGCGCTGACCTTGGTGGCTGCCGGCGCCAAGGTGGCGCTAGCCGCACTCGCACCGAGCAGACGGCCGCAGTCGCCGCCGAGATCGAGGACAGTGGTGGTGTCGCCGCGGCCGTCCCTATGGACGTCACCGAGGAGGCAAGCGTCGAACGCGGGTTTGCCGAAATGTCCGAGCGGCTGGGCGTGCCCACCGTGGTTGTCAACAATTCCGGCATCACCAAGAACGAGCCGGCGCTCGAGCTCACGCTCGCAGACTGGGACCAGGTGCTGGACACCAACGCGCGCGGCGCCTTCCTTGTGGCGCGCGCCGCTGCCCGCGTCATGATCGCGGCCAAGCTCGGCGGCAGCATTATCAACATTGCCTCAATTCTCGGGATCCGCATCGCCGGCCGCGTGGCGCCCTATTGTGCCTCCAAGGCCGCGCTGCTGCAGCTCACGCGGACCCTCGCGCTGGAGTGGGCCCGCTACAACATCCGCGTCAACGCCATTGCACCCGGTTACATCGAGACCGACATCAATCGTGATTTCTTCGCTTCTGACGCCGGGCTGGCTCTGATCAACCGCATCCCCCAACGTCGACTCGGTCGCGCCGAAGAACTCGACGGCGCGCTGCTCCTGCTCGCGTCCGATGCCTCCAGCTACATAACCGGCAGCACGCTCGTCGTCGACGGCGGCCACCTGAACTCAACCCTGTGAACGACGGCGCGATGACCGAACAGCAGAATTCATTCGGCGATGTCTTCGCCTTCTGGACCAAGCAGTGGGAGACTGCGGCATCGCGGGATGGGCCCTTCGCGCTCGCAATGCAGGCCTTTGATCCCCGACGCTGGCTCGGGATGTATGGACCGGCAACGGAGCAACCGTTCGAAGCACTGCTAGGGTTGCCGCGATTTGCCTTTCCTGCGCTGGATCGCAAGGTTCTCGCGGTTGCCGCCGGGTGGCTCATGCTGCTCCAGCGCAACGGCGAATACGGCGCCAAACTTCTGCGGGTCTGGTCGGAAGCTTACGCCGAGTTGTTTGCCGAGCTTAAGGACGCCGCTGCCAAGGGCGAGCCCGTGCATGCCGGGCGCGAGCTGATCGACCGTTTCATCGCAGTGCTCAATCGCAAGATGCAGAAGGTGCAACGTTCCGAGGAGTTTCTCGCCTCCCAGCGCAAGCTGCTGGAGGCATTTCTGTCGAGCAGGACGCATGAGCGCGAGCTGATCGAGCTCGTTGCCAACGCGTGGGATCTCCCCACGCGCACCGAGATCGACGATGCGCACCGCTCCGTGCACGAACTCAAGCGTGAAGTGCGCGCCTTGCGGCGCGAGCTCGATTGCCTGCGCGGCGAAACCGCCGCCGAACCGTCCGCCAGCATGCCGGCAGCGGGCGGCGCCGATGACGCCGAGCCGGCGGCGCGGGCGGCAGGAGGATGACATGATGCTTCCCTTGCGCATCGATGCCGCCAAATCGATTGCGGAGCTGGCCGACGCGCAGCAGAAAGTCGCGGGCGCGCTCGCCCGCCTCGCCCGCCTACGCGACGATGAGATCGAGATTGGGCCGACGCAGAAGGAGGAGGTGCGGCGCATCGACAAAAGCACGCTCTTCCACTACGCCCTGCCGGACCGCGCATCGGGCGGCCGTCCTGTCCTCATCCTCTACGCCCTGGTCGGACGCTATACCGTGCTCGACCTCGAGGCGGATCGCTCGCTGGTTCGCCGGCTGCTCAACAGCGGCCACGATGTCTATGCCGTCGACTGGGGTCTGCCGACCAGAGCGGACCGCTTCACCGGCATCGACGACTACGTCAACGACTACCTTGACGCCTATGTACGGGAAATCTGCCGGCGGCACGGGGGCGACGCCATCAACCTGCTCGGCATCTGCCAAGGCGGCGTCCTGAGCCTGTGCTACGCGGCGCTGCACAGCGCCCGCATTCGCAACCTCATCACGGCCGTGACCCCGGTCGATTTCCATGCCGACCAGGAGGACGAACGTGTCGACCGCGGCTTCATGAACGTATGGACGCGCAGCATGAGCGGCGCCGACATTGATCGCCTGGTCGATGTGCTCGGCAACGTGCCGGGCGAATTCACGGGCAACCTGTTCTCGCTCATGACGCCCGGCCGCAGCATGACCAAATACAATCTCGACCTGATAGAGGCTGCAGCCGATGACGCCAAGCTCGTGAATTTTCTGCGCATGGAGAAATGGCTGGGCGACCGGCCGGATCAGCCGGGCCAATTCGCGCGGCAATGGCTCAAGGAGCTCTATCAGGAGAACAAGCTCGTGCGCGGCGATTTTGTTCTCGACGGAGAACGGGTCGACCTCGACCGCATCCGGATGCCGGTACTCAACATCCTCACCGATACGGATCACATCATTCCGCCTCCGATGTCACGGGCGCTCAAGCAGCATGTCGGCAGCCACGATTACACGGAGCTGGTGGTCAAGGGCGGCCATATCGGGATCTTCATAGGGCCGCGCTCACACCAGGAGCTCGCAACCAAGATCACGGAGTGGCTGGCAGAACGGTAATTGCTCAACAGCAAATGTCCCGGGGATTCAGCAGCGACGGGCAAAACGGGAGGAATAGGCCATGGTACAACAGGCGACCGATGCGGCGTTCGCTCCCACAACCCTCTCGCACGCGGAGGAGCGCACTTACGGCAAGGTGACGGCCCGCATCGTGCCGTTCCTGTTCATCTGCTACCTGGCGGCCTATCTCGACCGGGTCAACGTGGGCTTTGCCAAGCTGCAGATGCTCAACGAGCTCAAGTTCAGCGAGACCATCTACGGGTTCGGCGCCGGCATTTTCTTCCTGGGCTACGTGCTGTTCGAGGTGCCGAGCAACATCATTCTGCACAAGGTCGGCGCGCGGCTATGGATCGCGCGCATCATGATTACCTGGGGAATGATCTCCGGCGCGATGGCGTTCGTCAGCACGCCAACGATGTTCTACATCCTGCGCTTTCTGCTCGGCGTTGCGGAAGCGGGCTTCATCCCCGGCATTCTGCTCTACCTCACCTACTGGTACGCGGCGAGCCGGCGCGGCCGCATCACCGCGATCTTTCTCGCGGCAATCCCGATGTCGAGCATCATCGGCGGGCCGGTGTCCGGCTGGATTCTTTCGACGCTCAGCGGCTCGCATGGGCTCAGTGGCTGGCAGTGGCTGTTCATCGTGGAGACGATCCCCTCGGTGCTGCTGGGCATTGTCACCCTCTTTTACCTCGACGACCGCGTGGCGTCGGTCAAGTGGCTCAACGACGAGGAGAAGAAGATCATTGCCGCCAACGTCGCAAAGGATTCGCAAGGAAAGGAGGAGGCATCGCATCTCGCTTTTGCGTTCAAGAGCGGCCGGGTATGGCTGCTCAGCCTTATCTACTTCTGCATCGCGAGCGGCATCTACATCATCAGCTTCTGGGTGCCGAGCATCATCAAGCAGACGGGTGTATCGAACCCACTCTATATCGGCCTCTTGACCGCCGTTCCCTACATCGCTGCGATGATCGCGATGGTGCTCGTCAACAACAATGCCGACCGCATGCGTGAGCGGCGCTGGCATACGACGATCCCCACGCTGCTGACCGGAGCAGGCCTCGCACTGACCGCCTTCGCCACCGACAACACCTTGCTTGCGATGATCGGCCTGACGATTGCAGCCGCGGCCGTGTCAACCTCTCAGGCCTCGTTCTGGACGCTGCCCGCCAATTTCCTCGGCGGAGCTGCTGCTGCCGCCGGCATCGCGCTGATCAATTCGATCGGCAATATCGGCGGGTTCACCAGCACTTTCCTGGTCGGCTGGATGACGGATCTCACCCACAGCACGTCGGCGAGCCTCTATCTCTTTGCCGCTCTGCTCGTGATCGCCGGCGGGCTGTTGCTGACGCTTCCTGCCAGGGAGATCAATAAGTAGCGCAAGGAGGCATGCCATGGGTCCTCTGCTGAACATGGGTGATGTCCTGCGCGCGCACGCGCGCGTCTATCCCGACCGTCCCGGCGCCCGCGACCTCGCACGGTCGATGACGTTCCGGCAATGGAATGCACGTTCCTGCCGGCTCGCGAATGGGCTGCTGGGACTTGGCCTGCAAAAGGGCGATCGCGTTGCCGTCCTCGCCTATAACTGCGTTGAATGGATGGAGATCTATGCCGCGGCCGCGAAGGCGGGCCTGGTTGCGGTGCCGATCAACTTCCGGCTCGTCGGCCGCGAGATCCGCTTCATCGTGGAAAACTGCCAGGCGCGCACGCTCATCGTCCAGGACGATCTGCTCGGCCCCCTCGAGGAGATCCGTGACGACATACCGGTCGAAAAGGGAAAGCTTATTCACTTCGGCGGCACGGCAACCGCGGCGGGCTATGCGGGGTACGAGGACATCATTGCGCGAGCGAGCGAGAAGGAACCCGCCGTAGAAGTATTTGCCAAGGATTTCTGGACCCTCATGTACACGTCCGGCACGACCGGCGCGCCCAAGGGTGCGATCCGCAGTCATGGCGCGGGCGCCCTGCTCTCTCTCGTCACCGCCATCGAACTCGGCTTTAACCGCGATGACGCGGCGCTCCTGGCAATGCCGATGTGTCATGCCAACTCGCTCTATTTTGCCTCAACGCTTACCTATTGCGGCGGCCTCTGCTCGATCTACGACCGCAAAAGCTTCGATCCCGAGCATTTTCTGCGCACGATCTCGGCCGGGCGCGAGACCTTCACCTCGCTGGTGCCGACCCATTACGTGATGATGCTCGGGCTGCCGGCGGCGGTGCGCGAAAGCTGCGAGACCGGAAGCGTGACCAAGCTGATGATCTCGTCCGCCCCGGCGCGGCAGGACACCAAGCGCGCAATCATGGAGTATTTCCAGAATTCCGGCCTGTTCGAGCTCTACGGCTCAACGGAAGCCGGGTGGGTCACCATGCTGCACCCGGACGAGCAGTTCACCAAGCTTGGATCGGTCGGACGCGAATGCGTCGGCAGCGCCCCGATCAAGCTGCTCGACGAGAACGGCCGGGAGGTCGCGGACGGCGAGGTCGGCGAGCTCTACTCGCAAAATCCCTATACCTTCGACGGATACTGGAACCTCGCGGAGAAGACCCGCGAGTCCTTCCGCGGCAGCTATTGCACCGTCGGTGACATGGCCCGCCGCGACCCGGACGGTTATTACTTCCTCGTCGACCGCAAGAGCAACATGATCATCAGTGGCGGGGAGAACGTCTACCCTTCCGAGGTCGAGGCGGTGCTCGGCACGCATCCCGCCGTGAAGGAGGCGGCGGTGATCGGGCTGCCCGACGCAAAGTGGGGCGAACGGGTGCACGGCGTGGTCGTGCTGCGCGAAGGGACGACGGCTGCGGAAACCGAGCTGCTTGCGTGGTGCCGCGAGCGGCTCGCCGGCTACAAGCGCCCGCGCGGCATTGCCATCATGGGCGACGAGGACATGCCGCGCACGGCCACCGGCAAGGTGCAGCATCGTATCCTCAAAAACAAGCTGCTCGAGACTGCGGGCAACTGAGAACGTCAAGGGAGAAGAAAAGTGAGCGCGTCAGCGAAGGATTTCGGCTCCGGCGAGAACAGCACCGCGGCATGGATTGGGCGATTCCTCAAGCGCCGGAGTGTCGACCGCATCTTCGGACTGCAGGGCGGACACATCCAGCCGATCTGGGATCATGTCGCGCGCAACGGCATCCGCATCGTCGACGTGCGCGATGAAGGAGCTGCCGTGCACATGGCGCATGCGCACAGCGAGCTCACCGGGCGCCTGGGCGTCGCCATGGTCACCGCAGGTCCCGGCGTCACCAACACTGTCACAGCGCTGGCGAATGCATGGCTTGCCCGCGTGCCGGTGCTGCTGATCGGCGGCTGTACGTCGCGGCCGCAGGCGAATATGGGCCCGCTCCAAGACATCCCGCATGTCGACATCCTCAAACCGGTGACACGCACAGCGCGCACGCTGCGCGTCGCCGATCAGGTCATTCGTGAGCTCGACGAGGCGGTTGCGCGCGCGGAGGGCGACGCCGGCGAGCCCGGGCCCAGCTACATCGAGATTCCAACTGACGTGCTGCGCACAGACGTGCCGCCTTCTCTCGTGCTCGACGACTGGATGCGTCCGAAGCCGCGCCGGGTCATGCTGCCGGACCCTGCGGCTGTTGCCGAGGCGGTCGATGTCATGTGGTCGGCGCGGCGGCCGGCCGTGATCACCGGGCGAGGCGCACGCGGGGACGGCGCGGCGCTGATGCGGTTCCTCGACGCAAGCGGCGCCTTCTATCTCGACACGCAAGAAAGTCGCGGGCTCATTCCTGCTGATCACCCGGCATTCGCTGGCGCCATGCGGGCGACCATTATGCAGGATGCCGATGCAGTGCTCGTCGTCGGGCGCCGGCTTGATTATCAACTCGGCTATGGCTCGCCGGCTGTCTTTCCCAATGCGCGCTTCGTGCGCATCGCGGACACTGCGGGCGAGCTGGTCGACAATCGGCGGGGCCTGCCTGAGATTCTTGCAACGCCCGAGCTTGCGCTTGACGCAATGGTGCAGACTGCAGGCAATCGCGCCCCCAAGCTCGACAAGGCATGGGCGGATGAGTTGCGGTCGCGCCAGCGCGAGCGCACCCAGGTTCGCCCGAGCGAGGGCAAGGAACTCGAGCCCGACGGAAAGATGCATCCGAGGCGCATCTTTGATGCGATCGCCAAGGTCGCGCAGCCGGACTATGTCGGTATTGCCGACGGGGGAGACATCCTGAGCTTCGCACGCGTGGGGCTGGCCGCGCGTACCTACATGGATGCGGGCGCCTTCGGGTGTCTCGGCGTTGGCGTGCCATTTGCGGTCGCCGCCGCGCTCGCATTTCCCGAGCGCGAGGTCATCTCGGTCAACGGCGACGGCGCTTTCGGGATCAATGCGATGGAGATCGACACCGCCGTGCGCCATAACGCCAAGGCCGTGTTCATCGTCGCCAACAACGCCGCGTGGAACATCGAGCGCTACGACCAGCAGGAGAATTACGGCGGGCGGGTGGTCGGAACCACGCTGCGGCATTCCGACTACGCGGCAATGGCACGCGCGTTTGGCGCGCATGGCGAGCGTATCGAGGATCCCGCCGCCCTCGCGCCGGCATTGCGGCGCGCGCTCGACAATGCGCCGGCGCTGCTCGATGTGGTGGTATCGCAGCAGGCGGTCTCCTCCGATGCAAAAAAAGGTCTCGGCTTTGTTCCCGATTACCAGCCGCTCACGGCATGGGACGACGCAGAGCAGCGCCGGCGTGGCATTGGCGAGCGGCAATAGTGATCGAGTCCAAGCGGAGAGCAAATTGGCGAAGCTACCGGATTGCTAATAGCGGCGGCGAAAGCCGAACCCTCGCTAGCCAATTAAAGATTATTGATAGGAGCTATCACTCCGAAATCACTTCCCGCAGCTCCTGATACCTGCGAACGTGCTCGCAACCCTTGCAGGATTTTGCTATAGAAAGGCATCGATGAGGACGAAGCAAATGAAATACGGATTGTTCAGCTTGCTCGTGGCAACCGGGTTGACCCTCCCAAGCTTCGCGGCGGGTGAAAAACAACCCACAGTAGTGCCGGTGACGAAAGCGCCTTTTCACTTATTCACCTTCCAGGACGAAAATATGTCACTTGAAAATGTGGCATTACCTGCAGGACGTACGACGACTTATCATTCCCACAATCAGGATCTGTTCTTCGTTATCACGGATGGTGCCAAGATCAAAAATCAACCTCTTGGCAAAGATCCGGTGGAAATCGATTTCAAGTTGGGAAATGTTTATTTTGCTTGGTACACAAAAACCCCTGCCGCGCATCAAATCATCAATATCGATCAAAAACCGATGCGGCTGCTAGGATTGGGCATCGTGCACCCGGAGCCGGGCCTCTTCACGCCATCGACGCGGCCGGCCAAATACGAAATGGTGATGGATAACGAGCGGGTGCGGGCTTGGCGGCTTAAGCTCAGTCCCGGAGAAGCGGCGCCTGTGGTGCAACAAACGGCTCCCGGCGCCAGAATCGTCGTCGCCGGAGGTGACGTGGTCGAAAAAAGGCCCGGAAAGCCCGACCAGCCCCTGGTGTTGAGGAACCACGATTTCATGGCGCTACCAGTCGAAGAACGTGGCCTCGAAAACATCGGAACAACCCCAATCGAAATTGTCGAAGTAGAGCTGAAATAGGATCATTGTCCGGCCCGAAACCCATCGTTTGGGAGCTCGCGATGGCCAAAATGCTTCACAGCATGATCCGTGTCATCGACGAGAACAAATCCGTCGATTTCTATAAGAAGGCGTTTGGATTGGAAGTGGCTCAGCGCTTCCCATTCGACGGTTTCACTCTCGTCTATCTGCGAAACCCGGAAAACGACGACCGAGCCGCACTCGCACGGAGACGGGTACGGCCACCTTGCCGTTGCCGTCGATGACATCGCGAAAGAGCACGCCCACTTCGAGGCGCTGGGCCTCAATCCTAAACCAGTGAAAGAATTCAAGCGCGACGGGGCTTTGCTCGCGAAGTTCTTTTTCGTCGACGATCCCGATGGCTATAAAATCGAGGTGCTGCAGAAGCATGGCCGCTATCAATGATCGGGCGGCAGTAAAGTGGGAGTAGCGGAAATGGAGGATTCGAAGCCCGCCGGCGGCGTGTCGCGCCGTACTTTCGTAACATCGTCTAGCGCCGCCCTGATTGTAACCGCAACCGCTGTCATACACCCTATCGAGGCCTGGGGCCTTGAAGCAAAGGGTCTCGCGCCAGCCGCCGTGCAGACACTTATTCAAGCATCGCGCGATATCTATCCGCATGACCGCCTTGCCGACCGTTTTTACGCGCTGGCCGTCAAGGATTTCGACACCAAGTCGGCGGCCGATCCGAAGCTTAAAGCGCTCCTCGAAGATGGCGTGGCGAAGCTCGACGCTGCCGCCCGGGCGGCGCATGGGGTACCTTATGTGCAAGTAGGCTGGGAGGAGGAGCGCGTCGCGCTACTGAAGCGGATCGAGACTACGCCCTTTTTCAAGACGCTGCGGTCTGGCCTGGTTACTGGCCTTTATAACCAAAAAGAAATCTGGCCCCTGTTCGGCTATGAAGGCTCCTCCGCGGACAAAGGCGGGTACATCGACCGCGGCTTCGATGATTTGACCTGGCTCTAACCGCGTCCAGGGAGGATACAACCATGGCTGCCAAGTTCGATCTCACTGACGACGGGCTAGTTGTCATCGTCGGCTCCGGCGCGGGCGGCGGTACGCTCGGCTCCGAGCTCGCGCGTAAAGGAATCAAGACCGTCATCCTCGAGGCGGGCCCCCGTTACGAGATGGATGATTTCGTCAACGACGAATGGGAAAGCTTCGCCCAGCTTGCCTGGAAAGACATGCGAACGACCTCCGGTAACTGGCGCATCGCGCGGGACTTCCCCAATCTGCCGGCCTGGATCGTCAAGGCCGTCGGCGGCACAACCATCCACTGGGCTGGTGCGTCCCTACGCTTTCAGGAGCATGAATTCAAAACCAAAACCGTCTACGGCTCAGTGAAAGGCGCAAGCCTGCTCGATTGGCCGCTCACGCTTGCCGAACTCGAGTCTTATTACGCCAAGGCGGAAGATAAAATGGGGTTACCCGCACTCACGGTATCCCTGGCTTGCCCGGCAACAATAATTTCAAGGTATTCCAGGCAGGCGCAAAAAAGCTCGGCTATCAGGAGGTGCATACGGGCCACATGGCCATTAACTCGGAGCAGCGGGACGATCGGGGCCCTTGCCAGCAAATCGGCTTCTGTTTTCAGGGCTGCAAGTCGGGAGCCAAATGGTCGACGTTGATCGCGGAGATCCCGAAAGGGGAGGAAACCGGCAATCTCGAAGTGCGCCCTCAATCGCATGTGATCAAGATCGAGCATGACGCCGCCGGAAAGGTCACCGGAGTGGTTTACGTCGACAAGGATGGCGCGCAGCAGCGCCAAAAGGCCCGAGCTGTCGCGGTTGCGGGGAATTCAATCGAAACGCCAAGGCTGCTCCTCAATTCGGCCTCGCCGAAGTTTCCGAACGGCCTCGCCAATTCAAGCGGGCAAGTCGGCAAGAACTATATGCGCCACACCACGGGGTCGGTTTATGGAATATTTGATCGGCCCGTGCACATGTATCGCGGCACCACAATGGCCGGGATTGTGCGGGACGAGGCGCGCCACGACCCATCGCGTGGCTTCGTCGGCGGCTACGAATTTGAAACCTTGTCCCTAGGGCTGCCCTTCATGGCCGCGTTCCTCAATCCCGGCGGTTGGGGGCGCGGTTTCACCACGGCGCTTGAGGGATACGAGAACATGGCGGGCATGTGGATCGTGGGAGAGGACATGCCGCAAGAGACAAACCGTGTCACCCTTGCCCCAACCGCGAAGGACAAGATGGGCATGCCGGTGGCCAGCGTGCACTATGACGATCATCCGAACGACGTGGCGATGCGCGCGCATGCCTGGCGTCAAGGCCAGGCGATTTACCGGGCCGTGGGCGCAACGAAAACGATGCCCACTCCGCCCTATCCCTCAACGCACAACCTTGGTACCTGCCGCATGAGCGAAAAGCCGCGCGACGGCGTTGTTAACAAGTTCGGCCAGACCCATGATATCCCGAACTTGTTTATTTCCGACGGTAGCCAATTCACCACGGGCGGCGCCGAGAATCCGACTTTGACGATCGTCACGCTGGCGATCCGGCAAGCAGACAATATCGCGGATATGATGGCAAAGAAGGTTATTTAGCGAGGGACGGCAGCGAGCCAGCTTAGAGGCAGGGCGGGACAATCATGGGTTCGAGCGCAGAGCCTCTCGCGCTCAAGCCGCTCAGACTGAACGACAGTCAGTGGCCGAAGTTTAGCCGGATATTTTGATGTCGAGGCAGCGCTTCATTGCCGGCTTGGTTGAAATCGTCGGGCGCAGCTATGTGTACACGGACCCTCGTCGGACCGAATGGTACCGAACAGGGTTTCGATCCGGCGGAGGTGAAGCCGAAGCCGTCGTTCTTCCAGGCACGCTGCTCGAGTTCTGGAAGGTTCTCCAAGCCTGCGTATTCGCCGGCAAGATCGTGATTATGCAGGCCGCGAACACCGGCTTGACGGAAGGTTCCACTCCAAGTGGCGAGTACGATCGTGATGTCGTCATCATCAATACTCTGCGCCTCAACAAGCTGCATGTCTTGGGCGGTGGGCGTCAAATTGTAAGTCACGCGGGCGCTACGCTGCACGGGCTGGAGAGGTTGCTGAAGCCACTGGGCAGGCAGCCTCATTCAGTGATCGGCTCGTCCTGCATAGGCGCCTCGATTGTCGGCGGGGTCTGCAATAATTCGGGCGGCGCGCTGCTGCAGCGCGGCCCATGCTACACCGAGCTTTCCCTGTTCGCGCAGTTGCGCGACGACGCTTCGCTGGAATTGGTCAATCATCTCGGCATTAAACTGGGAGAAACGCCGGAAGTGATTTTAGGACGGTTGGACCGAGGCGATTTTTCTGAAAACGATGTTGATTATGGCGCCGGCAGAGCATCAGACAGCGGATATCAAGAACGTATCCGCGACATCGGGGCTGCCAGTCCGGCTCGGTACAACGCCGACCCTGACCGGCTGTTCGAGGCGTCGGGTTGTGCTGGAAAGCTGGCAGTTTTTGCAGTTCGACTTGACACCTTCCCGGAGGGAAAAGGGGAGCGGACCTACTATATCGGCACAAACGATCCTGTCGATCTGACCGTCCTGCGGCGCCGCGTTCTGAGCGAGTTTCCTGAGCTTCCCATCAGCGCAGAGTATATTCACCGCGACATGTTCGACATTGCGCATGTGTACGGCAAAGACACTCTGCTGATGATCTATTGGCTAGGCACCGACTATTTGCCCAAGTTCTTCTCTCTCAAGGGTCAACTGGACGCCCGGCTGAACAAACTGCGTTTCATTCCCCGCAACTTGGTGGACCGCGTC
>Ga0306920_100010442_pt1 | contig 12460 bp, 11 predicted proteins | sample flu12Cox44000170_FD_204666 | JGI IMG/M metagenome (GOLD analysis project Ga0306920, IMG submission 204666) | Lab enrichment of tropical soil microbial communities from Luquillo Experimental Forest, Puerto Rico - flux4day.12C.oxic.44.000.170 (v2)... | ecosystem: Environmental > Terrestrial >...
GATCCGAGTGCGGTTTCTGCTCGCGCTCGGCATCCTCTATTTAATGATTGCCAAGCCCGACCTCGCCACCTCGCTGTTCATCTTGCTCGGCGCCATCGTGGTGGGCTTGATCTCCGCCGCAACGGCGTGGAAGGCACGCCCTGCGTCGCTTCCCTGACGCGCATTCGTCACCCGGCTGTTTTCTCCTTAGACGCGAGAACGGCGTTCTGGCAACTCGGAACTAATCGCAAGTCCTAGGTTTTGATCGTCCGCCTGCGCGGCCATGGCGCCGAACTCGCTGGCGAGCTGGCGAAGTACGGGGACAACTATCGCCTCTGTTACGTCCGCGGCCCCGAGGGCATCATCGTCGCGCTCGCCGAGAAGCTCAGCTCAAGCGTCCGATCTATGCGCTACTGACGCTGCATGATTGCCCTCTTGAGGCGAACAGGAAATCGATCGATCGTCTTCAACGAAAACCCTCTCATCACATTCGCAAACCTTCGCTGGCTATGAACCTGTTTCATCTGTTTCAAGGAGGCCTCGACCGCACGAAATCCCCGGTCGATCATCTCCGCTTCATAGCCATGTAGAGCGGGAATCAGCTCGCTCAGTTCCATGGTTGTTCCTCCACCCATGAATTCTTTCTCTGAGAAGGCTGGAAGAACGGCTCACAATTATTTAAATTGGACTACACGAGCAAAGGTTATGACTGAGGGAACCAACCCTTCTGCGTCGGTGTGTCGAAGGCAACATGATATCAGGCGCCTTGGTGAACATTGAATGGTCTTTCATTTTGTGACCGTTTGCGTCCTTGCTTTGGTAGCCCGACGGGTGTCGCAAAGCCAAATCTCAGTAAAAAACGCTCTGGGTGCGCTAAAGTAGTACGACCGTGATCATCAATTTCGCCCGGCGCGCGCACGATCACAATTGGGAACTAGACCCAATCACGCGGTCTTTGCTCGATACAGATTTTTACAAACTCCTGATGCTGCAGTTCATTTGGAAGTGCTTCCCTCGAACCAAGGCTTCCTTCTCGTTCATAAACCGCTCAGCCAGCGCACGGCTGGCTGACCTGATTGACGCTGCGCAGCTTGGCGAACAACTCGACCAGACGAGAACACGCAGTTTCAACCGGTCCGAACTGATTTGGCTGGCTGGCAATACCTTTTACGGGACCCGCGGAATCTTTGAGCCGGCCTTCCTCGAATGGTTAGAACGCGACTTCCGCCTCTCCGATTATGAGATATCCGTTCAAGACGGGCAGTTTCTCCTGACCTTTCATGGTCTCTGGACAGAAACGACCATGTGGGAAATCTACGCGCTTTCGATCATTAGCGAGCTGAAGACACGGGCCAGCCTGAAACACCTGAGTGAGTTCGAACTCGACATTCTTTACGCCCGTGCCAAGACAAAGCTTTGGGAAAAGATGTCGCGATTGCGCGGTGTCCCTGGATTAAGCCTAAGCGACTTTGGAACCCGGCGTAGGCATAGCTTCTTGTGGCAGGAATTTGTTGTGAAGGCCATGAGCGACGTTCTTGGCAGCGCTTTCAAGGGAACGTCAAACACCTACCTGGCATACAAACACGGGCTGGAAGCCATCGGAACGAACGCCCATGAGCTCCCCATGGCCCTAGCGGCGATGGCCAAGAATGACAAGGAGTTGAAAGACTCGCAATACCGCCTTCTGGAGATGTGGCAGCAGACGTATCACGGGGAGTTGCTCATTGTGCTCCCGGATACCTTCGGCACCACGCAGTTTTTCCGCGATGCGCCTGATTGGGTTGCGTCCTGGACTGGACAGCGTGCAGACAGCAAAGACCCTTATTTGGCAGGCGACGAATACATCACATGGCTCGAACAGCGGGGAAGCGATCCGCGGCGAAAGCTGTTCATCGCTTCGGATGCTCTTGATGTGAACACGATCTTGGGACTGCACGCCTATTTTGCAGGCACGCTTCGCAATGGCGCTTCGCCGGCTGATTTTCGGCAGGCTAGCGATTTTCTTGATGGGCGGAAATGGGGTTCGGAGGGGCGCATCCGTTTCAGCGCCGGTTGGGGCACTCTGCTCACAAATGACTTTCGCGACTGCAATCCGAGAGGGGACGACACCTTTGATCCCCTCAGCTTGGTTTGCAAACTGAACGATGCCGAGGGCAGGCCCGCTGTCAAACTCTCAGACAACTTTCAAAAGGCCCTGGGGCCTGCGGCCGAAGTGGATCGCTATCGACGGGTATTTGGCCTGGAGGGCGTCGCGGACGTACCCGTCAAGATATGACGTCAGCGTGATCCGGAAGGCTGAGAAAAAGGGGGCTGAGCTCACATCCGCTGCGGCGCGGGAATTTTTCGGGCTGAACTCCGGAGGCGGCCAGGGTAAAGTGGTCTCCCAGCGGTAATGCATGCAAATGGTGCACAGAAAACCTAAGAACAACGATTCACTTCTACTTGCGAGCCTACTGGTACTTGTCCTTGCTCCTGGCGGAAGTGTCCATGCCCAAACTCGCCCGAGCGGCTCTTCGACTGCTGCCCGCCAACTGGCTGAGCCGCAAACAGTTTTTCGGGTACCCGCTGCCCCGGAGATAGCGATCACCTTTGATGATCTTCCGGCACATAGTGCGCTGTCACCCGGAGAGACTCGTCTTGAAGTCGCGACAAAAATCATCGCGGCCCTGCGCGATGCTCATCTGCCTGCGATCTACGGTTTTATGAACGGCCTGCCAGTCGAGCAGCAGCCTGCCGATGCGGAGGTCTTGCAAGCCTGGCGCGCGGCTGGTTTTCCGCTCGGGGATCGCACCTGGTCGCACATGAATCTGAACCAGCATTCGCTCGCGGAATTTGAGGCAGACTCCAGCCGCAACGAGCCGTTATTGCGCGAGTGGATGAAGGGAGAAGATTGGCACTGGTTCCGATTCCCCTTTCTTGCCGAAGGCGATACGCCGGAAAAGAAAAGCGCCATAAGGAGTTTTCTGCTTCATCACGGCTACAAGGTTGCGGCGGTCACTATGAGTTTTGGTGACTATCAATGGAACGAACCTTATGCCCGCTGCCGGGCCAAGGGCGACAGCGCGGCCGTCGCTTCCCTCGAAAGCAGTTACCTTGAGGCGGCGGACGCGAGCATTCGCTATGATCGGAATCTTTCCCAGACGCTATATGGGCGTGATATTCCGTACGTACTGCTGATGCACGTTGGCGCTTTTGATGCCGAGATGCTCCCGCGGCTACTGGCGCTCTACCGATCCAGAGCTTTCCAATTTGTAACCCTGGGGGTGGCTGAGAGTGATCCGTTTTATGTTATAGACACCGATCTTAGCCTGCCCCCTGGCGCGAACTCGCTCGAACGGGTGATGGCGGAGCGCCAACTAGCGTTGCCTGCGCATCCGGTTCCTGCCGTGCAGCTTGACTCTCTATGCCGCTGACAACAGCAAGGGTCCGCCACGTGCGCCCCCTGGTCGCCGCGACGCTGCTTTTGCCTCTGCTGCTCGGGACTGCGCGACCAACTCTTCTTATTGCGCAGGAGATTCCTCATCTCGATCGCGACCATGGGTCAACACAGTTGATCGTTGGTGGCCGGCCTTTCATTATATTCGGCGGCGAACTAAGCAATTCGACTGCTGGAACGGCCGCGCAAGCCGATCGCGTTTTGCCGCCGATCGCGCGCGCTCATATCAACACGGTATTGATGCCCGTTGCCTGGCAGCAGATTGAACCGGCCGAAGGAAAATTCGACTTTACGATTCTCGATCATTGGATCGAGCAAGCACGAGTTCAGCATCTTCATCTTGTACTGTTGTGGTTTGGCAGTTGGAAGAATAGCTTCTCTAGCTATGCGCCGGATTGGATCAAAAGGGACCCTAAGCGCTTCCTCCGCGCGCTGGCTCCCGACGGCCGTCCGTTGGAGATTCTTTCGACACTCTCCAAAGAGAATCTGGACGCCGATGCCCACGCTTTTCGGGCTTTAATGCGGCATTTGAGAGAATCCGATGGCCAACAACAGACTGTTCTCATGGTTCAGGTCGAGAACGAGGTCGGCATCCTCGGTACCGGGCGAGATCATTCCGCGGAAGCGGAGCGTCTTTTCAGCGGGCCCATTCCCGAAAGTCTCCTGCAGTATCTCCGCGCGCATCCGGGCTGGTTCCCGCCGGAATTGACTGGTGCCCGGAACCTAAATGGCCGCACCTGGCGCGGCGTCTTTGGCAATACTGCGCCCGAAGCCTTTATGGCCTGGAACTATGCGCGTTACATCGGCCAAGTATCGGCGGCCGGAAAAAGCGAGTACCCGCTGCCGATGTTCGTCAATGCACAACTACCCGCGCCGCTTGAGCGGGCGGGAGAGTATCCGAGCGGCGGTCCGCATCCGCTCAATTTGGAAATCTACCGCGCCGCCGCCCCTGCGCTCGATTTCCTGGCCCCCGATATTTATTGGCCGAACTTCGAATATTGGCTCGAGCGCTACAGTGATCGCGATAATCCTTTGTTCGTGCCGGAAGCAAGGCTCGAGGCCGGTCCCTTCAACGCCTTCTTCGCTTATGGAGAAGCGCGAGCATTTGGTTTCTCGCCGTTTGCCGTTGAAACTCTTCCTGATGTTGAAACCGCGGCCGATGACAGCAAGAATCCGCTGGCCCAGAGCTACGCAGTCTTACAGCAACTTGGCGACATTCTGCCGCAGGCCCAGCGCGAAGAGCGAACTCGCGGCCTGGTGCTTCATGTGAGCAGTCCCCGTCCCTCGCAGTCTGTTTCCCTCGGAGGATATCTCTTCACCGCAAGCTTGGCGCGTTCGTGGCCAGCAAGAAACCTCCTGCAGGACGACGGTGCGATGCTCTTGTTGCAGACTGGTCCGGACGAATTCTTCGTTGCCGGAACCGCGCTCAGTGTGACGGTGTCGGTTGATGTCGAAGCAAGAGAAGGCATCGCCGGCATCGCGGGCATTGAGGAGGGTTCACGCGTCAACGGGGAATGGATGACGGCGCGGCGCCTCAACGGTGACCAGGATAATCAGGGACGGACTGTTCTTCTCCCGGATCATCAGTTTAAGTTGCTTCGTGTCAAGCTCTACACCATCGCCTCTCATTGAGATGCCGGCAACCGCGATCGAAAAGCCCTCGCCAAATCTGTGAACCATGTGCCAGAGGGAAGCAGGAAGCACCAATCGATTCCGCTTCGCTGCCGGTTGACGCGCCTCAATTCTGATTCACGGCGTCCTCTCGGTTATTCCCGCCCAGCGCGCTATGGAAACGGACCACGAGATCTGCGACTCAATACACCGACCAGGTGCCCGGTGTGACCAGTTCGAGCAAATGGCGATCGGGGTCTCGAAAATACAGGCTGCGCCCGCCCTCTTCCCACGTTCGCTTTTCTTCTATGGCTATGCCTCTCTCTTGGAGCCACGACTCCCACGGTGCCAGTTCAGTCGCCGCAATGGCGAAAGCCAGGTGCAGTTCGCCTCCACCGTCATGTGGCGAGGAGAACGTCCGCGAAGCCCCCTTTTTGAACAGCAGCAGGACCTGTCGCGGACCTGCTTGCATCGCACAGCCACGTTCGCCAAACTCGCTTATGACCGTGAATCCGAAAGTCTCCTGGTAAAAACGGACGGAGCGTGGCACATCGCCGACGTAGAGAGAAGATTCAAGAATGCCATCAGCTGTTGGCGGCATTTCGTCCTCCTAGCGCTCAGGGCGCGAGCAAAAACAAATCAGGCTATGTCGCGGTGACCCGACCCGCCCTCGCTTGCGTTATACTCGCGTCCTCGGAGGTCGGCCACATGCTTCGCAAGCGCCTTGCGCATCTCAGTTTGCTCGCCTTCACCCTGTTTTCCGTCTCCGCGCTCTCGTTGGGCCAGCAACCCAGCGTGCCTGAAGCATACTCCGTTGTGCACGGCTGGCCGCAGCTTCCGCCGGGTTTTGTGCTGGGCCAAGTCTCTGGTGTCGCGGTCGATTCTCACAATCACGTTTTTGTCTTTCATCGAGCAGAAAATTCCTGGGCCACCGACAAGTCGCATCCCATTGCCTCGCCGACGGTGCTTTGCTTCGACGGGGAGTCCGGTAAACTGCTTTTTTCCTGGGGGCAAAATCGCTTCCTTGAGCCGCACGGCCTGCGTGTAGACCGCCACGACAATGTGTGGCTGACAGATCGGGCGCTGCAGCAGGTGTTCGAATTTTCTCACGACGGCAACCTTCTCCTCACGATTGGCACCGAGCGCGCTCCCGGTCTCGATGGCACTCATTTTAACTTGCCCACCGATATTGGTTTTGCTCCGAACAACGACATTTATGTCAGTGACGGCTACGGTAACAATCGCGTGGCGAAATTTTCTTCCGACGGCAAGTTTCTGCTCGACTGGGGGCGGAAGGGCGATGGGCCTGGAGAATTCAATCTGCCCCACAGCGTTGCGGTCGATGCCCAGGGACTCGTTTACGTCGCTGACCGGTCGAATGCCCGCGTTCAGGTATTCGACGCCAACGGCAGATTCTTGAAGATGTGGAAGTCCGAGGAACTGGGCCGACCGTGGTCACTGACGATCGGGCCCGACAATCTGCTTTATGTGGTCGATGGGGGCGACCTAAAACCGGCTCCCCCAGATCGCGGGCAAGTTCTTAAGCTTGACCTCTCCGGCAAAATCCTTGCGAAATGGAGCCGCTATGGCAATTATGACGGCCAGATCTATTGGGGTCATGATCTTGCCGTCGGCAGAGACGGTGCCGTCTATGTCGGAGACGTCTATCACGGCATGCGGGTCCAGAAATTCATTCCGCACTAAGCGTTTCGGTTTTCTTAACCCCCATTCCTCGGGCAGCAGGTCGAATACAAACCTCAAAACGCAGTGCGCTGCATATTCGCCTTGAGTGTGTCGTCAATGCGGGTTAGCGATTCGTTCAGATGGGCGCGGGTTTCGAGTGACATCTTGAGCCCGGGCTTACTGGTTGCGCTGCGGATTTGGCTGCGGAGCGCGGTCAGGTTTTCGCGAGCCATCGTTTGAGCGTCTTCCGGCACCGCATCGGTGCGCAAAGCGATGGCCACCAGTTTCCGCAGGTGAGCGCGCTGCAGAGAACGGCGATACGAGTTGATTTCGACGGACTGTCCGGGAGTCTTCAGTTCCGCCCAAATCGAATCCTGAATCTCGTTAAACAGCAGCCCCACGGTCAATGCTTCGCCCGACGAAGAGACTTTAACTTCCGAGTCGAGCAGGCGGTTGAGGACGATCGGATCATAGAGCCGGTCCAGGACGCGGTTTTGCAGCCCGAAAACCATTTCGTGGATGGGAACGTCGAACCGGGTCCGCATCGAGTCGATATCCGTCCAGTCCGAGAACCGAGGGCTGGCGAGCTTGTTGAGCAGTTCCGGGGAGAACTGAAAGGAGGTCGGCGAGAAAAGCTCTTTGCGAAGGAGTTCGAGCGCCGCTTTTTGTTGTGCGGCAGGTACCGGCTCGAATGGCAAGCGGTTCCCCGGATCGCCGACATGTCCGCGGTAGTGGTAGACGCCACCGATGTACTTCGAAGAGAGGTAGAGAGAATAACCTGCCTGGCCCAAAGCTATATCAAAACTACGGCGAAGGATCTGGTAACCTTCTCCCTGAACCTCCAGCTTTTTTTGCATGTTGTCCCAGACTTCCTGAGCCAGCACGATGCGCCTGGCGTAAAACTGTAGCGGGTCGGTGCCGTAGTCGAAGCGGTTGACGAGCGGGTCCATGTCAAATGCGCCGCCGCCGATGCCTGCGTCCTCGTCCGTATCGAAGGCCAGATCCGGCTCCGCTGACCGCGACGCAATTTTCTCAAGCTGGGGGAGTTCTCCTTCTGGAGACTGCGCGTCGATCGGCTTGTAGGCGTATTCAATCGCCCAGTAATCGTAAGGGCCAAGAACGGTCTGGTGATAAGGGCCTTGCTTGACGCCGTGGGGAGCGATGTTCGTGGGGATGTAATCCATCACCGAGCCGGTGAGACCCTGCTTTTCCATCAGACTCGAATCGCTGGCCTGTTCGAGCGTGTGGATCGTGCTGGCACGGAAATTGTGGCGCAGGCCGAGAGTGTGCCCGACTTCGTGGGCCGCGATTTCCACGAGGTAATCATGAATGAATTGATCGGCGTCGGGTCCGTCGGGATCCATGCCGCGCGCCACCAAGAGGTCAAAAGAAAACTCCGCATCGAGTGCGGATCCTTGAACGAGATCGCAAAATTGTGTCGAACCGTTGTGCCAGGGAGCCAGGAATGGCCGCATCGGCGGATTGGAATTCAGAAGCGAATCTCCCGTTGGCTTGATGTACTCGGTTTTCTCCCGGCGAAAGAACCTTGTTAACCCGGCGTCGAAGCGGATATCGGCATCAAAAACTTCTCCTGTGAGGGGATTTACGGCCGACGGGCCTTCGGCAAAACCGGGCTCGGGATAGCCCGTAAACCAGCGAATGGTGCTATAACGCACGTCGGCGGGATCCCAATCGGCGTCATCCGGCTGTTGCTTCACGACGACGGCGTTCTGAAAGCCGATCCGCTCGAAGGCGTTGTTCCAGAGCAGAATGCCCTCGCGAATGGCATCGCGGTACGGCACCGGAATCGTGTTCTCCAACCAGAACACGATGGGTTGCTTCGGAGGCGACAGTGGCGCGGAAGGATCCTGCTTTTCAAGACGCCAGTGATTGATATAACGCTTGCTGGTTTCGAAGTTCGTATCCGAACTGTAGTCTTCCACCTGGGTGAAGAAATGCCCGACCCGGTCGTCGGCCAGTCTCGGCCGGAAACCGGGCGGAGGCAGCTCGGAGAAACTGTAGTGAAAACGAACGAGAAGGCTGCGGGCGTCCGGAAGATCGCGTGGGGGTGGCGGCATCGGAGGTAGCGGCGTTCCCGGAGGAACCAGCGGGGAAAGTGGCGGCCGTTCAATCGCGTAGTGAGCCACGGTCTCGATCTCGACATTTTTCTCGAACGACTTCAGTGCTCCGAAGTTGCTGTTTTTTGGGTCGAAGCGATACGGAAACCGGAAGGACAATTCGAGAGCATAGCCGTACATGGGCACGTCAGTCAGGAGAAAATCGCCGAAGTCAACAAGAAGGCTCTGGCGTTGCGGTTGAGGCAAACTCGCAAGCTTGCTCGAGCCCAGGATGGAGTCACTGAACGACCGGTTCACCGCGCGTCGGATGGGCAAGCCTTCCTTTGCCACAAATCGAGTGTTCTTCGCGATTAGTTGAATGTTCTTTCCTTCTTTATGAAAAGTGACGGGAGTCTGGCCGCACATCTCAGCGCCGTAGAAGCCGCCCTCGCCGAGGCCGCTTTCACAGGTGAGGGAAAGTATGTACATCTTGTCTAGTTGATCGGGCTGAATTTCGAGGAACACTTTTTCGTCTGTTTGGTACAACGTGAACAATCCCTTGATAACTTTGGCGTCCTTCACGGTTTCTTCGAACGTCTTGTCTTTCGGCGCGTCGGACTTTTTCTCTTCGGCGGAGTCGGGTTTTTTCTCCCGGTCCGGATTCTGGGCGCTAAAAGTTGGCATCGCGGGGGAAAGCAGAGACAGGGTAATCGCCAGCGAGGCGGTCCATTTCGTCATAAGAGGGCTCCTTTGGAAAGGGTGAGCCCTTCCATATCTGAACCGCGCGACGCAAGTCAAGGCCTTGCATTTCGAGTCGGCAGATTTTGAAAAGTAAGCGCAGGAATTCGCGAAGGACATTTTTTTGTCGAATAAAAGTGTCCCAGGGGTAACGCCAGAAGTACCAGGGTGATTGGAACTGGGCGGACGCTGATTTCAGAAGCGGGGACCGGCCGCGCGGGTGCCGCGAGAGCGGTCGCGAGCCAGCCAGGGAGCTATATGTATTTTAGCGGCAATGACTTGCAGAGGTTTGAAGAACTTGCATGCGTGAAAAAAATGAGCCTCTGTCTCAAAAACGTTGGTAACTGCTCCACTGGAACTTGAGGCCGGGCGGCGGCGCACTGCTCCGAACCCGTCCCACCGTCCAGTTGTTCCCTTACAAATAAAGGAGTTTCCTGTAGAACAGCACCGTGTTTCGGCGGAGCGGGTGTACCCGCTGGTGAACGCGTGACACGTCGCCATTGGAAGGTTTGGGAAAGGGAGCTGCCCATGAAAAATCTGAGTCGCCGCGAGCAGGGCTTCTCTCTGGTTGAGCTGGTCGTGGTCGTAGCCGTGATGTTCGTCATCGCTGCGTTCGCTATCTTTCAGAGCATGGGATCGATGGCCAACTATAAGGCCAATGCGGCGCAGGACGTTGTTTTCAGCCAGCTGCGTGTGGCGCGCGGACTCGCCATCAGCCAGCGGCGCACCGTGCAGGTGTGGATCGACCAGACGTTTTCCGGGCCTGGCGGTACGCAACAGGTGAAATATCAGGTGCAAGCGGCGGCTCAAACCGCCGAGGTACCCGGTCCCATCGTTGCGATGCCTCTGCCGGCGCCAGTCCAGTTCATGCTTGAAGCGGGCGTGCCGGATACTCCGATGGCTTTCGGCAATGCCGCCGCGGTATTCATCGGGAACACGAGCGGCGGGCCCGTGATTATGCAGTTCAACCCCACGGGCACCTTTACGGACAACACCGGCACGGCCATTTTGAATGGAACGATTTTTCTTGGCATGACGGGCCAGGTTAGCACGGCTCGAGCCGTTACGATCATGGGTGGCACGGGCCGCGTCCGTCAGTACACCTGGAATGGGGCCTCAATCGGGTGGCGAGAATAGGGAGCCGCGACATGAAAAAAATCCTGAAACACCGAGCCGAAAAGGGATTCACGCTGATTGAAACCATGATTGCCATGGCCATCCTCAGCTTTGGCATCCTTACTCTCGCCTCGTTTTATACCCAGGGAGTGAAAGCCAGCTACCAGTCACAAATTCAATTCATCGCCCAGGAAAAGGCCCAGGAAGCCCTGGAAACGATTTTTACCGCTCGTGACACGCAGATGCTTTCCTTCGCGCAAATCAACAACGTCAGTCAGGGAGGCGTTTTCCTCGATGGACCTCAGGCGCTGCTGGCCCCGGGTCCCGACGGACTGGTCGGCACGGCCGACGACGACACAACCAACCCGGACAGCATCGTGGTGGCGCCGGGTGCGGACAATGTCCTGGGAACAGCCGATGACATCACTATCAATCTGAATCCCTGGATGACGCGGACAATTCAGATCCAGCCTGTGCCGAACATGACCAACCTGAATCAGGTCACCATAACCATGAACTACACCTATGAAGGGCAGGCCGGGCAATTTCAGCTGGTCTGCTACATCTCTTCCTACGCCTGAGGCCCACGATGAAATCCCAAGCTCACAGAAAGTTTGCAGGCTTCACGCTCATGGAACTGATGATCGCCATGCTCGTGACTTTGATTCTGTTGTATGCGGCGGTCATGGCCTTTCGCGACGCCTCGCAGTCGAACACCGTCGTCACGCAAGCTTCGGACATGACCGATAACCTGCGCTCGGGCTTGAACCTGATCCAGCAGGACTTGCAGCAGGCGGGTTCGGGAATTCCGACCGGCGGAATCCCGATTCCCTATACCTCGAACAACTCTTCGACGGCGCCCTGCGGCACCACCGCGCCGACCAATCGGCCGATCCTGAACGGAGTCGCGACGTTCCCCCAATGCAACTCGACATTGCCGGCGGTCGAGCCCGGCCAGGCCCTGGGGCCGTTAATCACCGCACCCGATGCAGTGGCCGGCAATCCCTCCAATCCGAACAGCTACACCGATGAAATCACGGTTTTGTACGCGGACAACCTGCAGATGGATGCCAAGCCAATCAACGAACAGACCACTCTCATTCCTCCTAACCCCGGTTGCCCGAACGGTTCGTTGACGCTCTCAGGCACCACCCTCACGGCCGTTTTTGACGGGACAACTCTGAACAGCAACGGCGGCTACAACTGCGTGAATTTCAACAAGAACGGCATCTACATCAACCCCGGCGACCTGATCATGTTCAGCAACAGCAAGGGACAGGCCGTCCTGGCGGTTACCACGGTGAGCAATCAGACTCTCACCTTCAGTCCAAACGATGCGTTCAACTTGAACGGCCGTACCGATACCGGCGGGACCATCACCCAGCTGATGACCAGTTCGACCTGCGGCGGCGGCAACGCTTGCTTCCCGAACACGATGGCGCAGCGAATCTGGATGGTCACCTACTACCTCGACAACGTAACCAGCCCGCCCTTCGTTCGCCTGATTCGCCAGGTTGGTTTCAATCCGCCCACACCCGTGGGAGAGACACTTGAAAATCTTCAGTTCACGTACGACTTCATGGACGGGGTAACCAATCCCTCGAATCAACCCACGGTGCCAAACGGCAACAGCGAATCGCAGATCCGCATGATCAACGTCTACCTCGGCGCCCGGTCCAGCTACCAGGTGACCAAAGGCAACCGATCACTTTTCGAGCGCGACAATCTGATGACGCAGGTAAGCCTCCGCAGCATGGCTTATCACAATAGGTATCAATAAGAGGAGCAACGGATGAATACGATTCTTTCCAAAAAATCCAAGCGTTTTGGCAAAGACGCG
>Ga0306920_100010443_pt1 | contig 12460 bp, 11 predicted proteins | sample flu12Cox44000170_FD_204666 | JGI IMG/M metagenome (GOLD analysis project Ga0306920, IMG submission 204666) | Lab enrichment of tropical soil microbial communities from Luquillo Experimental Forest, Puerto Rico - flux4day.12C.oxic.44.000.170 (v2)... | ecosystem: Environmental > Terrestrial >...
CAGCACGGCGCGCGCCTTGTTCTCGGTTTCCTGCCATTCGGACTCGGGCACCGAATCCGCCACCACGCCCGCGGCGGCCTGCACATACAGATTGCCGTTGTGGATGAGGCCGGTGCGGATCGCGATGGCCAGGTCCATCTCGCCGTTGAACGAGAGATAGCCGACCGCGCCGCCGTAGAGGCCGCGCTTTACGGGCTCCAGTTCGTCGATGAGTTCCATCGCGCGCACCTTGGGCGCGCCCGAGAGCGTGCCGGCCGGGAACGTGGCGCGCAGCACGTCGAAGTTGTTCATGCCGGGTTTGAGCTTGCCTTCCACCGAACTCACGATGTGCTGCACGTGCGAGTACTTTTCGATGATCATCTTGTCGGTCACGGCCACGGAGCCGATCTCGGCGATGCGGCCCACGTCGTTGCGTGCGAGGTCGATCAGCATGACGTGCTCGGCGATTTCCTTCGGGTCGTTGAGCAGTTCGGTCGCGAGTTCGGCATCGCGCTCGGGCGTGTTGCCGCGCGGACGCGTGCCCGCGAGCGGGCGGATCGTCACGATGCGGTCCTCGCCGCGCTTTTCCTGACGCACCAGAATCTCCGGCGACGCGCCCACCACGTGGAAATCGCCGAAGTTGTAGTAGTACATGTACGGCGACGGGTTCAGCGAACGCAGCGCGCGATAGAGCGAGAGTGGATTGTCGCGATACGGCTTGATGAGGCGCTGGCCCACCTGCACCTGCATCAGTTCGCCGGCGGCGATGTATTCCTTCGCCTTGCGCACGGCGGCGAGGTAATCGTCCTTCTTGAATTCGCGGAACGTTTCCGTGCGCACGCTCGCCGAAGTCACCGGCGGCTGCACCGTCGTGCGCAGGCGCTGCTTGAGTTCGCGCAGTCGGTGCTTCGCCTTCGTGTAGGCCTCGGGCGTTTGCGGATCGGCGTAGACGATCAGGTAGAGCTTGCCCGCGAGATTGTCGATGACCGCGACTTCTTCGGTCAGCAGCAGCTGGATGTCGGGCAGGCCGAGGTCGTCGGGCGGGCAGGTGTCGGCGAGCTTCTTCTCGATGTAGCGCACCGCGTCATAGCCGAAGTAGCCCGCGAGACCGCCGCAGAAGCGCGGCAGGCCGGGCCGCTGCGCGACCTTGAAGCGCGCCTGGTACTTCGCGATGAATTCGAGCGGATCGCCGTCATGCGTTTCGAGCACCTGGCCGTCGCGCACGACTTCCGAAACGCCATTGCGTGTGCGGATCAGCGAGCGCGCGGGCAGGCCGATGAACGAGTAGCGCCCGAAACGCTCGCCGCCCACCACGGACTCCAGCAGGAAAGAATTTGCGCCGCCGCGCTCGGGCTGCGCGAGCTTGAGGTACAGCGAGAGCGGCGTTTCGAGATCGGCGAGTGCCTCGGCGATCAGCGGGATGCGGTTGTAGCCCTCGTTGGCGAGAGACTGAAATTCGAGTTCGGTCATGTTCCGATCCTGTTCGTGCTGCCAGTCGCGGCGTCGGGTGCGGGCCCAGTGCGGCTCAAAAAGGGGCGCGCGGTGAGCGCGAGGCGTTTGTTTTTGAGTGCTTGATGGCCGCTGGCGCTCGCTCGTGCAGCCCGGAAAACGCGTCATGCCAAAGCGCTTGCCGGGCGGCGTGCGGTGTATCGACGAATGGTCAGGCGTAGGCGCTCGCACCTCGATCAGATCGCCGCGAACGGCGAAACGACACGCAAGGACAACGAAAGCCAGCGGCCAGATCAGCCGGCGGGTTACCGCAACAGCTTAGAGTCGAGACACGCGCGAGTGCGCAGCGAAGTAAAAAACGGTGCTGAAGAAGGGCTCTGGAGACACCCCAAGCAACTTCAGCGAACCTCGGGTGAGGTTAGCGCGACCAGCGACGCCAGGGCCAGGCTCCCCGGTCGATCGTGCTCAGACTCCGTTTTTTATTCAGAAACATGAGGATAGTTGACGTTCAGTTGAGAACTTAAGTCAGATCATTGTGCGCTGCGACCGCCTTGGCGGCGTCGAGCAGCGAGGCAACTATACCATCCGATTCGATTTTTTGTACAGGCTGGCCGTGGTTGTAGCCGTAGGGCACCGTGAGCGTGGCCATGCCGGCCGCGCGGCCCGCGATCGCATCGTTCTCCGAATCGCCGATCGCCACTGCTGCCGCGGGCTCGACGCCCAGGCGCTCGCACGCGGTGAGCATCGGCAGCGGATCGGGCTTCTTCTTCTCCAGGCTGTCGCCGCCGATCACTACGCTGAAGTACTGCGCGAGGCCGTATTGCTGCAAAAGCTCAACGGCGAAGCGGTGCGGCTTGTTGGTCACGCACGCGAGCTTGATGCCCTGGTCGCGCAGCGCAGCGAGGCCCGCTTCGACATCCGGATACAGATGCGTGTGGCGGCCGTTGATCTTCGCGTACTCGTCCTGGTAGAGCGCGAGTGCCTCGTCGAAGCGAGCCTGGGCATCGTCCTCGGGAAAGCGGGGCGCGAGCACGCTCTTGATCAGGTGCTCCGAGCCCTTGCCGACGTAGCCCATCACTTCCTCGCGCGTGGTTTCTTCGGCGTCGAGCTGCGCGAGCATACCGTTCAGGCCGGCGGCGAAGTCGTCGGCGGTGTCGACCATCGTGCCGTCGAGGTCGATCAGCGCCGCTTCGATGCGCGGCGCGCTGAACTTGATGGACGCACTCATTTTGCGTTGGCGGCGCTTGCCACGCCTGCGAGCTGCGCGCGCATCTGGTCGATCACGGCCTTGTAGTCCGGCTTGCCGAAGATCGCCGAGCCCGCCACGAAGGCGTCCGCGCCGGCTGCCGCGATTTCGGCGATATTGTCGACCTTCACGCCGCCGTCCACTTCGAGATGGATCTCGCGGCCGGTCCGCGCCGTGTAGGCGTCGATCTTCGCGCGCGCCTCGCGCAGCTTGTTGAGCGCCTCGGGAATGAACGACTGGCCGCCGAAGCCCGGATTCACCGACATGATGAGGACGAGGTCGACCTTGTCCATCACGTGGTCGAGGTAGTTGAGCGGCGTGGCCGGGTTGAACACGAGGCCGGCCTTGCAGCCGTGGTCGCGGATCAGCGAGAGCGTGCGGTCGATGTGGTCCGAGCCTTCCGGGTGGAAGCTGATGAGGTTCGCGCCGGCCTTGGCGAAGTCGGGCACGATGCGGTCGACCGGGCGTACCATCAAATGCACGTCGATGGGCACGTTCACGTGCGGGCGGATCGCCTCGCACACCAGCGGGCCGATGGTGAGATTCGGCACGTAATGGTTGTCCATCACGTCGAAGTGGATCCAGTCGGCGCCGGCGGCGACGACGTTGCGGACTTCCTCGCCAAGACGCGAAAAGTCGGCGGAGAGAATGCTGGGGGCGATGCGGAATTGCGTCATGGCGGCCATCGAAAAACTGTCGGAAAAACCGCATTTTACCGTCAGTGGGGCAGCCGATCCTTGCCACTGCCGTGGCTGGCGCCACGGGCCGCGCCGGGTTGCGAGTGCCCGTCGCATCAAGCAGAATGCCAAACCATGTGCCGCGCCTCGCGGCGCGCTCGCGAGCGCCTTGCTGTGCGGGCGCCTCCGTCAACGGACTCAGCAGCCGCACCCGGGCGATTGGAACAAGGATGAGCCAGTACGAATTCAGCGTGACGTCGCAGGTGCGCTACCTGCCCGAAGAATCGGATCCGGAGCGCCGGCAATATGCCTTCGCCTATACGCTGACCATTCGCAATACCGGTCAGGTGAGCGCCCAGCTGATCGCGCGCCACTGGGTGATCACCGACAGCGAAAATCACGTCCAGGAAGTGAAGGGGCTCGGCGTGGTCGGCCATCAGCCGCTTCTGAAGCCGGGCGAACAGTTCGAATACACGAGCTGGGCCGTAATCGCGACGCCCGTGGGCACCATGCGCGGCGAGTACTTCTGTGTGGCCGAGGACGCCGAACGCTTCGAGGCGCCCGTGCCCGAGTTCGTGCTGCGCATGCCGCGCACGCTGCATTGAACCGCTGCGCGAATTCGGGGTCTGCTAGTCCTGGCGCCGATCGTCGCGCCGGGCTTGCTTCTTCCTGCCCGACGCGGTCCACACAACGATGAAAATCAGCAGGAACAGCGCAAGGAGCGCCTCCAGACCAAACATGAGCATCGGGTATTCGTCGAGCAGTTCTGACATGGCGGCATCCATCGAGAGCCCGTATTGTAGGCGTGATTTTGACGTCGATTCTGGTCTCGATGCACCGGTAATGCCGGGATTCACAACGGTGCGATATCGTGCGGGCTCAGCGCTTCGGCGCGTGGGTGCACGGTTGAGCGGCTGGCTGGGCGCCGTTTCGCTGGCGGCGTTACTTGCCGCATGCGGTGGCCCGAGCTACGTGCGCAACGCACCGCCCAAGGGTGCGCCCGCATTGCCCTCGCAGCTTGCAGCGCAGCGCCTCACGCCGGTTGCGTGGCAGCAGGTGCCCGGGTGGCAGGATGATTCGCTGATCGGCGTGACCGCGGCGCTGCGCGCTAACTGCACGCGTCTCGCGCGCGATCCGCGCTGGCAGCGCGCCTGCTCGGCCGCCTCGCAACTCGACGACCTCGACGCTTCGAGCGCGCGCGTATTCTTCGAAACGTATTTCACGCCCTATCAGTTCGCCAACAGCGACGGCACGCTCGACGGTCTCGTGACCGGCTACTACGAGCCGCTGCTGCGCGGTTCGCGCACGCGGCATGGCATCTATCAGACGGCGCTGTATCGCTGGCCGTCCGGCTATCGTCCGGGAGCCGCGCTGCCGCCGCGCGCGCAGCTCGAACGCTCCGGCGCGCTCAACGGCAACGAACTTGTGTGGGTCGACGATCCGATCGAAGCGTTCTTCCTGCAGGTGCAGGGCTCGGGCCGCATCGTGATGGAAGACGGCAGCGTGATGCGCGTGGGCTTTGGCGGGACCAACAATCAGCCGTACAAGTCGATCGGGCGCTGGCTGCTCGATCGCGGCGAACTCACGCCGGCGCAGGCGACCATGCAGGGCATCAAGGCCTGGGCGCGCGCGAACCCGACGCGCGTGGACGCGCTGCTCGACACCAATCCGCGCTTCGTGTTCTTCCGCGAGATGGCGGGTTCCGAGGGCGACGCGCAGGGCGGCGCGGATGGCCCGGTCGGCGCGCTCGGTGTGCCGCTCACGCCGGAGCGTTCGATTGCCGTCGATCCGTCGTCGATTCCGCTCGGCACGCCGGTGTTTCTCCAGACCACGCGTCCGCTCACGAACACGCCGCTCAACCGGCTCGTGTTCGCACAGGACACGGGCACGGCGATCAAGGGCGGCGTGCGCGCCGACTACTTCTGGGGACTCGGCGACGACGCCGGCGATCTGGCCGGCAAGATGAAGCAGGGCGGCCGCATGTGGCTGCTGTTCCCCAATTCTTGAGTGCCGTAGTGCTTCAGCGCGTCACGCGAGTTGCGCACGTAAAGTGAAAAAGCCGGCAATTGCCGGCTTTTTCGTTCCTTTCGACACGTCGCGCGCCGCTGTGCTTCTCGTTGTGCTTCCGTTACTTCGGCCGCTTGTCGATCACGCGCCTGGCCTTGCCCACCGAGCGCTCGATGCCATTGACTTCGAGCACGATCACCTTGCACGTCACGCCGATGAGCGCCTTGATGTCGTAAGCGAGCGCCTTGCTTGCCGCGTCGAGCGCGCCGTAGTCGGGTGAGTTTTCCGGGCACGGTTCGCAGTGGAGGGTCATCACGTCCATCGGGCCTTCCTTCGTCAGGATGATCTGATAGTGCGGCGCAAGCGCCGGCTGCTTGAGCAGCAGCTCCTCGATCTGCGTGGGGAACACGTTCACGCCACGGATGATCAGCATGTCGTCCGAGCGGCCCGTGATCTTTTCCATGCGGCGCATGGTACGCGCCGTGCCCGGCAGGAGACGCGTGAGGTCGCGCGTACGGTAGCGGATGATCGGCAGTGCTTCCTTGGTGAGCGAGGTGAAGACGAGCTCGCCGAATTCGCCGTCGGGCAGGACTTCGCCGGTCTCGGGGTTGATGATCTCGGGGTAGAAGTGGTCCTCCCAGATCGTCGGGCCGTCCTTCGTTTCCGCGCATTCCGAAGCCACGCCCGGGCCCATCACTTCGGAGAGACCGTAGATGTCGACCGCCGTGATGCCCATGCGGTGCTCGATGGCCGTGCGCATGTCGTTGGTCCAGGGCTCCGCGCCGAAGATGCCGATGCGCAGCGAGCAGCTGGCCGGATCGATGCCCTGGCGCTCCATTTCGTCGGCGATCGCGAGCATGTAGCTCGGCGTGACCATGATGATGTCGGGACGGAAATCCTGGATCAGCTGAACCTGCTTTTCAGTCTGGCCGCCGCCAAACGGAATCACCGTGAGGCCCGCGCGCTCAGCGCCGTAGTGTGCGCCGAGGCCGCCCGTGAAGAGACCGTAGCCGTAGCTGATGTGCACCTTGTCGCCGCGCCGCGCGCCCGCCGCGCGCACCGAGCGTGCGACGAGGTTCGCCCACGTGTCGATGTCGCGTGCCGTATAGGCAACCACGGTCGGCTTGCCGGTCGTGCCCGACGATGCGTGGATACGCGAAATCTGCTCCTGCGGCACGGCAAACATGCCGAAGGGGTAGTTGTCGCGCAGATCCTTCTTCGTGGTGAACGGGAAGCGCGCGAGATCGGCGAGCGACTGAACCTGGGACGGGTGCACGCCCGCTTCGTCGAATTTACGCCGATAGACCGGCGAATTCTCATAAGCATGGTTCAGCGACCATTTCAGGCGCTCTAGCTGCAGCGCAGCCAGCTCGTCGCGGCTCGCCTTTTCGATGGGTTCGAGCGGCAGCGTGGTAGTCATGGGTGTCTCCTGGATCTTAAGAACTTTACTCGTGACGCGGGGGGAATCGAGCAGGGGATACCCGGTTCACATTGCGACTGGAATGACATTGCCGCGAATCTGCGCGGACTTGCCTCGGAAAAGCGCGATGGTTTCGCCTGCCCGGTTCGTCACGCGGATGTCATAGACCCCGTTGCGTCCCGATAGCACCTGTTCGACGGCTTCGGCGGTCAACACCTCGTCGCGCAGGACCGGACGCAGGAACTCGATCGAGCAGCCCGCCGCTACAGTGTTGACGTTATATGAGTTGCACGCGAAGGCGAACGCCGAATCCGCGAGCGAAAAGATCATCCCGCCGTGGCAGGTCTGATGGCCGTTGAGGAACTCGGGCCGCACAGCCATACGCAGGCGCGCGTAACCGGCGCGCACTTCGAGGAGTTCCATACCGAGCGCGCGGGTGCAGCCGTCGGCTTCGTACATCGCTTGCGCGGCCGCGCGGGCGAGTTCGTCGGGCGACATGCTTTCCTCCGGGGGCAGTTGCAAGACTTGCGTGGACATCTCAGCGGCCCTCGAAGTGCGGTGCGCGTTTTTCGATGAAGGCCTGAACACCCTCCGCGTAGTCGTATGAAGCGCCCAGTTCGCGTTGCAGATCGCGTTCGAGATCGAGTTGCTGGTCGAGCATGTTCGTGGCCGATGCGCGCAGCGCTTCGCGTGTCGCGACGATGGCGCGCGTGGGCTGCTGCGCGAGCCGTGCGGCTAGCGCGCCAGCCGTTTGCGCGAGTTCGGCGTCGTCGGTCACTTGCCAGACCAGGCCCCAGTTTTCCGCCTTTTCCGCGCTGAGCTTTTCGCCGGTCATGGCGAGCCCGAGTGCGCGCGCCATGCCCACACGCCTGGGCAGGAACCACGTGCCGCCCGAATCGGGCACGAGGCCGATCTTCACGAACGCCTGGATGAAGCTCGCGGAGCGCGCGGCGAGCACGAGGTCGCAGGCGAGGGCGAGATTCGCGCCGGCGCCGGCCGCGGTGCCGTTGACGGCGGCGATCACGGGCATCGGCAGCGCCTGCAGGCGCTTGATCAGCGGATTGAAATGCTCGTCGATGAGCGCGCCCAGGTCGCTCATTGCGCCCGGCGTGAAGTCGAGATCGGCGAGATCCTGGCCTGCGCAGAAGCCGCGGCCCGCTCCGGTCAGCACGAGCGCCCGCGCGCCGGCTGCGGCGACTTCGTCGAGCGCTGTGGCAAGCTCGCCGTGCATGGCGCGCGTGAAGCTGTTGAGCTTGTCCGGGCGGTTGAGCGTGATCGTGGCCACGCGGGTGGATGCGTCGATTTCGACGCGGATCGCATCGTAGGGCATCGGTTGTCTCCTGTTTCCTGAGTTAGCGCTTCAGCGCTTTGCGATCCGGAGTTGGCGCTTTAGCTGTCGGCCGGAGTTAGTGCTTTAGCACTTACTCCGGGCCCATGCAGAGCACTTACTCCGGTCTCACGCAACGCGCTCAGGTCCCATGCAAAGCTGTTTCCCGAGACCGCCGAACGCTGCGCCCGACGGCCGGTCGATACTGCGCGCGTTATGCCTCGACGCGTTCGATCGCCAGCGCAATACCCTGGCCAACCCCGATACACATCGTGCAAAGCGCAAATCGCCCCTTCGTACGCTCGAGCTGATGGAGCGCGGTCGTGACGAGGCGCGCGCCCGAAGCGCCGAGCGGGTGGCCCAGCGCGATCGCGCCGCCATTGGGGTTCACGCGCGGATCGTCGTCGGCAATGCCGAGTGCGCGCAGCACCGCGAGGCCTTGCGAGGCGAACGCCTCATTGAGCTCGATCACGTCGAACTGGTCCAGCGTCATGCCGAGCTGCTTGAGCAGCTTTTGCGTGGCGGGCGCGGGGCCGATGCCCATGATGCGCGGCGCGACGCCGGCCGTGGCCATGCCGAGCACGCGCGCCCGGCGGCGGAGGCCGTATTGCCTGGCGGCCTCCTCATTGGCGAGCAGCAGGGCGCAGGCGCCGTCGTTGACGCCCGAGGCGTTGCCTGCCGTGACCGTACCGTCCGGCTTCACCACGCCCTTGAGTTTGCCGAGCGATTCGAGCGAGGTTTCGCGCGGGTGTTCGTCGAGCGTCACGAGCACCGGGTCGCCCTTCTTCTGCGCAATTTCGACCGCGACGATTTCCTGCGCGAGCGTACCGTCCTTTTGTGCGCGCGCGGCCTTCTGCTGGCTGCGCAGCGCGAACGCGTCCTGATCGGCGCGGTTGATGTTGAATTCTTCCGCGACGTTTTCCGCCGTTTCGGGCATCGAATCGACGCCGTACTGCTGCTTCATCAGCTTGTTGACGAAACGCCAGCCGATGGTCGTGTCGTAGATGGCCGCTTCACGCGAGAACGCCGCAGTGGCTTTGCCCATCACGAACGGCGCGCGCGTCATGCTCTCCACGCCGCCCGCGATCATGAGGCGCGCTTCGCCCGCCTTGATCGCTCGCGCGGCGCTGCCGACGGCATCGAGTCCCGAGCCGCACAGGCGGTTGAGCGTGCCGCCCGGCGCGTCGCCAGGCAGGCACGCGAGGAGCGCGGCCATGCGCGCGACGTTGCGGTTGTCCTCGCCGGCCTGATTGGCGCAGCCGTAGAGCACGTCGTCGAGCGCGCTCCAGTCCACGCCGGGATTGCGCTCGACGAGCGCCCGGATGGGCACGGCGGCGAGGTCGTCAGCGCGGACGTCCTTGAGGGCGCCGCCGTAGCGGCCGAACGGGGTGCGAATCGCGTCGCAGATATAGGCTTCGGTCATCTCGGATTCCTGGGGCGCGAGCGCAGAAGTGCACTCACGCCTTGCATGCTAGAGGGATGGGCAAAAGGGCGCCATTCGGCCGGACGGCATAGGCCGTTCAGCTGGCTACCGCAGGGGCCGCTTTCGGTTCAACATGAACGCGGCTCTGAACCACGCGGAAGCGGTTCGCCACGAAAGCAGCGTCGGCGAGCGCAGCGTTCGCCGCGGGGTTCGCGCCGGTGCCGTGGAAGTCGGAGAACGCAGCCGACTGGTTCACGAACACGCCGCCCGTCAGGTTGATCGAGAGCGCTACACCGCCGGTGATGGCGGCTTCGTGGGCGGCGTCGATCACGGCGTCGTCGGTGCTGTACACGGAAAGCGTGAGCGCACCGTGGTCGCGTGCGGTCTCGCCGGCCAGCTTGAGCGACTGCGCCGTGGAATCCGTGGCGATCACGAACGAGATCGGGCCGAACCACTCGCGCGTGAACTGGGCGGCGTCGCGGGCCGCGTCGAGCGAGAGCACGAGCGGCGTGCGCACGCGCGCGCCGGCGAACTGAGGGTGCTCCAGCGTCTGGCTGTCGGCGAGGACGGTGCCGAGCTTGCGGGCCTCGTCGATGCGAACCGTCACGCCTTCGTTCTGGATCGCGCCGAGCACTTCGACGGCGCGTGCCGGGTCGGACACGAACTTCTGCACGGCGCCGGCAATCGCCTGAGCGACCGCCTCGAAGCTCACCTGGCCTTCAGCGGTGCGGATGCCGTCGCGCGGCACGTAGATATTCTGGGGGGCCGTGCACATCTGGCCCGAGTAGAGGGAGAGCGAGAAGGCGATGTTGCGCGCGGCGGCCTTCAGGTCCTCCACGGAGTCGATCACGATCTGGTTCACGCCGGCCTTCTCCGTGTAGACCTGCGCCTGGTGCGCATTGCGCTCGAGCCAGTCGCCGTTTTGCGTGCTGCCCGTGAAGTCGATCAGCTTGATCTCGGGGCGCAGCGCGAGCTGCTGCACGAGCGCGCCGTCGTTGGGGTCGGTGGCGAGCAGCGTCACGACGTTGGGATCGAAGCCAGCTTCGCGCAGCACGTCACGCGCGACACGCACGGTGACTGCGAGTGGCAGGATCGCGCCGGGGTGCGGCTTGACGATGACCGTGTTGCCGGTCGCGAGGTCCGCGAAGAGGCCGGGGTAGCCGTTCCAGGTCGGGAACGTGCAGCAGCCGAGCACGAGGCCGGTGCCGCGCGGGACGATGGTGAAGCGCTTTTGCATCGCGAGCGGCGGGTTCTTGCCCTGCGGCTTTTCCCAGTGCGCGTCGGCAGGAATGCGGCGCAGCTGGTCGTATGCATAGGCGACGGCCTCCAGCGCGCGGTCCTGAGCGTGCGGGCCGCCGGCCTGGAAGGCCATCATGAACGCCTGGCCGGTCGTGTGCATCACGCTAAAGGCGATCTCGAAGCTCGCACGATTCAGGCGTTCGAGGATCTCGAGGCTCACGCCCGCCCATGCCTGCGGGCCGGCGGCGCGCCAGTCGCGCTGGGCTTTCTGCGCGGCTTCGATCAACTGGTCCGGGGTCGACTTCGGATAGCGCGCGCCGAGCGCGAAACCGAACGGCGACGCCTCGCTGCCGACGGTTTCGCCGGTCGACGGCTGGTCGAGTTCGAAGGTGCGATTCAGGTGGGCCTTGAACGCGGCTTCGCCGTCTGCGCTAGCAGTTTCCCCGTACACTTTGGGACTAGGCATTTCGGCGAACGGGCTCCAGTAGCCGCGGGTTTCGATGGCGGCAAGCGCTTTTTGAAGCGCGCCCTCATGCTTGGCGAACAACGAATGTGTCATGGCGAAACATTGATTGAGAGGTTGGAAATGACCCGTGTCAATTAATTGACCGACCGGTTGGTTGGCAAATGTTAGCATTAGTCAAAGATCGGCGTGAAAATTTTTTTGGGGATTTTCTTTAGATGAAAGGAGGAGTTATGGGGTACGAAAACATCCTGGTTGAGACGCGTGGCAAGGTCGGTCTGGTCACGCTGAACCGGCCGAAGGCGCTCAACGCGCTGAACGATGCGCTCATGGACGAACTGGGCGCTGCGCTCAAGGCGTTCGACGCCGATGAGGGCATTGGTGCGATCGTCATCACGGGTAGCGAAAAGGCATTCGCGGCCGGCGCGGACATCGGCATGATGGCGACCTACACCTTTATGGATGTGTACAAAGGTGACTACATCACGCGCAACTGGGAGATGATCCGCACGATCCGCAAGCCGATCATTGCGGCGGTCGCGGGCTTCGCGCTGGGTGGCGGCTGCGAGTTGGCCATGATGTGCGACATGATCTTCGCGGCCGACACGGCGAAGTTCGGCCAGCCCGAGATCAAGTTGGGCGTGATTCCGGGGGCGGGCGGCACGCAGCGTTTGCCGCGCGCGGTGTCCAAGGCGAAGGCGATGGATCTGTGCCTGACGGCTCGGATGATGGGGGCGGAGGAGGCTGAGCGCGCGGGTCTCGTGTCGCGCGTGATTCCGGCGGCGGATCTGCTGAACGAGACGCTTGCGGCGGCAGCAACCATCTGCGAGTTCTCCCTGCCGGCAGTGATGATGGCGAAGGAGTCGGTGAACCGCGCCTACGAAACCACGCTCGCGGAGGGGGTGCACTTCGAGCGTCGGATGTTCCACTCGCTCTTTGCGACGGAAGATCAGAAGGAAGGGATGGCGGCGTTCGTCGAGAAGCGCAAGCCCGCGTTCAAGAACAAGTAACGGGTTGCGGAATTCGATCGGCGGAATCGGCGGTCGAAATTATTTCGCGTCCCCCCTTGCGGGGCGTCGGCAGGGGCGTTAATATTCGCCCCCTTCGCAGTTCGATGTCTCTGACGTCGGTTCAGCGAAGGCCGCCGCGGAAACCGGCGGCACGCGAAGTCGGCGGCTTTTTTAAGCGGTAAGCGAAAAAAAGCAGTTGACGAAGCGGGAAAGAGTCTTC
>Ga0306920_100010444_pt1 | contig 12459 bp, 12 predicted proteins | sample flu12Cox44000170_FD_204666 | JGI IMG/M metagenome (GOLD analysis project Ga0306920, IMG submission 204666) | Lab enrichment of tropical soil microbial communities from Luquillo Experimental Forest, Puerto Rico - flux4day.12C.oxic.44.000.170 (v2)... | ecosystem: Environmental > Terrestrial >...
GCTGATGAACGACATGCCGCCTTTCATCACCGGCGGTTCGATGATCGAGACTGTCACGATGGAGGCCACCACTTACGCGCCGCCGCCGCAGCGCTTCGAGGCCGGCACACCGATGACATCGCAGGTAGTCGGGTTGGCCGCCGCGGCAAGGTATCTCGATGCGATCGGCATGGACAAGATCGAGGGGCACGAACGTGACCTGGTCACTGCTGCAGTCGACGGTCTGTCGAGTATTCCCGGTGTCCGGATCATCGGCCCGACGTCGATGGACAACCGGGGCTCGCCGGTGTCGTTCGTGGTCGACGGCATTCACGCCCATGATGTGGGCCAGGTACTCGATGACGACGGCGTGGCGGTGCGCGTCGGCCATCACTGTGCGATTCCACTCCACCGGCGGTTCGGTGTCGCCGCGACGGCGCGGGCATCGTTCGCGCTCTACAACACCGTCGACGAGGTTGATCGGCTGGTGGCCGGTGTTCGTCGCGCAATCGATTTCTTCGGCGGGGCGTGAGTCTTGCGACTGGAGCAGATCTATCAGGAAGTGATTCTCGATCACTACAAGCACCCGCACCATCGCGGGCTACGGGAGCCGTACGGCGCCGAGGTGTATCACGTCAATCCAATATGCGGTGATGAGGTGCAGCTGCGAGTGGCGCTCAGCAACGATGGTGAGCGGGTAGCCGACGTTTCGTATGACGGCCAGGGCTGCTCGATCAGCCAGGCGTCGACGTCGGTGCTCACCGATCAGGTGATCGGCCAGACGGTGGGTGATGCTCTCAAGACAGTCGCCGCGTTCACGGAAATGGTGTCGTCGCGCGGCACAATTGAAGGAGACGAAGAGGTCATCGGCGACGGCATTGCGTTCGCCGGTGTCTCGAAGTACCCGGCCCGGGTGAAATGTGCGTTGCTGGGCTGGATGGCGTTTAAGGATGCGCTCGCGCAGGGGAGCGCATCGAGCACAGCGGTGGCTCCTTATGGGCACGTCAACGGAGGTGCAGGGTGAACGACGAACTGCTGGCCGATGTGGAAGAGGCGATGCGCGACGTCGTCGACCCTGAGCTCGGCATCAATGTCGTCGATCTCGGACTCGTCTACGGTCTGAACGTCGAACACGGTGAGCAAGGCACCGTCGCGCTGATCGACATGACCTTGACGTCGGCGGCCTGTCCATTGACCGACGTCATCGAAGATCAGTCGCGCACCGCGCTCGTCGGCGCCGGGCTGGTGAACGACTTGAAGATCAATTGGGTGTGGAATCCACCGTGGGGCCCGGACAAGATCACCGAGGACGGTAGAGAACAGCTACGGGCGTTGGGGTTCACCGTCTAGCGTCACGGCACGACCCGTTTTGGGCCGGCGCGACGGTGACGTTTGTGGCTTGAAGCGCCCCGCTGGTGTCAACGGTGCCTCGTGCCGCTAGGCATTCACCTTGTGTGATCGCTGCGGAGGTCGCCGATGCTCGCTTCGTATAGGTCGTGTTGTTGTCGACCGTAAGGTTGGATTGCGACGTGCTGCCGTTCTGATTGACGTTGACCACCACGGTGTTCCCGTTCACCGACGCGACGGTGCCGCGCACCACTGCGGCGCGCCCGTTGCGTGGCGCATTGCAGTCGCCGTTGGTGGCGGGGGCGATCATGAGATGGCGCGCGGGCGCGCCTTGCGCGCTGTCATGTGGCAGGCGGGCCGTTACGCAGCTGCCAGGGGTGACATCGGTGAGCTGCGCGGTGGTGATCTGAGCGATCTGTGTCGACCCGTTGATGTCGACAGTTGCCGTTCCGCTCTTCTGGTTCACCCGAACTGTGTTGCCCGACACCGACGCGATCAGCCCGGAAACCCGGTCCTTGCCGTTGGCGGCCTGCGGTGTTGGTGTGGCAGCTGATGGTGTGGCAGCAGTCGGGCTAGAGCTGGTCGGCGGGCTGATCGAGCTCTTCGACGCCGCCGGGCCGGGACTATTGGAAGAACCGCACGCGGCAACGGAGAACGCGGTCGCCGCGGTGATAGCCAGAATGGTGTATCGCATGCACTTCAAGGTGAGGGCCGAATCTGTCGACGCTCTTTGATGACCGTATGAAGCTGCTGTGAGCCGGGGGCGTCGCCTTACCGTATCCCGCGGCGATGTCCGAGATGGCCTTTCGAAACTGACGTTAGCGTGACGCCCACTCGCAAAACTTCGCGTTAACGTCGATCTGGCTGCTAACGAATGGTCAGGGAGGACGACGACCACTAGCACGGCCAGGTGTGGCCGATCCCACCTGTCGCTACACCCGAAGTTAGCCACTGGTCAAGAAGGCGCAGGCCATAGCTACGACGGTGGTAGCCCACGACGGACACCGCAAGCGTTTCCGTTCATTTCGCCGCATGGGTGATGCGGCTACCTGGTGAGGTTCGGGGCGTAGTATCTGCGGGAACATTTCCGCAGGCAACAGACGTTGGGGTAACCATGACGACCCGAAATATCACCACCGATCAATTCAGCGACATCATCAACGACAACGAGATCGTGTTGGTGGACTTCTGGGCATCGTGGTGCGGCCCGTGTAAGCAGTTTGCGCCGACGTATGAGGCATCGTCCGAAAAGCATCCCCACGTCGTGTACGCGAAGGTTGACACGGAGGCCGAGCAGGAATTGGCCACGCGGGCGCAGATTCGCGCCATTCCGACGCTGATGGCCTTCAAGAAGGGCACGCTGGTGTTCAACCAGGCCGGGGCCCTGCCACCCGCGGCGCTGGAAGATCTGGTGCAACAGGTCGAGGCCCTCGATCTGGACGCAGCGATCGCCGCTCAGCACAACGGCCAACAGCGCTGACCGTTGCACGCGATAGCGTGCAGCCCGTGAACAATAGTTTCGTCCTCGTCGAACACCCACGCCCCAATATCGCGCTGATCACGCTGAACCGACCCGAGCGGATGAATTCGATGGCGTTCGACGTGATGGTCCCGCTCAACGAGGCCATCAGGAAGATCACCTATGACAACGATGTCCGCGTCGTGGTCCTCACCGGCGCGGGCCGCGGATTCTCATCTGGTGCTGACCACAAATCCGCCGGGTCCGTGCCGAATGTCGACGGGTTGACCAGGCCCACTTTCGCGTTGCGGTCGATGGAAGTGCTCGACGACGTGATCATGGGATTACGCCGAATGCACCAGCCGGTGATAGCTGCGATCAACGGACCCGCGGTCGGGGGTGGTCTGTGTCTGGCCTTGGCCGCCGACATCCGCATCGCGACGAACGACGCGTACTTCAGGGCGGCCGGCGTCAACAACGGCCTGACCGGAAGTGAATTGGGACTGAGCTATCTGCTGCCGCGCGCGATTGGAGGGTCACGCGCCTTCGAGATCATGCTGACCGGCCGCGACGTCGACGCCGACGAGGCCGAGCGGATTGGGCTGGTGTCGCGGAAAGTGCCCGGCGACGAGTTGCTCGAGACCTGCTATCAGGTCGCCGAGCGGATCGCCGCGTTCTCGCGCCCGGGCGTGGAGTTGACCAAGCGCACACTTTGGACGGGTCTTGATGCCGGTACGCTCGAGGGGCACATGCAGGCCGAAGGCCTTGGGCAGCTCTTCGTTCGCCTGCTGACCACCAACTTCGAAGAGGCCGTGGCTGCGCGCGCCGAAAAACGATCACCGGTGTTCACCGACGATCGTGAATAGATCGTGGACGTCAACAGATCGTCGAATAGCTAGAGGGAGTCTGCCGTGATCACCGCTACGGACCTCGAGGTCCGCGCAGGCGCGCGGATCCTGGTGTCCGCTGCGGGGTCGGCGCTGCGCGTGCAGCCAGGTGATCGCATCGGCCTCGTGGGCCGCAACGGCGCCGGAAAGACCACGACCATGCGGATCCTCGCCGGCGAGGCCGAGCCCTACGCGGGCATGGTCCAGCGCAAGGGCGAGATCGGGTATCTTCCACAGGATCCCAAAGAGGGCAACCTCAATCTGATCGCGCGCGATCGTGTGCTGTCCGCCCGTGGGCTCGACACCCTGATGGCCGACCTGGAGAAACAACAGGCGCTGATGGCCGAGGTCGTCGACGACACCGAGCGGAATCGCGCTGTGCGCCGTTACGGTCAGCTCGAAGAGCGATTCGCAGCGCTCGGCGGGTACGTCGCCGAGAGCGAAGCCTCGCGCATCTGCTCCAACCTCGGCTTGCCCGACCGCATTCTGACGCAGCCGCTTCGCACACTGTCCGGTGGCCAGCGCCGCCGCGTCGAACTGGCGCGCATTCTGTTCGCGGCCGCCGAAGGTGGAGGCTCCGGCTCCGATTCATCTGTCACGCTCCTGCTCGACGAGCCCACCAACCACCTCGACGCGGATTCGCTCGGTTGGCTCAGAGATTTCCTGCAAGCCCACACCGGCGGGCTGGTGATGATCAGCCACAACGTCGATCTGCTCGCTGATGTCGTGAACAAAGTGTGGTTCCTCGACGCGGTGCGCAGCGAGATCGACGTCTACAACATGACCTGGCGAAAGTACCTCGACGCTCGCGCCACCGATGAACAACGCCGCCGTCGCGAACGCGCTAACGCTGAACGCAAAGCCGCCGCACTGCGGGGACAGGCGGCCAAACTCGGCGCGAAGGCCACCAAAGCCGTTGCCGCCCAGAACATGCTGCGGCGCGCAGACCGGATGCTCGCAGCCCTCGACGAGGAGCGCGTGGCGGACAAGGTCGCCCGGATCAAGTTCCCGGCGCCCGCCCCTTGCGGGCGCACACCACTCACAGCCAAGGCGCTGACGAAAACCTACGGTTCCCTCGAGGTGTTCAGCGGTGTCGACCTCGCCATCGACCGCGGCTCGAGGGTGGCGGTGCTGGGTCTTAACGGCGCGGGCAAAACCACGCTGCTGCGGCTACTCGCCGGCGTCGAAACTCCCGACACCGGCCTCATCGAGCCCGGACACGGCTGCAGAATCGGCTATTTCGCCCAGGAGCATGACACTCTCGACGACACCGCCACGGTGTGGGAGAACATCCGGCACGCCGCCCCTGACAGCGGTGAGCAAGATTTGCGCGGTTTGCTGGGTGCTTTCATGTTCAGCGGGCCCCAACTCGAGCAGCTGGCGGGCACGCTGTCCGGCGGCGAGAAGACGCGTCTCGCGCTGGCGGGCTTGGTGGCCTCGACCGCGAACGTGCTGTTGCTCGACGAGCCCACCAACAACCTCGATCCGGCGTCGCGGGAGCAGGTCCTCGACGCGCTGCACAGCTACCTAGGCGCGGTCGTGCTCGTCACCCACGACCCCGGCGCTGCCGAAGCGCTCGGCCCGCAGCGTGTGGTGCTGTTGCCGGACGGCGTCGAGGACTTCTGGTCCGAGGACTATCGGGACCTGATCGAGCTCGCCTAATCCCGCAACCGTTTTCGGTCAATTGTTCCCAAATGGTCGCAGCTTTCCTTACTCTCAGGTAGAGGGCTGCATCCGAGGCGGGGAGATGGCGATGAGAAAGTCGGACAAGGTTCGCGACGAGCTGCTAGACGAGCTACGCAGCCAATACGAGCACGGCGCGAGCATCAGGTCGTTGGTTGCGTCGACCGGTCGCTCGTACGGGTCGATTCACAGCATGCTTCGTGAATCGGGCACTACGATGCGAAGCCGCGGGGGCCCGAACCATACCCGCAGACGAATCGGCTGATCGCCGACTAGTGATTCCTCACCGACTCCTCAACCAGGTCGAGGACTGCTGACAGATGCGCCGGATCATCGCCCGACGCGAGTCTGGCCACCAGCCCGTCGAGCACCAGATCGAGATAGCACTGCAACACGTCGCTGGGGACATCGTCGCGCAGCAGGCCCGCCTTCTTCTGTCGCTGCAGCCGGTCGGACGTGGCCGCCGAAAGCTCGGCAGACCTCTCGGACCAGCCGCGGTGAAACGCCGGGTCGTTACGCAATTTGCGGGCGATCTCTAATCGAGTCGCCAACCAGTCGAATTGATCCGGGGCGGCAAGCATTTCCCGCATCACCTGGATCAGTCCCTCGCGTGAGGCGACGTCGGCCATTCGCTCGGCATCTTCGCGCGCCAACTCAAAAAACAGCGCGTCCTTGTCCCGGAAGTGGTGGAAGATCGCTCCACGCGACAACCCGATTGTCTGCTCGAGCCGTCGCACCGTGGCCCTGTCGTAGCCATACTGTGCGAAGCAGCGACGCGCGCCATCGAGAATTTGACTGCGACGAGCCGCCAGGTGCTCCTCGCTGACTCGGGGCATGGTTTTCTCGCCGCTGTCAGGACCTCAGCATGCTGCGCAAGACGTACTGCAGGATGCCGCCGTTGCGGTAGTAATCGGCCTCCCCGGGTGTGTCGATGCGCACCACAGCGTCGAACTCGACCGTGTCGCCACCGTCCTTGGCCGCCTTGACGTGAACCGTACGTGGCGTCTTGCCGTCGTTGAGTTCCTCGATACCGGTGATGTCGTAGGTCTCGGTGCCATCGAGGCCCAGCGACGACGCCGACTCATCCTCCGGGAACTGCAGCGGGATCACACCCATCCCGATCAGGTTGGAGCGGTGGATCCGCTCGAACGACTCGGCGATCACCGCGCGCACCCCCAGCAACCGCGTGCCTTTGGCGGCCCAGTCCCGCGACGACCCGGAGCCGTACTCCTTGCCGCCGAGGACCACGAGCGGGATGTCTTGCTCCGCATAGTGTTGTGCCGCGTCGTAGATGAACGCCTGCGGGCCGCCGTCCTCGGTGAAGTCACGGGTATAGCCGCCCGACACGTCGTCGAGTAGCTGGTTGCGCAAGCGGATGTTGGCGAACGTGCCTCGGATCATCACCTCGTGGTTGCCACGCCGCGACCCGTAGGAGTTGTAGTCCCTCTTCTCGACTCCGTGTGCGTCGAGGTACTGAGCAGCGGGAGTACCGGGCTTGATGCTGCCCGCCGGTGAAATGTGGTCCGTGGTTACCGAATCGCCGAGCAGCGCGAGCGCCCGCGCTCCGCTGATGTCCCTGACCGGGTCGGGGTCAGCGGGCATCCCGTCGAAATACGGCGGCTTCCGTACGTACGTCGAATTCTGATCCCACTCGAACGTCTTGCCGCTGGGCGTCGGCAGATTACGCCACCGATCGTCGCCCTTGAACACGTCCGCGTAGTTCTTGACGAACATCTCCTGATTGATCGACGACGCGATCGTGTCGGTGATGTCCTTCTGCGACGGCCAGATGTCGCGCAGGAAGACGTCGTTGCCGTCGGAATCCTCGCCGAGCGGGTCGCTCTGGAAGTCGAAGTCCATGGTCCCGGCCAACGCGTACGCGATCACCAGTGGGGGAGAGGCCAGGTAGTTCATCTTCACGTCGGGATTGATGCGGCCCTCGAAGTTCCGGTTTCCCGAAAGCACCGCTGCGACAGACAGGTCGTTGTCGTTGACCGCCTTGCTGATCTCGTCGGGCAACGGACCAGAATTGCCGATGCACGTGGTGCAGCCGTAGCCCACCAGGTAGAAGCCGAGCTTCTCGAGGTACGGCCACAAACCGGCCTTGTCGTAGTAGTCGCTGACCACCTGTGAGCCGGGCGCCATTGATGTTTTGACCCACGGCTTGGACGTCAGCCCCTTCTCGACGGCGTTCTTCGCCAGCAGCGCCGCGCCGAGCATCACTTCGGGGTTGGACGTGTTGGTGCACGACGTGATCGCGGCGATCGCCACCGCGCCATGGTCAAGCTCGAATTCGCCGCGCTCGTCGGACTGCACGGTCACGGGGTTACTCGGCCGGCCTTGAGCGCTGGCCGCGGCCGATTCGATTCGGTCGTCCCCGTTCTCAGCGAACGTGAGCATCGCGGGGTCGCTGGCCGGGAAACTCTCTTCGACAGCCTCATCCAACTTGGAGTGTTGAGGCGGAAGGTGTTCCTCGACGTAATTGTGGATGTCCTTGCGGAAGGCTGACTTTGCGTCGGACAGCGCGATGCGGTCCTGCGGGCGCTTCGGGCCCGCGATCGACGGCACGACGTCAGCCAGGCTCAGCTCCAGGTATTCGGAGAACTTCGGCTCGTGTTCAGGGTCATGCCACAAGCCCTGCGCCTTCGCGTACGCCTCGACGAGTGCACAATGCTCGTCGCTGCGGCCCGTCATCTTCAGATAGTCGATGGTGACCTGATCGACCGGGAAAATAGCTGCGGTAGAACCGAACTCAGGGCTCATGTTGCCCAGCGTGGCGCGGTTGGCCAACGGGACCTCGGCCACACCCTTGCCATAGAACTCGACGAACTTGCCAACGACGCCATGCTTGCGCAGCATCTCGGTGACCGTCAGCACCACGTCGGTGGCCGTCACGCCGGGCTGGATCTCGCCCGTCAGCTTGAAGCCGACCACGCGCGGAATCAGCATCGACACGGGCTGGCCCAGCATCGCCGCCTCTGCTTCGATGCCACCGACACCCCAGCCGAGCACACCGAGACCGTTGACCATCGTGGTGTGTGAATCGGTGCCGACGCACGTGTCGGGGTATGCCACCCCGTCTCGGCCCATCACCACGGAGGCGAGGTATTCGATGTTCACCTGGTGAACGATGCCGGTGCCCGGCGGCACGACCTTGAAGTCGTCGAAAGCACCTTGGCCCCAACGCAAGAACTGGTAACGCTCGCCATTGCGCTGGTATTCGATCTCGACGTTGCGCTCGAACGCGTCGGCGCGGCCGAACAGATCAGCGATCACGGAGTGGTCGATCACGAGGTCGGCGGGCGCCAGCGGATTGACCTTGTCAGGATCGCCGCCGAGTTCACCGACGGCCTCGCGCATCGTGGCGAGGTCGACGATGCACGGCACGCCGGTGAAATCCTGCATGATCACGCGCGCCGGCGTGAACTGGATTTCGACGCTCGGCTCGGCTTCCGGGTCCCACTTCGCGATGGCCTCGACGTGGTCTTTGGTGATGTTGGCGCCGTCCTCCGTGCGGAGCAGGTTCTCGGCGAGGACCTTCAGACTGTAGGGGAGCTTGTCGGTACCTTTGACGGCGTCGAGCCGGTAGATCTGGTAGCTGTCGTCGCCGACCTTGAGGGTGTCGCGGGCATCAAATGAGTTGAGAGACGAGTTCTTCGTATTACCGCTGCTCACATTCACTCCCACTTCAGTTGTCGATGGCCGGGCTGTGCTGCGACCATGTCCATCGTAACAGTACGCTTGTCCTTTTTCACCATGCCGGGGTCGAGCTCCTGACCGACGAGCTTTTGACCGACGAGCTCTTGAACGGCCCTGCGTGAAGGAGTATCCGCCTCGCGGTACGGTCATCGCCGTGACGATGCCGCAGATCCCTCTGTACATCCCCAACGAGGTGTGCGCGACCGTCGGCGCGTCCCCGTCGACGCCGCCAGACCAGTGCATGAAGCAGGTGCTGGTCGCCGTCGCCCAGGACGGAGTGAGCGCGCCCAAGGACGCGGACATCGCCGGCCTGCGCCAGGTGGTCGCGGACGCCAAGCAGAAGGGCATCGACCTCAAAGTCGTCGTCGTGCCCCAGAACCCGCCGATCGACACGCCGCTGCGCGACATCGCCACCGAGGTGGGTCACGCCTATCCGGGTTCCACCGTCCTCGTCATCAGCCCGATATGGGCCGGCACTTACAGCACGACCTATGACCGCGTGACCCTGGAGGCAGGGCAGGACGTGGCCAAGACGGCCGGCAATCCCACCCAAGCGGCGAAGAATTTCGTAAGTCAACTGCAGACGCCGCTTTTTCCGTGGACCACGTTGACGATCGTTCTGGTCGTCGTCGTCGCGATCGCGACAGTGCTCACCCGGGTGCTTCAGGTCCGCGGCAGGCGCTCGGCGAAACCGGTGGAATCACCGAAACCGTCGGAACCCGCGCCCGAGCGCACCGCCTGAGCCCGGCGCCGCTTCGCTAAACCGGCGGATTTGAATTCGCCGCGGTAACTAATCGGTCACAACCGCTTTAATTACAGGCCTGTAGTTTGTGACGAAAGCTTCTTCAGTGTCAAAAGTGACGTACGGTGCATATGACCACTTGTGTTACACGTGTTTCCAGTGATTCTGGGATGGCGACGCGCGAAGAAGACCAATGCAGGAGACGGGAGTCGAATGACACGCACCCGCCATTCGGTATCCGCGGTCGCGGTGGCCGTCGGGCTGTTGCTCTCGACTCCCGGACTCGGGGCCGCCCAACCCGCTCCGGCCTCTCCGAACGAGATCGCGACGCTGATCGCCGCGGTGGCCGATGCCAACCAGAAACTGCAGGACGTGGGCGCGGAGGTGCAATCTCGCCAGGAAGCCGTCAACAAGGCGATCGTCGACTTGCAGACGGCACGGGACCAGGCCGATGCAGCCAAGCTCGAGGTCGCGGCCGGTCAGCGCGGAGTCGAAGACGCCAACACCGCGATCGCCGCGGCGCAGAAACGGTTCGACACGTTCGCCGCCGCGTCATACATCAACGGGCCGTCGGGTTCGGATCTAGCGGCATCAAACCCCGAGGACCTCATCGCGACCGCGTCGGCCGGCGAAACGCTTGCGATTAGCGCCAAACAGACGCTTGCGGACCTGGAACGCGCCCGCACGGAGCAAGTCAACAAGGAATCGGCGGCCCGGGACGCCCAGCAGAAAGCCGACCAGGCCGCGGCCGACGCCCAGCGAAGCCAGGACGCAGCGGTCACGGCGCTGACCGATGCGCAGCGGGACTTCGGCAACCAGAAGACGGAGCTCGATCGGCTGGTCGCCAAGCGCGATGCGGCGAAGGCCAGGTTGGACGAAGCCCGCGCCACGTGGTCGACATCGGTCGCTCAGGCGCCGACAAGCGGTGCGCCAACACCCGCAGCACCCACCGATCGCTGGGGTAACCCCCTTGCGAGTCCGGCTGCGCCGCAAGGCAATACCGGAAACTGGGACGCCTCGCTCTGGGACCCGACGCTGTTCGCGATACCCAGCGCATTCGTCGCTGGCGACCCGGTCGCGATCATCAACTCAGTGCTGGGCATCTCGGCGACCTCGTCGCAGGTCACCGCGGACATGGGCCGACAGTTCCTGACCCAGCTCGGCATCCTCAGGCCCACTGACAGCGGATTCACCAACGGACGCATTCCGCGGGTGTACGGCCGTCAGGCCTCCGAATACGTGATCCGGCGAGCCATGTCGCAGATGGGTGTGCCGTACTCATGGGGCGGGGGCACTGCGGCCGGACCCAGCCGGGGTATCGACGACGGCGCCAACACCGTGGGCTTCGACTGCTCCGGGCTGATTCTGTACGCGTTCGCCGGTGTCGGGATCCGGCTCCCGCACTATTCGGGCTCCCAGTACAACGCCGGTCGAAAGATCCCGGCGTCGCTGATGCGCCGCGGCGACGTGATTTTCTACGGGCCCGGTGGCAGCCAGCACGTGACCCTCTACCTCGGCAACGGTCAGATGCTCGAGGCCCCCAACACGGGCTCCGTTGTCAAGGTCTCGCCAGTGCGCACCAGCGGGATGACCCCATATGTCGTGCGCTACATCGAATACTGACCAGGTGGTGATCGCTTTTGCGTCCGATACAACGACTCCGTATCGCCTGTGTGCTCCTCGTGCCGCTCCTGATCGCACTGGCGTCACCGGCTACGGCCGACCCTGACGCCGGACAGTGGGACCCGACGCTGCCGAAGATCATCAGCGCCGGCGCGCCGGGCGACCCGGTGGCGATCGCGAACGCCTCGCTGCAAGCGAGTGCCCAGGCCGCGCAGACGACGATGGACCTGGGCCGCAAGTTCCTCGGCAGCCTGGGTCTTCTTCCGAATTCCACCGCCGTGCCCGGACGGGTGTACGGCCCGCAGGCGATCGAGTATGTGATCCGGCGAGCTGGTTCGCAGATGGGGGTGCCGTACTCGTGGGGCGGCGGCAGCCTGACCGGGCCCACGGCCGGTGTCGACGACGGCGCCAGCACCGTCGGCTTCGACTGCTCGGGATTGATGCGATATGCGTTCGCCGGCGTCGGCGTGCTGATCCCGCGTTTTTCCGGGGACCAGTACAACGCGGGCCGGCACGTCCCTCCGTCGGAGGCCAAGCGGGGTGATCTGATCTTCTACGGGCCCGGCGGCAGCCAACACGTGACGATGTATCTCGGCAAGGGCCAGATGCTGGAGGCGTCGTCGCTCGCCGGAAAGGTCACGATCAGCCCGGTCCGCACCGCAGGCATGACCCCGTACGTCACCCGCATCATCGAAAGCTGAGCCGACCCGCAGAGGCTCGCCGGGCTACCTACGTCGACGGAAGTCCGGACGCCTGGAATAGTTGATCCGGACACACCCTATCGACAGCGTGGGAGGACCCTTCATGACGTCACCAGGTGGGCCGCAGGGCACCGGAAGTTTTTCGGGGCCGTCTGGTGGACCCGGCTACCCGGGTGCGCATGGCGCCCACGCCGCTGGTCCGCCGCCGGACCGCAATGGTGGGCTCGCATCGGAGGTACACACTCTGGAGCGCGCCGTCTACGAGGTCAAGCGGATCATCGTAGGCCAGGACCAGCTCGTCGAGCGGATGCTGGTCGGACTGCTTTCCAAGGGGCATGT
>Ga0306920_100010445_pt1 | contig 12458 bp, 10 predicted proteins | sample flu12Cox44000170_FD_204666 | JGI IMG/M metagenome (GOLD analysis project Ga0306920, IMG submission 204666) | Lab enrichment of tropical soil microbial communities from Luquillo Experimental Forest, Puerto Rico - flux4day.12C.oxic.44.000.170 (v2)... | ecosystem: Environmental > Terrestrial >...
TGCGCGCACGTACATGCCGGGCAGCAACAGCCGCGACGGATTGCGCAGCATCGCGCGCATCGTGTAGGTGCCGGTGGTCGTACTGACGCTCGACTCGGCGAAGGCCAGTTGGCCGGCGAGCGGATACAGCGCACCGTTCTCGAGCCGCACGCGCACCGCGATGTGGTCGCCGGCCGCATGAATGCGCCCGGACGCGATCGCGGCACGCAGCGCGAGCAGGCTCGCGCTCGACTGCGTGACGTCGATGTTGACGGGATCGATCTGATGGATCGTGGTCAGCGCGGTGCTCTGGCCGGCCGTCACGAGCGCGCCAGGCGTGAGCGCGGACTTGTCGATACGCCCCGAAATCGGCGCGCGTATCGTCGTGTAGTCGAGGTTGATGCGCGCGGTCTCCAGTGCGGCCTGCGCGGCGGCCACGCTCGCTTGCGCCTGCGCGAGCGTGTCGACTGCCGACTCGTAATCCTGCTTGCTGACCGCGTTGAGTTTGACCAGTTCGCGGTCGCGATCGGCCGTCGCGCGGGCGCCGGGCACTGCCGCCTGTGCCTTTTGCAGCGCCGCGCGCGCGCTGTCGAACGCGGCACGGTACGGCGCGGGGTCGAGTTGATAGAGCGGCTGGCCGGCCTTGACCTCGCCGCCCTCGACGAACAGCCTGCGCTGGATGATGCCGCCCACCTGCGGACGCACTTCCGCTTCCTCGAACGCTACGACCCGGCCGGGCAGCTCGGTCGTGACGGGAACCGCCTGGGCCCGCAGCGCAATCACGCTGACAGGCACGCCTGCAGCGGCCTCGCTTCGCGGCGTCTCCGTTCTCGCGCCGCAGGCGCTCAAGATCATCGCGGTCACGACCGCGAGACCGATGCTCGTATGCTTCATCGTGAATTCACACCTGAAATTGCGCGAACCGCCGCACGGGCGGACTCGCTGTTGCGTTCCCATGCCTGGGGGACGTGCGCAGCGCTCAGGCCGGCGCGTAGAGGGAGCGGAACTGCGTGTCGCTCATCGGCCACACGGTGCCAGCCTCGTCGGTGAGGATCCAGTCGCCGGGCCGGACCTCGCGCCAGCCCTCGGGCGTGGCGATCGCCGAGCCGCCCGCGTGCGGCTCGACGCGCGGATGGTCGCCGGGCACGAACCAGCGCGACGCCCATACGACGGAGCCTCTTTTCAGAAAACGCATGCCAGATATCCTTCACGTAACGTCGATACCGCGAAATCGTGCGCTTTCGCCTTCCACGCCAGATGGAGAATTTGTGGAGATGTCGTGGAGACAGTCGGACCGCCCGCGCGGATGTGAGAACATGACTGGCTCGTATGTGTTTGCCCAAGACCCACGCCATGACGAACGCGCTGATCCTGATCGTCGAAGACGAACCCGAGATCGCCGAGATCCTCGACGCCTACCTCGTGCGCGAAGGATTCCGCACCTACCGGGCCGCCGATGGCCAGGTCGCCATCGACGTTCAACCGTCGATCAAGCCCGATCTCGTTCTGCTCGACGTGAAAATGCCGCGCCGCGACGGCTGGGCGGTGCTCGCCGAGCTGAGCCGCCGCGGCGGCACGCCGGTCATCATGCTGACGGCGCTCGACGAGGACATCGACCGCCTGCAGGGCCTTCGCCTCGGCGCAGACGACTACATCGTCAAGCCCTTCAATCCCGTCGAGGTCGTGGCGCGCGTGCACGCCGTACTGCGCCGCACGAGCGGCCTGCGTGCGCAACGTGTGCTGCGTGCGGGCGCGCTCGAGATCGACACGGAAAGCTACCAGGCGAGTGTCCACACGAGCGGCGGCAGCACGCCGCTTGCGCTCACGCTCACCGAATTCCGCATCCTCGCCCACATGATGAAATCGCCCAACCGGGTGTTCAGCCGCAGCGAACTCGTGGACGCCTGCCTGCCCGGCAGCGACGCGCTCGAGCGCACGGTCGACAGCCACATGAGCAACCTGCGCAAGAAGCTCGAACAGGCCGGCAAGAGCGGCGCGATCACCGTGGTGCGCGGCGTCGGCTACCGGTTCGGGAACGCGTGATGAGCCGGCGCAGCAAGCTCGGCAAGCAGATCGTGCTCACGACGGGCCTCGTGTCGGTGATCACGACGCTGATCGTGTTCGTCGGGTCATTCATCTTCTACGACCTGATGTTCGCGCTCGAGCCGCCGCCACCCGGACCGCCCGACTCGCTGTTGCCGCAGGCGCCCGACTATTTGATCTTCGCCGTGGTGGCGCTGTGCGGGCTCATCGTAGCGGTGCTGATCGCACTTCGGCTCGCGCGCCGCCTTCTCGCGCCGCTCAATTCGCTCGCCGAGGGCGCGCGCCGCATCGCCACGGGCGACCTCACGGCACGCGCGATTCCGGGCGATCGCTCGCTCGGCGAAACGGCGCGCATGGTCGACGACTTCAATTCGATGGCCATGAAGCTGGAAGACATGGTGGGCAACATGGCCACCTGGAACGCGGCGATCGCGCACGAACTCCGGACCCCGCTCACGATCCTGCAAGGCCGGCTGCAAGGCATGATCGATGGCGTGTTCCCCGCCGACGACGCGCAGCTGCGCAACCTGCTGCTGCACGTCGAGGGTCTGAGCCGCCTCGTCGACGATCTGCGCGTGGTCACGCTGCAGGACAGCGGCCGGCTCAACATGCTGCTCGCGCCGACCGACGTGAGCATGGAAGTCCGGCGCGCAGTCGAATCGATGCGCAACGTGCTGGAGAGCGCGGGGTTGGCGGTGGAGTTGACTCTCGCGCCGGTGGTCCTGCACTGCGACGCGGCGCGCATTCGCCAGGCCGTGCTCGCGCTGCTCGACAACGCGCGCCGCTACGCAGGGCCAGGCTATTTGCGGATTGCCTTGCATAGCGTCGATGAGCGCGTCCTGATCCGCATTGAGGACGCAGGCCCGGGACTGAGCGCGGACTTCGCGCCGCATGCGTTCGATCCGTTCACGCGTGCGGAAGCCTCCCGCTCGCGCGTGTCGGGCGGGACCGGCCTGGGCCTCTCGGTCGTGCGGGCAATTGCGATGGCGCATCAGGGCGACGTCAGGTATGAGAGGTCGCCTGAAGGCGGGGCGATTTTTGAAATCGACCTGCCGAGGGAGATGTAGGGTGATCCACGACAGCGCCCCCGGAAGTTACATCGTGATTGGGTGAGCGCGCCAGTACTTGCTTTGCGGCGATCCCGATGCGCGCGATGCGCAGCTCTTCGTTCGGCATCGGCCTTCTGCCGGGTTATGCGCAGGTCGGCTTGTGGGCGCCTGCTGCGCTCGTCGTTCTGCGCATCTTCCACGCTGCCCGAAGATTACCCGGTCGATTACACATTAAGAAATCGCAATCATTCGGAAATTCGCGTAACCAGCATCGCGTGCTACGCTGGTCTTCACCTGACGTGCCGGGGAAAGTGTCAATCCCGGACGAAGGTTGCTTGACCTCCAACCCTTGTCACACCCGGCGACTCGCCGGGTTTTTTTTGCTCCCCCTACGATCGGCCCTGCTTTCGCGCCATGTCGCGGGCGTCAATGGCTCGCCAATGCCGGCAGTTCGCAATCCTCTTCTCGACCCCTGGTTCTCCTGACAGCTTCCCTATCCAGGTCCGAAAGGGCGTCGTCGGGGTAAAAGACATAACCATCCCTGTAACGGGTTTGAATATATTGGCGTCCGCAAGGCGACAGGCCAAGCAGCTTGCGCAAACGAAAAACGACAACGTCGACGCTGCGTGCATGGAGGTTCGAATTGCGATCGATCATGCTCACGATGCGCTCGCGTGACAGCGGCCGCAGACGGTTTGCAGCGAACACGGCAAGCACGGCCAGGGCGAGTGGAGGCGCGGGAATCTTCACGCCGTCCTTGAACAGTTGATTATCGATTGCGTCGAGTTCGAATCCGTCGAAGACATACCTCGCCTCCTTGCGCGGCGACGCCGGAAAATCGATCTTGCATCGTAGCGCGTGATGCAGGCGCGCGAGCAGTTCGCGAGGATCGAACGGATCGACCATATAGTCGTTGGCGCCGAGTTCGAAGGCGAGCACCTTGTCGGCCACGTCGGCGGATTGGCTCACGATGATCGTAGGCATGAGCCATCCTCGTTCGCGCAGGGCGCGTAGCGTGGCCAGGCCGTCGATCTTGAGCGCTTCGTGCCGCAGGATGATGAGCGACGGCGTTTCTTGCGCGAGGCGCCTTTCCAGCCGTTCGACGCCATGCAACACCGACACCGCGATCTGCTGACGCTGCAGATAAGTACGCAGGTCGTCCCGATACGTCTGATCGGGTTCGACAAGAAGCACTTGAATGTTCATCGATCTGTCCCTTGCTCTGCCATGCACGTCATCGCATCGGGTTCCCGCGCGTGGACGGCCCGGATGCGACTCGATCTGCAGCGCATCATACGGAACAACGGTGCAGGAAAAGGACGGGAAATCTGGAGAAAATGTGAATTCGAACGGGGCACGCGCACCTTACGGTACGCTTCGGGTGAAAATAGTGCCGAATACTGGCGCCATTCCTTCTATTTTCCTGCTGAACCCGTCATGAAAGTCAGCGTCACCTCCAAGCTCTTCCTCGCGATTCTTTCGGCGTGTGTACTCGCCGCTGTGGCCATGGGCGTCGCGATCCGGACGAGTTTCGAATTCGGCTTCGTGGATTTTCTGCAGGAGCAAGGCACGAGCGAACTGGCCACGCTCCAGCAGGAGCTGGAAGCCTCGTATGCCCAGCATGGCAATTGGGATTTCGCTCGCGAGCGCACGCAAGACCGGCCGCCGTTCGATAACGGGCCGCCTCCTGGCGAACCGCCGGGCAACGCCCCTCCGCCCGATGCGCCAGGCGGCTTCCACGAAGATGGCGGCAAGGGCGCGCCGTTCGCCCCCGGCACGGCTAACCGCCCCCGGCCGTTTCACCCGCCTTACACGCTTTACGATGCGAACATGAAGCTCGTGACAAGCGCGGGGCCGCCCACGCCGCCCGAAGCCGTACGCCATCCGCTGCGGGTCAACGGTCAAACGGTCGGCTGGCTCGTGCTGGCGGGCCCCGCCTCGCTCATCAATCGGGCCGAGCAGCGCTTCAAGGACCGTCAAGTGCAGGCGACGTGGATCATCGTGGGCTTTACCGCGTTGCTCTCCGCTGCCGTGTCGATCATCCTCGCACGCACCCTGCTCACGCCGATCAAGCGGATCGTCACGGCCACGCATCGCCTCGCGGGCGGCGACTACGCCACGCGCGTGCCAGCCAAAGGCAGCGACGAATTGCAGATGCTCGCGAGCGACTTCAATCGACTCGCGGCATCGCTCGAAAAAGCCGAAAGCAACCGGCGCGACTTCATCGCGGATATTTCGCACGAGCTGCGCACGCCGCTCTCGGTGCTGCGTGGCGAACTCGAGGCCATCGAGGACGGCGTGCGCCAGCCCGACGCGGCGACCATTGCTTCGCTGCAGTCCGAAGTGGCCATGCTCAGCCAGTTGATCGATGACCTTTACGAACTGTCGCTCGCGGACATCGGCCAGCTTTCATTCGAGAAAGTGCCGCTCGATGTCGTACCGATCGTCGAAGCCGCCTGCGACGCGTTTCGTGAGCGCCTCGCCGCCAAGCAGATCACGCTGGAGTTCGACCCGGGCGGCGCTCACGCCACGCTCTCGGGCGATCCCTATCGCCTCACGCAGCTCTGGAAAAACCTGCTGGAAAACGCGCTGCGCTACACCAATGCCGGGGGCCGCGTGCGCCTGTCGGTCACGTCGAACGACAGCGTCGTGCATGTCGACGTTCAGGATTCCTTCCCGCCTGTTCCCGCGCCGCTGCTGCCGCATCTGTTCGACCGGTTCTTCCGCGTCGATCCATCACGCAGCCGTCAAAGCGGCGGCGCGGGTCTGGGGCTCGCGTTGTGCAAGCACATCGTGGAGAAGCACGGCGGCACCATCGAGGCCTCGCGCTCTCCGCTTGGCGGACTGCGGATCCTGGTTCAACTTCCTCGACTACACACGCATCATGATTGAAGCGACCCTACGGCCGTCCATACTCATCGTCGAAGACGAGCCCAAGCTCGCGGCCCTGCTCGCCGATTACCTCGCGAAGGAGGATTTCGCCACGACGATCCTGTCGGACGGACGCGAGATCGTGCCCTACGTGCGCGAGCATCAACCGTCGATGGTGCTACTCGACCTGATGCTGCCCGGACGCAGCGGCCTCGACGTGTGCCGCGAACTGCGCTCGTTCTCGACGATTCCCGTGATGATCATCACGGCGCGCGTGGACGAAATAGACCGCCTGCTCGGCCTCGAACTCGGCGCCGACGACTACGTGTGCAAACCGTTCAGTCCGCGTGAAGTCGTAGCGCGTGTCAAGGCGATCCTGCGCCGCGCCGAACTGCTCGCGCGAGCGCATCAGGAAGTCGAGGGCGCCGTGCCGTCGCCGTTTTCCATCGATGTTCCGCAGCACGCCGCGCGCCTCGATGGCAAGGATCTGCACCTCACGCCGATCGAATTTCGTTTGCTCGCGTTGCTGCATTCGGGTGCGGGCCGCATCTACGCGCGCGACTATCTTCTGCGCGCGCTTTACGAAGACCACCGGGTGGTCGCCGACCGCACGATAGACTCGCACGTCAAGAACCTGCGGCGCAAGATCCAGTCGATCCGGCCGGAGCAGGACATGATCCGCTCGATCTACGGTGTCGGCTACCGCCTGGAAATCGCGCCCGCGAGCGAATGATGTTGCGCCTGCACGCAGCTCGCTGAAATACACATTAACAAGTGGCGTTGACGCGGTAACCCAAAAGCGGGGGCGTTCGTCTATCGTGGCGGCATCGAATCACGCGATACACCCGCCATGTCTACGACTCTTTTCTTTCTCAGCGAACGTGTCACGCGCGCGGTCCTCGCAGCCAGTTCGGCGCCGCTCTGGTCGGCGTGCATGGCCGATGCAGCGCACGTGTGGTCGCACTCGCGCGATCGCACGGAGTCCGCGCAGGCAACTGACGTGATCGCTTCGCCACGTATTCGAGTACACGCGCGAGTACAAGCGCGAGTACAAGCCGGAGTAGACGTGCATGGCTGAGAACGTCACGGCCATCGTGCGTCGGATCAGCTCGGCGGACCTGAGCGCGGACGGCGAATTCCTGCTCATTCACGACGGCAGCGCCACGGCGGCGCTGCACCGTTCGGTATTCAACGACCTGCTGGTCGCGCTGCCCAATGCGATGGAAAAGATCCAGCGCATCGACAAGAGCGAGGCGCATACGTTCACGGTCATGCACGCGCGCGGCTGCGAGGTCGGGCGGCTCGACGGCACGCGCCATCTCGTGATGCGCTTCCGGCTCTCCAAGACGGCCAGCCTGTCTTTCACAGTGCCGTGCGAGCAGATCCCCGGCATCGTCGAGGCGCTCGAGTCGGCCGCTCATCACGAAGCCACGCTGCCCTCTCGCGCCGCCTGGCTGCAGTGAGCCCGCACGGCGGGCGCAGTCGCGCCCGCTGCATGCTCTCCCCGGATTTTCCGCAAACCCCTGCTTTTCCTCGCCTATCTTGATCCTGCGTGACGCGTTGCGCGGCTTTCGGTTGAAGCCGCTGATTTCCCTGTTGCTGGTCGCGCCCGGATTCGCGCCACCCATGGCGCTCGCGCAGCTTTCCGGCGCGGCGTCGCAGCCCGCGCCGCCCGGCGACGACTGGGCCTTGCGCGTCGATCCGCAGTTGCAGGACCATCCGCTCCAGGCGGGCGACAAGGCCGCGACGACCGCACTCGCCCGCTCGATGGCGAGCACGGCCGACACCGACCTCTCGCTGCATGGAGAAGCCGAACTGCGGCGCTACGCGTCGGCCATCAAAGGCGACGCCATTCACTATTTCGAAGATACCGACACCGCAGATGCCTACGGCCATGTGATCCTCACCGAAAACGGCAGCACGTTTTTCGGGCCCTATGCGCATATGCTCGTCGAGGCGGAGCAAGGCTACATCAGCACGCCGCGCTACCGCTTCGTCATCAATGGAGGCTGGGGTTCGGCCGCGCGCGCCGACCTGATCGATAACGAGCGCGCAGTGATCCACAATGGCACCTATACGACCTGCCAGTGCAGCGGCGAGCCCGCGTGGTACCTGCGCGCCTCGCAGTTCGAAATGGACAGCGGCACGGACACCGGTGTCGCCCGCAATGCGGTGCTGTTCTTCCAGGGATTGCCGATTTTCGCGAGCCCGTGGCTGTCGTTTCCGCTCTCGAACGACCGGCGCAGCGGCCTGCTGCCGCCGACGTTCTCGTTCAGTTCCACGGGCGGCTTCGATCTGACGACGCCGATCTATTTCAATCTCGCGCCAAACTACGATCTCACGCTGGCGCCGCGCGTGATCAGCCGGCGCGGCGAGATGATGAGCGCCGACTATCGATATCTGGGCAGCGACTACAGCGGCGAATTCTCGGGGCTGTTCCTGCCGCACGACGCGCTCACGAAAACCAACCGCTATTCCGTCTCGCTCAAGCACGACTGGAATATCGGCTCCGGCTTTTCGGCCTATGTGAACTACAACCGGGTTTCGGATTCGAGCGTCACCACGGACCTGAGTGCAGATAGCCAATTTCTGCTGGGATCGACCACGCTCTACGACCAGGAAGCCGGACTGCGCTACGCGAACGGTCCGTGGTCGGTGCTGTTGCGCGAGCAGCACTGGCAGTCGTATTCGAACGACACCGTCTACAACCGCGAGCCGCAATTGAACGTGCAATATGCGCGCTACAACGTGGGCGGGTTCGACTTTGGCGCGGAAGCGGACGCCTCGCGCTTCACGATGTCGAGCAGCGACGTCGCGCAGGGCAATCGCTTCGTATTCAACCCCTACGTGTCGCTGCCCATCGTGCGGCCGTCATGGGACATCACGCCCAAGGTGCAATGGCACTTCGCGGCCTACGACCTTTCCTCGCTCGGCAGCGATGCCGTGGCCGGGCAGCCACACAATTTCCAGGTCAACGTACCAACCGTGAGCCTCGACTCCGGCATGACGTTCGAGCGCGGTATCACGCTATTCGGCCACGCGTATATTCAGACGCTCGAACCGCGGCTCTATTACGTCTACACGCCATACCGCAACCAGAGCTACGCGCCGCTGTTCGATACGGCAGAAAGCGACTTCGGCCTCGCGGAGATCTTCACGGCCAACACCTTTGTCGGCAACGACCGCGTCGCCGACGCCAATCGCGTCACCGCTGCCGTCACGACGCGCTTCATCGATGCCGCGACGGGCTCGGAGGCTGGGCGCTTCGTGCTCGCGCAGCAGTACAACTTCACCACGCCACGCGTGACCCTGGAAGCCGACGACACCGCGACCGACCTGAGCCGCACAGGCGTGATCGCGGGTGCCTCACTCAACATCGGCAGCGCGTTCAGGGCAGAGCAGGCCATCGAGTACAACGAGGCGAGCGCTTATCTTTCCCACGCGAGCACGGGGTTTTCATGGGCGCCCGCGCCCGGCGAAGTCGTGAACATGGCGTATCGATACACGCGGGCCGCCGCGTCCGTGGACAACGAACCGGTCAGCCAGTTCATCGTCTCGGGCCAATGGCCGCTGAGCCGCAGGCTTTCCAGCGTCGCCCGCGTGAACTACGACATGCACCTGCACCGCCTCATTGCGGGGCTGGTGGGCTTTCAGTACGACGCGGATTGCTGGTCGTTTGGCGTCGCATTCGAGAAGTACACGAACGAGACCAGTTCGACGGTGCCGAGCACCGGCAGCCGCGTGCTGATGCAATTGCAGCTCAAGGGCCTGTCGAAAATCGACAATGGTCTGGTGAATCAGTTCAGGGACAACGTACCGGGCTACACGCCACCGCAGGACAGCAATGCGCCAGTTTCGAAATTCACGGACTATGAGTAGAAATTGTGCCTCCATCACAGCAGTGAATGAAGACGTATAAATAAAATAAACTTCATCAATACCGCCGCCGCCGCTAAGCTGGGTCTTCCTCTCTTCCCTGGCAAAGCTTGCGATGGCGGAACTCTATCTGGTGCGACATGGCCAGGCGTCGCTTGGCGCGGACGATTACGACCGTCTTTCCGCTAAAGGCGAACAGCAATGCGCCTGGCTCGGTGAGCACTTCGCACGCAACGGTCTGCGTTTCGATCGCGTCGTCACGGGCACGCTGCGGCGTCATGCGCAATCACTCGATGCGATTCGTCGCGCGCTGCCCGGCATTCCTCAAGAACACGAAGTTCATCCGGGACTGGACGAATACGATTTTCACGCGCTCTTTCGCGCGCTGGGCGACGACCATCGCGATCTCGCCGAAGCGTCCAAAGGCAGTCCGCGCGAGTTCTTCAAGGCGCTTCGACACGTGCTGCTTATGTGGGCCGAGGGGGCCCTCGACGCGCGCGTGCCCGAAACATGGAGCGCATTCCAGCAGCGCGTCGCCAACGTGCGCGAGGCCATCCAGCAAAGCGGCGCGCAACGCGTGCTGGCCGTCACCTCGGGCGGCGTGATTGGCGCGCTGACGCAACAGGCGTTGCACGCGCCCGCTGCGACGGCCATCGCCCTCAATCTGCAGATCCGCAACAGCAGCGTCACCCATTGCTTCTTCAATCGCGAAACGTTTCAACTGTCGAGCTTCAACACGATCTCGCATCTCGACGATCCCCTACGCCACGCGTTCCAGACCTACGGTTGAGCGCCAACAGATAAGCAGCAAGAGACATGACCAGCGAATCCACCCCAAGCCCTCTCGACCTCGACCGGCTTGCAGATTATCTGCGGCAGCACATCACGGACTTTAGCGGGCCCCTGAAGGCGAATAAATTCGCGGGCGGCCAGTCCAACCCGACGTTCCTGCTCGACACGCCTGAGCGGCGCTATGTCCTGCGGCGCCAACCTCCGGGGCAGTTGCTCAAGTCCGCTCATGCCGTCGATCGCGAGTACCGCGTCCTGCGCGCGCTCGCCGGCACCGGCGTACCCGTCGCACGCGCCTGGCATCTGTGCGAAGACCGCGAAGTCATTGGCAGCATGTTCTATCTGATGAGCTACGAGGACGGACGCATCTTCTGGAATCCCGCGCTGCCCGAGGTCGAGCGCGATGCGCGTCGCACATGTTACGCGTCGGTCATGGCGACGCTCGCGGCGCTCCACGACGTGGACGTCGACGCCGTGGGTCTGGGCGACTATGGCCGCGCTGGCAATTATTTCCAGCGTCAGATCGAGCTTTGGACGAGGCAATACCGCGCCGCCGAGACCGAGCCGATCGCAGCCATGGACGCACTGATCGCGTGGCTCGCCGCGCATTGCCCTGCCGACGCGCAGCGTGTGTCGCTCGTGCACGGAGACTTCCGCATCGACAACCTCATCTTTGCGCACGACGCTCCACGCGTGCGCGCGATTCTCGATTGGGAACTCTCGACACTCGGCAATCCGCTCGCCGACCTCGCTTACTTCTGCATGTGCCTGCGCCTGCCGTCGAAAGGCCATATCCCGGGGCTGCGCGGTCTGGACCGCTCGGCACTTGGCATTCCTGATGAAGAGGAGATGGTGGCGCAGTACTGCGAGCTGCGCGGCCTGCCCGGTATCGGGAACTGGAATTTTTATCTGGCATTCAGCTTTTTCCGCCTGGCCTCGATTGCCCAGGGCGTCAAGGCGCGCGCACTGCAAGGCAACGCCTCGAATGCGAATGCACACGAGGTGGGCGGCATGGTCGAGCCGCTCGCCAGACTCGCCGTGGAGCTGATCGACTGACGCGCCACGCCATTGAACCGAAAGAAAGGAAACGACATTGAGCACGAATCTCTTTGACCTCACGGGCCGGATCGCTCTCGTGACGGGCGCAAGCCGCGGCATTGGCGAGGCGATCGCCAGGCTCCTCGCCGAACAGGGCGCCCATGTGATCGTGTCGAGCCGCAAGCTCGAAGACTGCGAGTCGGTCGCGGCGGCCATCCGCGCGGCCGGGGGCAGCGCCGAAGCGTTCGCCTGCCACGTCGGCCGTATGGAAGACATCGCAGCCACGTTCGCGCATATCCGCGAAACGCACGGCCGCCTCGACATCCTCATCAACAACGCGGCGACCAATCCGTATTTCGGCCATATCCTCGATACGGACCTCGCCGCGTACAACAAGACCGTGGACGTCAATATCCGCGGCTATTTCTTCATGTCGGTCGAAGCCGGAAAGATGATGAAGGCGCAGGGTCGCGGCGCCATCGTCAACACCGCCTCGGTCAACGCGCTCCAACCCGGCGACATGCAGGGCATCTACTCGATCACGAAGGCCGCGGTCGTCAACATGACGCGCGCATTCGCCAAGGAGTGCGGACCGCTTGGCATTCGCGTGAATGCGCTGCTGCCCGGTCTCACGAAAACGAAGTTTGCCGGCGCGCTGTTCGAGAACAAGGAAATCTACGACCGCTGGATGAACGAGATTCCCTTGCGCCGCCACGGGGAACCGCAGGAAATGGCGGGCACCGTGCTCTATCTCGTGTCCGACGCAGCGAGCTATACGAACGGCGAGTGCATCGTCGTCGATGGCGGGCTGAC
>Ga0306920_100010446_pt1 | contig 12457 bp, 9 predicted proteins | sample flu12Cox44000170_FD_204666 | JGI IMG/M metagenome (GOLD analysis project Ga0306920, IMG submission 204666) | Lab enrichment of tropical soil microbial communities from Luquillo Experimental Forest, Puerto Rico - flux4day.12C.oxic.44.000.170 (v2)... | ecosystem: Environmental > Terrestrial >...
CCAGAGCTTCGCGCTGCCGCGCGATGCGCGCATCGGCGCCTGGCAAGTCGAGCTGCGTCTCGATCCGAAGGCGCCGCCGATCGGCAGGGCCGAGTTCCAGGTCGAGGATTTTGTTCCACCGCAGCTTGCGGTCGAGCTCGGTGCCGCCGAGGAGCCGATCCGCCCCGCCGAGGCCTTCCCGGTCGAGATCGCCGCACATTACTATTACGGCGCGCCCGGGGCGGGTCTCGGGACCGAGGCCGAGGCGGTGATCGCCCTCGACGACAACCCGTTCCCGAACTATCCGGACTTTCAGTTCGGTCTGGTCGACGAAGAGTTCACCGCCGACCGGCGTGATCTCGAGGCGCCGGTGACCGACGAAGACGGCAAGGCGCAGCTCTCGGTTGCGCTCAGCGATCTGCCGAACCTGACCCGACCGTTGGCGGCGACGATCCGGGTCGGTGTCTTCGAGCCGAGCGGCCGCGCGGTCTCGTCGACCTTGACCCGGCCGATCCGGCAACTTCCGCTGGCGATCGGGCTGCGCTGGCCGGCCGGCGCCGATGCGGTCCCGGAGGGCGCGGAGGCGGCGCTCGAGGTCATCGCGCTCGACCCCAAGGGTGCGCCGGTCGCAGCCGAGGATTTGCGTTTCGAATTGCTGCGCGAGACCTGGGAGTACCGCTGGTATTCGGTCAACGGCAGCTGGCGCTACAAATCGCATATCCGCAGCCAGCCGATCGAGACCGGCACCGTCGATGCCGGAACCGACGGGCCGGCCAAGCTCGGCCGTCAGCTGCCGGCCGGACGCTACCGTTGGGAGGTCACAGATCCTGCCAGCGGCGCACAGTCGAGCCTGCGCTTTCACGTCGGCTGGTGGGCCGAAGCCGAGCAGCCGGATGTGCCGGACAAGCTCGAGGCCGTGATTGACAAGCCGAGCTACCGGCCCGGCGAGACCGCTAAATTGTTTGTCAAGGCGCCGTTCGCCGGCGAAGCCGAGCTCGCAATCGCCTCCGACCGGATCCTCTCGCTGCGGGCGCTGAGCCTGCCGGCCGAGGGCACCACGATCGACATCCCGGTCGATCCGGCATGGGGCAGCGGGGTCTACGCACTGGTCAGCGCCTACCGGCCTTCCGACGCGCCGGGACCGCAGCAACGCGGCCCCGGACGGGCGGTCGGGGTCGCCTGGCTCGGCATCGACAGCAGTCCCCGCACGCTCGTCGCGACTTTGGCGGCACCCGTTGTGGCCCGTCCGCGCCGCCCGGTCGATATCCCGGTCAAGGTGGCCGGTCTCGCCACCGGCGAGGAGGCCTATGTCACGCTTGCTGCGGTCGACGAGGCGGTTTTGAAATTGACCGAGTTCGCGAGCCCGGCGCCCGAGACATACTATTTCGGTAAGCGGCAGCTCGGGGTCGAATTGCGCGACCTCTATGGCAGGCTGATCGACGCGCGCGCAAATACGGTCGGGGTATTGCGCAGCGGCGGCGACAGCTTTGCCAAACGCTCGGTCGCCGGCTTGCCGGACAAGAGCAGCAAGGTCGTCGCGTTGTTCTCGGGTCTCGTCCGGCTCGATGGCGACGGATCGGCGAGGGTCCATTTCGACATCCCCGATTTCCAGGGCCAGCTGCGGCTGATGGCGGTCGCCTTCTCGGCGCACAAGGTCGGCGCCGGGGTCGGCTCGATCACGGTGCGCGACCCGGTGGTGACGACGGTCTCGCTGCCGCGCTTTCTGGCGCCGGGCGATGTCGGCCGGGTCGGGGTTACGATCAACAATCTAGAAGGCGCGAGCGGGGACTACCGCCTCGCAATGTCGGCCAGCGGCGTTGCCAAGTTCGCAACGCCGCTGAACCGCACCCTGCTGCATCTCGCCGAGCGCGGGACATTTTCCGACGGTTTTCCGCTTGTCGCGACGACCTCGGGCAATGCTGCATTGAAACTGGAGCTTTCCGGACCGAGCGACCTGAAAATCGTGCGCGATTTCACGATCGGCGTCCGGCCGGCGCAAACCTACCAGCTGCGGCGGTTTGTCGGACGGCTGCAGCCGGGCGAAAGCGTCACGCTCGACGATGGGGCGGCAGCCGAGTTCCTGCCGGGTACGGCGGAGGCCTTGCTGAGCGTCAGCCCGCGGCCCGATTGGGATGTTCCGGGCTTGCTGCGGACGCTCGACCGCTACGCCTATGGCTGTCTCGAGCAGACGACGAGCCGGGCCTTGCCGCTGCTCTATGTCGAGGACATCGCGCGCTTGTGGCACACCGACCCGGGCGGGTCGACGGCCGAAACGCTCGACCGCGCGATCGGTCACATCGTCGAATTGCAGCGTTCGGACGGCAGCTTCGGGGTGTGGAGCGACAGTGGCGACACCGTCCCCTGGCTCGACGCTTATGCCGCCGATTTTCTGATCCGCGCCAAGGAGCACGGCAAGAATGTCCCCGATTTCGCGGTCAAATCGGCGGTTGCCTGGCTGCACGACTATGTCCGCCAGGACCACACGGAAATCGCGGAATTGCCGGCGGTGGCCTATGCCCATTATGTGCTGGCGCACGCCAAATCCGACGATCTCGACGGGTTGCGCTACTTCAACGATACGCAATTGGCGCGGCTGCCGACCCAGCTCGCCAAGGCGCAGGTCGCCGCGGCACTCGCGCAATATGGCGACACGGCACGCGCCGCGGTGGCGTATGACGCGGCACTCGAACCGGGGGGGCCGCGGCCCGCGGGGATCCGTTACGTCGACTATGGCAGCGAATTGCGCGACAGCGCCGCCGTGCTCGCCTTTGCCGCCGCCAATCCCGGCAACCGCGCCCGGCTGACCGCGGTCATTGACCGCATCGCCGAGCGCTTCACGCGGGCAGCGCGGACCAGCACCCAGGAGCAGGCCTGGCTGCTGATGGCGGCAGAGGCGGCCGCCCAGGCCGGCGGCGGCGAGATGACGGTGGCGACGGCCGACGGCCCACCGGCGACCCGCTCTGAGCCTTTTTATCTGCGCCGCGAGCTCGGCTCGGGCACTCCCGACCAGACCGTGACCAATCGCGGCAGCGCACCGGTGTGGCGCTTGGTGTCGATCACCGGGGTGCCGAGCGCCGATCTGCCGGCCGAAAGCAAAGGCTATATCGTGACCCGCGATGTCTATCGCCCGGACGGCACCGCGGCTGATCTGCGTAAGGCAAGGCAGACCGACCTCTTTGTCGTCGTGATCAAGGGGACGCGGACCGACCCTTCGCAAGCGACGCAGACCCTGGTCGTCGATCTGCTGCCGGCGGGCTTTGAGATCGAGACCGCGACCGTGTCAAAGGGGCGCTCGACGACCGATTATTCCTGGCTCCCACAGGTCACCGAGACGAGCTATACCGAAGCGCGCGACGACCGCTTTGTCGCCGCACTCGACCTCAAGGGGGGTGTCAAAGACTTCACCCTCGCCTATATCGTGCGCGCGGTGACCGCCGGGGAGTTTGTCTACCCTGCCCTCGTCGTCGAGGACATGTACGAGCCCGAAACCACCGGGCGCACGGCGATCGGTAAGCTTAGTGTCGCACCCCGCTAGTGCGGTTTCGATCGGATGGCATCGGTCCGAGCGGCCCCTCTCACCCTTCCCTCTCCCCCCCCCCACTGGGGGGGGGAGAGGGTTGAGAAGGGTTGGCGAGGCGAAGCCGAGCCTTACCCGGAGCTGGGTGAGGGGGTGCAACTCGATCGCAAATTGCTCTGAGCAGTTCCCGGTTATTTCCCGGTTCGCCGTCTCGGTTCCCGGTTTCGCGGCATCGGAATTCCCGGTTCGAATTCCCGGCACCCCATGTCAAGTATCTGACATATAAAGCAATATGCGAGCCGTCGGCGGCCATACCAGGTTTTTTACCCGGTTTTTCCCGCAAAGCCGGGTATTCCGCGGGTTGTTGCTGTGCGCCTTGGTCGCGCTGATCGCATCGCTCGCAGCGGCCCTCTACCTCGTCCTGCCGCCACCGCCGCTCGATCGCAGCCGCAGCGCCTCGGTGCTGGTGCTGGCGGCCGACGGGTCGATCCTGCGCGGGTTCTTGACGTCGGACGGCAAATGGCGGCTGCCGGTCGAGCCCGCTGCTGTCGACCCGCTCTACCGAAGAATGCTGATCGCCGCCGAAGACCGGCGCTTTGACCGGCACCCCGGTGTCGATCCGCTCGCCGCCGCGCGTGCCCTCGTCCAGCTGGCGGCCGGCGGTCACATCGTTTCGGGCGCCTCGACCTTGACCATGCAGGCGGTGCGCCTGCTCGAGCCGCACTCGCGCTCGCTCGCCGGCAAGCTCGACGAGATGGCCAAGGCGGTGGCGCTCGAACGGGTTATGTCCAAGGACCGGGTGCTGGGCCTCTACCTGACCCTGGCACCGTTTGGCGGCAATCTCGAAGGCGTGCGGGCGGCGAGCCTGGCCTATTTCGACAAGGAGCCGGCGCGGCTCTCGGCGGCCGAGGCGGCATTGCTCGTCGCCATTCCACGCTCGCCCGAGCGGCTTCGTCCGGACCGCCACCCTGACGCAGCGCGCGCCGCCCGCGACCAAATCCTCGGGCGGATGGCCGAGACCGGCATGATTTCGCGGGCGGCACTCACCGAAGCCCGCGCGGAAGACATCCCTCGGGTGCGGCTGACGATGCCGTTCCGGGCACCGCATCTCGCCCGTGAATTGCGCGTGGAGCAGCCGGCGAAACTGGTGCACCGCTCGACGATCGATCCGCTGCTGCAGCGCCGGGTCGAGACGCTTTTGCAACGCGAGGTGTCGGCGCTCGCTCCCGAAGCGAGCCTCGCGGCGGTGGTCGTCGCCAACCGCGACCGCCGCGTGCTCGCCTATGTCGGCAATGCCGATTTCGCTTCGCCGGCGCGCCGCGGCACCCTCGATATGGCCCGCGCCGTGCGCTCGCCGGGATCGGCGCTCAAGCCGTTCATCTATGCGATGGCTTTCGATCGGCTGATCATCCACCCGGAGACCGTGCTCGAGGACCGTGCCCGGCATTTCGGGGATTATTCGCCAAGCGACTTTGATGGCCGCTTCGAGGGCGAGGTCACCGCGCGCCAAGCGCTGCAATACTCGCTGAACCTGCCGGCGGTCGCAGTGCTCGACCGGCTCGAACCGGGGCGGTTCACCGCCGCGCTCGCCGCCGCCGGGATCCGGCTGCGCCTGCCCGGACCCGCCGTCGAGCCCGGTCTCGCGGTGGCGCTCGGCGGCGACGGCATCACCCTCGCCGAGCTGGTGCGGCTCTATGCAGCGCTGTCGAATGGCGGAAAAGTGACGCCGCTGCGCTATCGCGAGGACGATCCGATAGCCGGCACAGCGATCTTCGGACCGCTCGCCGCCTGGTACGTAAACGACATCCTGGCCGAGGCACCGCCCCCGCCCGGCGTGTCGCCAGCCGAGGTTCGCGACGGCCGCAGGCTCGCTTTCAAAACCGGGACATCCTACGGCTTCCGCGACTTCTGGGCGGTCGGCTACGACCCGGAAGTGACGATCGGCGTCTGGGCCGGGCGGCCCGACGGCACGCCGATGCCGGGCCACAGCGGCCGGCTGACCGCGGCACCGGTGCTGTTCAAGATCGCCGATCTGCTCGGGCCGGCGCGGTCACCCGGTCCCGCTCCGCCGCCATCCGGCGCGCTGCTGGTCGGCCGGAACGATCTGCCGCCGCGATTGCGGCGGCTCGAACCCGCGCCGGGCAGATCACGAGCCCACGGCCCGGAGATCGCCTATCCGCCCGACGGGGCGGTGATCGACTGGCACGGTGAGGATGTGCCGCTCGAGGCGACCGGCGGCAAGCCACCGCTCCGCTGGCTCGTCAACGGCAGGCCGCTGGCGCAGCAACAGCCGCGCCGTGAAACCTCCTGGCAGCCCGCGGAGATCGGCTTTGTCCAGCTGTCGGTGATCGACGCCGCGGGCCGCAGCGCCCACAGCACCGTTCGGCTATCCCCTTAAGAATAGGGCGGCCGGTGCAAACCTGCCGGCGAGATCGTGAAGATCTCGTAGCCGGCCGCGGTCACCCCGATCGTGTGCTCGAACTGCGCCGACAGCGAGCGGTCCTTGGTAACCGCGGTCCAGCCGTCGCTGAGGATTTTGACCTCCCAGCGGCCGGCGTTGATCATCGGCTCGACGGTGAAGAACATGCCTTCCTGCAAGACGGGACCGTCGCCGGCTCGGCCGTAATGCAGGATCGACGGCGCGTCGTGAAAGACGCGTCCGACCCCGTGCCCGCAAAAGTCGCGCACCACCGAAAAGCGGTGGCTCTCGGCATAGCGTTGGATCGCCTCGCCGATCGCGCCGATCCGGATGCCGGGCTGCACGACGGCGATGCCGCGCATCATCGCCTCATAGGTGACATCGACCAGCCGCCGCGCCTTGACCGCGACGCGCTCACCGACGAAGAACATGCGGCTCGTGTCGCCGTGCCAGCCGTCGAGGATCACCGTCACGTCGATATTGAGGATGTCGCCTTCACTCAGCCGCCGCTCGCCGGGGATGCCGTGACAGACGACATGGTTGATCGAGGTGCAGATCGACTTCGGGAAGCCGCGGTAGTTGAGCGGTGCCGGGATCGCATCGTGGTCGACGATGAATTCGTGGCACCGGCGGTCGAGCTCGCCGGTGGTGATCCCGGGACGGACATGAGGGGTGATGAAGTCGAGCGTCTCGGCGGCGAGGATACCGGCCTGCCGCATGCCCGCGAATGCCTCGGACCCATGGATCTTGATCCGGCCGTCGCGCGCCTCCGAGGGCGCCAGACCCATCATCAGGGGCGGCTGTGTGTCGGTTATCGTACGCATATGGTCTCGTGCGCCTGAAGGTAGGGATTTGGTCGCCTCAGGGCAATCCTCGTCGGGTTGTGCGGCGGCATGCATTTCCCTATGAAGGGCGCTGACCGCAGCACCGAGGAAGCCGAGGAGAAGATGGACACCAGCGAGACCGAGCGCAGGATCGTCACCGCCTGTGTCCTGATCATCGGCAACGAGATCCTGTCGGGGCGCACGCAGGACGCCAACCTGGCGTTCCTCGCGCGTGGACTGACCGAGCTCGGCATCAGGCTGCGCGAAGCGCGGGTGATCCCCGATGACGCCGGCGTGATCGTCTCGACGGTCAACGCGGTGCGCATCGCCTTCGATTATGTCTTCACCACCGGCGGGATCGGCCCGACCCATGACGACATCACCGCGCAATGCGTGGCCGATGCGTTCGGGGTGCCGCTGATCGTGCACCCCGGGGCCAAGCGCCTGCTCGAGACCCACTATCCGCCGGGCCACCTGAACGAGGCGCGGCTGCGGATGGCGATGGTTCCCGAGGGCGCGGTCCTGCTCCCCAACCCGATCTCGCGCGCCCCCGGGTTCCAGATCGGCAACGTCTTTGTCTTGCCCGGAGTGCCGAGCATCATGCAGGGGATCTTCGAGCAGCTGAAACACCGCCTTGTCGGCGGACCCAAAATGCTCAGCCGCAGCATCAGCTGCCACCTCGGCGAGGGTACGCTGGCCAAGGATTTGGGTGAGTTGCAGGCGCGTTACCCCGATCTCGAGATCGGCTCCTACCCGTATTTTCGGCGCGGCGATTTCGGCGTGACCCTGGTCTTGCGCGGTACCGAGGGCAGGCGGCTCGCCGACGCGGTCGAGGAGCTCAACGAGCTGATTCGTAGCCTCGGCGGCGACCCTCAGGAAGGGTTGAGCGAGGCCTAGCCAAAACTCTCCTCGCGCCCGGCCGAGCGCGGCCCGATCGGCTTCGTTCTTTTCCCGCCGCAGGGCTGGTTGTAAGCTCGCGGCTCCCGCGCGCCGCGCCGCAGAGCAGCGCGTGAAACGACAACACAAAGCCGGCGCCTCCTATTTCACATGGATATCTACTTGCCGATCGCCGAGGTGTCGGTCGACGTATTTGTCCTGCTCGGACTGGGCGGCGCGGTCGGTTTTCTGACCGGCGTTTTCGGAGTGGGCGGCGGTTTCCTGATCACCCCGCTGCTGATCTTTATCGGCGTCCCGCCGACCGTCGCCGTCGCCTCATCGGCAAACCAGCTGGTCGGGGCCTCCGTCTCCGGCGTGCTAGCACATTGGCGGCGCGGCAATGTCGACTTCAAGATGGGGTATGTGCTGCTTGTAGGCGGCCTCGCCGGCTCGGCGTTCGGGGTATGGCTGTTCACGCTGCTGAAACGGCTCGGCCAGATCGAGCTGACGATCTCTCTCTGCTACGTGGTCCTGCTCGGGACGCTCGGCAGCCTGATGATGGTCGAGAGCGTCTATGCCCAGCTGCGGCTGCATCGACCGGGGGTGCGGCGGCGCAAGCTACATCAGCACAACTGGATGCACGGGCTGCCGCTAAAGGCGCGCTTCCGTCGGTCGAAGCTCTATATCAGTACGCTGCTGCCGATCGGGCTCGGCTTTGTCGTCGGCGTGTTCAGCGCCATTCTCGGCGTCGGCGGCGGCTTCATCATGGTCCCCGCGATGATCTACATGCTCGGCATGCCGACCGCCGTGGTGCCGGGCACCTCGCTGCTGCAGATCATCTTCGTCGCGGCAAATGTCACATTGCTGCAAGCCTACACCAACCGCACGGTCGATGCCGTGCTCGCCCTCGTGCTGCTCATCGGCGGGGTCATAGGCGCCCGGATCGGCAGCCGCTTTGGAACACGCCTGCGCGGCGATCAGCTGCGCCTTCTGCTCGCCTTGATGGTCCTCGCGGTCGCCGCAAAACTCGCCTTTGACCTGACCGTCCACCCGGCCGATCCGTACTCGATCGTGGTTGACAAGACATGAGCCGAAGCGCGGCGAGCAGGGGCCGAGGCTCGCATATCCTGGGTTCGCTGTCCTGTACCGTGATGGATCAAGCCAAGGGCTGGGGCTTTGCGGCGCTGATCCTACTTTCCGCACCGGCGCAGGGCGAAGCGCTAGTCGCCGATCTCACCAGCCACTTGATCGCAATCACCACCGGCTTTACCGGCGCATCGGTCGTGCTGTTCGGTGCGATCGACGGCCCGGGCGAGGTCGCAGTGGTAGCCCGGGGCCCCGACCGCGAGATCACGGTTCGCCGAAAGAGCCGTATCGCGGGCATATGGGTAAATTCTCGAGAGATGACTTTCGCCAATGTCCCGAGCTTTTATTTCGTCGCCGCTAGTCGGCCGCTCGAGGAGATCATTTCGCCAGCGACCGCGGCGTTCTATCGGCTGGGCGTCGGGAACCTGCAGCTGAAGCCCGAAGGGATGGCACCGACGCGGGTCGGCGACGAGTTCGTTACGGCGCTTGTGCGACAGCAGCAGCGTGCAAGACTGTTTCCCGATACCGTAAGCACGGTCAGTTTCGTCGGCGAACGGCTGTTTCGCACGACGATCGAGTTTCCGACGAACGTCCCGATCGGGACCTATCTCGTCGAGGTCTTTCTGATCCGCGACAAGGACGTCGTCGGGGGCCAGACGACTCCGCTCGTGGTTTCGAAGGTGGGCATCGGCGCCGACGTTTTCGGTTTTGCAGGTCGGCGGCCTGCGCTCTACGGAGCAATTGCGGTGCTGACCGCGATGGTGGCAGGATGGCTGGCGAGCCTGCCGTTTAGAAGCGCCTGATCATGTGCGGATCGGGCGGAGGGATGGCCCGATGGACGGGACCGCGAACCCGCGCGTCTTTCTCGTGGTGGTTGACGAATCGAAGGAGCTTCAGGCGGCCCTGCATTACGCCGCGCGCCGCGCCGCGCATACCGGTGGCCGGATCGCGCTTCTTTACGTAATCGAGCCGTCCGAACTGCAACATTGGATTTCGATCGAGAATCTCGCCCGCGAGGAACGCCGCGAGGAAGCCGAAGAGCTGATGCAACGTCTTTGCGAGCAAATCGCGCCTGTCGCTGGCACGATGCCGATCGTCTATATCCGCGAGGGTCATCGCCGCGACCAGTTGCTGGCCTTGATCGCCGAGGAGCCGAGCATATCGATACTGGTGCTCGCGGCTGGCACCGAGCCGGAAGGACCCGGGCCCCTGATCACCTATCTGACCGGCAAGCCAGCGGCCCGCCTTCGTATTCCGATCACGATCGTCCCCGGCGGTCTCACTCGCGAGCAACTCGATGCCGTCAGCTGAAGCAGCTCCAGATCGAGGCTTGATTCGCCGTGTCAAACCCCCATGCTTAAGATGAGTAGTGTCGTTTCGCTGTCGGAGCCATCGATGTTCATCCAGACCGAGCAGACCCCGAACCCGGCGACCTTAAAATTCCTGCCTGGCCGGATTGTCATGGCTTCCGGCACGGCAAACTTTACCGACCCCGCTCTGGCAGCCCGGATGTCGCCGTTAGCGGAGCGGTTGTTTGCTCTGTCGCAGGTAACGGGCATCTTCCTCGGGACGGACTTTATTACCGTGACAAAGGCCGCGGAGGGCGATTGGCACCAGCTGAAGCCGGCGGTGCTGGCGGTAATCATGGAGCACTTCACCGCGGGGCGACCTGTGGTGCTCGCAGGCGCCGCCGATAGGGCGATTACGGAAGCCCGGCAGGAAGACGAGGACGAAGTCGTTTCCCAGATCAAGGAGCTGCTCGAGACCCGCGTGCGTCCAGCGGTCGCGCAAGATGGTGGAGACATCATCTTTCACGACTACGAGGAGGGTGTGGTTTATCTGCACATGCAGGGTTCGTGCTCAGGATGCCCGAGTTCGACCGCAACACTGAAGGCGGGAATCGAAAACATGCTTCGTCACTACATCCCCGAGGTCGTAGAAGTTCGGGCGGTCTGAGCAGCGTTTTTGTCTACGCCCCACTTCACCGGGATTTCACTCCCCCGCGGCGCCGCAAAGCGGGTCGGCGTGAATCCGGGCAGGCAATAATAGCATATCCCGACCACGACGGAGCGATGCAGCGGACAACCTCCGACCGCAAGTGACACTTAGCAACGTGGCTGTGAGAGGGGAACCGGGGCAGCCGATTGTGCTGGCGCTCGACTCGGCCGGGTCGGGATGCTCGGTGGTGGTAGGCGCGGGCGAGACTGTGCTCGCTGCGGAGCGGTGCACAACGGCGCGCGGCCAAGCCGAGATGCTGCTCCCGCTGGTGGACGTCGTGGTGCGCAGGTCCGGGTTGTCTCGGTTGGCCTTGGACATCGTAGGGGCAACGGTTGGGCCCGGCAGCTTCACCGGCATCCGTATCGGACTTGCAGCTGCGCGCGGGATCGCGCTCGCGACCGGTGCGCGATCGGTTGGCGTAACCAGCTTTGCGGCTGTGGCCGCTGGCCTTTTCCGAGAGGTCCGCGAGTGGGGTGCCAGCTTCCTCCTCGTAGCTCTCGAAAGCCGTCGGGAAGACCTTTACATACAGCTCTTCGATCATGCGTCTTGTCCGGCTACTGACCCGATGGCAGCACTGCCGGCAGCACTTGGCGAAACGTTGAGGGGCCTCATAGGCGGAGCACCGCTCGTTGTCGCCGGCGATGCCGCGCAGCGCGCCGCAAGCATGCTCCTGCCGCGCGCCGATACGATAGTCACCGAAGGATCGGCACCCGATGCGGCCGGCCTGTTGCGAGCCGTGCTCGGCGGCGCCTCCAGGGGGGAGGGTTGCCTCAAGCCGTCGCCGGAATACCTGCGCCAGCCGGACGTCACCGTTTTGCAGGCGGATCAAAAGGTCATCCGGTGAACCGTCGTTTCGAGCCACTGTCCAAAGCCATGGCAAGCGCAGTGTCGACGTTGCACCGCGCCTGCTTTCCCGAAGATCCGTGGAACCTCGCAGCGATCGTCCAGATAATGAACATCACCGGATTCTTCGGCCGAATCGCTTGGGTGGACGACACACCGGCCGGATTTGCCTTGGCTCTCTACCTCGGCCAAGAATGCGAGATCATATCGCTTGGCGTATTGCCGCGCCGCTGGCGCGAAGGGATCGGCTCGGCGCTGTTGGATTTGATCTGCTCCGAAGGGTGCGTGCGCGGAGCCGAACGCATCGTCCTTGAAGTAGCGGTGGATAACAGCGCTGCACTCTCCCTCTACACCGGCCGAGGCTTTGTGCCGGTCGGCCATCGCCGGAATTACTACCGACAGACGAGTCATCGCGGCGACGCGCTGGTGCTACAGCGCACGTTCACGGACGTAACGATCCAACCATGAGCTTGGCAAGGCTTGCGCTTTCCTCTGACCTTGTTGGCGAGCAGGGTCGACTGTTCTTACAACGGCGCGCACGATTTGAGAAAATCGGACATTGATCGGATTGCCCCGTCGCGGATTGTTAATTATATTTGGACATCATACTCACACAGGATCCTCAAAATGAACAACCCGGACCAGAGCAGCGATTTGTTGGCGCTGACGACCGAAATCGTTGCGGCACACGTTTCAAACAATACGGTATCGGTGGGAGATCTGCCGCAGCTGATCAACCAAGTGTACAATTCCCTGGCGAATATCGGGAGCGCACCACCGCTTCCCGTAGAACGTCCGCAGCCCGCGGTCCCGGTCAAAAAGTCCGTGTTCCCAGACTACATCGTCTGTCTGGAGGACGGGAAGAAGCTCAAAATGTTGAAGCGGCACCTGAAGACCGCCTACAACATGACGCCC
>Ga0306920_100010447_pt1 | contig 12457 bp, 15 predicted proteins | sample flu12Cox44000170_FD_204666 | JGI IMG/M metagenome (GOLD analysis project Ga0306920, IMG submission 204666) | Lab enrichment of tropical soil microbial communities from Luquillo Experimental Forest, Puerto Rico - flux4day.12C.oxic.44.000.170 (v2)... | ecosystem: Environmental > Terrestrial >...
AGACGCTGGACAATTCGGCGAGCCACGGCTCGAGCAACTCGCCCTCCAATTTCAACAGCAGGCCGTCGCCTCCTTCGGAGGCTTGAGTGATCTTTAACATGGCTCCTCACCAGGTTCGAGTTGGGATGGTGCAATGCGCAAGGCGTGCCGTTCGCCGCACGATTTGGCGGACATTTCGCAAGTGATTGGATTTGAAAGGAGTTAGCGTCGAGAGATGTTGGTCGCCTGTCCGCCGGAGATCGATTGAGCGCCGGCCCACGCCACGAGATTTCGTGGGTGCCACGAATGGTCGTGGCGCCTTATTCCTTCTCCGCCATTAGCTCCGCGATCTTCTTGCGCATGACTTTCTCGCCGTCGAATTTGTCCCAGTTAAGCTCGCCGTCCCAGCGGTAACACATGTTGCCCTTCTTGTCGATTAGGTAGACGCTGGCCCACCAGCGGTTGCCCCACGCGGCCCACGTTCTGCCGGCGGTGTCGGCGGCGACCGCATAGTCGATGTTGTGCTTCTTGATTTGCGCCCGCAAGTGCGTCGAGCTTCTTTTCGCTGTCGGTCTCCAGCGTGTGCACGCCGATGATCGTTACACCCTTCGCCGCGAAGTCCTTCTGCCAACCCGCGTACCGCGGGTAGTTATGCATGCAGTCGATTCAGCCGAAGGTCCAGAAGTGCAGCACGACGATGCGGCCTTTCAACTCCTTGAACGTCGTCGGCTTGGTGTTGATCCACGCCTCGATGCCCTCCAGTTCCGGGGCAGGGATGTTCATGGCCGCGGGTTCCTGCGCCGCGGCAGGGGCCACTAGGAACGCGGCCAACAGGCCAACGTGCCAACGATGCATGAACGAACTCCTGCGACGGGTGCGGGCGATCCCGGTTGGATGCTCCGCGTGGCGCGCGGTTACGAAGCGCGGGCGATGCCGAGGCGCTTCATCCGGCTGCGGAGGGTGTTGGGGTGCAGGTCCAGAATCTTGGCCGCGCCGTCGGGCCCGTCGATGACCCAGTCGGTCTGTTCCAGCACACGCAAGATGTGCGCCCGCTCGACGTCTTCGAGCGTCGAGACCGCCGGCGCTTCCGCGGTTGCCTCGCCCGCCAGGGTGATTTCCAGCATTGGCCGGTCGGCGAGGATCATGGCGCGTTCGATGACGTTCTCCAGTTCGCGGACATTGCCCGGCCACGGATAGGCTTGGAGGCGCAGCATAGTCGCGGCGCTGACCCCGTCGATGCGCCGGCCGAAGCGGGCCGAGAACCGATCGATCAGGAACCGCGTCAGCAGTGGCAGATCGCCGGCGCGCTCGCGCAAGGGCGGCAGATGAATCGGAAAGACGCTGAGTCGGTAGTACAGATCCTCGCGAAAGCGCTTGTCGTGGACTTCTTTCAGGAGATCGCGGTTCGTCGCCGCGAGCACGCGGACATCGACCTTGATCGACGACTTGCCGCCAATGCGGTCGAACTCGCGCTCTTGCAACACGCGCAACAGCTTGACCTGCACCTCGGGCGGCAGCTCGCCGATCTCGTCGAGGAAAATCGTCCCGCCGTCGGCGAGTTCGAAGCGGCCGACGCGTTTCGCGATCGCGCCGGTGAAGGCGCCCTTCTCATGGCCAAAGAGTTCGCTTTCGACCAGCCCGGTCGGAAGGGCCGCGCAGTTGAGCTTGATCAGGGGCTTGTTCTTTCGCTTCGAGCGCGAGTGGATGGCCCGGGCGATGAGTTCCTTGCCGGTGCCGGTCTCGCCGGTGATAAGGACCGTGGAGTCGGTCGCGGCGACGCGCGCGACGTTGTCGAGAACGCCCGTCAGAGCCGGGCTGTGGCCGACGATCTCCTCGAAGTTGTGGGCTGACTTGATTTCCTCCTGCAGGTACTGATTCTGGGCCTGCAGGCGGGCCTGTTCCTGCTCAAGCAGCACGCGCTCCGTAATGTCGAGGAACATGGTGCGCGTGAATTCGCCGCTGGGGTCGGGGCGCGACCACCACTGAATCCAGATGGGCTTGCGGTTGTCGCGGCGGCGGAGTTCGAGCACGACGCCGCTGGTATCGACGCCGCGGTTGATCGAGGCAAACGCCTCTTGCACGCGCCGCTGGGCCTCGGGCGTGTCCGGCACGAGCGACATGCCGACGGTGCCCGGCACTTGCTCCGCCGTTATGCCCAGGATCCGCATCGCCGTGCGGTTGGCGCTGAGGAAGCGCGACTCGAGGTCCTCGTGAACGTAGGCGATCGGCGCTTCTTCGAACAAGTCGCGGAAGCGCTGCTCGCTCTCGATCAGCGTTTTTTCCAGGCGCAGGCGCTCGAGCTCGGTTCCGGCGCGGGCGGCGAAGATGCGGAAAGTGAAGAGCCGCCGCGGATCTGGCGGCATCGGCCGCTCGTCAAACACGGCCAGATGACCAAGGTGCCGTCCCTGCGCGTCGCACAGCGGCACGCCCAGGTAGCTTTCGATCCCCCACTCGACCATCGGCTTGTCATCGGGGAACCTGTCCTTCACTCCCGTTGGGTGATGGCAGAGGTTGCCGCGCACAACATCCTGGCACGGCGTGCCAGCAACCTCCCACTCGACGTTCTCGCGAATGTGATCGCGAAACCAGTAGGCCACGGTCTGCGCTCGGCCTTCCCCCGCGAACTCGGCGACAAAGGCGTAGCGCGTCCCGACCGCCAGGGCCAGATGCCTCACCAGCGACTGGAAGAACTCCTCGCCCGTGCCGCGCGCGGTGCCTTCGACAATGGCCCGGAGGGCAGCCACTTCGGCATCGTCGGCAGGCCGGAATTCAGACGCGGGTTCGAGCATGCGCGTAACCGCCGGGATGCGAACGGCATCTCAACCGGCATCCCTTCGAAATCCGAGGAAACTGTGATGCAGACGACTAATTGCCCCCAGGCTGGTGTAACACCGGGACGCGTGGGCCGCAAGGGGCTGGCGGTCCGGATCGTTCCGTGGGTCGCCCAGCTCGGGGTTGCAGCAATCCTGACGCAGACCCTTTATTTCAAGTTCACCTATGCCCCGGAGACGCAGATCATCTTCGCTGATCGTGGCGGGCGTCCAATGGCGACACTTGTCGGCGTCGCCGAATTGGTCGCTGCGGTCCTGCTGCTGCTGCCGCGCACCGCGGCGCTCGGGGCGACGCTAGCGCTGCTGATCATCGGCGGCGCGATCTTCACGCATCTGACCGCGCTCGGCATCGATGTCAACGGCGACGGCGGCCTACTCTTCGGCCTGGCGCTGACCGTGGCGGTCGGGTCGCTCACCGTTCTGGCCTTCCGGTGGCGGCAATTGCCGTTGATCCATCACTTCCGAACGAGCCATGAATGAAACTTGTTCGCTTTGCGGGCTCCCGCGGGCGGGCGCGCCGAGGGTCGCTAAGCAAAGAACGCATTAACGCCGGCGAACGTCCCGCGCATTGAGGCGCAGGATCAACAAATCATCGAGTTGCTGAATTCGTCCCATGACCCGAATCGGGTCGCCAACAAACGGGATGATCGACTCTGGTGCCGGTCCGCCGCCGGGGCCGGCGAGAAGGAACATCCTCTGGCCTGTCACGAATATCGGCGGGACGCCGCCGCGGAGGCAGAGGACGGCACAGCCTTTGTGCGTCTTGCCGGCGCCCGGCTTCATCGCGCCGAGATAGCACTTCGCATCGACGATTTCACCGGCGAGCGAGACTTCGCCGAGGTCCTTCGGCTCGCCGCGGTGAACGGCGCGAAGCTCGTCATTCACCGCAATCGGCTGAATTGCGTCGTCGCCCTCCGCGAGTTCCATCATTTGCCATCCGTCGCGGCGGAGCATCGTGCCGGTAACGCGCACGGCCTGGCCGTCGAACGGCTGCACTAGCGCAGCCGCGCCGAACTTGCCGTCGCTCACCAGCAGGATGGTGCGGACCGGCTCGCCGTGCGTGCGGAGCATCGGGTACGGCAAGGCGTAGACGACGCCCTCGACCGACTGCGGCGAGCTGTCCCATGAGGCCGAGCGGGGCGAATTCTGCCGGCCCGCGATGAGCAGCGCGGAACCCAGCGCAATTTGCACCGCGAAGATGGAAATACCCCATTGATACACGCGGTACGCCCTCGGCACCGGGAGCCAGCCGATAAAGAACGGATCGTCACGCGGCGTTTCACGCATTGCGGGTTTCCTCCTCGAAACGAGCCGGCGGGGTCGGTGTGCCGGGCGGTAGCGGGTCGGGGTTCAGCAGGATGCGCCGGCCCTCGACGCGCACCTGGTAGGTCGCGATCCGCTCCTGGAACGGCGGCGGCGAGCAGCCGTCGTGCGGCTGGTACTGCCAGCCGTGCCAGGGGCAGGTGATGCAGCCATCGATGATCTTGCCTTCGCCCAACGGCCCGCGCTGGTGGGCGCAGACATTGGTCACCGCGCTGACCTGCCCGTCGTGGCGGAACACCGCGATGCGCTCGTGGTCGGTGAGGCAAACAGTTTTGGCTCGGCTATCGGGGATCTCGTCGACGGTGCCTACATCGATCCATGATTGCAGAACGACTCTGCGCTCGCGCATCCGTTCGCGCCACCCGGTAAGCAAATGCAACCCGATGACCGCCGCGATGCCAATTCCCATCAGGACCGGGTACGCAAGGCTCGGCTCCGACTGCAGCGCTCCGAGGGCGACATGCAGCACCAACACCGCGTAGCACGGGTAGACGAGCATGTGGAGCGTCTTCCAGAAGCTCGGGCCGAGGTTCTTCTGCCAGAAGTCGTGGCTCGTCGCGGCCATCAGGAAGAGGACGATGAGTGCAGCCAAGCCGAGGAGCTCGAACGGGAACCTGGTTAGCGAATCGAACGACGTGTTGCTCGTGAGCATCGAGTGCAGCGGGTTGACGATGCCGAAGCCGTGGTAATAGCCGACGGCGATGATCGCGTGGGTGAGGCCGACGAGGAACGTCGCGACGCCGAGGTGCCGACGGTTGTAGAGGATCGGCAGGAACCAGGAGTTGAGCCGCGCCAGCGGGCCGATGCAGAGGACGATGTGAAGCATGACGAAGGCACAGGTGCCAAGCGCGCGCATAAGCAGGATAGGCGTCGCGATGGTTTCATCGCCCGTCCAGCGGAGTTGGCCCACGAGCAAGAACACCGCCAAATACGCTACAATGCCGCCGAGGATCACCAGGTCATAGATGCGCTTGTTGCGGTTCCATTTGACGGGCGCGTAGGTAACGCTCATGGCGCGGCCTCCGGCCGCCAGGCCAAGCTCAGCGAGAAAACGACCGTGACGATCGGCACGAGAATCACCCAGGCCCAGAAGTGCCAGCGACGGTGCGTGCGCGTCATCGGTGCGCTCCGCGGATCCAGAGGGCGGCGAGCAATGGCCACAGCGCGACGCTTCCGGGCAGGATCAACAGGCGAAAGGCCAGCGGTGCGCCGCGGGCCGCGGGGTCGATGCGGCCGACGCCGCCGGTGACAAACGCGGCCGCAAAGATCATGCCGACCACGGCGTAGAATCCGGCCAGCGTCAAGATGATTTCGGCGGCGAGCATATGCATCACTCCGGGGCGAAGACGGTGCGGCCACCGTCCACCGGCAGGCACACGCCGGTAACGAAGTCATTGTCGAGGAACGACAGCACGGCCCGAGCGATATTCGTCGGGCTCCCCTCGCGCTTAACCAGCGTCGCGTTGATCGCCTGCCGCTTCTCCTTAGCGGGCAGATCGGGTGGCAACATCACGGGGCCGGGCAGGATGCAGTTCACGCGGACGCGCGGGTTGCAGTGGGCGAGCTCGACCGCCAGACAGCGCGACATCGTGGTGACGGCGCCCTTCGACGGGAAGTAGGCGGCGTAGTTCAGGTATGGCCGGACTTCGGCCCAATCGCCGATGTTCACAATGAGCCCGCCCTCGGCTTGACGCGCCATCGCGAGTCCCGCGTGCTGGGCACAGAGAAACGTGCCCAGCGTGTTCGTCTCAAAGTGCAAGCGCACGTCGGCGGCTGTCACCTCTTCGAGCCGCTTGCTCTTCCAAACCGCGGCGCAGTTGACGAGCATGTCGATTCGGCCGAAACGCGTCAGCACTTTTTCGACCATCGCCCGCACTGCGGCTTCATCGGTCAGGTCGGCCTGAAACGCCGCGACGGGGACGCCGCGGGCCTCAAGCGCTGCGGCCGTCGCCGAAGCCTCGGCCGCGGAGCTGCGGTAGTGAATGGCGAGCGCGAAGCCGCGCTCCGCCAGCGCGTCGGCGACGTGCCAGCCGACGCGCCGTGCGCCGCTGCCGGTGACCAGGGCTACCTTGCAGTCGATCATGTTCGACTCCTTGGGAATTACGCCGTTAGATGTCGCGCGCGACGTTCGGTTACAGCGCTTTTGCTACCGTAACTTTTCGCGCCACGGCTCATCGAACAGGAATTGAATTCCGAGGACGGGAGCGGACCCAATGATCGCCGTGGCCGAGAAGTACGACACAGTTCGTGAAGGGGCCGAGTTCCCGCCGGCGGTGATGCCGCTGGTCGGCGTTCTGCGGCAGCTGGCCGAACTGCTTGAGACGCTGTGCGACGCCGATTACGTGCAAAAGCCGGTCGGCGTGGTGCCGAGCAGCATCGGCGGGCACGTGCGGCACAACCTCGATCACATCGAATCGCTGCTGAATGGCCTCGACTTCGGTTCGGTCGACTATGACGCCCGCAGGCGCGGCACGGACATTGAGCGGAGCCGCGGCGCGGCGTTGGATGCCCTGCGTTGGTTGGAGTTCCGGCTGTTCGCGACTGAGTGGCCCGCGGCCGACCAGCCGCTGCGCCTTTCCGTTCTCCTGTCGTCGGACGGCGCGCCGGTAGAGGTTGAGACGACGTTGGCCCGTGAGCTGGCTTTCGTGCTAAGCCACACGATTCACCACAACGCCTTGATCGGCGTCATGGCGAAGCTGCTCGGCGCCCCGCTGCCGGACGATTTCGGCTACGCCCCCTCGACGATCGCTTATCAGAAGGCCAGCCAATGTGCACGCTAACGATCATTCCGCGGGCGGAGTCGGGCTGGCGGCTGGCGTTCAACCGCGACGAATCGCGGGCGCGGCCGGCGGCGCTTCCGCCCCGCCGGCGCCAATTCGGCGGACGAATGGCATTGCTGCCGACCGACCCGGCTTCGGGCGGGACCTGGCTTGCGGTGAACGACGCCGGGTTGGTCCTGGCGCTGCTCAATGTCAACCCGCCGGAGCCGCCACGCCGGCGCAGCGCAGCGAGCCGCGGTCTCATCATCCCTGCACTGCTCGGCTGTGAGTCGCTCGCCGAGGTGCGCGCGCGGTTGGATCGGCTGTTCGTCATCAGGTACGCGCCGTTCCACCTCGTGGCAGTCCACGACGGAGCGCTCGCGACCTGGCGCTACGACGGCGCCCTGCTCGATCAAGCCGAACCGGACGCGATCCGGCGGCCGGTGTTGTTTGCGTCGTCAGGGCTGAGCGATCACCTCGTCGAGCGGCCGCGGCGCGAGTTGTTCCGCGATCTGTTCGGCCCTAACGCCGATTGGGAAGCGTGCCAGGACTTGTTCCACCAGCACAGTTGGCCTGAAAGCCCGCACCTGAGTGTGTGCATGCGGCGCGACGACGCTTGCACCGTGAGCCATATGCTCATCGAGTGGGACGACGCGACCGCGTGGATGACTTACCATCCCGCGGCCCCGGACCTGACCGCGCAGCCGGCTCTGGGGCTGCTCCACTTCGCAACCGCGGGGGTGCCATGAATCTTTCGACCGTAGACCCGTGGCACTTGTTAGTAAGCGCGTTCTTCGGGACGTTTGTGTCCGAGGACTTGACCTGCGTCGCTGTCGGCTTGCTCGCCGCAACAGGGCAGGGCGGCCTTGCAGCCGGACTCGCCGGGTGCTTTCTGGGCATCTTCGTTAGCGACGCGGCGCTCTGGGCCGTCGGGCGCCTGGCCCAGGTGAAAGCGCGACGTTGGATCGGTCCGGACCGGTTTGCCGGGATGGAGCGTTGGCTCGACCGGCGGCTCGGGGCCGCGGTCATCGCGGCCCGGTTTCTGCCGGGGACGCGCCTGCCGTTGTACGTCACTGCCGGGGCCATCGGCCGGCGCGGCGGGCAGTTCCTGCTCTGGACTTTCGTGGCGGCGCTGCTCTGGACGCCGCTTCTGGTGCTGTCGGTCGCGCTGTTCGGCGCATCGGCCGCGGCGCCGCTTCGTCAGTACTTCGGGGCGGGGCCGGCAGTCGCGCTGCTGGCGCTGGTCATGCTGGGCCTGGTCCGTGTCGTGCCGAGGATGATGAGCCCGGCAGGGCGAAGCCGGTTGGCGGCGCGGGCGGCGCGTCTGTGGCGCTGGGAGTTTTGGCCGGCGAAGCTCTTTTATTTACCGCTCGTGCCGTACTACCTGTGGCTGAGCGTGCGTTATCGCGGCGTGACGGTCTGGACGGCGGCGAACCCGGGCATCCCGGCGGGCGGCGTCGTCGGCGAATCAAAGGCCGAGATCCTAGCGGCGCTGCCAGAACAGTACGCGGTGCCGAGCCTGCTGATCCGGCCCGGCGCCATTGGCGGTCGCATCGCTGCCTTGCGCGACGAAGTCGCGCGGCGCGACTGGCGCTTCCCACTGATCCTCAAGCCGGACGCCGGGGAGCGCGGCGTCGGTGTGAAGAAGGTGCACGACTTCGTTGTCGCCGAGAAGTACCTTTGCGGCCAGCCGGACGCCGTGCTCGCGCAGCAGTATCATCCCGGGCCGTTCGAGGCGGGCGTTTTCTATTACCGCTTACCGGGGGAGGCACGCGGCCGCATCTTTTCAATAACTGACAAGGTGTTTCCCAAGGTCCTGGGCGACGGACGCTCCACGCTCGCGGAACTGATCTGGGCCCATCCACGCTACCGGATGCAAGCCGACGTGTTCCTGGAACGTCACGCTGGGCGGGCCAGCGAGATCCTCGCAGCCGGGGAATGCCTGCCGCTCGCGCTGGCCGGCAATCACTGTCAGGGGACGATGTTCCGCGACGGTGCGCACCTCATCACACCGGAACTCGAGGCGGTGATCGATGCCATCGCGAAACGCGTACCGGCTTTCTACGTCGGCCGTTTCGACGTGCGTTATGCCGACGTCGCAGAGTTCCGGGCTGGGCGCGGTTTGGTTATTGTCGAACTGAACGGGGCGACTGCCGAGTCGACCAATATCTACGACCCGTCGTGGCCGCTCTGGCGAGCGTACCGGACGCTCATGCGCCAATGGCGGCTGCTGTTTCGCATCGGTGCCGCGAACTGCTGCCGCGGCAACCGACCGGTATCAATGCTGGGGTTGTTCCAGTTGCTGCGGGAGTATTACGCGGGGCGCACGATTAACCCAGTCGCCGACTGAAGGGCCGACCATGACCTGCGAAGAGATCGCGAATTTTCTGCTCGAGTATCAGGAGGGCGAACTCGCGGAAAGAGATCGCCTTCGTTTCGAAGCGCACTTGGCCGAATGTCCGGAGTGCGTCGAGTACATCCGCAGCTATGACCAGGCGGTCGCTGCCGGCCGAGCCGCCTGCGTGGGCGATTGCAGAGTCCCCGAGCGCCTGGTGTGGGCAATCCTGGCGGCGCGTAACGGCGGCGGGTCGGCGGCATCCAACGCGTGCCCCACGGAGCAACAGCCATGAACCCATTCATTTCTGCCGATGCGGAATGGCTCGAGGCCGACGGCCTGGTCGGCTTCGCTTCCGGCACCGCGTCCGGTCGGCGGACGCGTCGCTACCACGCCCTGCTGCTGGCCGCCGCGACTCCGCCAACCGGTCGGTTTGTGCTGGTCAACGGCTTTGACGCGCACGTCAAGACCGCGAGCGGCACGTTTGCACTGTCGTCGCAGCGCTACCGGCCGGGCGTGACGCACCCCGACGGCGAGCGACGGATAGAGGAGTTTGGCTACGATCCTTGGCCGCACTGGGTCTTCCACCTCGAGGACGGCACGCGGATCGAGCACGAACTCTTCGTGCCACGTTGTTCGTCCGCCGTCGCGCTCCGCTGGCGTCGAAAAAACGGCGATGGTCCGGCGACGTTAATCGTGCGGCCGTTCTTTTCCGGCCGCGATTATCATGCGCTGCACCGGGAAAATCCGGTGTTCCGGTTTGAGCCTGCAATTGATGGCGTCAAGGTGCTCTGGCGTCCCTACCAGGGCGTGCCTGGAACGCTGGCGTATTCGAATGGAAGGTATGAGCATCGACCGGAATGGTATCGTGATTTCCTGTATTGCGCGGAGACGGAGCGCGGGTTCGTGGATGCGGAAGATCTGGCAGCTCCCGGTGAGTTCCATTTCGATCTTGCGTCCGGCGCTGCGGTGCTGTTGCTCGCCGCCCAGGACGTACCGGTGGCATTCACGGCGAACGGCTTTCCCGCCGAGGTCTGCTACGGGCTGCTGCGCTCCCGCGAGGAAGCGCGGCGGGCGACATTCCCTTCGCCGCTTCACCGCGCAGCCGATGCTTACCTCGTTCGCCGCGGCCGTGGGAAGACCATCTTGGCCGGCTACCCCTGGTTCACCGATTGGGGCCGCGACACCTTCATTGCTCTGCGCGGCCTGTGCCTAGCCACCGGCCGGCTCGACGACGCGCAGCAGATCCTGCTCGATTGGGCCGGCAACGTTTCCGAAGGCATGTTGCCCAACCGCTTCCCCGACCGCGGCGCGGAACCCGAGTTCAACTCCGTCGATGCCTCGCTCTGGTACATCGTCGCGGTGCACTACCTGGCGGCTGCCGCCCGGCGCGGCGAACCGGTTTCGGCTGACGTGCGCGATCGGCTCGCCGCCGCTGTGCAAGCGATCCTGTCTGGCTATGCGCACGGCACACGCCACGGCATCCATGCGGACAACGATGGCCTGCTGGCGGCCGGTGAGCCTGGCGTGCAACTCACCTGGATGGACGCGAAGATCGGCGACTTGGTCGTCACACCGCGGATCGGCAAGCCGGTCGAGGTACAGGCGCTGTGGCTGAATGCGCTCTGGATTGGCAGCCAGTTCGCGCCGGTGTGGCGCACGACCTTCGACCTCGGCCGCGCGACGTTCGCCGAGCGTTTCTGGAACGACGCGGCCGGCTGCCTGTACGACGTGATCGACGTCGAGCATCGGAGGGGTACGGCCGACGCGAGCTTTCGTCCCAATCAAGTCTTCGCCGTCGGCGGCCTGCCACGGGCGCTGCTCGACGGTGCGCGGGCGCGGCAGGTCGTCGATGCTATCGAGGCGCGGCTCGTCACGCCGCTCGGACTGCGCACGCTGGCGCCGGAGGAGCCGGGCTATCGGCCGCAATACGCCGGCGGTTTCCGCGAGCGCGACACTGCGTACCACCAGGGCACCGCGTGGCCGTGGCTGCTCGGCCCGTTTGTGGAGGCGTGGGTCCACGTCCGCGGCGGGACCACCGCAGCAAAGCGCGAGGCCCGCCGCCGTTTTGTCGAGCCGCTGCTGCGTCATCAGAACGAGGCGGGCCTCGGCCACGTCAGCGAGATCGCCGATGGCGACGCCCCCCACCGGCCCAACGGCTGCCCGTTCCAAGCTTGGTCGCTCGGCGAATTGCTGCGCCTCGAACTCGACGTGCTCGCAGAGCCGCCCGCGGCCGTGCGAAAGGATTCCCCGCCGGAAGAACTCACCAGTCGCCCCGTCGCCGTGTGACTCCCTGGAGCGATGATGCCAATGCCTGCCGAGCAAATGGCCGAATCGTTGAAGTCGCGGATCGTGGAGCGGACCGGCGGCCGGATGCGCGACGTATGCGTAGAACGCGTCGGCGGCCGGTTTGTCGTCCGGGGACGCTCGCCGAGCTACTTCGTCAAACAGCTTGCCCTGGAGGCGACGCGCGACTTGCTTTTCGGCGGCCAGTTTTCGTTCAGCCTTGACATCCACGTAGCGCAAAAAGTGATAGGAGCCAAGGGCACATGAACGCGGAACAACAGCGCCTCGAAGAAGACCGCTCCGGCCACGCTCATTGGCGGCGCTGGGGCCCTTACCTGAGTGAGCGGCAGTGGGGTACCGTGCGCGAGGACTACAGCCTGAACGGGGACGCCTGGTCGTACTTCTCCCACGACCAGGCCCGCTCGAGGGCGTACCGGTGGGGGGAGGACGGCCTCGCGGGACAGAGCGACGAAAAGCAACGTCTCTGCTTCGCCGTCGCCCTGTGGAACGGCCGGGACCCGATCCTCAAGGAGCGCTTGTTCGGCCTGACCAACTCTGAGGGTAACCACGGCGAAGACGTTAAAGAGCTTTACTACTACCTCGACGCCACGCCGAGTCACTCGTACCTGAAGATGCTCTACAAGTACCCGCAGCGCGAGTTCCCGTACGCGCGTCTCGTCGAGGAAAACGGCCGCCGCGGCAAGGAGATACCTGAGTTCGAACCGCTCGACACCGGCATTTTCGACGACGACCGGTACTTCGACGTGTTTGTCGAATATGCCAAGGCTGGGCCTGACGACATCTTGATGCTCGTCACTATCCACAACCGCGGGCCGGATGACGCCGAAGTTCACGTTCTGCCGCAAGTATGGTTCCGAAACACGTGGTCGTGGGTCCCCGGCGCAGCGATGCCGGCGCTCCGCGAAGCCGGCCCCGGTCGCGTG
>Ga0306920_100010449_pt1 | contig 12456 bp, 9 predicted proteins | sample flu12Cox44000170_FD_204666 | JGI IMG/M metagenome (GOLD analysis project Ga0306920, IMG submission 204666) | Lab enrichment of tropical soil microbial communities from Luquillo Experimental Forest, Puerto Rico - flux4day.12C.oxic.44.000.170 (v2)... | ecosystem: Environmental > Terrestrial >...
ATCGGAGCCGCCCGTCAACATGTAGCCAAACCATATTTTTCCTTCCGGCGGCTTTTCGCGCGCGAGCAATGACTTGAGCCACTCCAAACCATTCCGGTCCAGGCATATCGGATCGCGCCCGGGCGTGTTCGGATCATCCGGCACACAGGTAAAGCTGCCCTGTCCCTGCCGCAACGTCCGCAGCTTGCCGCCAGCCTCTACCACAACGATGGTGGCATCTTTCGAGATCGCCGCAGGCGCGGCAGACATTGCGTTCGCAATCAGCTGTGCGTCAGTCTTGCGGCTGGTGGCCCCCTGAGCAACCGCCGGGGTCACTCTCAAAGCTGTAATCAAGCACGCAACCATCAATAAAATTGCTGTAAGGCGCATCGGAGCTCTCCCCGCTTGAATGCCGGCAGGACGCTGAAAGCCGGCCATTTTCCTTACCTGCTCGCGCTTCGGACTACAATTGACGGTCCCTGCAATTTTGCAGGTCGCGAGCCTTATTCACCTGCTTGTGTGCGATTTGACGCTTGCGCCTGCCGCGGCGCGGCAACGGCATTGCGCGCCTGCGACTCGTTTCGCAGTTGCTTGGCCAAAGCCGAGCTTCTTTCTCCCACGTAGCGGATCATCTGCAAGTCGGCAGGCGCCAGACGAACGACCTCGGTCACCGGTGGACGGGGCGGCTCGCGTAAGTTGCCAAGCAGCATGGCAGCACATGCGCTCGCGCAAGCCGCGCCGCCGATCTCCAAAAGCTTGCCGGCCAACCTGGTCAAATGTGGAAATTGTGCGACCATTCGCGTTTCCCTCCGAATTCAAACGCCCCGTTGTTTTTCAAACACTCGTTTGAGGCAAAAGCGCGACGCATGGCGTGGCCGCCGTCGGGAAAAGCGGATTTTTGCCGCTGCGCGGATCGGACGGTATTCAGATGCATTGCACCTGTGATGGGCTCAAGCGGCAGAGCGCGCGAAGCGGTTGCGCACGAATGCGGACCAGCGCAACCGCGCCTGCCGCAGATTGTCGAGCGCGATGAGCGCCGCCGGCGTGACGATCAAAGTCAGCACGGTAGCAAAACCGAGCCCGAAGACGATCGCCGTCGACAGATTGATCCACCATTGCGTTGCCGGAGCGCCTAGCGTGATCTCGCGCGACAGGAACTCCACGTTCATCCCGAAGGCAATCGGCAGCACGCCGAGAATGGCGGTCGTGGCGGTGAGCACCACCGGGCGCGCCCGCTCGCGACAGGTCTCGATGATGGCCTCGTAGGCCGCGATGCCTTCCCGGCGCAGGCGGTCGTAGGTGTCGATCAGCACGATATTGTTGTTCACGATCACGCCCGCATTCGCGATCACGCCGATACCGGCCATGACCACCCCGAACGGCTGGCCCATGATGAGGAGCCCGAGCATCACGCCGAAAGTGGAGAGCACCACCGCGCTGAGAACAAGACCGACGGAGGTGAGCTTGTTGAACTGTGCGAGCAGGATCGCGAAAATGAGAAAAATCGCGGTCCCGAACGCCTTGAGCAGGAACGCGGAGGCCTTCGCGCGTTCCTCGTCCTCCCCCTTGAGCCGGAAGATCACCCCCGGGCCGAGGTCCGCGGCTTTGAGCTCGCGGGTGATGTCTGCCTGCACCTTGGCGGTGGGCACGCCCTCGGCGACATTGGCCGAGACGGTGGTGACGCGATTGCTGTTGACGCGGTTGATGTAGCCGACCCGCGGCGCCGGCACGCGCTGCACGAAATTGCCAATGGGGACGTGCCCCATCGGCGTCTGCAGGCGCAGGTCATCGATCTGATCGAGGCTGCGTCGCTGCGCGGGAAACCGCACCAGCATATCAACCGGCTTGTCGCTGTCGACCGGACGGTATTCGGTCGCCTTGAGCCCGTTGGTGACGAGCTGGATTGCGCTGCCAACCGCGCCGACACTGGCGTTGTATTTGGCCGCCTCGGACTTGTTGAACTCGATGCGCCAGTCGATGCCGGGAAGCGGCTGGCCGTCGTCGAGGTCGCGGATGTCGCTGTTGCGCGACAGAACCGCTGCGACGTTGCGCGCTGCGGCGGGCAGCACGGCCGGATCGACCGCAGTGAGCTGCACCTGGATGGGCTTGCCCGTTGGCGGCCCCGCGCGCGGCGCCGTCACCTCGATGAGAATGCCGGGAATGTCCGCCGTCTTTTCGCGAATCGCGTCCATGATCTCGTGCGCGGGCGCGCGCGTGCGCCAATGGGCGAACTCAAACTGGATCACGCCGATCGTGTCCTCGGTGAGCTCGCTAATGCCGCGCGGCTGCTCGCCGATGCGGGCATAGACGGTCTTGAGGCCATCGAACTGGAGCACGCGGCGCTCGATCTCGCCGACCAGCCGGTTCTTTTCCTCGAGCGCAAGGTTGCCGCGCGCATGCACGATCACCTGGCCGTAATCGGGCTCGACATTGGGGAAGAACTCGACCCCGCGCCCGAGCTTGGCGTAGGCCATCTGCACGACGATCAGAAGGCCAGCGGCCAGCGTCAAGGTGGTGCCGGGATGGCGCAGCGCAAGGCGAACTGTGCGCATGTAGATCCCGCGCTCCGCTGGCTGCTCGCGCGCGGCCCCTGATCCATGCGCCGGATGGCGCACCGCCTTTCCCAGGAGCGCGCCGAGCGTCGGCGTAAAGAACAGCGCCACGGCGAGCGAAGCCGAGAGCGTCGCGATCAGTGTGATCGGCAGATATTTCATGAACTGCCCTACGATGCCCGGCCAGAAGAGGAGGGGCGAGAACGCGGCGACACGCGTGGCCGTTGCGGCAATCACCGGGCCCGCCATGCGCTTGGCGGCGAGCGCGTAGGCCTCGCGCGGCGCCATGCCTTGCGCCATGCGGCGCTCCGCGAATTCGGAGACGATGATGGCATCGTCGACCAGCATGCCGACGGCGAGAATGAGCGAGAACAGCACCACGATATTGATCGTCAAGCCGGCGAGCTGCAGCCCGAGCACGCCCGCCAGAAAAGAAGCGGGTATGGCGATCCCGATGAACACGGAGGCACGAAAACCGAGTGCAAAGAGAATGACGATGGCGACGAGAAGAACGCCGGTCGCCACCGAGTTCTGCAGGTCGCCCAGCATCTGGCGGATCATCTTCGACTTGTCCTGGGTGAAGGTGACATGCACCGCGCCGGGCCAGGTCTTCTGCAGCTCTCCGACGACGTATTTCACGGCATCGACCGTCTCGATGAGATTGGCGCCGGTGCGCTTGGACACCTCGATGGTCATGGCGGGGCGTCCGTTCACGCGCGTGATCGAGGTCGCGTCCTTGAAGGTGGGCTTGACCTGCGCGATGTCGCGCAGGGTCACCGAGGCGCCGGACGAAGCCACGACCGGAATGTTGAGGACGTCCCGGGGCTGCTCGAAGAGCGAAGGCACCTTGACCGCAAAACGCCCGGTCTCACCTTCGAGCGCCCCCGCCGCAATCAACGTGTTGAAGGACTGCGTGATGCTGCCGAGCTGATCGATGGAGAGCCCATAGCTGCTGATCAGGGTCGGATCGAGGATGATCTCGACGGCCTCATCGCGCGACCCGCGCAACTCGGCTGAGAGCACGCCCGGCGCCTGCTCGATCGCGTTCTTCGCGGCGCGCGCAATGCGCAGGAGCGTGCGCTCCGGCACCTCGCCCGAGAGCCCCACGACCAGCACGGGGTAGAGCGAGAGGTTGACCTCAAGCACCTGCGGCTCGTCCACGTCGCGGGGCAGGTCGTGCTTCGCCTGGTCCACCTTCGCGCGCACATCCGCGAGCGCCGCCTTGGAATCGAAGCCGGCCTCGAACTCGAGCAGCACGAATCCGCCGCCCTCGAAAGCGGTGGAGCGCATCTCCTTGACGTTCCCGACCGACTTGAGCTGCGTCTCCACCGGGCGCAGCAGCAGGCGCTCGGAATCCTCCGGGCTGATGCCGCGCTGCGAGAGCTGGACGTAGATCACCGGGATCTTGACGTCGGGCTCCGCCTCCTTGGCGATGGTGACGTAGGCAACGAGCCCGGCGCAGAGCAGAAAAATGAGCGTCGCGACAGTGAGCCGCGCGTTGTCGATGGCGTAGTCGATGAGCCGTGACATCGCCCTATTTCGCCACTGCGGTCAGCTCATGCGCGCCGACCGCTTCGACCACCTGCCCTTCGCGCACGAAATCCTGTCCCTGCACAATCACGCGGCTGCCGTTGCTGAGGCCGGCGACCCACATCGCCGCCTGCTCGTCCTCGACGACCGTGATGGGCGTGAAGGCGACCATGCCGTCCGCATCGACGGTGCGTACGCCGAGATCGCCGCTCGCACCGATGGTGAGCGCCGAGCGCGGCACGCGCGCAGCCATGACCGCAGACTGCGGCACCATCACCTCCGCAGTGATCCCGTCAGGGATTTTGCCATCCTTGTTCGGCAGCTCGACCTCGACCCGATAGGTGCGCGTGTTCGGACTTGCGGTCTTGGCGACGAAGCGGATCTTGCCGCTTGCGCTCTCGCCGGTGACGAGGCGCACGTCGGCGGGCTCGCCCACTTTGATGCCGGCAAGCTTGCGCTCGGCCACTTCGGCCACTGCGAGCATGGGATCGAGCGAAACGAGGATGGCAAGCTCCTTGCCGGCGAAGGAGAAGGCGGCTTGGCCCACTTCCACGCCGACGTCCTGAATGACTCCCGACCAGGGCGCGCGCACCACGCCGCGCTCGCGCTCCGCCTCGGCGGCAGCGAGCGCAGCTTCCGCCGAGCGCAGCTGCGCTTCCAGGTCCACGAGCTGCAGGCGGGGCAACGTGCCGGAGACGATGAGGGCACGCTTGGCCTCGAGTTCGGTGCGTTTCTGCGTGACCACGGCCTGCGCCTGCACGACCTGCGCCTCGCGCGCCTCGTCGGACAGAATGGCAATGACCTCGCCCTTCTGGACCTGGCTGCCGCGCTTGACCCGCAGATCAGTGAGGACGCCGGCGCCGCGCGCCATGATCACGACGCGCTTCTCCGCCTCGGTGCGACCGGAGATGGTCAGCGTCCGGCTATGCGGAACCAGCGTCGTGCGCTCGACCGCGACGCGGAACAGCTTCTTTGCTGCATCCGCCGCGCTGCGCATGGCGTTTTCGGGCGCCACTGCCTCGTGCGGACGCAACTGCCCGGAGGCAATCCACAATGCGGCCGCCGCCACGATCCCGAGCGCGGTGAAATGCCGTGCTTTCATCCTCGGTTAGCCCCCGCCTGACCGGCTCGCCCCGGCAACTGCACGTCCCGGGAGACCCACCTTCACATCGGCGGGGAAGGCGGCGGAAATACGATTACCCGACGGCGTTGAGCACCCTGCCTCCGGCGGTGACCGGCTTGGCCGCGACCAGCACGAAGGCTATCACGCAGGACGCCGTTCCCCTGTTCACCCAGTTGTGGATGGTGCCCCGCTGCACCAGCACATCGCCGGCCTTGAGATGCACGCTGGTGCCGTCGAGTTCCATGTCGATCTCGCCGGAGATCACCGTCGCGTAGTCGATCGAATCCGTGCGGTGGTTGCGCGGGGTCACCCCGGGGCCGAAGCTCACCACCCTGAACACGACGCCGTTCGCGAGCGTGGTGCCGACCTTGCGCCCCGCGGTGTCCGCGCCGCGGTCGTTGTCAACCGGAAAGCCTTCGCTCGTCCAGATCACGGTAGCCTGCGCGCCCGGCCGGGCCTCGACAACGTTCTTGGAGATCTCGTCAATCAACACGGTCGCACGGCCGTTCTGGTCATGGCCGGTGACGACGCGGCGGATGCTGAGGCTCATGGCGGCTCTCCCTCGGTGACTATATGGGCGAGGATCATCCGCCGGGTCGGGTCTCGATTGCAATGGTTTGAGGCCGGCGCGGAGCGACCGCGCTGCGGCCGCCGTCGCTCACTCGGCCAGCCGTCATCCTCACAGGGTCAGGCTCGCTCAAATTGGGAGGACGGGGTCGCTTGGCGTGGGTTGAAGCGCCGAGGCCAACCGCGCAATACCACCAGAAAAGTCGAGGGCAAGCCGGCGATCAATGCCACCAGGAAGATCACGCTAAGCACAAGAGTCAGCAGCTCCTCCGTTCCTTTCGGAATTAGCTCCTTGATGAGCAGGAAGGCAACGAAGCAAATAACGCAGACGTACAGTGCGAGCCGTGCCGGCGCCGCGGGCTGGAGAAAGAACGCGACCGTTTCAACGAGGTCATCGAGATGAACGATCGCCAACGCGCCGGCGCCGGGAACGACCGGCAGCAGCGGCAGCGCAGCCAAGCCGCGAATCAGCGCACTCCCCCCATAGGCCGGTCGCCCGACGACGACGGAGGGTCGCAATATGATCCAGTCGAGGTTGCACGACATCAGGAGCTCGTCGCCCGCAAGCTTGGTGCGCGCAAAGGCAGTCGTGGCCTGGCGGTCGACGCCAAGCGCTGAGACGTGCACGACACGGCGCACACCCGTCTGCTCGCAGGCCCGAAACAGCGCGGCAATGCCATCCCTGTGCACGCCCGCCGTGGAATCGTGCGGGCCGTCCTGCAATACGCCGGCGCAGCTCACGACCGCATCGACGCCATGGAGGTGCGCCGACCAGTCCGCGGCATCGACTGCGCGCGCGATGTCGATGGTCACCGCGCGCGTGCACGGGGCATTTTCGTGCGCGCGGCGCTGCCGGGTCGCTGCAATCACCTCGTGGCCTTGCGCAAGGAGGCGCGCCGCCACCGACGATCCAATCAGTCCGTTCGCGCCGACGATGAGAACGCGCCTAGGAAGCGTCTTCCTGCGCCAAGCGGTGGGCGGCGGCACCACTCTCTACGAGCTGAGAAGGAATACAAGCGCCAGAGCCGCGACGCCAGCCCGAAGCACGACCATAAGAATTGCGATTTTCAGCGCTCAGGATCGAGTGGTAGCGCTTCCCGACGAAATGCAGGTGCGCTTGCTTCATGAGCGGCTGGCGCATTCACTGCAAGCAATGCATCATGGCAGGCAGACTCCATGCCACGAGCGCACGAGCGCGAGGTTGCAAATGCCCAACACCAGCGCTGCCGACCAGACGATCATCGAGCTGAGCAGAAAGAAAATCGGGCTGATCATTCTTGGATCATGCGCTTTCGTGGCTATCGGAGCTTGGATGTTCCAGCTCGATGATGCCGCCATTCGGTCATTCGGTCGGTTCAGGGATCCCACGATCGTTCATGGCGTTGGCCTTGCGTCAATTGCGTTTTTTGGATTGTGCGCGCTTGCAGGTTTGCGAAAGCTATTCGACAGGAAGCCCGGGCTGGTTCTCAACAGCTCTGGTATCATTGATAATTCAAGTGCGATATCAGCAGGGCTAATTCCATGGACAGAAATCAAGGGCGCCGAGATTTTTGAGGTCAGCAAACAGAAGATGTTGATTATCAAGGTCACCAATCCGGAGAAGTACGTAGCACGCGCAAATTGGCTGAAGCAGGCAACAAATAAGGCGAGTCAAAGCATGTGTGGGAGCTCCATAAGTATCTCAGCAAATTCATTGAAGATCAGCTTTCCCGAGCTGCTTTCTATTTTCAATCAATACCAACAGAGATATGGCAAGGCCGGCTGATCGCGGTGAGAGCATGCGCCATGTCATTCAAGCGCCGCGCAAGAGACGACGGCGACCATTCAATCCGCACTCACGCCGCTCGCCTTGATCGGCACGGCCCATCGTTCGAGCTCGGCCGGCACAAATTTTACAAGATATTCCGGTGTGCGACGCTCCGCCGCCGGGACCACGATGCCGAGCGACTCGAACCGCCCGCGCACGGCGGGCGTCTCGACTGCCTCATTCGAGGCGTTGGCGAGGCGATGGACGATCTCGTTCGGCGTTCCCTTGGGAAACGAGAACGAGCCCCACGAGCCACAGTCGAGGCCCTTGATACCCTGCTCGTCGGCGGTCGGCAGCTCCTCCAGTCCTGGTGCACGTTGGAGCCCCAATGTTGCGATCGCCTTCACAGTGCGTCCGCGAATGTGCGGCAATGCGGTAGAAATCTGGTCGGCCATGAAGTCGATTCGCCCGGCAATCAGATCCTGCACGGCGAGCGCCGAGCCGCGATAGGGGACGTGCGTAATATTTGTTCCCATCGCCTGGTTGAGAAGAACGGCACAGACATGCAGCCCCGAGCCGGCGCCGGCCGAGCCGTATTGCATGTGGCTATGATTGGCCTTCGCGTATGCGATGAACTCGGCGAGCGTGTTGGCGGGGAAGTCGGGTCGAGCGATCAGGATTCGCGCCGAATCCGAATGCATCACGACATGCTCGAAATCCGTAAGCGGATTGTAAAGCGACTTTTTGTAAAGATTGGGAACTTGCGCCAGCGTGGCACTGCCGGAGAGCAGCAGCGTGTAGCCGTCAGGCGTCGCTTTTGCCACCCGCGCCGCGCCGGACATGCCGCCGGCGCCGCCCACATTCTCGACCACGATCTGCTGGCCCAGAATCGCGGAGATGCGCGAGGACAGGATGCGCGCGATGGTATCGATCGGTCCACCCGCCGCATACGGCACGACCAGCGTGATCGGCCGCGATGGCCAGCTTTGCGCCAGCGCATCCGCGGGATTTTGCAGGATTGCCGCAAGCGCAAATGCCGCCAAGGTTCTTTTCATCTGTTCGTTCCGTGGGGCTGGCGTTCAACGAATGGCTGTGGGTGCCACGGTCGAGCAACGGTTAAGCTCTTCATGCCACTCCTCCCTTTCTGGAAGCGCGTCAGCGGTCTTGGACCGCGGGCCCATAGCCGCCACCGCCCGGCGTTTCGAGAACGACTTCGTCGCTCGGTTGCATGAGCATCTTGCGCGCCTCGCGCACGACCTGCCCGTTCACCAGGAAGCGACCCGTGGCGCCAGGCGCGCCGCCACCAAGGCCTTCCGGCGCAAGGCGAGTGCGGCTGGCGACCGCGTTGAGCAGCCAGGGGCTGCTCGTGCGCATGCGCCAGGCAATCGTTTGCCCGTCGCCGCCGCGTGACTTGCCTGCCCCGCCTGACCCGGCCCGCAGCTCTTTCCTGCTGAACATGATCGGCATCGAGGCCTCCAGCACCTCGACCGGAACCGCAGCGACACCTGTCGGATAGCACGTCGCCGAAGGTCCGTCCTTGCTGCTGCGCGCGCCCATGCCGCCGGAATAGTTGAACATGGCGCTGGTGAACGGGGAGCCGTCGGCGTTCTGCCCCTGGATTTGCATGGTCCACACTGCGCCGGCGCCTTCCGCCAGGACGCGGTCAGGAATGACGTGATAGAGCGCTTTCAGGATCGGCATCGGCACATACATGCCGACCACATGCCGCGCATTGACCGGCGCGGGATATTTGCAGTTCACGATGCATTCGTCGGGCGCGGTGACTTTGATCGGCGCGAGGCTGCCGTAGTTGTTCGGCAGCTCGGGGTTGAGGCAGGAGCGGATGGCAAAAGTGCTGTAGGCGTGGGTGTAGTTCATCACCACGTTGATGCCATAGGGGCTCTGCCCCGAGCTGCCGGCAAAATCGATCAGGATCGAGCCCTCGTCGCTATCGACCGTCAGCGCGGCTCTGAGCGTAATGACATCGCCGCCAGGCACATCGAACGAGCTTTGGCCGTGGTAGGTGCCGGCCTTGAGCTTGCGAATTGCATCGCGCGTGGCCTCTTCCGAGCGGGAAATCACCTCGTCGGACAACAACTCGATGTCCTCGTAGCCCTTGCGATCGAGAAATGCAGAGAGGCGCTTGCAGGCGAGCTGCGCACTCGAGATCTGCGCGGCAAGATCGCCGAAGACGTGATCGGGCGTGCGCACGTTGCGCCGGATGATCTCATGCAAGACCGTGCTCGGGCGGCCCGCCTCGTAGAGCTTGAGCATGGGAATCCAAAGGCCTTCTTCGTGCACATCGCGGGCGCCGGCACCGACTCCGTAGCCGCCGATGTCGGTGTGATGAATCGTGGAGCCGAGGAAGCCGATCAGGCGGCCGTTGTGGAATGCCGGCACCATGATGCTGATATCGAAGAAGTGCCCGGCGGAGAGCCACGGATCGTTGGTGATCAGCACGTCGCCGGCTTCCAGGGTCTGCGTGGGGAAGGCCTCGACGAAATGCCGGCCGGCGGCGGCCAGCGAGTTGATGTGGCCGGGCGTGCCGGTGACGGCCTGCGCAACCATGCGGCCGCGGCGATCGAACAGAGCATTAGCGAGATCGCCGGCCTCGCGCACGACCGGGCTAAACGCGATGCGCTGCAGCGCCCTGGCCTGCTCGCTGACGATGCTGATCAGATTGCTCCAGACGATCTCGAGCTCGATGCTGTCCATATCGGCTATTCCTTGGTCGCCATGATGCAGCCGCTCTCATCGGCGTCGGCGCGCCAACCGGGAAGAATGATGATCGTCGTCTCGCGCTCCTCGATGATCGCGGGCCCTGCGATGCGCTGAGCGCGAGCAAGTTGCCGGCGCTCGTAGACCGGCGTCTCAAGCTCGGCGCCGTCGAAGCGCGCTTTGCGCGTTCCCTTCGGCCTGCCAGGCGCCGGGGCAAGCGCGGGCGCGCTGTGGCGCGGCGCGGAGGGCCCGGTGGCGACAAGGCGCCAGCTCACCACTTCCACGTCCACCTCCGGCAGGCGCAGACTGTAGAGCTTTTCGTACGCGCGCTCGAACTGCTCGCGCAGCCATGCGAGGTCGTGCTTCCCGCGCGGGTCGACATCGAACCAGGTGGGCACCTCGTTCTGCTGGCCGAAGTAGCGCATGTCGGCACCGAACCGGAACACGAGGTCATCGGGCCCGCAGCCCGCGCTGGCGAGGCCGTCGCGCGCATCGCAGATGAGCTCCGCGACAATTGCGTCGGCGTCGCGCCAATTGAGCGTAGAGAGGCGTGAGAGCGCGCCGCGTCCGAGATCGAGCCGCGGCGGTGTCACCAGCGTGCCGAATGCGGAGAGGACGCTCGCGAGAGGCGGATAAATCACCACCGGGCTTTCCAACAGCTCGGCGATATAGCAGGCATGCACGGGACCCGCGCCGCCGAACGCGAACAAAGGCAAGCCGCGATAGTCAATGCCCCGATCGATGGCATGCGCCCGCGCAGCCGCTGTCATGGATTCGCCGACGACGCGGTAAATTCCCGATGCCGTTTCCATGAGCGATGTCCCCAGGTCCTGTGCCAGCCGCAAGAGTTGCTGCTGGGCTGCATCGCGGTCGAGCTTCATCTCGCCGCCGAGAAAATTCTCGGCACTCAAATATCCCAGCATCAGATCGGCGTCAGTCACAGTCGGTTGCTGCCCGCCGCGCGCATAGCAAGCGGGGCCCGGCATCGAGCCCGCGCTCTGTGGGCCGACCTTGAGCAGCCCGACATCGCTGACCGACGCGATACTGCCGCCTCCCGCGCCGATCTCGATGATGTCGACGGAAGGAATGAGAATTGGCAGGCCGCTGCCGGCCTTGAAGCGGTACATCCGGTCCACCTCGAAATTCCCGACCACCAGCGGCTGGCGATTCTCGATGATGCAGGCCTTTGCGGTGGTGCCACCCATGTCAAACGACAGCAGGCGGTCAAGTCCGAGCACGTCGGCGTAATAGGCGGCGGCGAGCGCGCCCGCCGCCGGGCCGGATTCGACCATGCGCACGGGAAAACGCCGCGCGACGTCGATACCGATCACGCCGCCGTTGCTCAACATGATCAGAGGATCGTTGACGAAGCCGCGTTGCTTGAGGCCCCGGCGCAGCGCATCGAGATAGGGCCCCGTGATCGGCGCCGTATAGGCGTTCATCACCACGGTCGACGTGCGCGGGTATTCCCGGATCTGCGGCGCAACCTCCGACGAGATCGAGACATACATCTCGGGCGCGCGCTTGCGGATGAGGTCGCACATCACGCGCTCGTTCGCCGGATTGAGATACGCATTAAGGAAGGAGATGGCGACGGACACGATGCCTTTGCGCTCGAGCTCCTCGACGACAGCTCCCGCCTGGACCACATCCAGGGGTTTGAGCACCTCGCCGGTCGCGAGCACCCGTTCAGCGATGCCGAACGTCATTTCCCGCGCGACCAGCGGCTGCGGAAATTCGATCTGCGGGTCGAACATCTCGTAGCGATGCTCGTCACGAATGCTCAGAATGTCGCGGAATCCTTGCGTGACGAGGAGCGCGGTCGCTGGACCTTTGCGCTCGATCACGGCATTGGTGACGACTGTCGTGGCGTGGACGAGCACGTCGGTGACCGCGGCGGGCTCGATGCCGGCCTTGCGCAAGACCGCATCGATCGCGCAAAAAAAGCCGATGTCCAGGCTTTCCGGGGTAGTCAGCGTTTTGTCGACCCAGGTACGCCCATCGGCGCTGCGCACCACAACATCGGTAAAGGTGCCGCCGATATCGACGGCCAAAGCTAAGTTGGACATGCCCGGGCTTTCGCTGCGTTCCTTGCCGCAAACAAGAGCTTCGTTCTACCATATGAAACAACAAGCCAGCCCGCGGGATTTGGCAGGGAGATCGATTCGCGCGACGGCGCAGCAAACTCGGTGACACCTCCCCCTGAAAGGGGGAGGTCGGCTCGCGAAGCGAGCCGGGTG
>Ga0306920_100010450_pt1 | contig 12456 bp, 11 predicted proteins | sample flu12Cox44000170_FD_204666 | JGI IMG/M metagenome (GOLD analysis project Ga0306920, IMG submission 204666) | Lab enrichment of tropical soil microbial communities from Luquillo Experimental Forest, Puerto Rico - flux4day.12C.oxic.44.000.170 (v2)... | ecosystem: Environmental > Terrestrial >...
TGCCGAACCTGCCGATCACCCCGGTGGTCCGGTCCGACGGTTCGGGCGCCACGTACTTCCTGACCCTCTATTTCGCCACCGTGTTCGGGTCGAAGTGGAACGCGTTCTGCGCGAGGGTGCACCCGGGAATCCATTTCCCCTGCGGGCAGACGGAGTTCTACCCATCGTTCGGCAACGTCAAGGCGGAAAACGGCTCGAACAACGTCATGGCCTACATCACCTCGAGCTACGGCAATGGTTCCATCGGCTACGACGAGTACGCGTACGCGCTCAACTCCCACTACCCGGTCGTCCAGCTGGCCAACCCGGCCGGCTACTTCGTCGGGCCCACCGCCTCCAACGTCGCCGTGGCGCTCACCCAGGCGATCATCAACGAAAATAAGGCCAGCCCGAACTTCCTGCAGCAGGACCTGCACAAGCTCTATGGGTTCACCGATAAGAGGAACTACCCGCTGTCCAGCTACAGCTACCTGATCGTGCCGCGCTCGGGCACCCACGCCCCGACCAACTTCACCAACGCGAAGGGTGCCACGCTCAGCGACTGGGTCAACTTCATGCTCTGCACCGGCCAACAGCACTTGGACGGCCTCGGCTACTCGCCGCTGCCGGAAAACCTGGTCCAAGGCGGGCTGCTACAGAACGCCAAGATCCCTGGCCACGTCGCGGTGCCGCCGATTTCGCACCTGAACAGCTGCCACAACCCGACGATGGACCACGGTCGCAACATCCTGCTCGCCACCGCCCCCTACCCCACCCCCTGCCAGAAGGTCACCGCACCGCTGAACTGCGTGGTGAAGAACGGCAAGGCGGTCGCCACCGGGGCGAGCGCCGGCTCGTCCGGCGCGAAGGCCAGCGCGTCAGCCTCCGCCTCCGCCGGCGCCGGCACCGGCACGGGCACAGGCACGGGCACGGGCACGGGGACAACGACCGCCACCGGACAGGTGACGGGGGTGGTGGTGAATCTGGCCGCGGACCATACCAACGAGGCCGCGCTGGCCGCGCTCACCGCGCTTGGCATCCTCGTGGCCGTGGCCATCCCGCCGCTCCTGGCCATGTGGCTACGCCGCAGACGCGGGCAGGCACATGGCTGACACCGTCCTGGCCGGCCCCGGCACCGCTGCCCCCGCCCCCGAGGCCGGCGCGGCGGCTGTGCCGGGCACCCCGCCGGAGCAGGGTGCCGCCGCCCCGGCACCGGCCAAGACCCCCACGCAACAGGCACTGCAGGCGGCCGGCGTAGCACTGCTGCTGCTCGCCATCGTGGTGCTGGGGTTCCTTGGTTACCTGTACGGCCTGTCGGGGGTACAGGAAGCCAGGTCCCAGGTGATCCTCTACCAGCGGCTGCAGACCGAGCTCGCACAGATCGGCGGCGTCGCCCCCCCGCTCGGCCCGACCGCGCCAGGGTCGCCTATAGCGATACTCGACATCCCCAGCATCGGGATCCACGACATGGTGGTGGTGCAGGGGACCAGCCCGGAGAACCTGACCCTCGGCCCCGGGCACCTGCGCGCCACGCCGTACCCCGGGCAGGCCGGGGTGAGCCAGATCTACGGCCGCCGCGCCACCTTCGGCGGCCCGTTCGCCCACCTCGACGACTTGCGGCCCGGCGCCTTCATCGAGACCATCACCGGCCAGGGGGAAGCCACCTACACGGTCGCGGCCGTCGGCGACAGCCAGGTACGCATCCAAGACCCGGCACCGAACAAGCTCCTGCTGTTCACCGCCTCCTCGCCGGTCTTCCCGAGCTACTACGTTGAGGTCGACGCGCACCTGACCACCGCCCCCCGGCCCAGCCCCGGCGTGGTGCACGTGATCAATGGGCCGGAACTGGTGATGGCCACCGATAGCGGGGCGCTCGTGCTCACCTGGACCTGGACCCTGGCACTCGCCCTGGTCGCCGCGGTGGGCACCTGGGCCGCCACGCGGTGGTCGCCGTGGGCGGCCTACCTGGCAGTCACGCCGGTTGCGCTCGCGGTGCTATGGGCGCTGTACCAGAACCTGGCGATGCTGCTGCCTAATCTTTACTAGGTGTCATCGTGAATACCAACGCCAATCCGGACAACAACAGCACGGGGAGCGGAGCCGAACGCATGAGCGAGACCGCGGCCGGGAACACCGGGAGCGCCGACAGCACCGGGAACGACCGGTTGGAGCCGCCCGGCTACTCTCCTGCTCCCGACGGGAACGGCGACGCCCCGGATCACCGTGGCCATCCGGGCGATGCCGCGCCGACCGGGCTGGACATTATGACGCCGCGCCAGGCCGAGACGTCCGTGCTGCAATACGACCGCCCGGGTGACTCGTTGCTCGCGCCGAAGCGCCTGATAAGCCTCGAGGCGCGCAACGTGTCCGCGTGGTTCGGCACGCACAAGGTGCTCGAGCGGGTTTCCCTCACGATGGAACCGGGCACCGTGACGGCGCTCATCGGCCCGTCCGGCTGCGGCAAGTCCACCTTCCTGCGGATTCTCAACCGGATGCACGAGATGGTCACCGGGGCCAGCCTGGGCGGCCAGGTAATACTGGGCGACAAGGACATCTACGACCTGGACACCCGGCCGACCGACGTGCGGCGGCGGATCGGCATGGTGTTCCAGAAGCCCAACCCGTTCCCCGCCATGTCCATCTACGACAACGTGGCCAGCGGGCTCAAGCTGGCCGGGATCAAGGTGGCCAACAAAGACGCGGTCGTCGAGGTCAGCCTGCGGCGGGCCGGGCTGTGGAACGAGGTCCAGCGCAGGCTGCGGACGCCCGGCGGGGCGCTGTCCGGCGGCCAGCAGCAGCGGCTCTGCATCGCCCGCGCCCTGGCCGTCTCGCCGGACGTCCTGCTCATGGACGAGCCCTGCTCGGCACTCGACCCGACCTCCACCAACCGGATCGAGGAGACCATCGCCGAGCTGGAGAACCAGGTGACGATTGTGATCGTCACGCACAACATGCAGCAGGCCCAGCGGGTGTCACGCAACTGCGCCTTCTTCCTCGCGGCCGAGGACACACCCGGGCACATCGTCGAGTCGGGGCCGACGGATAAGATGTTCGGCTCTCCCGACGACCCGCGGACCTCCGACTACGTCCACGGCCGCTTCGGCTGAGCCGGCCTCACCCGGGCGCCACGGCACCCGCGCCGCTGCAGCGCCTCGCCGCCGGATCGCGGCAGGTCACCGCCGGCTAAGGACGGGTCTAGTGCACCTGCCTCCCTCGGGCCTAGGTTTGGCTACAGGCGCATCGCACGCCCGAAGGAGGAGAGGTTGTCCATGGCCAAAATCACCGTCACGGTCGACGGGGTCACCTATACCGATGACGTGGAGCCCCGCCTGCTGCTGGTGCACTACCTGAGGGAGCAGGTCGGGAAGACCGGCACCCCCATCGGATGCGACACGTCCAACTGCGGCGCATGCACGGTCCACAAGAACGGCGTCTCGGTAAAGAGCTGCGCCGTCCTCGCGGTCCAGGCCGACGGCACCGAGATCACCACGATCGAGGGCATGGCGGACGGGCAGTGGCACCCGCTGCAGCAGGCGTTCCACGCCGAGCATGCGGTCCAGTGCGGCTACTGCTCGCCGGGGATGATCATGGCCGCGGCCGACCTGCTGCGCAACAACCCCAACCCCAGCGACCAGGAGATCCGGGATGGGCTCGAGGGCAACCTCTGCCGGTGCACCGGATACGAGAACATCGTCCGTGCCGTCCGGCGCGCGGCGGAGGCGGGAGCCAGCTCATGACCGCGGACACCCAGGCACCCCAGTCCGAACTCGGCCGAGCACGTCTCCGCAAGGAGGATGCCCGGCTGCTCACCGGCGAGACCAACTGGACCGACAACATGGTGCTGCCCGGGATGCTGCACATGGCCTTCGTGCGCAGCCCGATGGCACACGCGCGGATCACGTCGGTGGACCTGTCCGCGGCCCGGAGCATGCCAGGCGTCATCGCAGCCTTCTCTGGCGCCGACTTCGCCGACGAGCAGGGCAGCTTGCCCTGTGCCTGGCCGGTCACCGAAGACATCGTCGTCCCGGCTCACCCGCCGATGGCGACCGACGAGGTCCGCTACGTCGGAGAAGCAGTCGCGGTGGTGGTAGCCAGAGACCGTTACGAGGCTGCGGACGCCGCGGCGGCGGTAGACGTCAGCTACGAGCCGCTGCCGGTCGTGCTCGACATCCGGAGCGCCCTGGAGGAGAACTCACCGAAGGTGCACGAGGCCGGTAACAAGTCGTACGAGTGGGTTTTCGCTCAGGGTGACCTAGACGAGGCGTTCCGCGACGCCCCGGTGGTGATCGAGCGGAACTACCGCCAGCAGCGGCTGATCCCCAGCGCGATGGAACCGCGCTCGGTCGTCGCGATGTGCGAAGCCGGGGAGTTCACGCTGTGGTCGGCCACCCAGATCCCGCACGTGCTGCGCTTCCTTCTCGCCGTCGTCACCGGTATTCCCGAACAGAACATCCGGGTAATCGCACCCGACGTGGGCGGTGGCTTCGGCTCCAAGCTGCAAGTCACCGCGGAAGAGGTGCTCGCGGTGCTGGTCGCCCGCAAGCTCGGCAAGCCGGTCAAGTGGACCGAGTCCCGCAGCGAGGGCAACCTGACCGTGCACCACGGCCGAGACATGTGGCAGCGGATCCGGATCGCCGCGGACAGCGATGGTCGGCTCCGCGGCCTGTCCGTAGACCTGCTCGCCGACATGGGCGCCTACCTGATGCTGGTTACCCCGGGCGTCCCGTTGCTCGGCGCGTTCATGTACCCGGCCATCTACAAGATGGACGCGTACTCGTTCCGGTGCACCGGGGTCTTCACCACCAAGATGCCCACCGACGCCTACCGCGGCGCCGGGCGGCCCGAGGCCACCTACGCGATCGAGCGGATCATGGACGAGCTCGCGGCCGAGCTGGGCGTGGACCCGCTGGAGGTGCGGGAGCGGAACTGGATCAAGCACGAGGAGTTCCCGTACACCACGATCGCGACGCTTCAGTACGACTCGGGCAACTACGAGGCCGCCACGGCCCGGGCCAAGGAACTGCTCGGCTACGACGCGCTCCGGCAGGAGCAGGCGGAGCGGAACCTGGACAATGACCCGGTCCGGCTCGGCATCGGGGTATCCACTTACACCGAGATGTGCGGGCTGGCACCGTCACGGGTGCTCGGCTCGCTGGCCTACGGCGCGGGCGGTTGGGAGCACGCCTCGATCCGGATGCTGCCCACCGGCAAGGTCGAGGTGGTCACCGGGTCCAGCGCGCACGGCCAGGGCCACGAGACCGCGTGGAGCCAGATCGTGGCCGACCAGCTCGGCGTGCCGTTCGAGGACATCCGGGTGCTGCACGGTGACACCCAGATCGCGCCCAAGGGGATGGACACCTACGGCTCGCGCTCACTGGCGGTGGGCGGCATGGCCCTGGTCGGCGCCTGCGACAAGGTGATCGCCAAGGCCAAGCACATTACCGCGCACATGCTGGAAGCCAGCGAGAGCGACATCGAGTTCGTCGGTGGCCGGTTCCATGTGCGGGGGGACCCGAAGGCGGGCCACACGATCCAGGAGATCGCCCTGGCCACGTTCGCCGCGCACAACCTGCCGGACGGCGTAGAGCCGTCGCTGGACTCCGAGGCCACCTACGACCCGGACAACTTCTCCTTCCCGCACGGCACGCACCTGTGCGCGGTCGAGGTGGACACCGAGACCGGCATGGTGACGATCCGCTCGTACGTGGCGGTGGACGACATCGGCAAGGTGATCAACCCCCTGATCGTCGACGGCCAGGTGCACGGCGGGATCGCCCAGGGCATCGCCCAGGCGCTGTACGAGGAGGCGGTCTACGACGACGAGGGCAACCTGCTGACCACCACGCTGGCCGACTACCTGGTGCCGTCCGCCGCCGACCTGCCGTCCTACGTCACCGACCGGACGGAGTCCCCGGCGGGTAACCGCCTGGGCGTCAAGGGCGTCGGGGAGGCGGGCACGATCGCCTCCACGCCCGCGGTCGTCAACGCGGTCGTGGACGCGCTGCGCCCGTTCGGCATCAGGGACATCACGATGCCGTGCACGCCGGAGCGAGTCTGGCGGGCCCTACAGAACGCACAGGAGAACGGAGGCGCGGCATGATTCCGGCCAAGTTCGACTACGTCAGGCCCGCCTCGGTGGGCGACGCGGTCCGCGCGCTCGACGAGGGCGGCGAGGACGCCAAGGTGATCGCGGGCGGGCAGAGCCTGATCCCGCTGCTGCGGCTCCGGCTGGCCTACCCCGAGCTCCTGGTGGACGTGGGCGGGCTCGGCGAGCTGCGCGGCGTCCGGGACGAGGGGGACACGCTCTTGATCGGGGCGGCCACCACGCACGACGACGTCCTGCGCGACCCGGTCATCGCCGAGCACTGCGGGCTGATCGCGCAGGCGGCGGGCCAAGTGGCTGACCCGGCGGTGCGGCACCGCGCCACGATCTGCGGAGCGCTTGCCCATGCCGATCCGGCCGCCGACATGCCAGCCGTCATGGTGACGCTGGGCGCGACCATGATCGCCCGCGGCCCCGGCGGGGAGCGGGAGATCGGCGCGGAGGAGTTCTTCGCCGACTACCTGACCACCACGCTGGCGGCCAATGAGATCTTGACCGCTGTCAGGGTGCCCAAGCTGGGGCCCGGATGGGGCTATCGTTACGAGAAGTTCCACCGGACCGCCCAGGCGTGGGCGATCGTGGGGGTCGCCGCGCTCGCGCGGCGCTCCAATGGGCAGGTCGCTGAGGCGCGGATCGGGATGGCCAATATGGGCTCGGTTCCGGTCCGGGCCCGGGCGGCCGAGGCCGCGGCGGCAGGAGCCGACGCCAACCGGGATGCCCTGCGGTCGGCCGCGCAACAGGCGGACGAGGGAACCAGCCCGCCGGCAGACCTGCACGGCGCGGCCGACTACCGGCGCCACCTGGCGCGGGTACTGACCGCCAGAGCCCTGGCGGCGGCGTCAGGAGCCTGAATTATGGAACTGGAGCACTCGTTCACCATCCCGGTACCGCCGGAGCAGGCATGGCAGGTGCTGCTGGACGTCGAGCAGGTCGCGCCGTGCATGCCCGGTGCGACCGTCGACTCCTTCGACGGCGACGTGGTCACCGGCCGGATCAAGGTCAAGGTCGGGCCGGTGGCGATGACTTACGCCGGCACCGCCAGGTTCGTCGAGCGCGACGAGCAGAGCCGGACGGTCAGGCTGGAGGCATCCGGGAAGGAGACCCGCGGCGCCGGCACGGCCTCGGCCAAGGTCCGCTCGACGCTGCAGGACGAGGGCGGCCAGACCAAGGTGGTCGTGCACACGACGCTGAGCGTCACCGGCCGGCCGGCGCAGTTCGGCCGGGGCGTCATGGCGGAGGTGGGCGGGCGGATCATCGAACGGTTCGCCACGAACCTCGCCGCGCGGTGTGCCAGTGGCAGCGGCCCGGCGGGCGACGTGGCCGCCAGCAACGGCTCGGGGCCGGGGGCGGCTGACGCCTCCGGCCCCGGGGCGAGCTTCACCACGGCCGCCGCGGCCACCATGGCCGCCGCCACCACGGCCGCAGCGACCACCATGGACGTCGCGGCCACCACGACCGGCCCGGCCGGGGGCAGCCCGGACGGCGCCGCCGACGCGGCGACGCTGGACGAACTGCATCTCCCAGTGCGGGCTTACAACGGCCTGCGGCGGGCGGGCATCCACACGGTGGGCGACCTGTCCGCCCGGACCGAGGCCGAGTTGCTCGGAATCGAGAACCTCGGCCCCCAGTCGGTGCGGGAGATCAAGGAGCGACTGGCCGGTATCGGCCGCCATCTCGCCGAACAGCCGGCGGGCGGCGGCGCGGCAGGCGCCAAGGGCGCCATGGCGGGCGCCGACGGCGCCGCGGCCAACGGGGCCCAGCCGGGCACGCCGGGCGCCGCCACGGCGACGGCGCCGCGCCCGCCACGGCCACCGGACGAGGACGCCATCGACCTGCTGAGCGTGGCCGGCTTCCCGGTGCTGAAGCGGGCACTGCCGGTGCTCGGCGGGTTGGTCGTCCTGCTGCTGGTGATCCTGGGCATCCGGAGCAGGCGCCGCCGCGGCTGACCGCCGGAATCCTCCGACCGCCGTTGTCGATTCCCGCCCGGCCCGTTCGTCGGCTTCAGTGGGCGCGCGCCTGTGCCGCGCCCCGGGGAGCAGCCTGCTCCCCGAGCCACGAAAGGAGCCGCAGGTGAGCAAGTTCCTGTTCTTGTACCGGGGCCCGGCGACGCCGATGGAGGACTTCACCCCGGAGCAGTCCGCCGAGCAAATGCAGGCGTGGGGCGCGTGGATGGGCAAGGTCGGGTCCGCCATGGCGGACCCAGGTGCGCCCTTCGGCGCCCGCGCCGCGGTGAGCGACAACGGCTCGAGCCCGGCCCCGAGCGACCAGAACGGTTACTCGATCGTCGAGGCCGACTCTCTGGACGCGGCCCGGGCACTGACCGACGGCCACCCCTTCCTGTCCGAAGGAAAGGGCCGATTCACCGTGGAGATCTTCGAACTCGTGCCGATGTAACACGTCGGCCGCCGCGGGCGTTTTGACGCACGGGAGGAGGGGGGCGGCTCAGCCCGATGTCACCGGTGTGCCGCCCCGGCCCGCGCGCACGGGCCGGGGCGCCGCACCAGCCCCGGGGTGACTCGGGTCTGGCCGCCCGCACTCCCCCGGTCCGCCGCCGCCCGCACTCCCCGGCCCGCCGCCGCCCGCACTCCCCGGCCCGCCGCCGCCCGCACTCCCCGGCCCGCCGCCGCCCGCACTCCCCGGCCCGCCGCCGCCCGCACTCCCCCGGCCCGCCGCCGCCCGCCTAGGGTGAAGCGGTGAGCAGCAACCTTCCGGCCGGCCGTTCCTACGCGGCGGAGTGCGACGCGGCCGATCCCCTGGCCGGCTTCCGGGAACGGTTCGTCCGGGATGATCCGTCGCTGATCTACCTGGACGGCAACTCGCTCGGGATGCTGCCGCTCGCCACGGCCGACCGGATCGCCGACGTGGTGCGCCGCGAGTGGGGCGCAGGGCTGGTCCGCTCCTGGAGCGACTGGATCAGCCTCCCCGGCCGGGCCGGTGACCTGCTCGGCAACTCCCTGCTGGGCGCCGCGGCGGGGCAGGTGGTGGTCTGTGACAACACCACGGTCAACCTCTACAAGCTGGCCAGGGCCGCGCTGAGCGCCCGCCCCGGCCGGCCGGTCATCGTGACCGACGACGACAACTTCCCCACGGACCGCTATGTGCTCGCCGGGATCGCCGCCGAGCGCGGTGCCGAACTGCGCCTCATCCACACCGACCTGGACAGCGGCGTGACCGCGGACGCGGTGCGCACCGCCGTGGACACTCGCACCGCGCTGGTCAGCCTCTCCCACGTGGCCTACCGCAGCGGCGCGCTCGCGGACATGGCGGAGATCACCGGCATCGCGCACGACGCGGGCGCACTGGTGCTCTGGGACCTGTGCCACTCGGCCGGCTCGGTGCCGGTGGAACTCGACGCCTGCGCGGCCGACCTGGCGGTCGGCTGCACCTACAAGTACCTGAACGCGGGCCCGGGCGCGCCCGCCTTCTTGTACGTCAGCGCGCGCCTGCAGACGGCGCTCCGCCAGCCTGTCCAGGGCTGGTTCGGCCAGCGCGCGCAGTTCGAGATGGGCCCGTCGTACGACCCGGTGCCGGGGATCGGCCGGTTCCTGACCGGCACGCCGGACATCGCCGGGACCGCGGCGGTGGAAGAGGGGGTGCGCCTGCTGGCCGAGGCGGGCATCGGCCGACTGCGCGAGAAGGGGATCCGGCTGACCGAGTACCTGATCGCGCTCGCAGACGCCTGGCTCGCCCCGCTGGGCTGCACGGTCGCGTCACCACGCGACGCGGCCCGGCGGGGCTCGCATGTCTGCCTCCGGCACCCGGAGGCGTGGCGGATCGGCCAGGGTCTCATCCATCATGGGGTGATCGGCGACTACCGGGCGCCGGACCGGCTGCGGCTCGGCCCGGTGCCGATCACCACCCGGTACGCCGACGTGTGGTCCGCCATGGACATCACCCGGCGGATCCTGGCCGACCGGGAGTACGAGGGCTTCCCCACCGAGCCCGCCCAGGTCACCTAACCCCGCCCGGGCGGCCGACGAGCACACCGGAGCGGCCTCAGGCGGCGGCGAGGCCGGACTTGCGCGGGCGGCCACGGGCCCGCTTGGTGGGTACGACCACCCCGCGCAGCAGCAGTTCCCCGCCCCACACGCCCCACGGCTCGGCGCGATCGAGGGCGTCGGCCAGGCACACGGCGCGCACCGGGCAGCTGGCGCAGAGTTCCTTGGCCCGGGCCACGTCCAGCGGTGATTCGGCGAAGAACAGGTCGGGGTTGGTGCTACAGGCCAGCGCGGTATCCGCGGACATCGGCAGCCAGGTTGTCGTGACCGTCACGACGTCGCCTCAGGCCCAGCGGGGCGCGCCGGGGAGGCGCAGGTGGACCCGCCCGGCCCCCATCGAACCAGAGCCGCGCCGCGCGCGGCGGGCCTGGTTGGCCCGCCGCGCCGCCGCGGCCTGCTCCCGCAGGTCCCTGGCCCGCTCAGCGGCCAGGTACTGCGTGATGTTCGCGTACATGGTTGCCTCCTCGTGCCGGGCACGGGGTTCCGCCCGGCACTATCGAGACTCGCCCTAAGGCACCCGGACGCACATCGGCCATACGCCTTATCTCCGCCCGACACGAGTCTTAGGACCGCCGGGCGCCTGTCACGGGTGGCAGAGGATGACCCCGCCGCCTACTCCCACTCGATGGTGCCGGGCGGCTTGCTCGTCACGTCCAGCACCACCCGGTTGATCTCGGGAACCTCGTTGGTGATCCGGGTCGCGATCGTGGTCAGCACCGGGTCCGGCAGCCGCGCCCAGTCGGCGGTCATGGCATCCTCGCTGGTCACCGGGCGGAGCACTACCGGGTGGCCGTAGCTGCGCCCGTCGCCCTGGACCCCGACCGAGTACACGTCGGCGAGCAGCACCACCGGGCACTGCCAGATCTGCGCGTCCAGCCCGGCGGCCGAGAGCACCTCGCGGACGATCGCGTCCGCCGCCCGCAGGATCCGCAGCCGTTGCGGGGTGACCTCGCCCACGATCCGGATGGCGAGCCCGGGCCCCGGGAACGGCTGCCTGGCCACGATCGCCGGGGGCAGCCCGAGCTGCGCCCCGACCTTGCGCACCTCGTCCTTGAAGAGGTCCCGCAGCGGCTCGACGAGGCGGAAGCCCAGGTCGTCGGGCAGCCCGCCGACGTTGTGGTGGGACTTGATGCTGGCCGTCCCGCTGCCACCGCCGGACTCGACGACGTCGGGGGAGAGGGTCCCCTGGACCAGGAACTCCACGGCCTCGCCGTGCGCGCCGGCCTGCGCGGTGATCCGCCGGGTGGCCCGCTCGAACGCGCGGATGAACTCCCGGCCGATGATCTTGCGCTTCTCCTCCGGGTCCGCCACCCCCGCGAGGGCACCGAGAAACGCCCCGGCGGCGTCCTCGATGTGCAGGTCGACCCCGGTGGCCGCGACAAAGTCCTTCTCCACCTGCTCCGCCTCACCCCGGCGCAGCAGCCCGTGATCCACGAACACGCAGGTGAGCCTGTTGCCGATGGCCCGCTGCACGAGCGCGGCGGCGACCGCGGAATCCACCCCGCCGGACAGGCCGCAGATGGCCCGCCCGCCGCCGACCTGCGCGGCGATGCTGGCCACCTGCTCCTCGATGATGCCCCGCATGGTCCAGTCCTGGCGGCAGCCGGCCGCGATCAGGAACCGCCGCAGCACCTCCGGGCCGGCCGGGGTGTGCGCCACCTCGGGGTGGAACTGCACCCCGTAGAGCCCCCGCCCGGGGTCCTCGGCCGCGGCCACCGGCGAGGCCGGGGTGCGGGCGGTGACCGCGAAGCCGGGCGGCGCGAGCGTGCAGGCGTCCCCGTGGGACATCCACACCTGCTGGCGGGCAGGCAGCCCGGCCAGGAGCGTCCCGCCGGCGTCCTCCGGCGGGCCCGCCTCCGGAAGCAGGGTCAGCTCGGTCCCGCCGTACTCGCCCACCGGCGTGCGGGCCACGGCGCCGCCGAGCCCGGCCACCATGAGCTGAAACCCGTAGCAGATCCCCAGGACCGGGATCCCGGCATCGAACAGGCCCTCCGGGACCGGCGGGGCGCCTTCGGCGTACACGGAGGCAGGGCCGCCGGACAGGATGACCGCCTTGGGCCGGCGGGCCAGGATCTGCGCCGTGGTGATGCTGGCGGGCACGATCTCGGAATGCACCTGGCACTCCCGGACCCGCCGCGCGATCAGCTGCGCGTACTGGGCGCCGAAGTCGACCACGAGGACCGTGTCGTGCTCAGGCACAGGTTGCACGATGCCACCTTCTCCGGGCCTGCCGCGCGCCGCCCCTCGCCGCCGGCCTGGCGGGACCGGCCAGGCCGTGAGCCAGTCTATGAATCATGCTCTGGCGATGGCGGCAGGGCGCGCCCGGTTTCCGCGGCACGCCCGGTCTCCGCGGCACCGGGCCCGGGGCCGTCCGCC
>Ga0306920_100010451_pt1 | contig 12455 bp, 8 predicted proteins | sample flu12Cox44000170_FD_204666 | JGI IMG/M metagenome (GOLD analysis project Ga0306920, IMG submission 204666) | Lab enrichment of tropical soil microbial communities from Luquillo Experimental Forest, Puerto Rico - flux4day.12C.oxic.44.000.170 (v2)... | ecosystem: Environmental > Terrestrial >...
ATCACAATGCGTGTCAGCCAGGTGGAGAAGCTCGACCTTCCCTGGAAATGCTTGATATTGGCGAAAGCCCTCATCAGGGAATCCTGAACCGCATCTTCGGCGTCCTGGGGATTTCGCGTGACGCGAATGGCGGCCTTGAACAACTTGGCGGTATGCCCCTCGCAAAGCTCTGCGAAGGCTTGCGCGCTTCCTCGTTTGGCCTGCTCCAACAGATGCGCCTCAGATTGCTGCTGAAGGGAACGGTTTTCATGGATCCCGTAGCGCGTCGGAGTGACCGAGTTCATTCTCAAGATCATTGGCTCCTCCTGCGTAAGCGAGTTCGACTGACGCGCAGAAGATCGCAAAATCCACCCGAATAGCGCATCACGAGAAGGAAGGTTTTTTCTCTACCACCAGCTGGGGTTTGGAAAGTACCACCTTTGGTGGTTTCGCTATTGAAGCGCACGCTGAAAGGTAAAATCCGAAGGCCGCGTTTCTCATTCGACCGGCGGACGCGGGGGAATCACAATTTCGCGGCGTCCAAAGAGGTAACCGTCCATAGAAAATGCGCCCGGCCCCAGCAGAGCTAGAGCGACTGCCGTTGTGGCAATGACCAGAGTTATCAGTCGCGCGCCCGGTGGGATCAATGCCGGCCCCGGAAACCAGGAGAATGCCATCCCCAACACGCAAAGTGCGATCCCCAGACTGGCGAAAGGAGTTAGAAATCCAATCACTAGAGCCACGCCGCCGATGATCAATACCGGGGCAATGACCCACACAGCCGCAGCGTGCTCTATCCGGCTAGAGAGGAATAGAGCGCCGAAAGTGAGTGCCGTGCCACCAAGTGCCACCCGCAGGAGAAACAGTCCAATACCCGGTCTGCCGCCGGGAAACGTGGAAAATAGTCTTTGCAGCGGAAACCTCCGCCATACACCAACAAACAAACGCAATGGGGATCAATTGAAACAACTGCGCCTCTCGAGAGAAACCCCTATTTGCGGAATTTTTGCTTACCTCTTTCGGGGTATGCGCTTGTGACGAAATTAGAGGTGGATAATTCCCCGGCGCAGGGCGATGGCAACTGCCTGGGTCCGGTCACTGGCGCCCAGTTTATCCATGATGTGTTTGATATGGACCTTGACGGTTTCCTCGGTAATGAAGAGCTTCTCCGCGATGTCCCGGTTCCGGTTTCCCCCCGCGATTTGGCCGAGGACCTCAATTTCGCGCGCGGTAAGGTCTTCGTCGCTCAAGTGCTCGGCAAGCTTTGCAGCCACTTGCGGAGGAACCCGTTTCTTGCCCGCATGAACCTGCCGGATCACCTCAACTAATTCCTTGGGAGGCATAGTTTTTAGAATGTAGGCCTGCGCTCCGGCCTCGAGAGCGCGTTGAATCTCCACGTCGCCCTCAAAGGTGGTCAGCATGATGAACTTCGCCTCGGGGAATTCGGCGCGCACCGCGGCCATCGCTTCGATGCCGCTTTTGTCCGGCAGCCGAAGGTCCATAAGGGTAACGTCGGGGCGGTGCTTCCGAAACTGTTGAATGGCATCCTCAGCGGTAGACGCTTCAGCCACCAACAGCATGTCTGGCTGGCTGTTGATGATCGCGGTGAGACCTTCGCGTAGAAGAGGATGATCATCCACGCTGAAGACGCGGATTCGAACAGGTCCGGTCATCAAACTTGTCCTTTGCCGACGGATGAGCCGGCTCTATTGATCTTTTGGGGGTTCAATTTCGAAGGCCATTTTGCTGACCGTTCATGGGAAGAGGCAAGGTAAGCCGCTTCACTCGGGACAGATAGCTCGATCTCGGTCCCCGCGTCCTCGCGGCTCAATACTCGAAGCTTTCCGCCGATTTTGTCGGTCCGCTCGCGCATCCCAGTCAAGCCCGAGTGTCCTTCGTGCCCTGGCCACGGAAAATCGCCGGCGATCCCACGGCCGTTGTCGCGCACCAGAAGACGGACATAGTTTGAGTCATATCTGAGTTCGCATTCGATATCACTTGCGCCGGAGTGGCGAAACGCATTGGCAATCGCTTCTCTACCGATAAGATAAATGTCATCGCCAACTACCGGCCGTAGCGGGCGGGCAGCTCCCTCCACAATTATGCGAAAACGAGCCGTCTGCGTGGTGGCGAGCTCTCTCGGAACCCGCGAAAAGGCTTGCTCCAGATCCTGTGACCCCCAATTGGATAATCGCAAACCTTGCACAGTATTCCTGGCCTCTTCTGTGACGCGCCCCATAAGCCCGAGAACACGAGCGACTGCCGGCTTTGCTGGAGAATCGTCGGCCAGTTGATCGTTCGCAACATGAAGTTGCATCGAGACACTGAGGAAGTCTTGCAAGAGAGTGTCATGCAGCTCCTGTGCGATGCGCGAGCGTTCCGCCAGCCGTTCTTCCACGCGAAGCCTAAGCTGCCGGGTCATCCTTTCCGTCCGGACACGAAATATGGTCCCCACTACCACGACGAAAACAAAAGCACTGCTAAGCAGAAACCACCACGTTTGCCAAAAGACCGGCCTACCCCTTGTGATTTTCACAGCGAGTACACCTGCACCCTCATTCGGCAGGGCAGACACTGTTGGCAGCGGCCGATATTCCGGATCGACGAGCAAGGCCGCATATTCGGTTCCGTAGTGCGTTGAGTTCCTCCAGGTGGAATCCGATTGGATTGTCGTAAATGGCTGGTTGGCAAGCGGCTGCACCCACCAGGGGCCCCAGCGAGCAAAAAGAACGATTTTCTCTCCGGGACGCGCTTGGGTTACTCGCCCTTCGATGATGTCCAATTTGTCCGGGCCACCCTCACCTGCAAGAGGAACCCTGGTGAATACTATGGAAGGCCCGTGTTTCGCGTCACGCGCACGACAGCTGCACAGGAGAACACTGAGTCCGATCAACGCCGCAACGCTTAGACAGCGCTTTTCAAAAGCGAACATTCGACCAGCCTCATTGTCCTATCGTACGTGAGCGATGTAGCATAGAAAGCCATCTTCGCCAGCCATCCGAAGAAGATGATTCGAAAGCGATCGGCCCCGGCACGGACAATTCAACCTCTGTTCCAGCGCGACGGTTACTTAAGAGTCTCAGCTTCCCGCCAATTCTTTGCGTTCTTTCCTTCATCCCGGACAGGCCCCAGTGTCCGTCCCGTCCTCTGCGCAGAATATCGGGGTCGATTCCGACCCCGTTGTCCCTGATCAGGACCCGCAAGTGACTCGCGGCATACTCGAGTTCGACTTCGATGTTGCTCGCCCGGGAGTGCCGGAATGCGTTTGTCAGCGCCTCGCGTCCGATATTGTAAACGTCGTTTCGTATAAGCGGATGCAGAGGACGGGGTCTACCTTCCACAATGACATGGAACTCGGCTTCGCCCTGCCCAGCGAATTCCTGCCGAACCAGGGAGAAGGCTTCTCCCAGATCCAACGAGCCGTTCTGATGCGCTCGCAGGCCCCCGACCGCATTCCGGCCTTCCTCGATGACCCGCCTCATCAACTCGAGAACCCGGCTGAGTTTCGGTTTTGCTGCCGAGTCTCCGGGGATTTGATCCGCAGCCACGTGAAGCTGCATGGAAGCGCTGATCAGACCTTGCAAGAGCGTGTCGTGTAATTCCTGGGCGATCCGGGTACGCTCACCGATCCTCTCTTCAAATCGCAAGTTCATCTGACGGGAGAGCTGCAGCACACGAACGCGGTAGAAAAGAAGAGCAGCAAGTGCAATGGCAGCCAGCGCCACCAACCGAAACCACCTTCTCTGCCACAAAAGCGGTTCGATTTCGAATTGGATAGCAGTCTCGGCCCCATTCCACACTCCATCGCTGTTGCAAGCCACGAGGTGGAACGTATACCGTCCGGCGTTCAGGTTCGTGTAAACGGCCTCCCGGTTTGCGGCCGGCTCGCTCCATGTGCGATCAAACCCTTCGAGCAAATATCGAAAGCGAATGTGTTCCGGCGCGGCAAGGCTCAGCCCCGTGTATGCGAACGTAATTCGCTTGGAAGAGGCTGGAACGCGGACCAAGCCCTTGCCGTCCAGAAGGCTGCCATCAGCAGAAATCCCTTCAACGTGGGTTATCGCCGGTGCGGAATTATCCGTGGAGTTTGACGGGTCGGTAACCGACAGGCCCCGGCTAAGCGAGAACCAGACCCTCCCCGAGGCGTCCGCAATGACCGAGTTGTTTCTTTTCACTCCATGGTTACTGAGCAGACCGTCTTCAGTTCCGTACTCCCGGAGATCGGAGGGTCCGACAGCGCCGACCATGAGTTTGTCACGCCGAACACGGAGCACGTCGCTTGCAGTGGCGACCCAGAACCATCCGTTCTTCCCTTCTGTAATACCGAATATCTGTCCATGCAACAATTCGGGAATGTTGCCAGGAACCTTAGCTTGGCTCGCGCTGAAAAAGGCGAGACCCTCTGACGTTCCAGCCCAGAGAATGCCCGCCGAATCTTCGAACAAGCAGTTCACCGTCGCTGAAGGCAAGCCGTCCGACGCAGAAAGTGTTTTCCATTGCTCCCGAAACAGAGAGCTTAGCCCGTTCGAGGTTGCGAACCACATCGTCCCGTTGCGAGTCTCTAAGATCGCATTGATGGTATTCGAACCGAGACCGTTCGTGGCCGTGTACGTAGTGAATCGCCCGTCCTTAAGTCTGCTAACGCCCCCGCTCAGGGTCCCGGCCCAAACCGCTCCATCGCGGCTCTGATAGACGGAGTAAACGCTATTCTGAGCGAGTCCGTTCCGTTCGGTGTAAGTCTCATACGAAATTCGAGAACGGAGGTAATGTAGATGCGTTAGCCCGTTATGCTGCCGACCGATCCAAATGTCTCCTTTCTGCCCTGCGATCGAATAGACCTCGTCATTCACTAGGGTCGCTTTACCGACGTTTTCTACGTGTCCACTGGCCAGCCAGTACAATCCGCCGTCCGTAGAGGCCGACCAAATTCTATTCTCCGCATCTGCGTAGACGGGCCCATTGTGTTCAGATGGCAAACCGGTCGCTTTGGAGTAAGTCACAAATGCGCTGTCCCTAATGCGTTCCAAGCCGTTCGGACCGCCTACCCAAAGATTTCCTTCGCGGTCTTCGAACAGAGCATTGACAGCGCCGTCTGCGCCCGGAGTACTTTCATCGGAAAATGACACGCCTTTGGCGTTGACGCGCAACAGTCCTTGCGAAGTGCCAACCCAAACATTCGACTCACGATCTTTAAGCAGAGTCAGCACCTGTAGTTTGTCGAAGCGAGCCGGTAACCCGCCTCGGCTCAGTAGTTTTCCATTCCAACGGAACAATCCTCTATCCGTGCCGAACCACAACTCGTTTTGACTCACCGACAGCATGCAATTCACTTTTCTCACTGGCAGCCCGGCCGTCACTTTCCTGACCTGGCCCTGTGACACGTAGAAAAGACCCGTTCCTAACGTGCCCATCCAGATTTTGCCGTCGGGCGTCTCCGCCAATGAGGTCACAAGCGGCGCTCCGGGCAGGCGACTTGGACGTGCCAGAACCTCGACTCTTTGGCCGTGGAAACGAACGGTGCCGCTTACCAGATCGGAGAAAAGCACTCCTCCATTTTCCTCCTTCCAGATTGCCGTGACATAGGATGCGGACAAGCCAACCTCGGAACTGAGGCTCGCAAACTTCGCGTTGCCCTTTAGCAAGACGACTGTTCCCGCAAGGCGCACCACTAGCCTGCCATCAGCGTCTGTGATTAAGCCCAGAACCGGGGAATTCGAAGGCAATCCAACAGGAAGAAACGAGACAGCCTGGAAACTGAATCCATCGAAACGTACCAAGCCATTGTCCGTGCCTATCCAAAGATAACCATCCGGTGTCTGCGTGATCGCGAAGACATGTCCGCTAATGCCTCTGTCGGCATTCCATTTCTCATGGACGTACTGAGACATCATCCGATTTGGATCGAGTGCGTGAGCACTCGGAAAGAAGCAGGCCATACCCAGTAGGGGCAGAGCCCACCGACACTGTTTCAGGGCGCGAATCATGGCAGGTACACGAACTTTTCAATGACAACTTCTGTTTCCTTAGTTAGCGGGATTTCGCCGGTGCCAAAAACGTACAAGTTCATATGCACCGAGTCCCCGCCTGCTGGAGGCACGCCAGAAGTAAACACATGTCTGCTAACAACGTGGGCCCCCGTGGGCGAGGTCCCCAAGCTACATGAGAATGTTGCCTCGCCCGGCGACCAACGGAACCAGAGCGTAACTACCCCGCTCGGTACTGTGAATGGAAACACATTGATCGGGATGTAGTAGGGTTGAACAACGTACTGAGCATTCTCGTTTCGACGATAGCCCCAACGGCTTACTTCAATGTCCAGTTCGTTTCGCTTCTGCTCAGTGCCCGTATCATCCCAAGTAAAAAGGGTCAAAACGGCGGAAGGTTCGAGGTGGGAAATATCGCGTACGGTGAACGCATAGGTTCCATATCCTAGGCTGCGATTGAGCCTAACCTCTGCAGAGGTCCATTTGCCCTGATTCTTAGCGATACGAAGGTGAAGGGCGCCGTTGTGGTCCGTCCAAGCATTCGCGGAATCAAATGTGTTCGGCGATCCTCCGCGGAAGATGGCTGCGCCGCGTGCTGCCCACTCGTAGCCACTAAAGCGGATGATCCTGGGCGGTATGTGAGGCGGTGCGGGACCTGTGCCTTTGACAACGGCAACGACCACAACACCGGTCCCTGAAGGCAGGATTTCTCCAGTGTCGGGCGGCGTGTACCCCGGATCTACAAGCAGAGCTGCGTATTCCAGACCTAGATGGGTTGTACCCTTCCATCTTGAATCGGCTTGAATTTGAGTGAATGGACGCTCTGTGAAAGGTTGCACCCACCAAAGACCGTCGCCGTCCCTCGCATACAACACTATCTGTTGGCCTGGTCGAGTGCCATTAACGCGGCCTTCGATCGTATCCGTTTTGTCTGGACCACCGGAGTTGGCCACAGGAACTTTGCTGAATCCGATCGAAGGTCTTGCATCGTGAGGTCTTGAGTGGCAACCGATGAGGAACAGATCGGCGATGAAAAGAAAAAGCATCCACTTTCGACTTGACGCGTCGCGGCGTGCTGATGGTCGTCTTTTCAGATTGCACCGGTCCAGACACAAAGAGCTCAGTGGATCGCGGCGGGGAACGAAGTAGTCCACTGCACCCTCAGCACTATGTTGGCATCTCTCGGTGGGATTCTCTGGCGCACACTCACCGTGTCGAAAGCAACTCATCATACAGCGGTCACATCGCATTTGCCAGTTCCGGCGGACATCGAGAGCCTTCGATGGTCCGTCGGAACGATGCTCCATCGCGCAGATGTTCCCACCTCAATAGTGGTACTTCCGGGAAGTTCTTGTGCGGTACCAAAAATTCCTTCCATCTCGTGATGCGCTGCTCTTGTCGGTTCTGTACTTTTGCCAAAGGAGATGAGGACAAGCTGCCGACACAAGCTTGCAAGTTGGGGAGCCATGAAACGACGTTCCATTCTTCATTGGTATCGCGTTCTTCGAGCGCACTATCACTGGCCTCTATTTCAGGCCATCCGCTATGCCATGTGGCTAGCGCGTTAAAACCCCAGATTGCACGTGCGCTGACACTTCGACGTTGCCCGACGACGTTCGAATACCTCCCTTATGAGCTGGAGCCTCAATGTGGATCACGGCTTCGGGATAACGTCATAACGACGTCGGCGGTCAGCCAGTTACCCAATTAGGTGGTTTCGGCCCGGGGCTTTCCTTTTCAGGATGTAGTCGGAAGTCGTGGCCTTGTAAGGAGGCCGATCAGTGTCAACGCCGCAGGTGGGTTCAAGACAGAGCGGGCCGAGGAGTCTCCGAAGGAGTCAGCCCCGAAACGGTCGGAGTTGCGCTCGGGATCTCTTGCAACTTGGTTTAACCGTTCCTGGATCCACTCTGTGGGTTGAACTTGAAACACTTTGCCACAGCTAACGATGCAGGGTTGCAAGTTCTTCCTTTAGCGCTGCCATCTCCCGTTCTGATTCAAACAGCGCCTGAGGGAGCGTGCGGCTACCACGACCCTCGCCGATGAAAATCGACGAAGTTCGCAAGCCGTCGTTCTTCTGCCCTGAGCTCGGTCTCCTGAGCCAGAAGGTTCCGAAAAACCCGACTCGACCCGGGTCTGTAGTTTGATTCTATGAAGGTTCCGGAGAGTAAGGGAAGCGTTCCGAAAAGTTGTTTTGGGGAACCTCTTGGAGTCGCGCCGTAAATTATCAGGCCCCCTTGGCTCGCGTTTGTCCCTGTTTGGGTGGTTCGTCTTGGGGTGGTTCTTTCTGATGCGGCTCCGGCTGCGTACTTCGATTTGAATCGCCGATAGCCTCGTCCTTAAAGGTCTCTTCTTGAAAGAGTGGATGGGGCTTGAATGACGCGGGAAGTTCTAGCTCGACTCTCCGCACGTCCGTGGGTTTGTATCTATACGTCTTTCTGCAATCATCGCACCGGACCGTGAAATGTTTACCGAGAGGAGGGAGAGGAGTCACAGCATCGGTCTCGGCGAGGGGAATTTTATGCCGGAAGAAAAAATTCTGCCGCATATGAAACCAATGGTTCTTGCAAAGAACGACCCAGCAATAGCTCGCGTCTTCCCACATATGGTACCGCCTTCTCCGTCTGAAAACATAGTTCGGAAACCTAGGTAGAATCGTAGCAAGCTTGAGCGGAGAAGTTGAACTGCAATGCCGGACAGTACTGTGTCTGGCCTGGGGCGTAGACTCGTGGCCAAGTACTGGGTCGCACTTCTAGCTGCGTCCGGACCCTTGAAGCGCGTCGGCCGGGCCATGTGAGCGGCGCACAAAGGGGCGCAAAGGCATTTCTCACCGGGCGATAGCTCCTTAATAAACGTTACCACTATATAATGCTGATAACGATCCCTCCGTCGTCTCGACGGGAGGAAAAACGCGGACGTCTGCGTGGAAGGGTAAGAACTCGCTGAATCGTGACGTCCACAACGTCGTGGTTTTCGCCAAACAGCGGCACCTACTCTTTGATGGAATGTGTATTACACGAGAGGAGGCGTCTTTTTTATCCCGGCAGTGCTCGATCGGCAACGCTACAAGCGCTTGACCTTCAGTCCAGGGGCGCGGAATGGTTCGCCAGCCGTTATCTCATTTGCCAAGCGAGAGGACCCAGCTAGCTGCTAAGGGAGTTCTTGGTTGCTAGGCAAAGGGCAGCAACAGGCGTGCGACACACAATAGATCTCCAAGACTTGGCGAGTATTCAATCCCTCGGCCCAAACTTGTCGGGTGTTCTATAGGTCCCATATTAGAGTATTTACCTGATGTGAGGCATTGGGCACGCCTTGCTATTGTCTCCTTGCTCGACCAAATCAATCCCTCCGGCCTGTTGGCTCTTAACCTGTTTGGCTGAGATGTGAACGTAGCAGCCCTTGTGCAGTCCACCGCCGAGGAGAACCTCGCATGGCAAGAAAACTGCCAGACTGGTTGGAAAACGACGTCCGCCCCTTTCAGAAGAAGTCCGCCAGTTGGATCTCACAATATCACTTCTTCCGGGATCCTATCCGGCCATCCTATTCGGATCTGGGTTATTTTTTTTCTCCGGCCGACGGAATCATTCTTTATCAGCGCCAGGTCCGCGCCGGTGAGTGCATCGTGGAGATCAAAGGGCGGTCCTATTCCTTGCAAGAGGCCTTGCGCGATACGCACTACGACTGTGACTCATTCGTGATCGGCATTTTCATGACCTTCTTTGATGTTCATACCAACCGCATTCCTTATCCCGGAACCATCTCTTTCGTCCCCGTGGATCCGATAGACACTTACAACCACCCGATGCTCGATGTCGAGAAAAGCATTTTGCGGGAGCTGCGTGTTTCTCCCGAATCCCTCGATTATCTCCACCATAATCAGCGCGTCGTCAATCGTGTCTATTCCTCGCAATTGGGGCAAGCGTACTACATGTTGCAGATCGCTGATTACGATGTCGATTGCATTGTTCCCTTCAAGCTGAAGCAGAATCAGCCGGTGTTTCAGGGCCAGCGTTTCTCGCAAGTGCGCTATGGATCACAGGTTGATTTAGTGGTTCCGTTGTCTTCCCGATTCGAATTCGAACCGGTTCAGGAAACTGGCGACCACGTGGAAGCGGGAACCGACCCGTTGATCCGGATCACTGAAAGAGCAACCCGTGAAGTGCGCCCTTCGTAGGCCAGTGCGCACTCCTTAGCGGCGTTGCCCCGCGGGCCCTCCCGGCCTATGCACGAAAGATAGCAAATCTAAACGAGGAGAACCGTCCGATGAGCACACCGCTCTCTACTGTAGTGAGCCAATCACCGGTTGAACACGTCCTCTCCCTGCCCGCCACTCGCTCTCCGTGGCGCAATCCCACTCAGTTCGACCGCCCATCCTATCTGGTCAATTTTCCGTTTTCTCTTTCGACCGAGGTGCCCAACAATCCTTGGATGCAGGATCTGCCGCCGGATCGGCGACGCCCGGATTTCAAGCGGGCTTGCTGGCAGTTTCTTGAACTCTATCGGTATCTATCCGCGGAAGCGCTAGTTTACGTGCTACCGTCGCCCCGCGCGGCCCAATTGCAGGATCTCGTCTATACCGCGAATTTGGGCATCGTTCTGGAACACCTCCAAAACAAGGATGTCGTGGTTATATCCAACTTTGCGTCTGAGCCGCGCCGTGGCGAATCCCGTGTGGGCGTCGACTTCTTCCAGCAGATGGGTTATGAGGTCAGGATTCCGCCGACCAAATTCGAGGGTGAAGCCGAACTCAAACATCTCTATGACAACCTCTATGTGGGAGGCTATGGCATTCGGTCCGAACGGGAGACGTACGACTGGATGGAGAAAAACTTCGATATGCGAGTCATCAAGATTTGCTTGACTGACCCGTATCTCTACCATCTGGATTGCCTCGTCTTTCCCATCACCAAGGAGAGCACATTGATTTGCACGGAGTTGCTTCAGCCCGCGGAAATAGCCGAATTCGAGAAAATTACCGACGTCATCGACGTCTCTCTGGACGAAGCCTATTCTGGCATTTGCAACTCCGTGCGCTTGCCCAAAGTCGTACTGAATTCTTCGCACCTCCACGACCTCAAGGTGGGGACCGAGGACTATCAGCGCGAACTCCAGAAAAACCGCAAATTGGAGGACACTGCTTCCAACTTTGCTTTGGAGGTGGCCTATTTCAATCTCAGCGAATACCACAAGAGCGGCGCGCTGCTTTCCTGCATGGTTATGCACCTAAACCGCGCCGCATATCAGATCGCCCTCCTTGATTAAGCAGGGGATCGTTTGCACGAAGGCCAAGAAACATACGACCTGAACTGGCCATCACCGCAGTTCCGGCTTATATCTTTGAGTCTATGACCAAGCTTGCGCGTCTCGTCTGGAGAGTCTCACTGCCAATCATCCTGGCCGCAATCAGCGAGACCCTCCTGCATCTGATTAATACCATCTTCCTGGCCCGCGTGGGCGTCACAGAACTAGGCGCCCTGGCAATCGCAGACTCAGTCATGCTTCTGGTGTTGGTTCTGCCATTGGCTTTGGTCGAAGCCATGCAGATCCTAGCCGCGCGCCGTGCCGGCCAGCGCCGGCCCGACGCCGTGGGAGCCGTATTCAATCAAGGCTTTGTTGCCGTCCTCCTCATCTGTTTCGCCGCGACGGTCGCGCTTAAGGTCGGATGGCCCATCGTAGGAAGCTCGTTTGTCGAATCTAGCGCGGTGCGCCTTGCAATCAACAGCTATCTGCAGACCGCCGCTCTGGGCATATTCTTGGCGGGGGCCAATTTCGCTTACAGTGCGTTGCTGACCGCTACCGGCAAAACCGGCGCCCTGGCCCCTGCGACAATCATCCTCGCGGCCACCAGCATCTCGCTCAGTTATGCCTTGATCTTCGGAAGATTTGGGGCCCCGACGCTGGGCATGCGGGGAGCCGCGCTCGCTTCGGTGGCCGCCGAGGCCCTCTCCTGCCTCTTCCTGACGCTGTATACCCTGCGCGCCTTTAACCGGACGCGCTATAACCTCTTCCGTTTCCCGGGCTTTGACTGGCGCATTCTGCGCTTGCTCAGCCGCATGTCGGCTAGCATCGTGGTTCAACGTGGCCTCGAGACGGTTCGCTGGCTCGTGTTCTTCTTGATCCTTGAGCGCGTGAGCGAGGCCGCGCTTGCCATCGCCAATATCGTGTACACCTGCTACGTTGTCTTTTGGATACCTACGGAAGGTTTCTCCGAAACGTCGTACTCGATGGTTAGCCGCTTTGTCGGTAGGAATCAGCCGGAACGCATCGGAGCTCTCCTGCGCGAAGCGATTGTCTGCGCCTTCGTAGCGACTGTGCCTCTTCTGGTATTCGCCTTGTTGACGCCTCGTTGGTTTTTCGCGCTGTTCGCGTCGGAGTGGGCCCTGCTCGCGGACGGCAGCGCGAGCCTTCGCGTTGTGGCTCTGGCGATGTTAATTGTCATTCCGGCTCAGATGTGGTTCGGCGCCGTTTTGGGAACGGGCGACGTGAAGGCGGCCG
>Ga0306920_100010452_pt1 | contig 12454 bp, 12 predicted proteins | sample flu12Cox44000170_FD_204666 | JGI IMG/M metagenome (GOLD analysis project Ga0306920, IMG submission 204666) | Lab enrichment of tropical soil microbial communities from Luquillo Experimental Forest, Puerto Rico - flux4day.12C.oxic.44.000.170 (v2)... | ecosystem: Environmental > Terrestrial >...
GCCGCCCCGGGCGAGGCGGGAAGGCCGGTGGCGATGACCTTGCGCTCGGCATTGGGATCGATGGTCGGATGCAGGAGCTGATCGAGCGCCGCCGCATCGATGCGCGCGACCGCCTCCTTGCGTGAGATCAAGCCCTCGGTCGCCAGATCCACCGCGATCTTCAGCGCCGCCTTGGCCGTACGCTTGCCCGAGCGGGTCTGCAGCATCCACAGCTTGCCCTGCTCGACGGTGAATTCGAGGTCCTGCATGTCGCGGTAATGGCGCTCGAGCACGCCGTAGATGCGCCGGAGCTCTTTGAACGCCTGCGGCAGCGCGCGTTCCATCGACGGCTTGTCCGAGCCCGCCTCCCCCCGCGCGGCCTCCGTGATCTCCTGCGGGGTGCGGATGCCGGCGACCACGTCCTCGCCCTGGGCGTTGATCAGGAACTCGCCGTAAAGCCTTTTATCGCCGGTGGAAGGGTTGCGCGTGAACGCCACCCCCGTGGCCGAGGTCTCGCCCATATTGCCGAACACCATTGCCTGGACATTGACCGCGGTGCCCCAGCTCTCCGGGATGTGGTGCAGGCGCCGATAGGTGATGGCCCGCTGGTTCATCCAGGAGCCGAACACGGCGCCGATCGCTCCCCACAATTGCCGGTGCGGATCCTGCGGGAACGGCTCCCCGTGTTCCTCTTCGATCCGCTCCTGGAAGCGGGCGACCAGCTCGACCCAATCGTCGGCCGAAAGATCAGTGTCGAGCGTGTAGCCGTTCTTGTCCTTGTGGTCGTCGAGAATTTCCTCGAAGTGGTGGTGGCCGAGCCCCAGCACCACGTCGGAATACATGCTGATGAAGCGCCGGTACGAATCGTAGGCGAAGCGCGGATCCCCGGATTTCTTCGCCAGCGCCTCGACCGTGGCGTCGTTGAGGCCGAGATTGAGCACCGTGTCCATCATGCCGGGCATCGACGCGCGCGCCCCCGAGCGCACCGAGACCAGCAAGGGATTGTCGCTGTCGCCGAAGCTCTTGCCTGTGATGCGGCCGACCTCGGCGAGCGCGGCGGCGACTTGGTCCTCGAGCTTCTTCGGGTAGGTCTTGCCGTTCTCGTAGTAGTGGCTGCAGACCGCGGTGGTGATGGTGAAGCCCGGCGGCACCGGCAAGCCGAGGTTGGCCATCTCGGCAAGGCCGGCGCCTTTGCCGCCGAGGAGGTTGCGCATGTCGGCGCGGCCCTCGGCTTTGCCGTTGCCGAAGCGGTAGACCCACTTGGTTTTGGCGGCAGACGCCTTCGAGGCGGACACCCGATGACGCGCCGCGGCCTTGCGGCCGGACGCAGGGCGGGGCGATTTTTTGTTCGACCGAGTACGGCGCGACGTGACCATGGAACCACGAACTTCGATGCGCCCGGCCCTAATGATCACTGCCGCGGGCGCCGACGCAAGGGCGCAGTTTGGCCGGCCGGCGGCGGACGCGTCAGCGGATGAAGTGATAGATGCCGTTCAATCCAACGAGGCCGACGATGATCAGGTAGATGGCCACAACGTAATTCAACAGCCGCGGCACGATCAGGATCAGAATGCCGGCGATGAGGGCGACAAGCGGCGTGATGTGGGCAACGGTGATGGTCATGAGGATCTCCTTGGGTCGCAGTTGATGATAATGGCGTCGTAAGCGGCGAGTTCCAAGCGTGCGCCGACGTTCCTTGTTCGCTTAGGCGGACATGACGCCGCCTTCGATGCGGGAGAAGTCGGCTACCGTGCGGGTCGCCTCGCGGATTTCGTTGAGCAGGTGGAGGCGGTTCTCCCGGAGTTGCTTGTCCTCGACGTTGACCGTCACCTTATCGAAGAACGCATCGACGTGGGGGCGAAGCTTCGCCATGGCGCCCATGGCAGCCTCGAAGTCCTCGCGCGCGACGGCGTTTGAACCCTCCGCTCTGGCCGTTTCGACCGCGCGCGCAAGCGCCTTTTCTTCCTCCTGCCGATATAAGGACGGGTCGGACCACTCGTGATAGTCTCGCCGGTCCTTCTTCTCTTCGATCCGGATGATATTGATCGCACGCTTGTAACCGGCGAGCAGATTTTTTCCATCTTCTGTGTCTAGGAATTTTCGAAGCGCCTCGACCCGGCGGACGATCGAGACAAAACTGACTTCAGTGCCGCGGAGGTAAAGAACGGCGTCCACCAGATCGTGCCGCGCTCCTTGTTCGCGCAACTGGACCTTGAGGCGCTCGTCAAAAAAATCGACAAACGTGTCGCCCACGTTTGAGATGTCAGTATCGGACATTTCCGGCCGAAACCGCCGCACGTGCATCTCGAACATCGCTCGCGGTGAGAGTTCAAGGTTGTTGCCCAATGCTATGCGGATCACTCCCAAGGCTGCGCGGCGCAGGGCGTATGGATCCTTTGACCCTGTCGGCCTCTCGTCGTTTACCCAAAACCCCACCAGCGTATCGAGCTTATCGGCAAGCGCGACAGCGACTGACACCGGATTGGTTGGTACGCGATCGCTGGGGCCGAGCGGCTTGTAGTGATCCTCGCATGCCGCCGCGACGCTTGCGTCCTCTCCCTGCGCCAGCGCGTAATATTTTCCCATCAGCCCCTGCAGCTCGGGGAATTCGCCGACCACCTCGGTGAGCAAATCCGCTTTGGCCAGGCGCGCCGCTCGCCTGACCTGCCGGCGGTAAGTATCCTGCTCGCGTTGCAGATCGTCGGGCGAAAGTGTTTGCCCTGGGAAAAATTCGGGCCGACTCGCGATTTCGTCGGCAAGACCCTTGATGCGCGCGATGCGCTCGGCCTGGGTGCCGAGCTTCTCGTGAAAGACGATGTGCTCGAATTTCGGCAGCCGGTCCTCGAGCCGCGTCTTGAGGTCGGTGTCATAGAAAAATTTGGCATCGGCAAGCCGCGCGCGGATGACCCGCTCGTTGCCGGCGATGATCGCCTTGCCGCCGTCCTCAGCCTCGATATTGGCGACGAGGATGAACTTGTCGACGAGCTGCGACGTGCGCGGGTCGCGCAGCACGAAGCATTTCTGGTTGTTGCGGATGGTGGCGCGCACGATCTCGGGCGGCATGGCGAGAAACGCTTGGTCGAACGATCCCATCAGCACCACCGGCCATTCCACCAGACCCGCAACCTCCGCCAGCAGGCCGGCGTCCTCGAGCAGCTCGTAGCCCTGGGCGAAGGCGAGGTTCTTGGCGTCGGCAAGGATTATTTCCTTGCGCCGCTCGGGGTCGAGCACGACCTTGGCCTTCTCGAGCTTGGCGGCGTAGTCCTCGAACCGGCGCACCTTGAACGGCCGCGGCGCCATGAAGCGATGGCCGCGCGTCTCGTCGCCGGCCTTGATCCCGTCGACCGCGAACGCAACGATATCGGGCTCCTCGGTCTCCGGGCCGAAGGTCGCGACGATGGAATGCAGCGGCCGCACCCAGCCGAGCGAGCCCGGTTGCGCCGATTGTTCGCCCCAGCGCATCGACTTCGGCCACGGGAAAGTCTTCACCACCTCGGGCACGATCTCGGCGATCACCTCGATCGCGGGCCGGCCCGGCTTCTCGATTACCGCCAGGTAGAAGTCGCCCTTCTTGTCGGGCACAACCTTGGCCTCGCCGATGGATTTGAGCCCGGCGGCGCGCAGAAATCCCTGGATCGCGCCCTCGGGCGCGCCCACGCGCGGGCCCTTCTTCTCCTCCTTCACGTCCGGCTGTCTGACCGGCACGCCCTTGACCGCAAGCGCGAGCCGCCGCGGCGTCACGAAGGCCTTGGCGCCCTCGTAGAGGAGCCCGGCGCCGACCAGCGCCTCGGCGACGAGCTTGCGCAAATCCTCGGCCGCGCGCGCTTGCATGCGCGCCGGAATCTCCTCGGAAAACAGTTCGAGCAGAAAGTCGGGCATCGTGAGCAGGTAGCAGGCGCACTCGTGATTGTTAAGTCGAAAAGCGCGCGCCCCGGGCGGTCGCGAGGGGTGCGCTTGCGGGACCCTTCGGCCTGCCGCACACTTGCGATGGGGGCGATTTCGCTTGGGATCGACGCAGGCGATGAAAACTTTCAACTCCAGCCTTGGTGCGCGCGCCACCGTCTTGTGCGCGATCGCCTCGTTCGCCGTCGCGGCTCCGGCCAGCGCCGATGAAACGGCCTATCTCATGTACCTCAAGGGAAGCGAAGGGCCGCCCGCCGTGCCGATGCGCGTCCTTTGGGACGCGCGCGACGACGCCAACGGCCGCGTCACCATCGATCTCGGCGAAAAATACGAGCCGGCGCTGACCAAGCTCGGACTGCCGCGGGTGCTCGAATACGACGCCAGGCGCGACAAGTCACAATTCGCGGTGCGCGAAGGCGAATTCGCGCGCTTCGTGAAGGTCGTCGCCGCTTCGATCGTCCAGGGCTTTTTGACCGCGAGCCCCGTTCCCGGCGCATGGGCACAACCCGCCGACGTCACGGTTCACACCGCGGCGCTCCTGATCACGCCTGCGCGCGAGCGATTGGAGCTGATTGCGCGGCTTTACGTCACCTATCTCGACCCGCAAAAGTCTGAACCGCCGAAGGTTCAGGATCTGATCAAGGGCGACATCATTTTTGTCGGCCAGCCGGAGTCCGCGGCATCCGGTGACACCGCACCACGGGGCAAGCGATGAACGCACGCTCGGGCTCGTGGTTGGCAAATCTATCGAATTGATCGGGACGACCGCTGCCGTACCGCGCCACCCTGTGCATTCACGGCGCAAGCTTCTTGTGACTGCCGTCGCACATGGGGCGGTTGCCGGTGCGCTTGCAGGCGCAAAACCAGGCCTGCTCCGCCTGCTCCGCCTTCCACTCGACCGGCGAAAACCCCGTGCCCTTGTGCGAGCCGTCGCAGAACGGCTGGCTCTTCGAGCGCCCGCACGCGCACCACCAGTAACTCTTGCCGGCCTCGACATCGACCGCGAGCGGGGTGCGCCCGCCGATTTCAGGCTGTGCGTTCATGCCGGTGCTCCTCCCGCTTCGGTCGCAAGCCACGCCTCGCCGCATGCCTTGGCGAGCTCGCGCACGCGTAGAATATAGCTCTGCCGCTCGGTCACCGAAATCACCCCGCGGGCATCGAGCAAATTGAACACATGGCTGGCCTTGATGCATTGGTCGTAGGCCGGCAGCGCCATCAGGTGGCGCCTGCGATTGCCGACCGTCACCCAACCGGCGTCGATGTATTTGCGGCAGGCCGCCTCGGCCATCTTGAACTGCTCGAACAGCATCCCGGTTTCGGCGAATTCGAAATTGTGTCGCGAATACTCCTGCTCGGCCTGCAGGAAGACGTCGCCGTAGGTGACCTTCTTCTCACCCTCGCGGCCGTTGAAATTGAGATCGAAGACGCGGTCGACGCCCTGCACATACATCGCGAGCCGTTCGAGACCATAGGTCAACTCGCCGGAGACCGGCGCGCATTCGAAGCCCGCGACCTGCTGAAAATAGGTGAATTGCGACACTTCCATGCCGTCGCACCAGCATTCCCAGCCGAGGCCCCAGGCACCGAGGGTCGGGCTTTCCCAATCGTCCTCGACGAAGCGGATATCGTGAAGCTTGGGATCGATGCCGATGGCGGAGAGCGATTTGAGGTAGAGCTCCTGGATGTCCTCGGGTGACGGCTTGAGGATCACCTGGAACTGGTAGTAGTGCTGCAGACGATTGGGGTTCTCGCCGTAGCGGCCGTCCTTCGGCCGACGCGAGGGCTGCACATAGGCCGCGTTCCACGGCTTGGGCCCGAGCGCGCGCAACGTCGTCGCCGGATGAAACGTGCCGGCACCGACTTCCATGTCATAGGGCTGCAGGATCACGCAGCCGTAGTCCGCCCAATAGCGCTGCAGCGCCAGGATCAGTCCCTGGAACGAGCGCGCGGGACGCAAATGGGCGGGGAGATCGTTGCTCATGCAGCTCGGAAAAGCGCCTAACAGAACCAGTGCCCGCCGCACGTCAGCCGCGGCGCATGGGCGGCGCCGACGTCCGATTGGGCCGACATCGCCGGGCGCGCGCTAGACCTACCGGCGGCCATCCACAGGGTCAAGAACATGGGAACGCCGCCTTCGAGCACGCGATGCGGTGACGCTCGCACGATCCATCACTATGCTCGCAGCTATGATCGTCATCCGCCGCCCGCTGGCCGCGTTGATCGTCGCCGCGCTGCTTTTGCCGGCGGTGCGGGCCGCACAGGCGCAGGATTACCCCAACCGGCCGATCCGGCTGGTGGTCGCGTTCACCGCCGGCGGCACCACCGATTTCGTCGCGCGGCTCTTGTCCGAACGGCTGCGCAGCTTGATCGGACAGCCCGTCATCGTCGACAACAGGCCAGGAGCCAACGGCGCGATCGCGGCCGAGCACGTGGCGAAGTCGGAGCCCGACGGCCATACCCTGTTCTTCACCACCGTGGGCGCCGTCGCGATCAATCCGGCTTTGCACAGCAATCTCCCTTACGACCCGGTCAAGGATTTCGCGCCGGTGGGCATGGCGGTGTTCAATTCGACCATGCTGGTCGTGAACGCCGCGATGAAGATCAATTCGGCGCGTGAGCTCGCGGCGTTGGCGAAAGAGCGGCCAGGCGCCATTACCATCGGCGTCACCGGGCTCGGCGCCATCTCTCATCTTGGGCTCGAACTCTTTCAGGCGGACGCCGGCGTGAAGTTCCAGGCGGTGCCCTATCGCGGGGCGTCGCAAGCGGTGACCGATCTCCTGGGCGGGCAACTCGACGGCCTGTTCGGCGACGTTCCGACCGTCATGGCGCAAGTCAAGGCCGGTAAGCTCAAGGCGCTGGCGGCGACGTCGCAGGAACGCTCAGCCATTTTCCCGGACGTGCCGACCTTTCTCGAGCAAGGTTTCCCCGACACCGTCGCCAATCAATGGGCGGGAACGCTGGCGCCGGCGGGCACGGCGCCTGCCATCATCGCCAAGCTCAGTGGCGCCTTCCATGCCGCGCTGACCGACGCGGATGTGCGGCGCAGGCTGGCGCAGGCCGGCGTGACGGCTTCTCCGAGCACGCCCGAGGCCTTTGCCCTTTATATCAACCAGGAGATCGCCCGCTGGGGTAAGCTCATCCGCGAGAAGGGGATCAAAGGGGAATAGCGCGGCGCCGTCGCAAGCGTCACATCACGCGCCATTCGCCGGTGCGCGCATCGCGGCGCAGCGTCGGTAACGTCCTGCGGACGGAGGGATCGGTTCCCGCCCTCATCCGATCGAGCTCGGCGTTGATGCGGCGCGCCTCTTTCACCACCCAGCGCACGATGATACCCGTGCCGAGCGCGCCCAGCGCAAGCCTGACCAACGGCGAAACGACGATCGGAGGCATGGACGTCTCCTTGTTCGAGCCTTGCTACAATCCGTAACGCGCCCATAGCGCGCGTGCTTCGAGCGCCGAGATGACCTCCTCGGCGAAATCGGCAGCGCGCGGCAAACCGGCGAGATCCGTCGTACCTACGCCTGGCTGCAGGCGGCCGAACCAGCCGCGCGCCGGCGCCACCAGCGGGGTGACGACATCGTCGCCGAAACGCGTGCGCAGGGTCGTGCGCAGATCGCCGATGCCGTCGGCAAGGCCGAACTCGACCGCCTTGCTGCCGCTCCAGTATTCACCGGAGAACAAGCTTTTTTCTGGACCCTTGAGCCGCGCGCCCCGACTGCGCTTCACCAGGCCAATGAAGTCTTCATGGATTTCCCGCTGCAGCGCCTTGAGCCGCTCGACGTCTTCCGCGTTCTCCGGCAGGAACGGGTCGAGCATGGCCTTGTGCTCGCCCGACACATAGAGCCGGCGCTCGACGCCGAGCTTCTCCATCAGCTTGGGAAACCCGAACGAGCCGCCGACCACCCCGATGGAGCCGAGGATGGAGGACGGATCGCAGAAGATCTCGTCACCGGCACACGCGATCATGTAGCCGCCGGAGGCGGCGACATCCTCGGCAAAGACGATCACCGGACGCGTGTTCTCGGCCGCGAGCTGGCGGATACGCCGATAAATCAGGTGCGACTGCACCGGCGAGCCGCCGGGCGAATTGATCAGCAGCGCGACCGCCCGCGCGTGGCGCATCTTGAAGGCGCGCTCGAGCGGGCGAGCAATGCTAGCGAGCGTCAGTCCGGGTTTTAACGGAGTCGAAAAACCGATGACGCCCGCGAGCCGCACCACCGGCACGATCGGGACGCCGCCGCGCAACCACTTCGGCAAGATCGGCCGCAGCGCTGCGCGCGCGCTCGCGAACAGCTGCTGCAGGTGCTCGAACATATTTTGCTCGGCCATGACGTTGCGGTCTTCGTCTCACTCTACCATAACCGCCGCCGGGAACTTTATGCCGGCGCGGCGCCACATCACCTCTTAGGCTGCCTACGCGCTGCGCTCAAGTTAACCCCAATTAACTTGCAGCGGCACCGGCAACGCCACACCGCGCCGACGCATTCAGATCTCACTCAGCGGCAACGCCGCGCCGGCGCGCAGCACCGATTCCGCTTGCGCAGTCGGGCGTCCCGAACGGTCGTTGAGCACGAAACCCGGCAGCAGCACAAGCGGTGCGCGGCTTGCCTTCGTCGCCCGCAGCAGAACGCGGATTGCCGCTTTCTCCTCGCCCGGATGCACCGGCAGCACGGCCACCGCGCCGAAGGCCGGAGCAAGCGCCTGCAACACGTCGGCGAGACCGTCCGCCCGCCAGATCATCGCGAGCGTCCCGCGCGGACGCAGCAGCCGCGTCGCGGTCTTGATCCACACCGGCAGCGCGGCGCCGGACCCAGCATGGGCGAGGCGGCGCCGATCGTCGGGAGAGGCTCTCTGCCGCGCCGGATCATTGAACGGCGGATTCATGAGAACGTGGGCGGCCGACTCAGGGCCGAGTCCCGCAGCGGCGAAGGCACGCGCCGGCGCTGCCACGTCGAGGACCACCGAGCTCACCCGTGCACTCAGTCCATTGAGTTGCGCGTTCTCCGCTGCAAGCCGCGCCAGCCCCGCATCGACCTCGACCAGCACGACCTCGGTGCCTTCGACGCGAAGCGCGAGCGCCAGCCCTGCTGCGCCGACGCCGGCCCCGAGGTCGACCGCGCGTTCACCCACGCGCGCCGGACATGCCGCCGCGAGCAGAACTGCGTCATGGCCCACCCGGTGACCCCGTCTCGGTTGCTTGAGCCGCAGCCTGCCGCCGAGCGCGGCATCCTCGGTCACTTCAACGGACATCGGGACGAAGCTCGTGTCCGAGCCCGGCATCCTCGAGCAATTCGCGCGCATCATCGACACAGCATTCGTTGACCAAGATGCGGCGTGGCAGGATGCCGATCGAACCCTCGAGCACGCTCATGTTCTGATCGAGCACGACGTGGGGGATGTAAGCGGCATCGAGCAAGGCGCCCACCGCCGAGACCAGCACGGCATCATTGGTGCGCACCAACTCGCGCCACTTGCCTTCGTCCTGAAACGTGTCGTCGGTTCCAAGCGCGCCCACCGCATCCGCTCCCTCAACCCTGTCGCCGATCCCACTGCTCGCCCGGCGCCGCTTGCTCCAGATAGGCGATCAGCTTGGCCTCTCGCCGCCCGCGCGTCACCGTGTCGAGCACCAGGCCCGCGACGATCGAAAGGGAGGCCAACAGCATCAGGCCGGTGGAGAGAATTGCCGTGGGAATACGCGGCACGATGCCTTGCTCGAAATAGGTCACGAAGATCGGAACCGCCAGGCCGACGGAAACGACGGCCAGCGCGATGCCGAGCGCGGAGAAAAAAGCCAGCGGCCGCTCCGAGCGATAAAGATCGACGATGGTGAGTAGGATTTGCAGTCCATCGCGCCAAGTGCTGAGCTTCGACACCGACCCTTGCGGGCGCGCATAGTAAGGCGTCGGGACCTCGGCCACCGGCAGCTCCAGCTCGAGCGCGTGCACGCAAAGCTCGGTCTCGATCTCAAAGCCCCGCGACAGCACCGGAAACGACTTCACGAACCGCCGCGAGAACACGCGGTAGCCGGAGAGAATATCGCTGAAGGTGGCGTGGAAGGCCAAAGCGAAAAAGCCTCCTAGCAGCCGATTTCCGGTGCGATGACCGAGGCGGTAGGCCGCTTCATCTTGACCCACGCGCGCCCCGACCACCATGTCGAGACGCTCTTCGGTGAGACGCGCGATCATGGCGCGCGCGCTCGCCGCGTCGTAGGTGGCGTCACCATCGACCAAAACGTAGACGTCCGCATCGACGTCGGCGAACATTCGCCGCACCACGTTGCCCTTGCCCTGATGCCGCTCGCGCCGCACCAGCGCGCCGGCGGCGCGGGCGACGTCGCCGGTGCGGTCCGCGGAGTTGTTGTCGTAGACGTAGATCGTGGCCTCGGGCAGCGCGGCGCGAAAATCGGCGACCACGTTGCCGATGGTCCCCTCCTCGTTGAAGCAAGGCACAAGCACCGCCACGCGCTGGCCGGCATGCGGCTGCCAGTCCTCGGCACGCACCGCAATCGCTTTCATCAACTCGCCTCGTTCGAAACCGCTCGCGAAGATGTGCGTTTGTCGTACTTGCCGCGTCACCATAGCGTTTCTATGCTCCCACGTCCTCGCGTTCGGGACCCATTCCGGAGCACGTCTCTTGGCCGTCATCGTCCCGTTTGAAAGCCCTTCGCCCGCCACCATCGACCGTCTGAGCGAGCTCGTGTCCGCCGACATGGACCGCGTCAATACGACCATATTGTCGCGCACCGGATCGCAAGTCGCGATGATTCCCGAGGTCGCCAACCACCTGATCTCATCCGGCGGCAAGCGGTTGCGCCCGATGCTCACCCTCGCCATGGCGAGGCTCGCCGGTTATCCCGGCACCGGCCACGTCAAGCTCGCGGCCGCCGTCGAATTCATGCACACGGCCACGTTGCTGCATGACGACGTCGTGGACGAAAGCGAGATGCGACGCGGAAAGCTCGCGGCGCGCATGCTGTGGGGTAACGAGGCGAGCGTACTGGTCGGCGACTTCCTGCTCGGCCAGGCGTTCAAAATGATGGTCGAAGTCGCCTCGCTCAAAGCGCTTGAAATTCTCTCCTCCGCCGCCGCGGTCATCGCCGAAGGCGAGGTGATGCAGCTCGGCGCCGCCAAGAACACCGCCACCACCGAGGACGACTACCTCGCCGTCATTCGCGCCAAGACCGCGGAGCTCTTTGCCGCCGCCTGCGAGGTGGGTCCGGCGCTCGCCACGCGGCCCAAAGACGAGCAAAACGCCTGCCGCTCGTTCGGGATGAATCTTGGTATCGCCTTCCAGCTCGTGGACGACGCCCTCGATTACGGCGGCAAGGCGGCCAAGCTCGGCAAGAACACCGGCGACGACTTTCGCGAGGGCAAGATCACCCTGCCGGTGGTGCTGTCGTTCCGCCGCGGATCGGAGAGCGAACGGGCGTTCTGGCGGCGCACGCTCGAGGAGGGGGACGCGACCGACGCCGACCTCGAATATGCGATCAGCCTGATGATAAAGCACCGCGCGCTCGAAGACACCATCCAGCGCGCACGGCATTATGGAGCGATTGCCACCGACGCGCTCGCCTTGTTTCCGGCCTCGCCGATGAAGGAGGCACTCGAAGAGACGGTCGAGTTCTGTATCTGCCGCTCGAACTAGCAGGCTCTTTCGCGCAACTCAATCGACTGCAAGCTCGCTCTCTGCTCCCCTTCCGCGGGCGCAGCGCAGCCATCGCTCTAACCACCGAGCACGGTCGCACGCGTCCACCACGCCGGATAACCGACCCGCAGCGTGCGGGCGGCCGCGGTGGTCGCGCGCGATGAACCGAATAGGCCGAAGCACGTGGCGCCCGACCCCGACATGCGCGCGAGCCGGCAGCCCGGCAGCTTGCGAAGCACGGCGAGCGTGTCCGCAATCGCCGGCTCGAGCTCGATCGCGGGGGCCTCGAGGTCGTTTCGACCATTGGTAATTTCGGCAAGGAGGCCCTCTGATGTCGCGGGCGGTGCGGCTTGCGCGATATGCTCTGCGTGCGGGGCATTCAATGCCGCGAACACGTCCTTGGTCGCCACCGCAACGCCAGGATTGACGAGCAGTGCGAACAGCCGCGGCAGCTCGAGCGGAGCGGAAAGAATGTCGCCGATGCCGCGCATCAGGCGCGCACGCGGATCAAGACACACCGGCACGTCGGCGCCGGCCGCGCGCGCCGCCTGCATGAGGCGGGGATCGTCGGGCGCGATGCGGTTCGCGCGCGCCAAGAGCCGCAAAGCCGCCGCCGCATCCGCCGAGCCGCCGCCCAATCCGGCGGAGACCGGCAGCCGCTTCGACAGTGTGAAGCGGCCGAGCTTGAGGCCCTCAACCCGCTCGCCAAGCGCGCGCGCGGCCTTGAGCACGAGATTGTCGGCAACATCGCCCGCGGCGGCAGCCGTCGGTCCGCTCACGGCGAGCGCCAAGCCGCCGCCCGGCGCGAAGGTCAACGCATCGCCCACGCCGGCGAACGCGACCAGGCTTTCGATGTCGTGATAGCCGTCGGCACGACGGCCGAGCACGCGCAGCGTCAGATTGACCTTGGCGGGCGCTTTTTCGGCGC
>Ga0306920_100010453_pt1 | contig 12452 bp, 12 predicted proteins | sample flu12Cox44000170_FD_204666 | JGI IMG/M metagenome (GOLD analysis project Ga0306920, IMG submission 204666) | Lab enrichment of tropical soil microbial communities from Luquillo Experimental Forest, Puerto Rico - flux4day.12C.oxic.44.000.170 (v2)... | ecosystem: Environmental > Terrestrial >...
ACCCTCCGCCTTTGCGCGGCCGGCCAGGACATTTTCTATGCGCTGACCTCCGACAGCGCCAGGAGCGATAGCGTTAGCTCGAATATTGTGATCACCCAGTTCAATGGCGAGCGTCTTTGCAAAGCCGATCAGGCCGGCTTTGGCCACGTTGTACGGACTGCGATTTGGGTAGCCGAAGCGTCCGCCGAGGGAAGACATGATGATGATGCTTCCAGCCGAGGACTTTTTGAGGTGCGGAATCGCGAGTCGCGTGACGTTGAAGGTGCCGACGAGATCAACTCTCAACACCAGTTCCCATTTCTCAGGATCTACCTCTTCCACCGGCGCGGTAGGACCTGCAATGCCGGCATTGTTGACCAAGACATCCAAACCTCCAAGCGCCTTGACCGCTGCGGGAACCATCGCTTCGATATCTGAGCGCTTGGAGTTGTCGCATAACGTGGCCAGCAGGCCAGGGATCTCTTTCTTAGCAGCGTCGATGGCTTGCGTGTTGATATCCGTAATGAATACGGTGGCACCAGCCGACACGAATGCGCGAGCGATCTCAAGGCCGATTCCGGAAGCAGCAGCAGTAATGAGAACCTTTTGACCCATGGTGCCCTCCAACGATCGATTTTGGTTGTCTAAAGCGTGAACGTCCCCAAGACGACCGAAGACGCTCAGGGAGTACTTGGTTTCTCAGGCGCCCAGTCGACACTTGGACGATCCAGAACCGGGCTCACGTGAACGCTACCAAAGTAATCCCAGGCCCACTCGAAAAACGCTTCCATCTTCGCACGCACCGTCGTCAGCAAAACGGCATGAACGCCGAGCCAAGCAGCAAACGCGAAGGCCCCAGTCATAGGGTGATGATTTGAGCCAATCTCTGCGACAGCCGCATTGCGGCCGATCATCGCCATGATGCCTTATCAAAGTACGCGAAAGGCTTCTGCTCCTTGCCAGCGGTTATGGCAATGATGTTGTTGGCACAGTGTCGTCCAGCCTGCTGCGCAACCGAAGCCAATTGGGGCAGTGGTTTTCCATCCTCGCCTTTCGTGTTAGCGAAGTCTCCTAGCGCGTACACGCCCTGACAGCCTGCGACAGTGAGATCGGGTTGTACGTCGAGCCGCCCGCCATGCCCTGGCTTAATACCAAGAGAGCCGGATAAAGCCGCCGCCTTTAACCCGCCCGCCCAAATCACCAGTTTTGCGGGCACGCGCGAGCCGTCGGAAAGGAGCACATCCGACTCGGTAACCTCCTTAACCGATAAGCCCAGCCGCAACTGGACCCCACGCTCCTTCAGGATGCGCGCGGCATACTGCTGCGACTGTTCCGTGAAAGCAGGCAGGACCTTGGTGCCCATGTCGACAAGCGTGATCACAGCCTTGGTCAAATCAACGTTGGGGTAAAGATGCTTCGGTGCACGATGGAGAATGTCCGCAATAGCGCCGGCGGTTTCGACACCGGTGGCACCGGCACCAACTACGAGGAAGTGCAGGCTACTCTCTGCAGGGGTCCCTCCCATGACGTCCGCCGCCTCGAACAACTCAAGAAGCCGGGAGCGGAGATGCTCTGCATCCCTCAGCGAGTACATCGGAAATGCGCTCTCATTTGCGCCGGAAATGCCGAAGAAATTAGCCTCGCTCCCAGCAGCAAGGACGAGAAAGTCTCCCTGGTAGGTGTCACCGCTCTTGCCTTTGACGGTTCGCGTCGCGAGATCGACAGAAACGACCTCAGACATCTTTACGTCAACGTTCTCATGATGAAAAAGTACGTTCCTGAGATTGAAGGCAGCATTTTCGGGCGACAGAATTCCCGTGGCAACTTGATACAGCAGAGGCTGAAACTGCTGGTAGTTGTTCTTGTCGATCAGCGTGATTCGCAGCCTGGAATTGGAGGCGAGCCCCTTGGCGCAGTTGAGACCCGCGAAACCAGCGCCCACAATCACGACATGTGTCGTTACAGCTGCGGTCTGTGCGGAATCGCTCATTACTTCCTTTGCCAACCTAACGATATTAGGCGCATGCTGTTGCGAGTGCAACTCTTTGGCACGACGTCTCGTTGGAGCGCAACAAATGCGAGTACCGAAGGAGTCGCCCGGACGCGATACAAGTTCGGCATAACTTGGGAACGATTGGGTCCGAGATATAGTGATACGGAACCTATAAGCGACGCCAGCGAGGCATTTGAATTTCCCTCTTTTTTATTAATTTAGATGGTAGATGTTCTATCCAACATTTTGTGGCTTGACCGGAGAGCCAAGGTGTAGGATGAACTCGGCTAGCACGTGTTTAGGCGAACCTGGGCCGCCGCGTATTTTGGGAGCATCACATGACACAGAACAATCTTGAGCTCATGCGGACACTCGACGATTCGTGGAACGCGCAGGACCGGGCGACATTTGAAAAGCGGCATTCCAGGGACACCATTGTATTTTGGCCCGCTCAGGCCGAGCCGACAAGAGGGCGCAACAATCACAAGGCGGAGTCCGTCGAATTCTTTAAGACATTCCCCGACAATCACCTGATTAATCATCCCTATAAAGTGGAGATTGCTCAGGGCGAATGGACGTGCACCGTTGCGGATTTTACAGGCACGATGCGCGGATCGATGAAGGGTCCCGGCGGCAAGCTGATCGCGCCAACCAACAAGAAGTTTCATATCGAGTTCTGCACCGTCGCACACTGGAAAAACGGCGAGATCGTCGAAGAAAAGCTCTTTTATGACTTGGTCGGATTGCTAAAACAGATTGGAGTTATGTGAGGTGTTTTGTCCGCTCGCTACGCATCCTTTATACTTCCTTGCCTTCAGTACCCTACCGTAAAGCGCCGCCGGATATGTGCCGGCCGTTCCAGTTCGTCGATCATCGCAACCGCGTAATCCTGAACCGAAATCTTGCTCTGGCCGGTGGCGTCTACCAAAAGCTGGTCGCTTCCCAGGCGAAACTTTCCCGTACGCTGCCCTGGCTTCAGTTCTGCTGAAGGGCTCAGATAAGACCATTCAAGTTCCGGTTCTTTCTGCAGTTGCTCTAAAGCATTAATGGTCGCCAGAGAACCTGGCCTTACCCAGATCGGCATGTCTGGGTTGTCGATGACGCGAACTCCTGGCTTGACTTCCAGCCCTCCCGCCCCGCCCACCCACAGAACGTGCTTGATCCGCGCATTTATGATGGCGGCAATGATGGGCGCTGTACCCGGGACCTGGTCATCATAAAGGTTTGGATTCTTCCATCCAGGATTGAAAGCACTGATAACTGCATCGTTTCCCTGGATCAGTGTCGCAAGATAAGTGGTGTCATAAATGTCGCCGGCCTTCGCAGTAAGGCCCTCGCGTTTTTCAAGCTTCTCGGGATGTCGCACAATCGCTGTTACCATGTGCCCTCGGTCGAGCGCCTCCTTAAGCAAGGCTGAGCCAACGAAACCTGTTGCACCTAACAGGGCTATCTTCATTGTGTACTCCTCCTCTTCGGTAGCGGCAGAACCAGCGGGCTAGCCCACCTGCACAGTTAGCATCGATATCGATCCGCCATCGACACCTTCGATGGGGAAAGTGACGATTTCGCCTTGCTGCCGAGTTGCGACGACATACAGCAGGGGGAGGTAATGATCCGGTGTCGGAATCGAAAGCAAAGCTTCTGGTCCGAGACTCTCGTATTCAATAAGCGGCTTGTACTCTCCGGCTACCATCATCTCCTTTGCATCCTGTTCAAAGCGAACAGCCCAATCGTAAGGAACGGGCATGTGCCGACCCCACGCATAGGCGTGGAGATTGTGGAAAAGTTTTCGCTGCCGACGACCAGGATGTCCTCTTCGCGTAATAGTGCGAGCTTTTTGCCGATTCAAAATGGAATGACGCCGGTTTTCTTTCGTCTATGCTCAGCTGGACGACGGGAATGTCGGCAGCGGGATATACGTGCCGGAGCACCGACCATGTCCCATGATCGAGCCCCCAAGAGTTGTCGAGCTTTACCTCAATCGGCGCGAGCAGTTTTTGCACTCGACGCGCGAGTGAGGGATTACCAGGCGCACGCACCTGAAACAATTCTCGCGGAAACCCGCCGAAGTCGTGGATTGTTCTCGGCGCCGTGGCGATGGTTACACCCGTTTCTGAAACAAACCAGTGGGCGGAGATGGACAGAATCGCTTTCGGCTTGGGGTATCGTCTGTCCTATACGGCTCCATGCTTTTGTGTAGCCATTGTCGAGGACGACATTCATCGGATTGCCGTGACCAAAAAAGATCGCGGGGAGTATCTCAGCCATGTCCAGGCACCTCTCTTTGGTTCACGCCACCTCTGCGGCCTATAGCGCGGGGCCCAGCCGCCAGTCAGATGCTGAGCCCACAGTATCACTTTTGCGGACTCGCTTGCGCGGGCGCGTGATGCCACTCATGAACGAAGGCAAAGCAGGTTGACTCAACGAATTCCATTCTCCTGCCAGAAATAGTCGCAATTTTTGCGGAATTTGGCGGGAGCGACGGAACTTGAACTCGCGACCTCCTGCGTGATAGGCAGACGCTCTAGCCAGCTGAACTGCGCCCCGGAAACCTGAACCAGCAGCGGACAGCAGAAGACGTTCGGACGAGTACCGGGAAGTCGGCTTGTAGGAACTGATCTCCGCGCTTGGCATCAACTCTCAATGAGACTAGCAACTTAGTGAAAAAGGTGTCCGCGAGACCACGGTTGTCCGCCGTTCTTCGATGGCCGAAAGTGACACCCTGACGCCTTCCCCTTAAAGTGATGGGCCTCCCTACCGGGACAGTTAGCCCAAGTGCTCGGGCTTAATGCCTTGCGAATCGTCTCGCGGCGAAATCGCCGGATCTGATGCTGGCCTACCTTAAAGGCGTTGGCGAGGGATCCGAAAAAGCCCAGGAACAGGCGAAGAGCAGCAGGCTTTGCCGTCCAAACGTTCGGTTCAGGAGTCGCGGCCTCCAAGGCTACAGATGATCGGTCGCGGCCCGCGCATCGGCGGCCATAATGTCGAGGCCTTCCGCATCGACATGTCCGCCGCGCACTTTGTCGCGCGAGGATTTGCGCGCCGCCAATTGCTCCCACTCCCCGCAACTCAATCCGGGCGTAAACTCGCCACAATGGTATCGTTGAATATCGAGCGTTTTTCCGGAGACGCAACAAGTTGTGCCACAATCGTAATTTTCACGAGAGGTACGGAACCATGAGCCAAGAGACCCACCAACATTCCGCAAGCGTACTTGCAAATCTGGGCACTCTGGTGGCTGATTTGGAATCCCTCTACAAAGATATCCATTCTCATCCTGAACTATCGATGCAGGAGAAGCGGACAGCGGACATCGCCGCAGCTCACCTCCGTTCCGCCGGTTATGATGTGACTACTGGCATCGGAAAGACTGGAGTAGTCGGCGTACTGAAGAACGGTGACGGTCCAACCATCATGCTCCGGGCCGACATGGATGCGCTGCCGGTCCGCGAGGCGACGGGTCTTCCCTATGCGAGCAACCTGACTGCTACCGACCGCGAGGGGAAGACGGTCCCCGTGATGCATGCCTGCGGCCATGACATGCATGTGACTTGGCTGATCGGAGCGGCTACGCTGTTCGCGCAACATCGAGACGCCTGGCGAGGCTCCCTGATTCCTCTCTTTCAACCCGCAGAGGAAACAGGCGAAGGCGCCCGGGCAATGATTGATGACGGGCTCTTCAAGCGTGTTCCCAAACCGGATGTGATACTTGGCCAACACGTCATGGTCGGCCCCTCTGGTGTAGTCAGCTACCGCTCCGGCGTGGTCACCTCGGCTGGAGATAGCCTGCAGATCCGGATCTTTGGTCGAGGCGCTCACGGGTCGATGCCCCAGTCTAGTATCGATCCCGTTGTTATGGCCGCGGCAACCGTGCTTCGTCTGCAAACGATCGTCTCCCGGGAAGTTGCCCCAACCGATGCTGTAGTCGTAACCGTCGGCTCTCTACAGGCCGGTACAAAGGAGAATGTCATCCCTGGCGAGGCAGTCATTAAGCTGAATGTGCGTACTTTTGACGATGATGTCCGAAAGCGGGTACTCGCTGCGATCGAGCGCATCGTCAATGCAGAAGCTGAAGCGTCACGAGCGCCAAAAAAACCGGAGATCAGTCCGCTGGACAGCTACGCTTTTGTGAAGAATGATCCAGAGGCAACAAAGTGTGTCGCAGATGCATTTCGAAGCTATTTCCCTGCCGACCGTGTTCAGGAAACGCAACCGACAACTGCGAGCGAGGACTTTGGCTCCTTTGGAACGGGCTGGCACGTGCCCTCCGTGTTCTGGTTTGTGGGCGGCACCGATCCTGACATATATGCCAGTGCCAAAAATGCCGACACAGTTGCCGACATCCCCACGAATCACAACCCCCGTTTCGCACCGGTGATTCATCCGACTTTGGAGGCAGGGGTCGAGGCACTGGTCGTGGCCTCTCAAGCCTGGCTGACAGCATGAATCAGATCGGCGTCGCCAGTCAACAGATCGTAAATACGTTTCTAGTGCTTTTTGATCTGACCGGAACGTTCGTCTTCGCTGTCAGCGGCGCAGCGGCCGCAGTCAAGCACCGACTCGATGCTTTTGGAGTCCTCGTGTTATGCTTCGCTGCTGGCAACGCAGGTGGAATTACCCGTGACATCATGATTGGAGCTTTTCCACCCGCGGCGATCAGGGACTGGCGTTATGTGGGTGTCTCAGTTCTAGCCGGGGTGATCACGTTTTTTGGGTACCCGCTGATCAACCGGCTGAAAAGTCCCGTACTGCTGTTCGATGCGGCCGGGCTAGGGCTGTTTTGCGTGGCGGGCGCGGACAAGGCGCTCGCTTTTCACGCGGGACCCGTTGCAGCAACGCTGCTCGGCATGGTGACAGGAATCGGGGGCGGAATGGTTCGCGATGTGCTCGTGATGGAAGTCCCCACTGTGCTGCGCACCGAGCTTTACGCAGTCGCTGCGCTGCTTGGCGCTGCATTCACGGTCGGTGGACAGAGGTTAGGAATGCCATTGCACGTGGCGGCGCCTGTAGGAGCGGTGCTCTGCATTACACTTCGCCTCTTGGCGCTCCGCTACGGCTGGCACTTGCCCGTTGCTCGACCGACAAAGTGACTCTTTCAGGGCTGGACATAAACCAACACAGGGCAGTCAGGTCGAAGCGCTATATCTTGGTGCGAGTGCTTGCCTACTGAGTGCTGCTCGCGGGTTCCTTGTGAAGCCCATGCAGGCTCGTCCTAGAAGGTCACTCCCGTGTATAGACCTATAACGAACGCATTGGGAATCTTTCCCGTGCCGTTTGGTTTGATTACGTACTGGAGATTCGGCCGTACAGATAACGAAGGCTTAGCCTGGACGTTGTAATCAACTTCGGCGATGCTTTCAAATGTTTGGACCGCCACGGAGCCCGGACGGATAGTATTGCGGTCCTCCTGAAATTGTGTGAGACGCGGATTGGTCCGCGCGTAAGATACTGCGAACGAAACGAAATCGTTTTCGCGACGACGGAAGATGCCTTGATACACGCCACCTCCACCCCAGAAATATCGATACTGCGATGTTTGACGAATCGCCGATCCCCACAAAGCCCCCTACTCTCAGCCCACGATCGGAGTTAGCCACCGCCCTGGAAAGCCTTTGATCTCCTATCGCATATGCTCCCCAGCGTCCGTTATGTATCATGAATCGCTCTCCCGTTAATCCAGCTGAATTGCCATTCACATCTGTAAGAACGTCAGGCGTCGGAGATGAATTGTAATAGGCTCCAACCTTATAAGTCCCCTCCATTCCTCGACCGGTGTGGCCGGTAAGCCAGCCTAATTCGAAGGGGACAAAGACTCCAGTACCTCGAAAGCTCAGATCAAGTCCGTTGTCGGCATCATACGCAAGTGCGGACGGGAAGCGTCTGACGCTCCTAAAGAGAACGTCTCAGAGGCAGGCTTACCTGGGAGAACTCGCGGCGGGAGGGACGCGCATGAATGCACCTCAGCGACTGACCCATGACGAAGCCAACGACTTCGCGACCGCATGGACCCCGGACAGCAAAGCAGTATTGTTATACTCAAACCGCAACGGGACACCGGGCATCTTCAAGCAAGGTCAACCAGGATGCAACCGAGCCAGTGGTTACAGGGCCGCAAAGCGCAATCCTTCCGCGCCTCAGCGCCGATGGCGCCTGGATACTCTACTTGGAGCTTTCAAAGACAGAAGGCCCATCCACTCCGGTTCGCCTCATGCGCATTCCCGTAGGCGGTGGAGCCCCTCAGCCTGTGCTGCAAACGCAGGAGGAAGCGGACTATCAGTGCGCTCGCGCCCGGTGAGCCTCCGCGCGGTTTTCGAGACAAGCGTGGATGGAAAGCAGTTGACGCTGACGGCATTCGACCCCCTGAAGGGCAGAGGCGAGGTGCTCCGGATCACACAGATCGACCCCGCGAATGCCTTCGGGGAGACGAGCTCTCCCGATGGCGCTACCATCGCGCTTTCCAGAAAGCGCGAGGCCGAGATTCACATTCACTTGCTTTCGCTCTCGGGTGAGCCGGACCGGGAGTTTACAGTGAAAGGTTGGTCGAACCTCACCGGTCTTAATTGGTCCCCTGACGGGAAGGGGCTTTATTGCGGCTCTGCTTCGCCGCAAAGCCGCACGCTCCTTTACGTGGACCTGAAGGGGAATGCCCACGTGCTGTGGCAGCACAAGGGAACGGGCGGCGGGCATTTGGGGTGTACCTGACGATCAGCCGGATTTGGCGCGCCTTCGGTTTGCAACCTCATCGCACCGAGACCTTCAAACTATCGCCCGACCCTCTGCTGATCGAGAAAGTGCGCGACGTCGTGGGGCTTTATATGAACCCGCCCGATCACGCTCTGGTCTTCTGCGTGGACGAGAAGAGCCAGATTCAGGCGCTGGACCGCACTCAACCGCTATTGCCCATGCGACCCGGCCAGGGCGAGCGGCGCACCCACGACTACAAGCGTCACGGGACCACCTCGCTGTTTGCGGCGCTGGAACTGAAGACCAGCCGCGTGATCGGCCAACTCCACCGCCGTCACCGCTCCTCCGAATTCCGCCAGTTCTTGGATCTGATCGAGGCCAATGTGCCCGCCGAACTGGAAGCCCACATCATCATGGATAACTACGGCACCCATAAGACAGCGCTCATCCGGAACTGGTTCGCGAAGCGTCCCCGATTCCACCTCCACTTCACACCCACCTACGCCTCGTGGATCAACCTGGTGGAGCGCTGGTTTGCCGAGATCACCAACAAGCGCATTCGACGCGGTGTCTTCCGAAGCGTGAAAGAATTGGAAGCGGCCATCCGCGAGTACATCGAGGTGCACAACGAGAATCCCAAGCCTTTCGTTTGGACCAAAACGGCCGACCAAATTCTGGCCAGTATCGCTCGGTTCGCTCAACGCACATGTTCATCTCCATCCGATGGACTTAAATCACGAATCACCGGGACAGGAGACTAGTAAAAGGGAATATTCGTAGTTGGGAACGTTGGCGGGAATCGGCTGCCAGCCGAATTTGTGCGGGGGCACCTCCAGCCACTTCGGGTGCCGACCCGCGGCAAATATATGCCTCAGAATCGGACTTCCGGCTTCAGCCAGTTCTCTCCCCGGATTCCATACCCTCTCGAAACAGGGGGGTCTTCCCACCCGCCGCGGCAAGTTTATGCCTCAATCGTGTGTCCAGCTTTAAGGGCAATTGCCCAGTACGAGAGCGGTCGGGAGGTCTGTCCGTTAGTTCACCGCTTTCTTGAACAACTGCTTCCATCGACAATCGAGAAAATGCGGGCAGGAATGCTCTTCCTCATGGAGGCGCAAAGTTTTGATGAGGCACAGGTTGCAAGCGTTTCACTACATCCGCTAGACAGCATCCTTTGGGTTTCGTAGTCCGCCAGCGGTGCTCGAATCATCCCGCGCAGGGACTGCAACCTCATTCTTTATGATTTCCCCGGCCTTCATGATGAGCTTTAGATTTTTACGTGGGCTGAGCAGGATTCTCAAGTCTGCCAATGGGTTCCCGTCGACCACCAACAAGTCCGCTTGGGCACCCGGTGAAATCGTGCCGAGTTCACCTGCCTGCATGAGTAACTCCGCGTTCACGACGGTTGCGGAGTGGAGAATGTTGCCCGGAGAGTCCAAGGGCATCCGCATCTCCAGTTCGCGAATCTGGGATCGCCGTGCCTCCGGGCCCCATAAATCGCTTCCGAGACCAATCGGTACTTGAAGGTCTTTTGCGCGGGCGTAGAGCTCTTGACCCCGGGCGACTGTTTTTCTGAGATTGTTAACGATTTCCTCTGACAGATGTTCTTCGGCCGCGCTCTCGATTCGCTGGACGAGCGAGATGAATGTCGGATTCCAAAAGGCTCTACGATCACGCAGCTTCGCCATCGTTTCCCCACTCATAAAATTGCCATGCTCGATGGAGCGCACACCCGCCTTCAAGCATCGCTGCACACCTTCATCGGTGTAGACATGAGCCATTGCGTAGGTACCGCGTGCCTCAGCTTCTTCGACGATTGCCGCCAGCTCGTCTTCCGAGTATTCGTACCGCGTGACGTGTCCCTCGGCCGGAAACACGACACCGCCAGAAGCAAAAATCTTGACCTGCGCGACTCCTTTCCGCAGCTCCTCTCGCGCCGCCTTGCGCACCTCGCCAACGCCATCGGCGATCACCGACATAACCGAGAATGGTCCGATTTCTTCCGTCGGTTCTGTCAACTCGTCGGGCGTGCGAAAATCCGCTCCGCCGCCGGTTTGCGTCAATGCTTTTCCGGAATAGAAAAGGCGCGGGCCGACGATCTTGCCTTCTTTGAGGAGCCTCGCGATCGTATGATCGGCGCCTCCCGCTTCCCGAATTGTCGTGAACCCATCGAGCAGGCTGTTGTTCAGGTAGTCGGCTGCGGCAACGACAATCTCGGCTATCGGATACTTGCGGTTCTTCGGACTGAGGGACAGCCCTGTAATGTGGGCATGCGAATCGATAAGGCCAGGCATGAGGGTCTTGCCGCCCAGGTCGAGTACTTGTTTACCCGAGCGATCGATACTCTCTCGTGTAATGGTCGTTATCCGGCCGTCCTCGACCAACACACTCATGTTGGGTTCTGGCTTTTTTCGAGGGTCCAGAATGACATTCGCGTTGACGAAGAGAGTATTTTTCATTTCCCGATCTTCGTGCAGCTTTGTTTGGGCTTTTTTCTGAGTCATTGAACATGCCTTCCTGTTCAGAGCGTTCGCGATCCAAGTAATTCAGGAGCGACAGGTGTTAACAGCAAAGACCTCTCCCACTATCAGTCGCACGCCTATGGGATCGAGGACGTCAGCAAGCGGAACGCGCGCGTCACTCAGATCTGCGCCTCGTAGTTCCGAACTCGGATGGAATGGCACCGTGTAACGTTCACAACGGTCACCTCTACCCGCTCTGGTCCAATCCCGCGCCCGTCCAGCGCCCGTGCGGCACCGACCGCAGACCACAGACCCGCAAATCCCGCTCCGAGAACTATAGAATATGCTGCAAGATTGCTTTCCTGGTTGATGCCCGCCGGAGGTTTAGCCTTGCTCTGAGTAGTTTGTATCGTGTACTGCGCCGCCTAGTGCGGCAGCGTGGTCCGCACGCGCTTCAGCAGTGGCGGCAGCTTCGGCCCCAGGCTGCCGGCATTGTACATCTCAACGGTTACGTTCGCCGGAGTCCAATGTTCGGTCTGCGGCGTATTCGCGAGTAGCACGATTGCGTAGCCGGTCCCCGGAACCAGCATGTTATTGGTCCCATAGCCGGCGAGAGTGCCGGCATGCCACATGATTCCACTGGGCTCGATAAACCAGCCGCTCGCATAGTGCGTGTGCGAGCTCGGTACCGTCCAGATTTTCTTCAGGGTTTCGCGCGACAGAATCGTCGCATTCAAGAGGGAGCGGTCCCAGCGTTGCATGTCTTCCGGCGTGGAGACGAGATTTCCGGATGCAAATGCCTTATCGGCCGGCGTCGGAGGCTCAGGCTTCCAGCCATTCGGTTCCTTGCCGTAGCCCTGAGCGAAGTTCGAATCCTCGCGCGAGCCCAGTTGGTAGGACGACATCATTCCCAGTGGTTTGAAGAAATTTTCTTCGATGAAGCTCGCATAACTCATCTTCGACACACGCTCTATGATCACCCCCGCCACGTTATACGCGCAGTTGCTGTAGGCGAAATGGCTCCCCGGCGCAAAATCGAGTTTCTGCTTGTTGAGGTTGGCAATCAACGCTGCGCCATCAAGTTTGCCGTCGACCGGTTTCTCGCAGGCTTCGTCCTCCATGGAAACACCGCTTCGCATGCTCAGCACCTGCGCGAGCGTTACTCCGCCGCCATGGACATAGTCAGGCAGATCTTTTGAAATTGGCGCATCGACAGACAGAGCGCCCTTTTGTTGCAGCAGGTAGCAGGCCGCCGAGACAAACTGTTTGCTAACGGAAGCTAACGCACAGCGCGTGTCCTTGTCCATGGGCATCCGGGGATCGAGGACTCTTGCGCC
>Ga0306920_100010454_pt1 | contig 12452 bp, 8 predicted proteins | sample flu12Cox44000170_FD_204666 | JGI IMG/M metagenome (GOLD analysis project Ga0306920, IMG submission 204666) | Lab enrichment of tropical soil microbial communities from Luquillo Experimental Forest, Puerto Rico - flux4day.12C.oxic.44.000.170 (v2)... | ecosystem: Environmental > Terrestrial >...
AAACCAACGCTTTAGAGCAAGAGTCGATTCTGGAATGTGAAAAATTTCACACATGATGAGCTTCCGGGACGGCAACCTAGGCAATGCGCGAGCCGAGGGTTCAGCATGTCCAAAAATCAAGACCGAGGGCAGTGCCCTTTTTGCCGAAAAGGCCGCTTCATAGAGCGCCCGGAACAGCTGGCGTTTCATCAATGGACAGACAAAGGTTACGTGTTCTGTCGGGTCGCGGTGATCACCAGCATCTGCAACAATTGCGGTTGGCGGGATTGGAACGAAGAGATCGAGGCTCTGATCGACGAAGCAGTCCGCCGGGAATACAAGAAGTTACCGTAGCACTCGAGTGCTTAGTTGGGTCGGGGTCTCTGGCAAGAGGTCTGCTTTATCCGATAGCGGACTCACGCCAAGCGAGACCGGGACAGTGTTCGCGCGCATCCAGTACGAGGGGGGCGGCTACGGCTTCGATTAGCGAAAAGGAAGAGGAGCCGATAAGCGCCTACGTCCGTGGCGCGGCGAATTAACTCAGCCAAATGGAAAAGTTATCGCGCATACTTCGAGTGGACGCGTCGTCCACCAACCCCTGCTACCTGAATCGGCCTCTAATCGTTCGGGCTGGCAGTGGTGTAGTGACGTGAAGGTTTTACGGCTCTCGGCCATCGCACTCTTTTGCGGATTGGTGTCGATCGCCTCGGCTCAGGCGCCGACCGTTGAACGTGCGTTCAAGGGGCCGGTCGACAAGAACATTCAGATCGGTCTTTATATCAGCGTCCGGCCGGATTGCACCTCCGGGCTGCTTCCAACCATCCGTCTGAGTAGCCCGCCCGCCAATGGCAAGGTGGTGGTAAAGAAAGCGAAGGTCAGCGCGACGAACTTGAAGCAATGCTTGGCCCTTGAGGTGCCGGGCCTTGTGGCTTTCTATCAGTCGCGGTGGAACGGATAATCTTACTCTCGAAGTAAAATTTCCAGGCGGGAGAACCGAAATCCAAAAGATAACCGTAACCGTCGGTCCGTCCTCGTCGAGCCAAAGCGTTTAGCGGTTGGCCATCCCTGCGAGACGATGCGCACAGGCGCGGCGCGTCAAGCTCACGATGTTCGTCCTCGCAGCACGTCGTCATCGACGATTTCTGCAACAAAAATTCGCGCAAAAGCGACTTTGACAGCCGTTTCCCTGGTCATCGTTTTAGAAACTCACCAATCTCTCTGGCCACGATTATACATCGTGTTATCACGCGTCAGGCCAGAGACGGCGCGCAGTCGGCGTGTGGCCTCCGCGTCGATCCGCCCATTCTCGATCGCAACCCCGTAGTCGGCGCGGGCGGCCTGGATTGAGACCTTGCGATCGAGGACGTCAGCGAGCACCGCCTCCGCCGGACGTTCGGTGGGATTGCCATAGCCGCCGCCACCGGCGCTGAGAACGCGCAGCACGTCGCCCGCGCGCAGCATCAGCCGCGCTTTGGATGGAACCACCGCGGTCGACCCATCCGCGCGGACCACCGATGTTTCCCAGCGCGGCGCGGCGCGTCCGCCGAACAGGCCCCAGGGCGAGGTGAAATGGCGCTCGGAGCGGTACGAAGCGACGATCTCGCCCGCGGTCACCTGCAGGGCACGGTCGATACCGGTGCCGCCGCGCGAACGTCCGGCGCCGCCGCCATCACAACGCAAGCGATAATGCAGCACGCGCAGCGGATAGCTCAGTTCGATCGCCTCCACCGGGACGTTCATGCAGTTCGATACGTCGGTGTCGAGCGCCTCGATGCCATCGAGCGTCGGCCGCGCGCCGGCTCCCCCGGCGATCAGGTCCGACAGGCCGAAGCGGCTGCCGTCGGGCCGCGCGCCGCCGAACGAGACGCAGCTGATGCTGCCCGCTGGCGCCGCCGGGACGCGCTCTGGAACCGCTTGTACGAGCGCGCCGAGCACCGCGTCGGCGGCGCGCTTGAGCGTGTGCGCCCGGATCGCCACCGGCGCGCCCGCGCGCGGGTTGAGCAGACACCCGTCCGGCACCAGCACACGGATCGGGCGATAGCAGCCGTGGTTGTTGGGAATGCTCGGATCTGTCACGCAGCGGAACGCGAAATAGACTGAGGCGAGCGCGCCCGAGAGCGGCGCGTTGATCGGGCCGCGCACCTGCGGGCTCGTGCCGGCATAGTCGACCACCGCCTCGCTGCCGGCGATTTCGATCGTGATCGCGATAGGGACGCGCTGGTCAAGATCAATGCCGTCGTTGTCCATGTAATCGGTAAAACGGTAGACGCCGTCCGGGATCTCCGCGATGCGAGCGCGGGTGCGTTGCTCCGCATAGTCGAGCAGATGATCCATATACGCGAGCACAGTTTCGACGCCGTGCGACCTGCACAGATCGGCAATGCGGTTTAAGCCCACGGTTACCGCCGCGATTTGCGCGCTGATGTCGCCCAACACCTCGCGCGGCAGCCGCACATTCCGCGCGATGATCTTGAGCAGGGTGGCGTCGGGCCGCCCGGCATCGTGGAGCTTGAGCGGCGGCAGGATCAGGCCTTCTTGATAAATCTCCGTGGAATCGGTCGGCATGCTGCCGGGCACCTTGCCGCCGAAATCCTCCTGGTGCGCGAGACACACGCAAAAGCCGACTAGCCGACCGTCGATAATCGCGGGCGCCGCAATGATCAGGTCGGGCAGATGGGTCCCGCCATCGTGCGGATCGTTCATCGTGTAAATGTCGCCGGCATGCATATTCGCGAGCGGAAACGCGCGCATGATACGCGCAAGCGCGGGGATGAAGGCGCCCATGTGCTGCGGCAGTGCGGTCGACTGGGCGACGATCTCGCCACGCGCATTAAAGATCGCTGCCGAGCAGTCTTCGCCCTCCTTGAGAATCACGGAGAACGCGCTGCGCAGCAGCGTGAACTGGATCTCCGCCGCGATCGCGTCGAACCGGTTGCGCAGCACCTCGAGGGTGATCGGGTCGAATGTCCTGGTCACGATAGAGCTTCCACGGTGAGGATCAGCGCGCCCGAGGCGTGAACCTCGCAAGCGTGACCGGGGTAAACCACGGTCGTCGTGTCGCTTTGCTCGATGATCGCGGGGCCCACAATTTTCGTCCCGGCCGCAAGAGTGTTGCGCGCAAGGACGGGCGTCTCGCTAGGACCGTCGTTGGGGAAGAACCAGACCGCGCGCGCATCCGACGATGGGGCCGACTTTCGTGATAATTGGGAGGCGCCGGTTGGCAGGGCCGGCGGCGTGCGGCCGACGACCGCGCGCAGGTTCACGAACTCGACCGGCTCCTCCGGCCGCGTATGCCCGTAGGTCAAGCGGTAAATCTCATGAAACCGCACGAGCGTCGGGGCGACGAGATCGACCTCGATCGGGTCGATCATCACCTCGATCTCATAGGCCTGGCCGGCATAGCGCATGTCGGCGGCAAAACGCGTGTAGCATGCCTCGTTCGTCGCCGGCGCGCCGAGACGTCGGCGCGCCTCCTCGGCCAGTGCATACAGCGTTTGGCGAATGGCTGGCGAAGCATCGGGCGTGGCCGGGCGAAAGAACGTGGCATTGCGCTCCTCCTCGATGGGCGCCTGCAACAGGCCCTCGGCGGCGAGCACGCCGGGGCGTGGCGGCACCACCACGGTGCGCATGCCGAGCACCTCGGCGACGCGCCCGGCATGAACCGGCCCGGCGCCGCCGAAGGCGATGAGGGCAAACCCGCGGGGATCGATGCCGCGCCGGACGGTGACGGCGCGGATCGCCTCCGCCGTCGCCGCGTTGCACACCGTGAGAATTCCATGGGCGGCGCGCTGCGTGCTGCCGAGGCGCGCGGCGATCGTTTGCAGTGAGGCCTCGGCGCGCTCCGGCGCGAGGCGAATGCCGCCGGCGAAACTCGCGGGATCGATAAGCCCGAGCACCAAGCTCGCATCGGTAACGGTCGGCAAGGTCCCCCCGCGACCGTAACATGAGGGCCCGGGGTCAGCCTCGGCACTCTCCGGGCCGACTTTGAGCGCGCCGCCATCTTCGAGCCGGGCAATGCTGCCGCCACCCGCCCCGATCGTATGCACGCCCACCATTTGCACGCGCAGCGGAAATCCACCGATGCGGCCCTCGCGCGTCGCTGCAAGGTGCCCGCGCTTTATCATCGCGATATCGGTGCTGGTTCCACCCATATCGAACGTCACGCAGTCGGGATAGCCCGCCCGCTCGCCGATGAGGGCGCCGCCGAGCGCGCCCGCGGCCGGGCCAGAGAGCAGCGCGAGCACCGGCCGCTCGAGAATGCGATCCGCACCCGCAATCGCGCCGCGCGACTGCATCACCTCGGCGGGCGCGCGGATGCCGGCATCGGCGAGCCCGGCTTCGAGCCGTGCCAGGTAGCTGCTTATCACTGGCCGTACGTAGGCGTCGAACGCGGTCACACAGGTTCGCTCATATTCGCGAAACACCGGATCGACCTCGCAGGAGAGCGACACCGGCAGCCCGGGCGCCAACTCGGCGACGATCTCGCGCGTGCGCAGCTCATGGCGCGGGTTGCGAAACGAGAACAAATAACAGACCGCGAGCGCCTCGATGCGGTGCTCCTCGACGAGGGACGCGATGGCGCGGCGGACGCCGGCCTCATCGAGCGGTATCGCGACGCTGCCGTCTGCCGCGATGCGCTCGACGATGCCGACGCGCCGGCGCCTGGGCGCGAGGAAGACCGGCGTCTCGGGTGGCTGAAACAAATCGTACATGTGCGAACGCTTCTGCCGCCCGATCTCGAGCACGTCCTCGAAGCCAGCGGTGGCGAAGAGCCCGATGCGCGCGCCGCGCCGCGTGAGCACCGCGTTGGTGGCGACGGTCGTGCCGTGCACGAACCGGATCACCGCGGCGGGCTCAATTCCGCCCGCCTGCGCGAGCGCGGCGATGCCGCTGCGCACCGCCGCGACCGGATCGCCATGCTGCGAGGGTACCTTGATGGCGAGGATGCCTGCGCGCGAAGCCTTCACCACGTCGGTGAAGGTGCCACCGATATCGATTGCCAGATGCACGGGCTCGGACGCGTCAGCGGCTGCCACGCGCGGTTTCCACGGGCCAGGCGGTGATGTAACCATCGGCGACGTCGGATCGCACTTGAGCGTCCTGCCGCTGCGCCGGGTCGCCATGCCCGGCGCCACCCGGCGTCTTCAGGCGTACGACATCACCCGGCATGAAGCGCAAATCGGGCGCACTGGTCGGCGCGATCGGCTGGTCGTTGACGGCGATCGAGCCGAGGCCTCCGGGAGTGCCACCGGCGACGGCTTGCGCCGGAAACCGGGTGCGTCCGGCCGAGCCCGAGAGCACCAGGGGAACGCCGGACGCGATGTCCGCACTCGGCTCGACTGTCAGCGCAAGCTCTTCGCCGAGGCCGCCGCGCCAGCGGCCGGCGCCACCTGAGTCGGCGATGAGCTCGCGACGCACGAACAGCACCGGCGTCTCCGTCTCCGACCATTCGACCGACACGTTGCGCACGTTATAGGGAAAGCTCACGGCGCTGAGACCGTCGGCGCCTGGACGCCCGCCCATGCCGCCGAACGCGTGCTGGTGCAGCGCCCACGCTTCGCCCTTACGTGATAGCCCGTTGACGTAGAACTGCCACGTCGGCATCGAACCGGAATCCGCCGGTACCCGGTCGGGCGCCACGTCGGCAAGGATGCGAAACACCAGTTCGGAAACCAGCATGCCTGAGGCGAGGCGCCAGAAGCATGCCGCCGGATAACTTGGGTTGATCAGTGTCGCGGCGGGCGCGCGGATGTCGAGTGGCCGATAGGTGCCTTCGTTATTGGGCAGCTCGGGATCGCAGATCATCTTCAACGGCACCGCCACATAGGCGCGGGTATAATTGATCAGCGAGTTCACTGGTCGGCGCACCTGCGCACTGGTGCCGGCGAAGTCCGCAACGATCGAGCCCTCGCCGATGGTCAGCGCCAGCGCGATGCGACCGGGCTCGTCGACGCCGCCGATTTCGACCGGCATCGATTTGCTGAACGTGCCCTTGGGCAACGCCGCGATGCCGGCGCGCATCGACTGCTCGGAGCGGGCAATAATGTCATCGGCCACACCGCGCAAATCCTCGAGGCCATGATCGCGCGCGATACGTACCAGCGCCTCGGCGCCGACCCACCCGGCCGCCACCTGCGCGCGGATGTCGCCCATCACCTTCTCGCTGAAGCGGACGTTGCGCGTGAGAATCGTAAACAAATCCTCGTTCGGGGTGCCGGCGCGATGCAGATGCATCAGCGGAATGACTAATCCTTCCTCGAACACTTCCTCGCTCAGCCCCGAGCCCTTGCGGCCGCCGATATCGACGTGATGCACGCTGCTGACCGAGAAGCCGATCACGCGCGCGCGGTGAAACGCCGGCGTAAAGACGAAGATGTCGGCGGTCTGCCCGTTGCACACCCACGGATCGTTGGAAACGAAGATGTCGCCGGGGCGGATGGTGCGGGGAGGAAATTTCCGCACCAGCTCCTTGCCGACCACCGGCATCACGCCGACATGGCCGGTCGCCCCGAGCCAGGTTTGGCCGATCAGGTTGCCGCGGTCGTCGTAAAGTCCGGTCGACATGTCGTGCACTTCGACCACGTCGTGGGAGAACGCCGTGCGGAACAGCGTTGTTGCCATCTCGTCGGCCGCCGCAATCAAGCGCGGCCAGATCGTGTCGATGGCGAGGCGGCTCATCCTTCACTCTCTCGACGGGTAATATCGAGCGAGCCGTAGCGATCTACGGTCACGCGGGCGCCGGCGTCGATTACGGTGGTCGCGGAGTCTTCCTCGATCAGCGCCGGACCGTTGAACGTCATGCCGGGTCGCAAAAGATCGCGCTGATAAACCGCAAACGTCGCAAAATCGTGGTGCACCGCCGAGTAAGCCTCACGCGTAGCACGCTGCGCCGCGTCCGCATCCACGCCGTCGGGCTTGATCGTGGGCAGGGGATGCCTGTCGGCGCCTGCCACCCCGGTGACATGCACGTTGACGAGCTCCACCGGAACATCGTCGTAATAATGCCCGTACTTGGCGCGGTAGGCGGCGGCAAAGTCGGCGAGGAGCTGATCGCTCGTCAACGTGGTAAGCCGGGCGACGTCGATGGCAACCGGTACGTGATAGCTCTGCCCAACATACCCAAGGCCGAGCGTCACCTCAAAGCTTGGCGCGCCCGTCTCGACCTCGGCGAGGCGCATCGCGATCTCCTGGCGAATGGCCACGACCTCGTCGGCGAGTGCGCGAAAATCGGCGTCCTTGAGCGACACCTTCCAGGTGCGGGCGATGTCATAGGCAGCCGGTGCGAGGATCAGACCGAGAGCGGAAAGCACCCCGGCGCGCAGCGGCACCAGAATGCGGCTGATGCGCAGCTTGGCTGCGAGATTTAAGACATGCACTGGGCCGGCACCGCCAAACGCGATCAGCACCGGCCGGGATGGATCGCCACCGCGCTCGCTCACATGGATGCGCACAGCCGCCGCCATCGACTCGTTGACGACGTCATGGATGGTCCAGGCGGCAGCCGCGGCCGATAGGCCGAGCGGGTTGCCGATCTTTGTTGCGATTGTTTGTTCGGCGGCCTCGCGGTCGAGCCGCATGGTGCCGCCGGCAAAGCGCTCCGGGTCGAGAAACCCAAGCATCAGATCGGCATCCGAGACGGTCGGCTCAGCGCCGCCAAGCCCGTAGCAGACGGGACCGGGCGCGGCCCCGGCGCTGTCCGGTCCGACTTGCACGATTCCCAGCGCATTGACGCGCGCGATGCTGCCGCCACCCGCGCCGATTTCGATCATGCTCACCGCCGGCACCGCGACCGGGAAGCCGCTCGATTTGGTGAAGCGGCGCGAGCGCGCCACCTCGACCTCGTCGGTGAGCGGCAACGCGCCATCGCGGATGAGGCACGACTTGGCGGTGGTTCCGCCCATGTCGTAGGCAAGGACTTCGGGCAGATCGAGCATGCGGGCGAAGCGTTGCGCTGCGACCGCGCCCGCCACCGGACCGGACTCGACGAGGCGAACCGGATATGCGGCGGCGGTTTGCGATGAGCCGATCCCGCCATTTGACAGCATGATCTGCAGCGGCGCCGCGAAGCCTTCCCGCGCGAGTCCTTGCTCGAGCCGGCTTAGGTAGCCAACGGTCAAAGGCTTCACATAGGCGTTGATCACCGTGGTCGAGCTGCGTTCGTATTCCTTGATCTGCGGCAGTACGTCGGAGGAGAGCGAGATCGCCACGCCGGGGAGCAATTTATGCAGCAACGCACCGGCAGTGCGCTCGTTCGCCGGGTTGGTGAAGGCGTGCAGGAAACAGATCGCGACCGAGTCGACTCTTTCCGCCTGCAAGGTGGCGGCGATCCGACGTATCTCCTCCGGGTCGACCGGGCGGAGTACCGAGCCATCGGCGCGCATTCGCTCGTCGACCGGCAGCCGCAAGCGGCGCGGTACCAGTGGCGTCGGCGGATCGGCAAACATTTCGTAGGTGGTCACCCGCACGTAGCGCCGCAGCTCGAGCACGTCGCGGAAGCCGGCCGTGCACAGCAGCGCGGTCCGTGCTCCCTTGCGTTCGATCACCGCATTGGCAATCAAGGTCGTCGCGTGCGCGAGCCGCTCGGCGGTGCCGGCCGACCCAGGGACCGCGCGCGCCAGCGCGGTAAGCCCCGCGAGCATGGCGCGCGAGGGATCGTCGGGCGTGGTCAATCGTTTGCCGGTGCGGATAGCGCCGGTTGCCGCCTCGATGAGAACAAAATCCGTGAACGTGCCCCCGATGTCGCAGCCGACGCGAAACCCACCCGCCATGCCCACGCCCCGCAAAGCCAAGATTTACGCTCGAGATTGTCAAAGCATTAGCGAAGAGGCAACGGGTCCCGAGGGTTGCGAGTGCGAGCCTGGATACTTTGCCTCGACGCCGTCCCGCCCTTCATGAACGAGGAAAGATGTAGAATACGTTCGCGCCGATGCACCATCCGCGCCGTAATACGGGTGACCCAGCCATGACGCTCATCGACCTGAGCCGCGACATTCATCACAAGATGCCGCGGCTGCTCAACCATCCCTCCATCATCGTGACGCCCTATTCGACGCACGAAGAAGTCCGCGAAGCCGACGGTTACCGCTTCTCCGCCGCGACGGTGGCACTCGCGATGGGCGATCACGCCGGCACTCACGTCGATGCGCCATGCCATTTCGATGCGCGGCTGGGCGCGAAATCGATCGACCAGGTGCCGTTGGAAAATTTTTTCACCGAGGCGATCTGCCTCGATCTCTCTCACAAGCCGCTCAAATCCGATATCTCGATCGCCGATCTCGAGGCTGCTGTTGCCGCTGCCAACGTCGACATCATGCCCAAGGACACGGTGCTGCTGCACATGGACTTTTATCGGCGCTGCTATGGCACCGACGGTTATCTTACCGACTTCCCCGGGCTTACTCGCGACTCGGCAACGTGGCTCGGCCGCAAGGGCATCATGATGTTCGGTGTCGAGGCGGTGAGCCCGGGCCGGCCAGGCCGCAACAACTTCGAAGTTCACCACGTCTGCCGCGACCTCGGCTTCACGCATATGGAAGGTCTGGTCAACCTAGATAAGCTTGTCGGCAAGGGCCGCTTCCGCTTCATCGGCTTTCCCCTGAAGATCACGGGCGGCACCGGCAGCCCGATCCGCGCAGTGGCGTGGCTCGATGATTGATGCCGGCACCGCGATCATCAGCGAAGACCTTTGGCGGTTGACGGCGGCCGAGCTTGCGGCCGCGTATCGGGCGGGCAGAGCAAACCCCGTTACGGCGACGCAGGCGCACCTCGCGCGGTTCGACGAGGTCAATCCACGGCTAAACGCCGTCGTCACGATCGATCGAGACGCCGCGATGCAGGCAGCCGCAGCATCGGCCGAGCGCTGGCGGCGCCGAGCCCCGCGCAGCGCGCTCGATGGCGTTCCGATCACCGTGAAGGATAATTTGTTTGTCGCCGGCCTTCTTGCGACATGGGGAAGTTTACTATGCGCCGGGCACATTGCGTCGGCTGACGAGCTTCCGGTTGCGCGGTTGCGGGATGCCGGCGCGATAATTCTCGGCAAGACGAACACGCCCGAGCTGTCGCTCGCCGGCTACACGGACAACCGTCTGTTCGGCGCAACCGGGAACCCCTGGGCGGAGGATCTCAGTCCGGGCGGATCAAGCGGTGGCGCGGCGGCATCGGTCGTGGCCGGAATCGGCGCGTTGGCGCTCGTCACCGATGCCGGTGGCTCAACCCGGCGCCCGGCCGCCCACGTGGGCGCGGTTGGCCTCAAAGCGTCGCTTGGCCGCGTGCCCCGCGGAATTGGATTTCCCCCGCTCTCCGGCGACCTGCAGGTAGTCGGTCAAATGGGCCGTACGGTCGCCGACGTGCGGACGATGTTTGCTTGCCTTGCGCTGCCGGCGGCCCGAACGCAAGCAAATCGAGCGCTCAGGATTGCGGCTTTCTGCCGGATCGGCGCTGCGCCGGTCGACCCCGAGATCGAGGCCGCCTGGCGCGCGAGCCTGCTGCTGCTTTCAGAGCTCGGCCACACCATTGAGGAGATCACACCGCCCTACGATCCCGACGAGTGCGGGGCGATCCTGCTCAAGCTCGGCGCCGTGGGGGTCGCCCGCTTTATCTGTCACTTGCCTGACTGGAAGACGCAAACGACCCCGCAGATTGCGGCTCTCGGAGACGAGGGGTTGCGCACATCGGCCGTCGAATATGCGAAGATACTCGACCGGATCGCGCAGCATCGTGAGGAAGCGGCAAACCTGTTCGCCAGTTACGATCTCATCGCAACGCCAACCACGGCTGGTTTGCTGTGGCCCAAAACCGAGCCGTACCTCAAGGAGATCGCCGGGCGACCGGCCTCTCCGCGGGCTTCCGTGCGCGATCGGCTCGGAGGAACTGTTGCTCGACGTCGCCGCATCGATCGAGAGCCATCGTCCCTGGCCGAGGCTGGCGCCGATCTGACCGCCTCCCAAAGGATCAAGTGCCCTGGGTACGCACCTGCAATTTGCTGTAATCAAGCGAGCGCAGCCACCCCGGTCCGTCGTGCGCCATCCACAACGCAGTCGCGAGATTGGCAAAGGCGTGCAGCGCACGAAAATCGACCTCTGCGAAGGCGCCGCCTGCGGAATTGGCGCAGATCAGCACGCCGAGATAATCGCCTTTCCACAGCATCGGCACCTGCATGGCAGAGCCGGCGCGAAACGTCTGCAGGATTTTGACGAAACTCTCATGGTGACTGGTGTCCGCCAGCATGATGCCGCGCCGCGTAGCTGCGACCACGCCCGGATAGCCGAGCGTGATCGCGACCAGCTCATGATGCTGCTCGGGCCGGAAGTTCACCGAGGCCGTGATGAGGTGATACTTGCGGTCCGGCGTGACCATGAAGGCGGTGGCAGCGCTCGCCGGCACTGCGCCGTCGGGCAAACCGCCGGGCCGCGCCGCGGCCGTGGCATCGCCAAGCAGCGAGGGGAGCGTGCGCGTGACGCACCACAACGCCTCCTCGGCCTCACGCGCGATCGACGCATCGCCCGCCACGCGTTCGAGCGCCAGCAACAAATTCTCGCGCAGGCTGTAGAGGTCGCGCATTCGCAATGGTCCCGTCTTGGCTTGCCGCTCACGATCGAGTTGGCTTTACTCGCGCGGGCCGTTGCCGCGCGACGGATGGGAAGGAGAATCCATGCAGTTCATCGATCTCAGCCGCGAACTTTACCATAGAACCCCGACGCATCCGTCACACCCGCCGGTCGTGATGGGCATCTGGAACGATCACCGCGAGATCAAGCAGGCCGGCGCCACGCGCTTTACTTCAATGGCCTACGCGCTGTCGCTAAGCGACCATGCCGGCACCCATGTCGACGCGCCGTGTCATTTCAATCCGGATCCCCAGGCGAAGTCCATCGACGAGGTGCCGCTGGAAAACTTCTACACCGAGGCGATCTGCCTCGACCTCTCGTATGCGCCGCTCAAGCATGAGATCACGGTCGCCGAGATGGAGCAGGCGCTCAAGCAATCGGGCCAAACGATCAAGCCGCGCGACACCGTGCTGATCGATATGGGGGTCAACAAGCGGCTGTGGGGCACGCCAGGCTATCTGCACGATTTTCCCGGGCTGCATGTCGAGGCGGTACATTGGCTCGCCGACCGGCAGATACTGATGTTCGGCGTCGAGGCGGTCAGTCCGGCGCCGGAAGGCGAGCCCAATTTCAAGGCGCACATGGCCTGCGCGGCGCGCGGCATCACCCACATCGAGTGCCTGTGGAATCTCGAAAAGCTCGTCGGCAAGGGCCGCTTCCGCTTTGTCGGCTTCCCACTGAAGATCCGCGGCGGCACCGCAAGCCCGATCCGCGCGGTCGCGATACTTGACGGGTGAGGCAGCGCGGCCATGCCTGCGACCGCCACCGACGCGCTTGCCCACTTCGTCGCCGAAACGCGTTTTCCGGACATCCCGCAAGACGTGGCGGTGCGCGGGCGACTGATAATTGCCGACTGCGTGGGATGCA
>Ga0306920_100010458_pt1 | contig 12449 bp, 16 predicted proteins | sample flu12Cox44000170_FD_204666 | JGI IMG/M metagenome (GOLD analysis project Ga0306920, IMG submission 204666) | Lab enrichment of tropical soil microbial communities from Luquillo Experimental Forest, Puerto Rico - flux4day.12C.oxic.44.000.170 (v2)... | ecosystem: Environmental > Terrestrial >...
GTTACCAACAATCAGGTACGGTCGATTCGCATTGCTTCAGGTGTCGGGCAGGTGGTGGCCTTTCTGTTCATCCTCGACGGGATATGGAGGTTTTTCTCAGGCGACGGGCTGGGTGGGGTCTGGATCGCTTTTCTTGGCTGGTTCCTGCTGGAGGCAGCCAAGGCGAGCTACGTTCCGGTCAAGACGATGGCAACCGGCACACGAGGATCAGGACCTGCAACCGCATATCCGACAATGCAACAATCCGATGGCAATGTAGTCAAGGAGAGTACATAAAGACGTGTCGCGCCCGTGTAACGCTTTCGGGCACGGTGTAGGGAACCCAGTAGTCAGTGACAAATATTTGGAACGAGGTTCATTATGACTGAAATTATCGATGTAGGTGGCAAACAAAAGTGCGCAAACGACCAGTGCGAGTGCCAGGTATCTACTCTCGAAACCTACTGCAGCGGCTATTGTTCAGACGCCGAGGAGCTACAGGAAGTTGAATTCCAGTGTGATTGTAAACACGATCCATGCGCACTGAGAACGGTGTTGGATCAAGGAGCGGGCTTTTGAGTTCCGGGCTGGTACTGGCGGTGTGGCCTTCGACATTGGTGTAAGTACAAGACTGCTCTGGATCACGATTGCCTTCGGCTTTCAGCTGAGACCAAAACCGGCGGCAAGCAGAGATGATTGAACGCAGGACCGCGGCGATGTCCAGGTGAGAGACGACTGGGAAGAGTTTGCGACGTGCGCTTTAGCAAAAAAAGAGTCGGGCGTCGGAGTGCAGACCACTTAGTGTGAGCCGAAGCGGGCGTTCCCCATTCTTATTGTTCGAACCTCTCGCCAGCCTTGCGGCTATCCCCTCCCTGGCGCAAAAACAAAACCGAGGCACCCTCGCTCGCAATCCTGAGAAATTTCTTACGGCCTTAGTTAGGCAGAGTCTATTCGGCTTTGGGGGAGTGAAACAGCTTCCTGGATGGGCCGTACATCCGTTTTTCAAATCGACGATCAGAACGAATCCATCAACTTCCAGTTTCACCAAGTTTCACCATCAGTAGCGACTGCACATCCGCCTCAGTTTTCCAGCCTTGTCTCCACGAATTTCGCGAATTCGCGCAGCGACCGCGCCTCTATGAAGTGGGAGTGCGAGCATTTTGAGGAACTTAGCAATGGTGTTGATCTTGCAGCTGTAGATCTCGTTGGAGGGAGGATTCCATGCTTGCACCTGGACAGACCGCGGGCGAGACAGAAACGCGTCGAAAGGCATCAGCCTTCATGAACAACCTGACCGCCTCGGTAAGTCTGCTGGTGCTTGGTTTTCCCGTAACTACGGGGAGCATCAGGGCAGCGGTGTTCAGTTGGGCACTGATTGCTATTGCCATCATGCGATTTGTCTGGATGCACTTTGTACCACAGGGATGCCTGGCACCGACAACTACGACGCATGCACCAATCAACGACCTCAAACTTACTAGCCTCGAGCGCGAGGCGCAGCAAATAGTTTCGTGGAGATAAGCTATGAAAGCAATTGAACTACTCCGAAAAGTGTTCTTACACACCGTCGCTGCGGTGTTGTGTCTTGTAGCGACGGGCAACGTTCCTGCCCTCGGTCAGAACCAGGATGAGGAAGTGCAAATGGGCCAGGAAGTCTTCAACGAGCTCAAGGCAAAGGGCGAGATCATTGAATCTTCACCCCTTTACGATCAGCTGAGACCGATTGCCGACGCGATCACCCGGGCAGCACAACCCCGATATAACCACCCGTTCAAGTTCTACCTGGTGCATGAAGATCAGCCGAACGCATTCGCAACTCCCGGTGGGAACGTGTATGTGGTCGATTCGCTCCTGTACTTCGTGAAGAATACCGAAGAGCTTGCCGGTACGCTGTGTCACGAGGTCTCTCACACCATTCACCACGACACTGTGACCTTGATGGAGAAGCAACAGGCGCTGGAGAAGCGCCAAGTCGGAGCTGCTGTTCTGCTTGGCCCGACGCAGGCTCACTTGCTGGCCATCCTTCTTCTTGGCAAGCTGCATTCTCTCAGCTACTCCCGCGACGTGGAATCGCGCGCCGACCTCACGGGCTCCGATATCTGTGCTGCCACCGGGTACAACCCATGGGGGCTGGTGTGGCTGTTCCAGGATTTTGACAATGCCAACATGGGCCAGGTGCCGCAACTGTTGTCCGATCACCCCAGCAACCAAAATCGGGTCGAAGCATTGGAACAACACTTCCGCCGGGATCCGCAGGTCTTCGAAAAGTTTGATCCTGATGCAAAGTCGGCTTCGCCGTTTGTAGTTCCCAAGAATGTTGCGGAAGTTTTTATGCACTGAGTAATAAATTCACTTGCGTTGCGCAACCGCGAACAGCGCGTGACGGCAGCGCACTAAAAGGAGAAAAAAGCAATGACCACAATTAGTAATGTTTTCGCTGCCGGCATTGAGCAAGTCAGAAAGTCCTGGGGCTGGTTCCTCGTCTGCGGCATTCTGCTCATGATTCTTGGCGTGGTTTGTGTCACCAAGGCACAGACTGCAACCACCTTTTCAATCCTTGCGCTGGGCTGGGTGCTTGCAATCAGTGCAGTGGTATGGCTCATCAGCTCGTTTTATGCGATTGGCTGGCACGGGTTCTTCTTGTACCTGCTGAACGCGATCATCCGCGGCGTGACTGGATATCTCCTGATTCGCCATCCGGATGCCGGCGCACAAGGAGTGACCATGCTGCTCGCAGCCCTGTTCATCGTTGGAGGAGTGTTCCGGGGAATCGGAGCGAGTGTGATTCGGTTTCCAAGGTGGGGATGGACTGTGTTCTCCGGTTTGGTCTCATTCGCCCTCGGCGTCTACCTTCTGGCAACCTGGCCTGCCGCATCTCCCTATTTCATTGGAGTGGTGATTGGCGTCGACCTGATCTTTGATGGTTCGGCAGTGGTAGGCTTTGCGGCTGCGATCCACAGCTTGCCCGAAATGCAACAAGGAGCTGCCTGAGAGGGTGCGGCGCTGGAAATCGAGGCAGGACAAGTTAAACACCGAAGTCGGGGTCCCGGTATGATCCCGGTTGACGGCATTCGGAATCAGGGCGGTTGTGCTTCCTGGCGGATATCTTGCGACGAGACTGTGGACGTAATGCGTAGCGCAAGAAGTCCTTAGTCAGGAAGCCTGACCGCAGTTGGTGACCTGATCCGGGTTTTCTCTACGGGCTGCATTGCAACAAGGAAGCGACATGATCGAGATGCATCACAAAGATGACATCATGATCCTGTTGCGGTCCGTTATTTTGACCGCCCCTTTCTTCGCAACAGGTCTCATCGAATTGGCCCAGTCCAACCCGTTAGGATACATAACTGAGCCGCCTCGACCCATCCCTCTGGATCTGAAGAATCCCAGGATGCAGGTTCCTTCTCACTAGACAGTCCTTACAAACCGCAGGTGTCAGCGGAAGCGTATCGCCCGATCAGCTCCGTCAAAGTCTCCGCTGGTTCACCACAAGCGCAGTTGACCCGGCTCACGCTGCCGGGGCCGCCTTCGTGTCCGCTTTTGGAACGGCTATGAAGCGGCCGGCTCATACCCGCCCCAGTGGAGAGGTTTTGGCGCGCTCCCAGTGATGCCAATGCGCGAGACGCTCTCCTCGGAAGGCGTCGCTGCCACATGGCGGCGAATGCTTTTGGGGGAATTTTTCATGTCTTCCACAAAGAGAATTCGCCTAAGTATCGACCACCTGAAGATGCAGACTGAAACCCATTAGCTGACTATTCCCCTCGCGTAGTTCTTGCGAAGTTCGCGAATTCGCTAGGTAGCCGCTCACTTATGGCTCGTATCCCACAGAAATTGCAAGAGCCTACGGTTGGCATTCGTCTTGCACATAGAACCCTTGGATCGGAGAGGAAAGTCACAGGCGTTACCGACAACTCACGATCGAGCTGACAAAGACGAACACTACAAGGAGAACAATCTATGGCACAACTGATAGTCGTTGGATTCAAGAAGGACCAGTACCGTGCATCAGAGGTACTTAACCAGTTGCAAGCGATGGACGATGACTGGGTGGTGGATCTCCACGACGCGGTCGCTGTTTATCGCGACTACAACGGCAAGCTGCGCGTCGATCAGAGCTACCAGATGACCACCGGCGAAGGTGCCGGCTGGGGCGGCTTCTGGGGCTCGCTGATCGGGCTCACGCTCGCCGCCTCTATTCCGCTGACCGGTGGAGCTAGCGCAGTGGCCGCCGGGACTCTCGCCGCCGGGGCTGCCGCAGGGGGCGCACTCGGAGCGACAGCAGGTGCGCTTGACGCTTCCTGGTGGAAAGATGAATTCGGCATTCCCGAGGATTTCGTGCAACAGGTCGGGGAGACGGTACAACCGGGCGACTCGGCGATTTTCGCACTTCTTCGCAGCGCCAATCCCGACGTCGTGGCGAATCAGTTCCGCGGTTATGGCGGCACCATTCTCAGCACCACCTTAAGCCGTGATCAGCAGGAGAAAGTGGAGCACGTCTTGCACAACGGAGTGACGGCGTAATAGCTCCCGCATTAGCCCTACCAGAGTTGAAGGAGAAAAACGATGAACATAGCAGAGATCAGAGCATACCAGGAGAAGATAGGCGCGCAGTTGCAGGAAGCCAAGGCAGTCCTCAATGGTTTTGAGGCCCATGCCAAGGGAAAACTCGCGCAATCGGAGATTGACACGATTACCCGTCTGAAAGCGAAGAACCAGGAGATCGAAAAAAAGGTGCATCACGACCTGAAGGCGGCGGGCGAGGTGGCTGTAGCGGCGAAGATCAAGTCTGAAGTCGACGCGGAGATGACCAAATTCAAAGCCTCGTTGGATCAGCTTTCCTCGAGGATCGAGAGCCAGCCAGCGACGCAGTGAGCCCAAGTTGCCGACAGGCCCGACGAGAGAAACAAATCGAGGCGAGGATTCGATCGCCTCAAGCCCGTATCGGATCAACGAGCCGCCCGCGAAAAATCGGCGGTTCCGTTGATTCGGCCACGGTTGGATGAACGATGGTTGCATTCAATCATCTCGCGTTGTTGCTACTACGGCTCTCTGTGGCCTTGATTTTTTTTCTAATAGGTTTTCTACCGGACAGTCCAGTCTTGGTTTTCCCAGCGGAGGCACACCGCTTAAGAGTCAGCCTACCTCGTGAATTTCGCGAGTTCTCCGAGAAGCCACGTCTTCACAGAAGTGTGAGTACGAGCATTTTTGAACCTGGCAATGGGGTTTGTTGCACCTGGAACACGTTCTTTCCTCTCAGTGTCAGACGCTGCCTCTGCCTGTTATGTGGGTGGCGGGCATGCCTCCTGGCTACGAGCTCGACTGCAACTTCCGAACAAGCACTCTTCGCGAATGGAGGGCATGAAAATTGCTTACAAGTTTTTCTAAAGAATATCCCGGTATTTTGGGAGGCGGTTATGCCGCGTTATTTGAGCGTTGAGAGCGAGCCTGTTGCTATCAGCTGCTACGCATGTGGGGCAGGCTTCGTATTCCTGAGTTACGACAGGATCAGTGAGTCGACGTGCCAGGAGTGCTCGACTCTCTTGTTTCTGCCACACGAGTTGGAGGGGTTAGCAAGCAAGTGAAAGCAAGCTCAGAATCGTTCAGCCTAGCTTCCCTGGGTGGGATCGGCACCAGCCAAACAACAGGTGGGTAGCGTGACAACCGTGACTTTGGGAGGACCCAACAACGTGCAGTCCACGATCAGGACAAGCGAGGATACCACCGTTCGCGACGTCGTCACAAGCAAGCAAGTAATTGAGGCATCTCCGGCTCAAGACTCGCAGAATCTTTTCGCGAACCTCTTCGGTCCACACTGCGGGGACCGGAAAAGGACAAACGGAACCCTAGCTGGACTATCTCGTCGCTTCATTTCTGCGAAGTTCGCGAATTCACCAAATCGTTGTCGACTTATCGTTCGTACCTTGGTGCTTTTCAAGGGTCTACGCGTTGGCCTTCATCGTGCATAAGAAACGGGGAAGGATCGAAGAAGAGCCGAAATCACAGGCGTGACCGGCAACTCGCGATCTGATCCAGTAAGGACAACCACTCGAAGGAGAACAATCATGGCACAATTGATCGTCGTTGGTTTCAAAAGGGACATGTACCGTGCATCAGAGGTACTTAATCAGCTACAAGCGATGGACGATGACTGGGTAGTGGACCTCCACGACGCAGTCGCTGTTTATCGCGACTACAACGGCAAGCTGCGGGTCGACCAGAGCTACCAGATGACCACAGGTGAGGGCGCGGGATGGGGCGGGCTGTGGGGCTCGCTGATCGGGCTAACCCTCGCGATCCCTTTTACGGGAGGCGCAACAGCTCCAGCCGCTGGTGCACTTGCGGCAGGAGCCCTCGCCGGGGGCGCGCTTGGGGCGGGAGCAGGGGCCCTCGACGCTTCCTGGTGGAAGGATGAGTTCGGTATCCCCGACGATTTCGTGCAGCAGGTCGCGGGAATGGTGCAACCGGGTGACTCGGCCGTCTTTGCGCTTCTCCGAAGCGCCAATCCCGAGGTTGTGGCGGAAACTTTCCGCGGCTATGGCGGGACCATTTTGAGCACCACCTTAACCCGTGGTCAGCAGGCGAAAGTGGAGAGCGTTCTCGAGAACAAGGCGGCGGCCTAACCCGCACAACACCAGTCCCTAACTGTAGGAAGGAAAAAGATCCATGAACATCGCAGAAGTCAAAGCATACCAGGAGAAGATAGGCGCGCAGTTGCAGGAAGCCAAGGCAGTCCTCAATGCTTTTGGGGCCCACGCCAAGAGCAAACTTGCGCAGTCGGAGATTGACACCATTGCCCGCCTGAAGGCGAAGAACCAGGAGATTGAAAAAAAGGTGCATCACGACCTGAAGACGGCGGTAGACGTGGGGGTAGCAGCAAAGATCAAGACTGACATCGACGCGGAGGTAGCAAAATTCAAAGCCTCAGTGGACCAGCTTTCCACGAAGATCAAGAGTCAGTCGGCTTCGTAGGTTTCCGGCCAGCCGGAGGATAGAAATAACGGCAGGCAGCGACTCAATAGCCTCAAGCCCGCCGGATCAACGAACCGCTCGCTTAAACAACACTGGGGGCCTCGTTGATTCGGTCAGGGCTCGACCGGGATGAACGACAACACATTTGGACACTTGGAAAATTGACATTGAGATCCGCACTGCTTACCAGGCAAAGAGAAACCATAAACCCGAAGTCATGACGAATAAAGATAGCCAAGCAGTTGCAGTGGGCCTGTTCAATAGGCTTAAGCTATGTTCGACCAAGCACATGGTGGCAGGTTGACGGATCCGTGGAATTCGGGGCGGGTTGATCGTGGGTGATGCCTTTTGTGGCTTTTTGATAGACGCTTCGAGGTTGGTCGTTGGGTGTGTGCTAGAGCAAGTCCGGTAACTGTTCACGCGGAATTAGTAGGTGGATGGATCGAGCCTGACCCGGGGTTCGCTCGGTAAGACCCTGAGCTTCGAAGTACAAGCTCATCTGGTGTACCGAAGGCGGAGAAACTCGAAAGTACTTTTGCATTTCGGCCTCCGACGGTCAGGAGCCGCGCATTTTGGAGTAGTTACTGAATAAAAGGCCAAGTACTGGCCTTGCTTATCAGTATAGGGTTTCTTCATCGCCTCTTGGATCGTTCGATGAGCCGATTTAGGCAATTTTTCGGCTAACGCAGCACGTCGCGAATTCTATGCGTCCGATACCAGCTTCGTCTTACCAGGGGACTGCGCAACCACGCCGGCTACTTTCTCCCGCCAGTTCCAAAGCATGCATGACCTGCAATGCCTGTCGAGGTGTCACCGCAAGCTCCGCTTTGCCTAGCAGCGCGTCTCGCACGTTTTGGTAATACCGCCGATAGTCGCCCGGTTCGGTAGGTAACTGCTCCCTGACAAACCCATCTCCCTGTGCCCGCACCAGCGTTCCCCATCGTTCCGGCACTTCGTAACCCCAGGACTCGCCAGCCGGCGTTTCACCACGCTTCAAGGCGTCTTCCTGCGGGTCGAGGCCATACTTCAGGTATCCGCCTTGCGTTGCCTGGATGGCAAAGCGTGGCGTCGGCGTGCTGACCAGCATCCCGGCCCGCAACAGGGCGCGCATCCTCGGGTAATGCAGCACCACATCGAAGGCATCGTCCACCCGGGCTCCTTCGCGTTCTATCCGGATATCGCCGCTTACAGAATCTGGTATTCCGAACAGGACCAGTGCCTGATCGATCAGGTGCGGGCCAAGATCGAATAGTACGCCGCTACCGGGTTCAGCCTGCTCGCGCCATGCATGCTCTCTTAAATGCGGCCGATAGCGGTCGAAATGCGATTCGTAAAGAACTACTCGCCCCAGCGTGCCGTCGCCGAGGAGCTTTTGAACGGTCAGAAAGTCTCCGTCCCAGCGGCGGTTCTGGTAAACAGAGAGCAGCCGGTGCTTTTCCTCCGCCAGCTCCACCAACTCGGTCGCCTCGGCAAGGGTGGTAGCGAATGGCTTATCGATCACCAGGTGACGGCCGGCCAGCAGGCATTGTTTGGCGAGCTCGAAGTGCGAAGTGTTGGGGGTGGCGATAACCATCAATTGCACAGAGTCGATGGTCAGCAGATTGTCGAGGCTACGGACAACTCGCGCGGTGGAATAGGCATTCCCCCCTTCCGGGCCGTGGCGTTGCAAGATGGCTGCCAGTCGCAGTCCCTCGACTGCCGATATCACCGGAGCGTGAAACGTACGTCCCGCAAATCCGAATCCAATCAGGCCGACATCGATCATGGGGAGTCCCGAGCCAAAGAAGTCATCTGTTCAACCAGTCTAAAGCATGGAGCTGGTGCTGGCCCGGATCACCAGCTTGCTAACATAGCGTTCGCGATTCATTGCGTGTTTCGCCTTGGAGGACAACCAGGCACCATGCGAAAAATGCTGCTTGCCGGCAGTCTGCTATTCGCCTACCTGAATCTTTTTGGCCAGCCCGCCTCTCCGGCATGGAAACGGGTGGAGCATCTGCGCCACGGCATCAATGCCAGCCAATGGTTCGCGCAATCACGCGACTACAGTCCGCAGCGGCTGCGTACTTATACGACGCCCGACGATATCGCCAACATGCATGCCATGGGGTTCGACCATGTGCGGCTGAGCATCGATCCGGCAATCTTTCAATGCGACCGGCCATGGAACCAATGCGAGCCGGTGCAGGTGCTGGATGAAGCGATTGCCAAGGCTCTGTCACAGGACCTTGCGGTCATCATTGACATTCATCCCAGCGGGGATTACAAGCGCCAATTGGCGACCAGCGATGCCGCGGTGGAAAAGTTCATCATGCTGTGGAGCCGCATTGCCAGCTACTACGCCGTCAACAATCCGGACCTGCTGTTCTTCGAGGTGCTGAACGAGCCGGAAATCGATGTCTATCGCTGGGCCGGCATTCAGCAAAGCGTAGTGCAAGTTGTTCGCCGCGCCGCGCCGCTGCACACCATCATCGTGACCTGCGCCGAATATTCCAATCTCGACGACCTGGCGCGTATGCCGGACGTGGCGGACGGCAACTACATTGTCACTTTTCACTACTACAACCCCCACATCTTTACCCATCAGGGAGCCTCCTGGGGCGAACCCTACTGGGCTACGCTGCAACGAGTGCCGTTTCCCGGAGCATCCGATTTGGTAGCCGCCGCGGTCGCCAAACAGAACGACGACTTCGCACGCTGGAAATTGACCCAGTACGGACTGGAGCACTGGGATGCTGACCATGTGTCAGGTGAGATCCGCTTCGCCGCTGAATGGGCGAAGAGTCGGCGTGTGCCCCTCACTTGCAACGAGTTCGGCGCCTATCGTGACTCTTCCCTGCCCGATGATCGCATGCGGTGGCTGCAGGCAGCGCGCACAGCACTGGAGCAAAACCACATTGGATGGACAATGTGGGACTACCAGGGCGGTTTCGGCGTCGTGACCAAGAAGGGCGGTACGACCAGCAACGATGATGCTGTGCTCCGTGCGCTCGGACTGGTAAGGTAGAGTTCTATCAGCCTGCCGCTGTCCACCCAAGCGGGAAATCGATCATCACCGAGAGCAGGAGGCTTGCTTGGAAGAGGATCGCTGTTTCCATAACCGAAGCCAGTTTCAGAGCTTGCTACTTTCAGCGCTCTAGCTGGCTTCGGCTGCTGGGTTGACCTGCAACGAATCTTTTTTGGTGAAACCCTAAGATAGAGCGGAGTGGGATATCGCTCAATCGGTGAGAACGCTACTTCCCCAATAGCGTTTAGCGTGATATCCCCTCGCCCCACCCAGAGAACGCTCCGTTGCTTTTAGGCGTTCACGAACTCAACATCCAGAGTGATGGTGACCTCGTCGCCCACCAGAATGCCGCCGGTCTCCAGGGGAGCATTCCAGACCAAGCCGAAGTCCTTTCGATTGATCTTTGTGGTCGCTGAGATCGCAACCCGGGTGTTGCCCCACGGATCCTTGGTAAGCGGCGTTGGACCTTCAACGGCAAAAAGGGCCTTGTGGGTAAGGCCTCGTATGGTCAGATCGCCTTTGACGGATAGTTCTCCATCCCTAACGATGGTGATGGCCGTGGACTTAAAGTGCAGGGTGGGGAACTTTTCAACATACAGGAAATCGGCGCTCTTGAGATGAGCATCACGCTGTGCGTCGCGGGTTTCGATCGAGGCAGCTTCGATGGTGGCTTCGATATGAGAGTTCGTTAAGTCCGATTTATCCAGCGTTAACACTCCCGAGACTTTGGAGAACTGGCCTTTCACGTTGGCGATCATCATGTGCCGGACTTTGAATTCTGCGATGGAGTGAATCGGGTCAATGTTCCAGGTCGTGGTGGGGGTTTGGGTTGGAGCTAGTGTGGTCATGGCGGTCATCCTTTCGGTTGTCTGAACTCGCTTACCAATTCGGTTCGCTTAATTTTGATGCGTTGCAACGATATTCGTTGCAACAAATAAATGCCACAAAAATTTTACTCCACCCCGGCACGGGCGGCAGCCAAAAGCTCCGCGAGAGCCCGGAGTTGATCTTTGCCCAGGTGGCCCAAATGCTTGCGGTGGATCTTCTGGACCGGCTCATCCAAGCGATCCACAAGTTTGAGGCCCTCGGGGGTGATCCGCGCCAGTACCTTGCGCCGGTCCCGGCTTTCGCGAACCCGCGAAATGAGGCCGCGTTTTTCCATGCGGTCGAGAAGCCGGGTGACATCGGGATCGCGGGTAATCATGCGACCGGCAATCTCCCCGCAAGCGAGCCCTTCCCGAGCCCCCCGCAGAATGCGTAAGACGTTGTATTGCGTAAGGGAGAGATCCTCCGCCTTGAGTACCCCGAGCGCCGCCCGGGCGAGCATGTCGGCGGTGCGCAGCAAATCCAAGAACGCTGCCTCTTCAGGGCTGCCCACCCGCCGCGCTTTCGCCGACTCTGGCATGCACGAATATTGCTCGTTATGACGAATATTGTCAAGACATCTTTATCGACCATACCGCGGCAGCAGGTTGAAGAACGCGGTGCCATCTTCGAACGTGGTGGAGCCGACGTGACCATCTCGTGGCGCCAGGGCGGGCACGAACTCGCTAAGGACGATGTTCGTGCCGCGAAGATTTGGCTCTCAAAAAAATTCGCAAAAGAGTTGCGTCACAGACACGAACAGGAGGAACCGACAGGAAAAGACACCGATTGCAGGCTCGCAAGACATCTGGGCCTGCTACAAACAGTGAAGCGACAAAAGCACGTTTTTCCTGACCGAGCCGCTAGACAGTCACGGCCGGGAATGGCGATGCTACGTGCGTAATCCCGACGGCTATCTCATCGAGGTCGCCCAATACTCAAATGGCGCTGAATCGTTTCAAAAACGTCGCCGCCGGTTATGTTGGCAGATCAGCTGGCGATATTCCGGACAATTCGTTATGGGGCATGACCCAGATTGTTCCAGGCCCTCACTGAAACCGTCGTCTTGGATTCTGCACTGAGGGTTCACAGGGCAAACAGGGTCAGGTACCTTAGAATGATGCCTTTGTTGACCATTTCCGAGGCGGCGCGGCGGGTTGGGCTGCGGCATCCAATATGCCCTCACAGCCTCGTCACGGGCTGCGGAATAAGCTGATCCCACCGCATACTGGTTGGGACCTGCAATCCGAAAAACCCCATCTGTTGGACGGACTCGGATTAAGCATGTTCAACGAAATCGGACGTGTGGAGGCAATCTTACGGTATCCCGTAAAGTCCATGGCTGGCGAGCAGCTCGAGGTCGCCAACCTGGGCTGGTACGGCCTCGATGGTGACAGACGCCTCGCTTTTCGGCGGATTGACGACCGCAGCGGAATGCCGTGGCTAACGGCAAGCAAGCTTCCCGACCTGCTCCTGTTTGCTGCAAAGCGTCGGGAAGGCAGTGCTCAAGCAGATATTCCTACGCACGTTCGCACGCCGGATGGCAAAGAGATGCCGGTCTTCGGGGAGGACTTGGCTGCGGAGGTCGGACGTCGGTACGGTGCTGCGGTGCAGATGATGCAGTTGAGGCATG
>Ga0306920_100010460_pt1 | contig 12449 bp, 10 predicted proteins | sample flu12Cox44000170_FD_204666 | JGI IMG/M metagenome (GOLD analysis project Ga0306920, IMG submission 204666) | Lab enrichment of tropical soil microbial communities from Luquillo Experimental Forest, Puerto Rico - flux4day.12C.oxic.44.000.170 (v2)... | ecosystem: Environmental > Terrestrial >...
GAGCGGGCCGCGGCGCGCGCTGACCCGGGGCTGGCCGGCCTGCACTGCAGGGGTAACGTAGGCCGGCAGCAAGCAGCGCCGCTGCAGGCGGCGGCCATCGAGAGCCCAGGGAGAGTGCCCGTGCTGCGCCGCATACTGCTCGCCGCCTCCGACAGCGGCCGGATGCGTCAGCTCGTGACAAATGCGCCTGTCGCCCGCAGTGTCGTGGCACGCTACGTGGCCGGGGACACCGCCGCCGACGCCGTCGCGGTGGCCGGGGAACTGCGCGAGGCGGGGCTGCATGTCACCCTGGACCACCTGGGTGAGGACACCCGCGACGCGCGGCAGGCGGAGGCGGTCACCGGCGAGTACAGCGCCCTGCTGGCCAGCCTGGCGACGGCCGGGCTCACCGCGGGCGCCGCCACGGAGGTGTCCGTCAAGCCGACCGCGCTCGGCCTGGGGCTGCCCGACCATGGCGAGAAGACGGCCACGGAGAACATCTCCCGCATCTGCGCGGCGGCCCGCGCGGCGGGCACCACGGTCACCGTGGACATGGAGGACCACACCCATGTGGACGCGACGTTGCGCATCGTGCGCGCGGTCCGCGCGGAATTCGCCGGCCTCGGCTGCGTGATCCAGTCACAGTTGCGCCGCAGCGCCGCCGACTGCGCCGCGCTGGCCACGCCAGGGTCCCGGGTGCGGCTCTGCAAGGGCGCCTACGACGCCCCGCAGGACGTGGCGTTCACCAGCCGCGCCGAGGTGGACCGCTCCTACGTGCGGTGCCTGCGGGCGCTGATGCAGGGCGATGGGTACCCGATGCTGGCCACCCACGACCCCCGCCTGATCGAGATCGCGGCGGCGCAGGCGCACCTGACCGGACGCGGCCCCGAGGACTTCGAGTACCAGATGCTCTACGGCATCCGGCCGGCCGAGCAGCGGCGGCTTGCCGCCGGGGGCGCCAAGGTGCGGGTCTACGTGCCTTACGGCAGCGACTGGTACGGCTACCTGGTCCGCCGGCTCGCCGAGCGCCCCGCCAACCTGGCGTTCTTCGCCCGATCCCTGGCCAGCCGGCGCTAGCCGCGCCGAGGTCAGCCTTCGCCTCCACGCTAACCCCGTACGGACATCCGCCTTATCACCCGAAACGGCTCCCCAAACCAGGACATAACGGGCGCCAGACCGGCCGTTTCGTATGAAAAGACGGGAAGTGGGATCGCGGTTGGTCTGGTTGCCCATGGCTACGGTGGGTTGGCTAGCCTGGGTTGGTGATCGCGATTCTTGGTGCGGGCAAGATGGGCGAGGCGCTCATCTCCGGCCTGCTGCGGGCCGGGCGCAATCCCTCTGACGTGGTCGTGGTGGTCCGCCGGCCCGCCCGCGCGGACCAGTTGCGGGACACCTACGGCGTGGCGGCGCAATCCGCCGCGGACGCGGTCAAGACCGCCGAAACGCTGGTCATCGCGGTCAAGCCGCAGGACATGAGCGTGCTGCTGGAGGACATCGCGCCGCATGTGCCCGCGGACCGGCTGGTCATCTCCGTCGCCGCCGGCATCCCCACCGCCATGATCGAGCGCAGGCTGGGTGCGGAGATCCCCGTGGTCCGGGTCATGTCGAACACGCCGGTCCACGTCGACGAGGCGATGAGCGTGATCTCGGCCGGCCGCTACGCCGGGGAGGAGCATCTGCGCCGGGCCGAGGAACTCCTGCGGCCGGTCGGAAAGGTGCTGCGCATACCCGAATCGCAGCAGGACGCGGCGACCGCCCTGTCCGGCAGCGGCCCGGCCTATGTCTTTTTCCTCGTCGAAGCGATGGTCGATGCGGGCATTCTGCTCGGCATACCCCGTGCCACCGCCCTTGAGATGGTTAATCAGGCCGTCTATGGTGCCGCGCGCATGCTGCGGGACACCGGTGAGCACCCCGTGATCCTCCGCGAAGCGGTCACCTCGCCCGGTGGCACTACGATCTCCGCCATTCGGGAGCTGGAGCGGCATGGCGTCCGCGCCGCCTTCCTCGCCGCGATCGAGTCCGCCAGGGACCGGGGTGCCGAGCTTGGCAGTGGCTGACCGTTACGTCTGATCTCGGCGCTGTTTGGCCCGTAGGTGTGAGTCTCAGGTGACGTAGTGAGGCTGGTTGGAGGGTTGCCCTTTTTCAGGCAGGACTTACGCTGGAGACGGAGGTGACTGATGCGCCGTTTACGGCCAGGCGTAGCCAGCACTGTGTGGAAGAGGGCCACCGATGTCTGCTAATGAGACTCCCCTGAGTGACGTGAGGTTCCTGACCGTGGCGGAAGTCGCCTCGATCATGCGTGTGTCCAAGATGACGGTTTACCGGCTGGTTCATTCCGGGGAACTGGAAGCGATACGGGTTGGCCGCTCCTTCCGCGTCCCCGAGCAGGCGGTCAACCAGTACCTCAGGGATTCATTCGTCGCGGCGAGCTAGCTCGCGTGGCCGACCGTGCCCGCGTACCGCGGCCGCTACCTCTGGCTGAGGACACCGGGCTGGGACGGTAATCTATGCCGTTGGCGTGTAAAAACGTTGGCGTGTGCCCCAGCCGGCGGGTGTCGGGCGTGCGCAGGCATGCCTGCTGGTCCTGGAACGTCGAGCGAGGGTGGTGCTGTGGGCTCCGTTATCAAGAAGCGCCGTAAGAGGATGGCCAAGAAGAAGCACCGCAAGCTGCTGCGGAAGACGCGCGTTCAGCGGCGGAACAAGAAGTGACCCGCTCGGCGCCTTCGGATCGGCCCTCGGGCCGGTCATATGCGGGCGCTGGGCCAGGTGCGGGCCGGGATAACTCACGCGGAGCGCGTGCGCGGCGGCCCAGGGGCACACCGGGGACGGGGGGAACGGTGCGTCAGCTCACCGCCGTAGCCAGCGGCATCCTGCGGGATGCGGCCGCGGCGGGTGCGAGCAAGAGCACGCCCGCGCGGCGGGCCCGCTCCTGGCTGGCCGCCGATCCTGCTGGTGGCGATCGGGCTGCCGCGCCCTGGAACAAGCCGAACGGCCCTGTGACGCCGGCTGCCGTCGCCACGGCGCAGGGCTTGCGGCAACTCGTCGGGAACGTGCTGCGGCTCGCCGAGGACCACCTCGGCGACGAGGGGCCGGTCGACGAGTTCGGTTTCGACCCGGCGTTCAATTCCCGCTACCTGCTGCCGGTCGCGCGCTTCTTCTACGAGCACTGGTTCCGGGTGCAGATCCGTGGCCTCGAGCATGTGCCTGCCCAGGGCCCTGCCCTGGTGGTCGCCAACCACTCGGGCACGCTTCCGATGGACGCGGTCATGCTCGAGACGGGGCTGCACGACGAGCATCCGGCGCACCGCAATCTGCGGGTGCTGGGCGCGAACCTGGTGTATGACGTCCCGCTACTGTCCGCCCTGGCCCGCAAGAGCGGGCACATCCGGGCGGCACGGGCGAATGCGGACGCGCTGCTGCAGGCCGGCGAACTGGTCGGCGTCTTTCCCGAGGGCTTCAAGGGCGTCGGTAAGCCGTTCGCCGAGCGGTACCAGCTGCAGCGGTTCGGCCGCGGCGGGTTCGCCGCCACCGCGATCCGCGCCGGGGTGCCGCTGATCCCCTGCGCGATCATCGGGGCCGAGGAGATCTACCCGATGATCGGCAATGCCAAGCCGATCGCCGAGTTGCTGCGGCTGCCCTACTTCCCGATCACGCCGCTCTTCCCGTGGTTCGGGCCGGTGGGCATGGTGCCACTGCCGTCCCGGTGGATCATCGAGTTCTGCCCGCCGGTGCCGACCAACGGCTACGAGCCCGGCGATGAGACCGACCCGCGGGCGATCGCCGACCTCAGCGGCCGGGTCCGTGGGACGATCCAGCGCAAGCTGGACGACCTGCTCGACGAGCGCGGCCCCGCCTTCGGCTGACCGCTGCCGCCGGTCAGCCGATCCCGGCCCAGCCCGGGACGACCTCCTCGATGGGTGTGCCCGCGCGCCGCCCGGGGCGTACCGCATCCTGGACGGCCCGGGCGCGGGTGGAGTCAGCCGCGGACGCGGCGGCGCAGCGCGATCCCGGCCGCGACCCCGCCGGCGATGGCACCAGCGCCTGCGGCGGCCGGCAGCGCGATCAGCGTCGCCCGCCGCCCGGTACGGAAATCGTGGATCGGCCAGCCCTGCGCGCGGGCCTGCGCACGCAGGTCGGAATCGGGGTTGACGGCGGCTGGATGGCCGACCAGTTCCAGCATGGGCATGTCGTTGGACGAGTCGCTGTAGGCCGAGCACCGCGACAGGTCCAGCCCTTCCCGCACGGCGAGCGCCCTGATCGCCGCCGCCTTCGCGGGGCCGTGCAGCAGCCCGCCGACCAGCCGCCCGGTGTACTCGCCGTTCACCGACTCCGCGACGGTGCCCAGTGCCCCGGTGAAGCCGAGCCGCCGCGCGATGATGCTGGCCAGTTCGACCGGGGTGGCGGTCACCAGCCAGACCCGCTGGCCCGCCTCCAGGTGGCGCTGCGCCAGTTCGCGGGTGCCCTCCCAGATCCGGTTGGCCATGTCCTCGTCGTAGATCTCCTCGCACAGCGCGACGATGTCGCTGACCTTGTGCCCGGCGACGAACGCGAGCGCGGCTTCCCTGGCGGCGTCGATATGGTCGGGGTTCTCCGCGCCGCGGACCCGGAAGTACACCTGTTTCCAGGCCATCTCCGCGAGATCCCGCGGGCCGAACATCTTGCGGGCGGCCAGCCCGCGCGCGAAGTGGTAGATCGACGCGCCCCGCATGAGGGTGTTGTCCACGTCGAAGAACGCCCCGGCCGATGGGTCGGGAATCGGCGGCGGCTGCTCTACCTCCGCGGCGGCGGCCGATGCCTCGCCCGCCACGGCATCGCGGTTGCGGCCCGGCCAGCGGGCGCCCGCCCAGAGCCTGCGGGCCGCCTGCCCGTCTTCCCGGATACCCGACATCAGCCGACCGGCACGCGTCACCAACGCGGCTCCGCCCGGCAGGGCAGCCCGATCTCCCAGCACCCCCATACCGTCATCCATGCTACCGGCCTGGCCTGGTGCCGCTGGTCAGCCACAATGCGCAGCATTGCTGGTCAGCCGACTGAGGCCTAACCTCGGCGGACGTCGTACCATACGGGGGGATGTCTATTTCACTTGGGGCAGCGGCGGTCGGCGCGCTTGCCGCCCTGGTGTTTGCCGGGCTGCTGGCGCGCCGGTGTATTCGCGCACCCAGATTGGCCACCGTCGCTCTGCTCTTCGCCTCGGCCGCGCTGACGGTGGCGCTCGGCGCGCAGGTGGGCGGCTACTATCACGGGTTCGACGAGACTACCTTCCGCGCCGTTCAGATGGGCGCGCAGCTGATCGCGCCGCTCGCGTTCACGTGGGCGCTGGCCGAGCTGACCGGCAAGAGCATGGTCGCCCGGTTCGCCTCCCGGCTCGCGCTCGGCGCGGTGACCGTGGTCGGCACGGTGGTGCTGGCCACCGACCCGCTGACCAGCGCCGCCTTCAGCAAGGCCTGGCCGCCAGCCTCTGTGCACTACCAGATCATCCCGAACGGCGTGCTGAAGTTCGTCGCCGTCCTGACCGCGCTCGCCGCTGTCATCTCGCTGATCGTGACCGGCGTGCGCGCACGGCAGAGCCCGGGCTGGCAGACCCTGTTCCTCGCCGTGGCGGCCATCGCGGTCGCCACCGTGCTGCTTGATGTCATGCGGGTGAAGCTGCCCGGGGACTCCGCCTACGCGGTGATCTGCTTCGCCGCCGCGGGCCTGGCCTGGTTTGCGGCGGGGCGGGCAAGCGCGGTGCGGCTGGAATCGCTGCGTTCCGGCGGGTTCGCCTGGGATGAGGACACCGGTTCCTTCGTCAGGTACCGCGACGAGGACACCGGAGACTTCGGTTACGCCGACGACACGGGGGGCTTTCGGCGTGCCCGCGGTGAGACCGACGGCCGGGACTGGTACGCCGACGACACCGGCGGCTTCCGCCGGGACATCAGCGACACCGACCTGCGGGGATGGTTCCGGCCCGGCGGGGAGGGCGGCGGCGCCCGGCGTGATCCCGCCGACCGGCGCGACGTTGCCGACAGCGGCTATGGCAATTACGGGATCACCGATGCCGGCCCGGCGACCGGCGACGTGGCACACGACATGCCGCCAGGGCCGGTCCCCTACGGCCAGGTTGCCCCTCCCCCCGCCCAGGGGCCGCGCGACCAGAACGGCGCGGCGGGCAACGGCGGCGGGCTCGTGGAGACCGGCGACGTGATGCCGGCGCTTGGCGAGTACCACCCCCTGCCGGAGTCGGCATCCGTCGAGGACATCTCCCGGCTCTACGGGCAGATCGCCATCTACACCTTGCTCGACGAGACGGCCGACGACTTCGAGAGGCTCGCGTCCGAGGTGGTCGAGCAGGTAAAGAACCGGGAGCCGGACACCCTGGTCTACGTCATGCACGGGGTCCCGGCCGCGCCCATGCAGCGCATTCTCTATGCGATCTACCGGGACGAGGCGGCGTTCGACCGGCACGAGCGCCAGCCCTACATCCGGCAGTTCGAAGAGGAGCGGGAGCCGTACGTGCTGGCGACCAACGTCATCGAACTTGGCGTACGGCACGCCAAGTTCATGCCGGTCGCCGCACCGCGCCAGCCGCGCGCGCGGAAGGTCAGGCCGCGCGGCAACGGTGCCAGGTGAGCACGGCCGCACCAGCATTGATCACCCTGCTCAGCCGGCCCGGCTGCCATCTGTGCGACGACGCTCGCGAGGTCATCTCCAGGGTCGCCGCCGATCTCGGCGTGGCCTGGGAGGAGCGCGACATCACCCGCTCCGAGCGCGATCTGCTTGATTACTCGGACATGATCCCGGTGACGCTGATCAACGGCGTCCAGCACGATTTCTGGCACGTGAGCGAAAAGCGCCTGCGCGCGGCAGTCGCCGAGGCCGGTGCCACGGGCCCGGCCTGAGCCAGCACAGCCCAGCTACACGAGGGAACTCCGGGCCGCGGTTATCTGACTTTGTGCATGCGTTCACAAGGGCGTACCGTGAAATGAAACCGGTCCTGTGGCGGCTCAGGTTCGACCTTGGGACGCCTAAGGCCCCCGACCTTCAGGAGCACCGGCGAATGTCGCGCCGCCCTAACGCAGCCCCTGGCAGCCAGGGCATTCCCGAGGCGACGATTGCGCGCCTGCCGGTCTACCTGCGGGTCCTTTACACCTTCGCCGAGCAGGGCATCGCGACCGTGTCCAGCGAGGAGCTCGCGGCCGCGGCCGGCGTCAACTCGGCGAAACTCCGCAAAGACCTCTCCCACCTGGGCTCATACGGCACCAGGGGAGTGGGCTATGACGTGGACTATCTCGTCTACCAGGTGTCCCGCGAGCTTGGCCTGACCCAGGATTGGCCGGTCGTCATCGTGGGCGCGGGCAACCTCGGCCGGGCGCTGGCCAACTACGGCGGCTTTGCCTCGCGCGGCTTTCGCATCGCCGCGGTGCTCGACGCCGACCCCGCCGTCCTCGGTACCGAGATCGCCGCGGGCCAGGTGGTTGGCAGCAGCGACGCCATCGAGGAGGTGGTAGCGCAGCGCGGCGTGTCAATCGGGGTGATCGCGACGCCCGCGGCCGCGGCGCAGGGAGTGTGCGACCGGCTGGTCGCCGCCGGCGTCACCAGCATCCTCAACTTCGCCCCGGTCGTGCTCAGCGTGCCAGCGGGCGTGGACGTGCGTAAGGTCGATCTGTCCATCGAGTTGCAGATCCTCGCCTTCCATGCGCAGCGGAGGTCGGACGTGCGCGTGACCTCCGCCGGGAAGAGCCGCTACCGTGCCGAAGTCGGGGTGGCCGCGCTGGCCGGCAGCCCAGGGGAGTCGGTGACGACGCCATGAGCGTCCTGGTAGTGGGGCTGAGCCATCGCAGCGCTCCCGTAGCCGTCCTGGAACAGGCCGCGGTGACCGGTGACGCGCTGGGCAAACTGCTGCGCGATGTGTTCCACGCCGAGCCCGTCGCCGGCACGTTCACCGTGTCCACCTGCAACCGGGTCGAGATCTACGCCGACGTGGACAAGTTCCACGCGGGCGTGTCGGTCATCTGCGAGATGCTCGCCAGGCACAGCGGTGTCGGGCTGCCCGAACTCACGCCGCACCTGTACGTGCATTACGAGGACGGGGCGGTGCAGCATCTGCTGTCGATGACCTGCGGCCTGGAATCCATGGTGGTCGGCGAGAGCCAGATCCTCGGCCAGGTGCGCCGTGCACTGGCCCTGGCGCGTAAGCATCAGACGATCGGCCACACCCTCGACGACCTCGGCATGCTCGCACTGCGCACGGCCAAGCGGGCCCACGCGCAGACCGGCATCGACCGGGCGGGTGCCAACCTGGTGACGGTCGGGGCCGGCCTGGCCGCCGCCGCGCTGGCCACACTGGCCACGGCGGGCGGTGCCGCGACGGCCACCCCTGGCGCTGCCGCGCCCGGTACGCCCGGTGCCGCCGCATCGCTCGCCCCGGGTGCCGCCGCGCCGCCCGGTCCCGCCGCCATGGCGCTGGATAGGCGGACCGTGCTTGTCGTGGGCGCCGGCTCGATGAGCGCGCTCGCGGTCGCCACCGCCGCCCGGCTCGGCGCGGCCCGCATCCTCGTCGCGAACCGAACCATGGAGCGGGCCGAGCGACTGGCCGCCTCGGTCGGTGGCACCACGGCCGACCTGCACGACCTCACGCCTGCCCTGGCCGCGGCCGACCTCGTCATCTCCTGCACCGGCGCGAACGGGCTGGTGATCACCGCGGATATGGTCACCGCCGCGCTCAAGGAACGCCGGCCGGCCGGCGGCGGCCGGCCACTGGTCCTGCTCGATCTGGCGCTGCCGCACGACGTGGATCCCAAGGCCGGTCACCTGCCCGGTGTCACGGTTATCGGCCTGGAGACGCTGCAGGACCAGGACGCAGGGGCCTCCCTGGCCGCCAGCCAGGCCGGGGACGTGGCCGCGGTGCGGGCCATCGTGGCCGAGGAGCTTGCCGCACGGGCGTCCGCGCGGCACGCGGCCCGCGTCGCGCCCACCGTAGTGGCGCTGCGGGCCAAGGCCGTGGAGGTCGTCGAGGCGGAACTGGCCCGGCTGGCGGGCAAGCTCGGCGAGATCGACGACCGTACCCGCACCGAGATCGCCCAGGCCATGCATCGGGTCATGGATAAGCTGCTACATGCGCCGACAGTGCGAGTCAAGGAGCTGGCCGGGTCTCCGGGCGGTGATTCCTATGAGGCAGCGCTGCGAGTGCTTTTTGATCTCGACCCAGGGGCGGTCGAGGCGGTGACCAGGGCCGATGCCGGGCTGGTGGCAGGCGGCCCGCCGCCTGCCGTGCCGCCCGGGCAGGAGGCCAGGTGAGCGGTCCGGTGCTGCGGCTGGGCACCCGCAAGAGCCCTATGGCGATGACCCAGTCCGGCCTGGTGGCCAGGCTGATCACCGCGGCCACCGGCAGGCAGGTCGAACTGGTCGGGTTGACCTCCTTCGGTGACGTCACCCAGGTGCATCTGCCCGAGATCGGCGGCACCGGGGTGTTTGTCAGCGCACTGCGGGAAAGTCTTGTGCACGGTGAGGTGGATCTGGCCGTGCATTCGCTGAAGGACCTGCCCACGGCGCCGCTGCCGGGGATCGTGCTGGCCGCGGTGCCGGCCCGGGACGATCCCCGGGACGCGCTGGTGGCCCGGGACGGCGCCAAGCTGGCCGACCTGCCCTCCGGGGCGGTGATCGGCACCGGCTCGCCGCGGCGCGCGGCCCAGTTGCGGCTGCTGCGGCCGGATGTCCGTCCGGTGCCGGTGCGCGGCAACGCCGGGACCCGGCTGGCCAAGGTGAGGTCCGGGGACCTGGATGCGGTGGTGCTGGCCTATGCCGGGCTGGCCCGGATCGGCGCGCTGGAGGCGGTCAGCGAGGTTTTCGAGACCGACGCGATGCTCCCCGCCCCCGGCCAGGGCGCGCTGGGCGTGGAATGCCTGGAGGCCGCAAGGGATCTGGCCGGGCTGCTGGCCGAGATCGACGACCCGACCAGCCGCGCCGCCGTGACCGCCGAACGCACCGTGCTCGCCGAACTGGAGGCCGGGTGCAGCGCGCCGCTGGGTGCCTACGCGGCCGGGAGCGGCCTCCTGCAGCTGTCCGCCGCGGTCATCGCCGAGGACGGCACCACGGCCGTGCGGGCCTGCAGGAGCGGCCAGGCCGCGCAGGCGGCCGAACTCGGCCGCGAGGTGGCCGCCGAGTTGCGGCGGCAGGGGGCAGAGACGATCGTGGCGGGCTCGACCGCCATGGGAGCGCCCGGCAAGAGGGCGCCAGGCCCGGCAGCGCCGCCGGGTGCTCTAGGTGACGGGGACGATGCGCAGTGAATCTCACACCCGTGATGCAGAAGACCGAGGACCCGGCGGCGGGTGCGCTGCCGGGTAATGGCCAGGCGGCCGAGACGGCGGCGCCGTCCCGGCCGGGCCTGGTGGCCTTTACCGGGACCGGCCCCGGTGACACCGCCCTGCTGACCCTGCGTGCCGCCGAGTTGATCAGCCACGCCGACATGGTGGTCGGCAGTGCGCAACTGACCAGCCGCGTGGCGCACCTGGTGCCCGGGGCGGCGGCCGTGATCGAGGCGGGCCAGGACGGCGCCGACATTCCCGCGCTGATCAGTGCCGTGCAGGCGGGCCAGATCGTGGTCCGGCTCTGCCCCGGCGACCCGCTGCTGTTCGGCCAGGCGGCCGCCGAGGCGGACGCGTGCGCCCGGGCCGCGATACCGCTGGAGATCGTGCCGGGCATGCCCTCAGCCACGGCCGTGCCCGCCTACGCCGGCCTGCCGCTGACCAGCGACACCACCGCGGACCTGCGGGTCGTGCACGCAGCCGAGCTGGGCCGCGGGGCCGCGGAGTTCCAGGCGGCCGGCAGCCTCGTCATCCTCGGCGCGGAGGCCGGGCCCGCCGATCTCGCGAAGATGCTGATGGCGGGCGGCTGGGCCGACGCCACCCCGATGGCCATCACCTGGAACGGCACCACCACCGACCAGCACACGGTACTGACCAAGCTGTCGTCGGTGGCCGCGGACCTCAAGGCGGCCGGGGTGAGCGTGCTGACCGAGGACGGCCCGGCGATCGCGGTAGTCGGCGACGCAGCCGCCCACCGGGGGCTTTCCTGGTTCGAGAACAAGCCGCTGTTCGGCTGGCGGGTGCTCGTGCCGCGCACCAAGGAGCAGGCCGCGTCGGTGTCGGAGCGGCTGCGCTCCTACGGAGCGGTGCCGCAGGTGGTTCCCACCATCGCGGTCGAGCCGCCGCGTGCCCCGCAGCAGATGGAGCGCGCGATCAAGGGCCTGGTCACGGGCCGGTTCCAGTGGATCGCGTTCACCTCCGCGAACGCGGTGCGCGCGGTGCGCGAAAAGCTGGAGGACTACGGCCTGGACGCGCGGGCGTTCGCCGGGATCAAGGTGGCCGCCGTGGGCGAGCAGACGGCCGCGGCGCTCGGTGAGTTCGGCATCAAGCCCGACCTGGTGCCCGAGGCCGAGCAGTCGAGCGAGGGCCTGGCGGCCGCCTGGCCGCCCTACGACGACGTGCTCGACCCGATCAACCGGGTGCTCCTGCCCCGGGCGGACATCGCCACGGAAACCCTGGTGGCGCGGCTGACCGACCTGGGCTGGGAAACCGAGGACGTCACCGCGTACCGCACGGTGCGTGCCGCGCCGCCGCCCGCCCCGATCCGGGAGGCGATCAAGGGTGGCGGGTTCGACGCCGTGCTGTTCACCTCCTCCTCCACCGTGCGGAACCTCATCGGCATCGCTGGCAAGCCGCACGCGGTGACCGCGGTGGCGGTGATCGGCCCGCAGACCGCCCAGACCGCTGCCGAGTACGGGCTCCGCGTCGACGTCACCGCGTCCCGGCCGTCGGCAACGGCGCTGGTGGACGCGCTCGCCGAGCACGGCACGCGGCTGCGGGACGCCGCGCTGGCCGCGGGCGAGCCGGTGCGCAGGCCAAGCGAGCGCCGCCGCGGCGGCCGCCGGCGCATACGGTAGTCCGCGAGCGCCACCGTAGTCAGGGAGCGCCACGGTAGCCGGGAACACCCAGGTCCCGGCGTGCTGAAGGAGGTTGTCGTGACTGGCTTCCCCGCCGTCCGGCCCCGGAGACTGCGGCGCACCCCGGCGCTGCGCCGCCTCGCCGCGCACACCAGCGTCCGCGGCGCCGACCTGGTGCTGCCGATGTTCGTCAAGGAAGGGATCACCGAGCCGGTGCCGGTGCCCTCGATGCCGGGCGTGGTCCAGCACACCAGGGACAGCCTGCGCAAGGCCGCCGCCGAGGCGGCCGAGGCCGGGGTGGGCGGCCTGATCCTGTTCGGCATCCCGGCCGTCAAGGACGGCCGGGGCTCCGCCGCTGACGACCCGGGCGGCATCATCCAGATGGCCCTGCGGGACGTGACCGCGGAGGTCGGCAACGACGTCGTGGTCATGGCCGACCTGTGCCTGTGCGAGTACACCGACCACGGGCACTGCGGCGTGCTGACCGATACGGGCGGCGTGGACAACGACGCCACGCTGGAGCGGTACGCCGCGACCGCGGTGGCGC